>ENA-ORMR01000030-ORMR01000030.1-human-gut-metagenome-genome-assembly--contig:-NODE-30-length-175933-cov-21.666905_pt1 | contig 175933 bp, 135 predicted proteins | sample MGYA00242107_ERZ509003 | MGnify/ENA primary metagenome ERZ509003 (study PRJEB26280, sample SAMEA2338699) | human gut metagenome | biome: human gut; feature: human-associated habitat; material...
GGAGTGCAGATACATGGAAGGAATTTCAAAATAGGCTCTTAAAAATGGGCGTGGAGATGGAATTCAAGTACAAGGGAAACACTAATGAAGTGCAGGGCATCCGCCTTATCAAGGATAACCAGTCATTCAAGGGGAGTGAGATTGACCGCAGTTTCAGCTGGTCAAGGCTGGATGCGGCATTGGACCGTAACCATGTCACGTCCCTGGAAAATGACGTTTCCCGAAAGCAACCGTACCATGAACAAAGTCATGGTTCTGTTATTGATAACCTGGTCGAAGTCACCGGTACGGGTGGCGTGTTCATGCCGTCGGTAGCACCGACGGAGGACGAGAAAGAGGCGGAACGCCTGCGGAGAAAGAAGAAGCGCAGGAAAGGAAGGAGTTTGTAAACCACATGTCTAACGTTATTTTTATGTCAATTATTTCCAAAAAGCTACAGCGATTTGGATTTAGCATTTATGGCAGAAGCCACATACATGTCTTTTAACTTTTTCAGCGCTTCTTTCGAAACGGACAGTTGGTAGGCAAATCCTTCATCGTCGCTTAGGGTTAGCTTTTGCCGCAAGACTTCGATGTGGTACACAAAATTGATGTTAATGATGAAACGCTTACCTATTACGGGTAAAAGTGGAGGTACCTTCTTTCAGGTTTTTGATAAGCACGGTTTGCATCTGCGAAAGGTTCATCAGAACAGCCCCTTCAGTTTGTTGTAGAAGAAGAAATTGGTATAGTTGCCGTCTGCCTCGAAATTGACTATCTGAGATACGTCTATTTTGTAAAACTCGTCTCTAGAATTAAAATACCAATATTTCTTCATATATCATTGCCTTTGGGTTCATGCATTTTGGCAAAGATGATGAACCTTTTCTAATGATTTGACTTCATCTTTACAAAAACCGAAGCATTTACACGACTCTTTCATTTAAGAATAGACGATTATTGGAAATAATCCTTATTTTATAGAAAAAAGTGGTAAATTTGTGTACAGTGATGCCGAAGCACCGCTTTCGGTGTTTCTTTTTCATCGTTATTTGTTTCCATTTAAAATCCAAACAAAGTTGGATAATTCATTATTAATTAACTTTAGTTTTATATCTTTGTATCAGAATGTTAAGAGGAAGTAGGCTCTGCTGGGGAGCAACCTACCAGCAATAAACATCCTGACGGTACGCAGTTGGGGAGGCGGTCACACGCCTCTCTTTTTGTATTACTGATATCGTCTGATATGGCTAAGAAAACCTAACCGTAATCCTATGGTAAAACAAACTTTCCACAGCGGACATCAACGAAGCGAGCCGCAAGTTCCTTTATCAGTCAAACCATTAATGAGAGTTACAAACTTTTTTGAGCGGACTGCAAAGCCGCAAAAACAATGTAGTATTTTTCTCAAAAGAAAGTTGTTTTACCTTATAGGATTCCATATCATTTGACAACACATGGCACATATTCCTTCTCATGTTTAAGTACATAATATACTCTGTTTACCAACCGGCGAGCAATCTTTACAATAGCCTTTTGTGGATTCATTCGTTTTCTGTATTCCGTGTAAGTCATTGTCATAGCCAGGTCTTTTCGGATGGCAATCCAAGCGGCTTCCACCAACAGACACCGGAACATGAAGTGGCGGCGGGACGTAATGTCACTAACATTATTGTTATCACCACTGGAGTGGCACATGGAAACCAATCTAATGAAAGAGGCTAAATGGTCTGCACTGCTGAAACGGACAATATCGTCAATCTCGACCATCAGGGTGGCGGCGGTTGTAACGCCTATACCCGGAACAGATGCCAGCAGGTGTATAGGTTTGTCGAATGGTGCTTTCCGAGATATTTCACGGATGGCACGTGTTTCCTGCAAGAGCATCTTCCTCAAACGGATGAACTGTTCAATATGAAGTTCCAGTGTTTTCTTACCGTACTCCGTTGAGAGTTCAAGCGAGTACAGCCAAGAAAGAAAACGTTTCGACCAGCAGCCTATGGAACAACGGGTAAACTCTTCCGGAATCTCCACGCCATGAAAACGGAGCAATGACTTGATACGGTTCTTGGCACGTGTGCTGTCCTTTACAATCAGGTTTCTCAGTCTTATCAAAGAGCGCATTTCCAGGATGTCTGTCCCCGGAACGTATATCCCTTCCAACGATCCGGAGCGTAACTCACGGGCGAGCTTGTTACAATCCACCGCATCGGTCTTACGTAACTTCTCCTTACTCATGGTCGGAACGTCGGCAGGATTGACCACTATGTTGTTGATACCTAAATCCGTCAACTTCTCGTGTATCCAAAAGCCGCAGAAACCGGCTTCATAAACCGAGAAGTAATTGGCGCCCGGATAATTGCTCACCAAATATTTGTGCAACACTTCCGGTTCCGGATCTTGTCTGAATCTCCTCAGTATGAAATGCTCTGATAAGATTGCTACCGACCAACTCTTCAGGTGGACATCAATTCCTACATAAATATTTTGCCCACTAAAATCTAATGTGTTACTTTGTACACGTTTCATAAGCTATATTCGTTATGAGTTAATATTGTTTTTGTTACTTACAAAGTTAACTATAATGGTATAGCTTTTTTAGGGCTATCTTCTGCTGCTATCTTCTGCTATTCGTCATTTCCGATTTTAAACATAGGAACTTTTTTTAAGAGGCGGGGGGTGTTAATAGGTTCCCCGTCGAGTAAGTAGAGGGGAATTTCACCCCGCTCTTCTCTCGGAACTGTGCTTGACTGTTTCCTGTTACACGGTTCTTCGCACTTAACTCTTTTGTCTTTTTAATAGTCGTTAATTAGCTCACTATTTCATGCACAAAGTCATGAGAGATTATGAATTAAATGACTGTTTCTAGATGATTTTCTGTTTCAGAATGATCTTCCCATTTTTTCTGACAACCAAAAAATCTTTGAATTTGTCTATACCATTTTCATCATCATAAGTCTCGGTATAACATATCTGATATTCATAAGGTCCATTGCGAAAAGTAAGATTATCATAATCATCAGGATCTTCCGGCTTTACAATGATCAAGTCAGGCTTGTCTGATATACTCTTGGGCTTTTTCCAGGAGGCATACCGCAACCGGTTACCCGTCAGTCTGTCTACACGTCCGATATAGTCCCGGGTAGTAACGTATCTGACCAGTTCTATATACTGAGACAGTGAGGGGTGCAGTCCTTTATGAGGATGTTCTCCTAGAGGGACAAACTTGTCTCCGTCAAACTGCCAAACATGGTATCGGTCCGTTATTCCACGGTCGACTCCAATAGGTATGTATAGTTTCCGGGATGTCGGATCATATTCATGCAACCAGTCGTAACCCTCCCCATACGTGGTAAAATACCAATCAGGGATACAGTAGTTGATCTCGAATGTGCGTGATTTCTCCGTTTCTTTCCCATCAATCACATCGACTTGTCTGAGTTCACCGTCTTCTATTGTATAGGCTTCCACCCACTGATAACCATCCGAACTGCTTGCCTTGGCAAAGCATCTTACCATATAGTAAGTTGATCCGTCCTTTTTCTGCAGCGAATGCACGTGGCTGATGAACGGGGAATCCAGAACTCGGATTTCATGCTGCTCATTCTTTTCATTAGTAAAAGTCCAAATTGCCCAATAGCTTGTTGCGGTACCGCTTTCCGGACAGATTCCGGACTCAATTTTGACACGTCGGTCCTCGGAAATGCATATATCCCCATCTTCGAACATCACAGGATGGGCGTATGTTTCGCCTTCTGAAGGGGGCGTCTCTTCAGTGAACGCTACATTATTGGGAGCTTCTGCTACATCTTTTTTATGATTGTAGCTACAGGATGCCTGTATAGCTAACATCAGTATAAGGAATTGTTTTTTCATGGTGCTCTTTCGTTTCAAATATCAGTTTTTATTTGTTGAATCAGGCCTCAGTCCGACATGTTTGCAATATTCGTCAATTTTTATTAAATCTGCAACTGTTTGCAGTTCTTTGTGTCTCAAGACCATTATTGCCCTTCATCGTGAAGCAGTATATCAGAGCGAATGATACAGCAGTTCGTAAACGGCACAAAAAAGATGTCTTCCAAGAAACTTATCGGTAATTTGCAAATTCCCGATAGAAAATTTTGATTGTCTTTATCTTTGCAATGATGGAAATGAATGATACAATTATGTTTAATCCAAACTTAACGGCTATGAAAAAGAATACATTGACAAGCATCTACAAAGAACTCAGCGCACTGTGCGAGGAAAGTTTTGCTTCGGATACAGACCGGTTCAGCTTTACATTGGCCGGAGGTGTATTGCTTGGTGACCGCAATCCTGATTATACCACGTATTCATTGTATCGGAGACATTTTTTTCTAGTTTCGGAAGGAAATCAATTTTACGTGTTGATCTATTTGGATAACTACGAGAACGGGATAAGCCAATCGCTGCAGAATCTGCCTTTGGAAGTGTCACTGACCAGCCAGGAAAACAGAGAGTGGAGCACCTGCATTGAGGGGTACGAACTGATGCCAACAGCGGAAGAATACATGATTATTTTGCGTATTTCCCTCTGCTCTGACCAACTTCCCCTACTGGTAAACCAGCAATTATGGCTAAATGTTCGGATAGCAGGGAAGGAACCCGATAATAACTATTTCTTCTTTCTGAAAGATTTCGGGAAGGAGCGCCCGTGTCTGAAACTCCAGAGTTTGGACTTTCTGCTGGACTCGGCAGACTACGGTCTGGACGGCTCTCCCCACACGGGAATCCCTGTAGGATGGGAGCCCTTGGTCCACCTGCTGGGAAAGGTTGATACCGAAATGTTGTACAAGGGATTGATTCGAAATCCAGGCAAATCGATAGACCATACGGATGCCTTGGAATACGAGTGCGTCATTTTTTCTTCCGAAGGCAGAGAGGTGCTGTTCAAACAGGAACAGTTTACGCTTTCCTATGGAAATTCGGAGGGAGAAATCGAGGTAAGTCTCTCGTCTTTCCTCTCTTTTTCTGAACTGGAAGCGGGGGATTATATATGTGCAATCTATTTCGCGGGGAAACCGTGGATCCATGCTCCATTTTCCATCTCGGAGCAGAAAAAGGAAGGGTCACCCTGTCTCTCTTTTCTCCAATCCTATACGCAAAAGGTATTAACGGAAACGCATGCCCTGGAAAAATTGCAAGCTATGATCGGATTGTCCGATGTCAAAAGTCTGATCATGAAAAACCTTCAATACATGAAGCTGATGGAAGCGCGAAAGCTCATCGGACTGTCTGCGCCCAAGCGCCTGTTGCATATGGTCATGTCCGGTAATCCGGGAACCGGCAAGACAACCGTGGCGCGGTTGTTGGGCAACATCTATCACGAGATGGGAATACTCTCCAAAGGACATTTGGTGGAGGTGAACCGCGATACATTGGTGGACAATATGATCGGAGGTTCGGAAAAGCGTACCCGCGAGGCCATCGAACGAGCCAAAGGAGGGGTGCTGTTTGTAGACGAAGCCTACAGCCTGACACCGATAGGCGTGGATGACAAGGATTATGGCCGTCAGGTATTGGATACTTTGTTGCCAGAACTGTCTGATCCGCAAGATCTGGTGGTTGTCTTTGCCGGATACGAGAAGGAGATGGATGCCTTATTGCAAAGCAATCCGGGTTTGGCTTCGCGTTTTCCCATCCGATTGAAATTTGCCGACTATAGTTTGGATGAACTGGTGGAGATTACCCGGCTGTATTTTGATACCCACATGTTCTGTCCAACCACGGAAGCGTATAACCGGTTAAGACTTGTCTTTGACCAGGCCATGAAGGCACGCAACTTCGGCAATGGCCGTTTTGTCAAGACATTCATTGAGAATGAGGTCTTGCCGACCATGGCTTCACGCCTGTATGGAAAACTTGAAAGTGAAGGAGGCTTGAATGACGTGCGTATGCTAAGTGAAATCATCGCGTCGGATATTCCTGCACAGCACAACACTGATTCTGCCGGATATAAACTTCGGGAGACACCGATCATCCGGGGATTCCGAACGGGACGATGACAGTACTTCCGCTTTGCCGGCGACCGCATTGACTCATCGATGACGGTAAGAGACGAAACACAAGTAAAGAATGAAATCTTCCTTTTTCTTCGGTTTCTGACCGTCTCGATTTTTTCTTTTTTCTATACCACATCTTTTGTGAATTGTCTATTTTTTAATATTTTTGTATTGAAAAAATTGAATACTATGTTTACTCGCTTACGACTTCTGACCTTGTTGATTTTCTGTGTGATTGCCACCTCCAACTTTATAGGGAGAGCTACACCTTTAAAGGTAACCTCGAAAGAACGCATGGAATATCAAAACCAGATCAAACACTTTCTACAGGAAACCTACTATGCCACATTGGGATTAGCCATTACGGAAGAGGATATTCACAGGGAAGTGGCCGAAGACCTGATGACCGAGGATGCCGTAAAGTATCAGCCGGAGTTCTATCTGCACAGCCAAAGACAGCGTTACATGTCTCCCTCACAGTACCTAATGGAACTAGCCGCAACCTTCAGGGATTTGGACGGCGAACAGATTATGTTTTCTGTCTCCAACATTGCCTTCAGAAGGGACTTTAAGCACTACGGTCTTTCCGGCTGCTATGTACAGGCGGATTATGATTTGACTATCCAATACAAGGAACAAACCTTAGTCAAGCGTAGTTGTCGGATGATCTGTCTATTTCCCAAGGCAAGCTACAGCCGTCGTGTGCTGGCGTTGCAGGTGGAGCCGGTGAAGGACATCTACATAGCTGAAGCCCGCACTGTTTCATCCCCCCAATCTAACTTGGAAACGCACAGGAAATCTGTTACAGAAAGCACTTTGAAGAGTGAGTCTGTTGCAGCAGGTCATGTACAAGTGCTGAGTGAAGATGCAGATGGCCTTACATCATGGTATCAATCACTGTCATGGGTAGATATATTTGTATTAATCCTTATTTTCATATTAACATATGCGATATTGAATGAGCGTATTAAACCATTCCTCGGATTCCGTTATGGATGGATGGTAAGTTGGACGGATCCTATCAGGGAATTTCTGCTAGATGGAATCTTTCTCATTTCACCAGCCATAAAACAGTTGGCGTGTTTAGTCACTTCTTTACTTTCTGTGTTTCCGGTAGCAATTTTTACCCCATTCAGTGGATTATCAAGAGATATGCCAACTTGGATGATTTTTTTGATGATTCCAATTATTTATTTTCTATGTCTGTTTCTTATAACAATTTATATATTTAACTTTTTTGATTTTCTAGAGGAAAAATTGAGCCAATGAAAGTGAGTCTATGGGTAGAATAGGCAGGTTACACCTTGCTTTTCCCTTTCTCTGTATCTATATTCCTTATATCCTACTAAGTAAGGCATTATAAATGCCACAATAAGTTATTAATCAACTAATAATGTATTTAATGAAATATATTCCAAACATACGATTGACTTGTTTATTCTGTTTGTATTTCTTTTGTATTCATTTTTCCTTCGGAGAAATACTAAACATTTCTTTGAAGGAAAGATTAGAATATCAAAAAAGCGCAACACATTTTTTGCTCAACAGCTATTATCGCATTTTGACTGAGGCTGTATCAGCAATAGAGACACATCCAAGTATTTCGAACGATATTCATTGCGAAGATAACGCTGCGTACTATCCGGAGTTTTATCTGACGCACAAGAGTGGTCGTTATCTTTCATCAGCACAGTATCTTATGGAACTTCATAAAGAGTTCTCGGAATACAAACAGGGTAAGATTATTTTTTCTATTTCCAACATTGCATTTGATACACAGGTCATGCGACATGGAATTTCCGGCTGTTATGTTCAGGCTGAATACGATTTAACAATCCATTATGATAGTCACATACTGGTTAGGCGACATTGCCGGATGTTCTGTTTGTTCCCTGAGGCAAATCGGATGACGAGGGTAAGAGCTATGCAGATAGAACCTGTTAGAAATATATTCCTTAGCAAACTAAATGAAGAGAATCAAAGTGCAGATATAGAAAACTGGAATAATCTGGACATTATGCTGGAGGTGACGCAAATGCAAGAAGAATCCGACAATCGTTCTTTGTTTACACGAAGTGTTGAATATATAGCTGATTGCCTGGTCAGACCTACACTCGTTCCCTTTGGTCTGTTACTCATTGGTGTACTTGTTCTTCTTGCATGCCGTTCAAAGTAATTATAACATAACTTATTTCACCAAACCTACTTCTTGCTTAAGAAGAACAAAGAATATACAGAACTAACAAACCACCACCCTATATACATTCCCCTTAGCCGTATGCACCCGTTTGTCAAGAAGAGGGGGCGGAAACACGTACGTACCTATCGGCTCATGCGTACGTACGTGTAGGGTAAAAGACTGTGAAGCCATACTCATACGGCTTTGAAATGCAGCTCGCACTATGCGAGTATGTACCGGCATATTCCGCGAACAAGCTTAGCTTTGTTCGGCGAATCAGCTAGGCTCGTTCTCACTATCTCCCTTATTATGTGGATTCCACCGTTTCAGGTTCATCCTTTCATTTTTTATTGAATTCTCTAATTGTCAGTAGGCTAAAACTGTAAGATGTCCCCTTGCGCCTGGTTCAGCCGCCGGCACAGCGTCCCTTTAAGCATACTGCGATGTGCAACGCTGAAGAGAGGCTGTAACGTGCCAAATGGAATCCTGTTTCACTGCCGGAACGCCCATTGGCAGGGCATTCCGAGGGGGTAAAAGGAGAAAAGAAAAAAACTTAAACTCTAACATGAACGCTTAACAATGGCTGTTGTGTCACTCGAGATGTCGGATGAACCATATTTATCACAAAATGACCTATCGATACCGAATAGTACAAAGTTCTGATAATAATTTGAATTAACATACCTAGCTAAAATCATTTCAGAATAAATGTGAATGTAATTCAAAATATATTTGCAGGTAATGAAATATATACTTATTTTTGGCATATATTCAAAGTATGTGTTTGGAAGTTTCAGTACACACCACTATAAGATAGTGAATTATTAATAAGGAATTTGTAGTGATATGGCAAGAAGGAAGCGATTACCGACTCAGAAACTGCATGAGATAGTCTGCATGATTTTAGAAAAGGCCTTACATGGAGATAAGGGCTATAGCACAGATGCGGAAGGATATATCACCATACAGGAAATACATGCCCATCTTTTGAATGAGCAGGACAAACTGGTGGGTGATGGCAACGATTTGTACTACGAAAACTGTTACAACATTTCTGAACTCATAAAGAAAGGTATCAATCCTTGGCTGGAACCATTGGGCAAGGCGGTGTATAGTAAGAAAGCCGGTAGGACTTTTGTTTATAAAGGCTATGACGGAGTCTTGGAAGACTACAAGTCCTCTCGCGAAATGCACAGCAGCAAACCAATCGAAGAAGGAATGTTTGAGTTTGTCAAAGGAACTGTTACCTTCCAAACCATGGCTGCCATACGGAATCGCATCCGGTCCATTGAGCAAGAGGCGGATAAGAAGTCCCGGACAGCAAAGTTTTCTCCCCGTTCATTGATGCTTTTGAAGAACCTGGCATGTGGGGGCGCATTTCTCTGCTTCGAGGAATCTGAATATGAGTTCTGTGAGGATTATCAGGAGCGCATTGCCCGAGAGCAAACGCTACTACTTACACTTACAGATGCCATTATCCGCCAGCAGGTTGTGAAGGTGTCTTACCAACCTTTTCATTTCCCCCGGGCGAAGGAACTGGAGTTTCATCCGCATTACATCCGTCGCGTGGGAAAGAAATTGATGGTCTACGGCTTCTGCAAAGACAGGGACAGCGAAGCGGACTATGTCTTGACCAATCTGATCATCAGACGTATCTTTTCTATCGAAAGCCTTTCCGAAGCAGTTCCCTTTCGGAGTGCCCAAAGATTCGGGATTGATTATAACCATAAATTCTTCCGCCATACCATGACTTTCAATGCCAACATACGCAACAACGACCGGTTCTCTCCCGTCAAGGTAATCCTAAAAATCAAGAAAAGCTACAGGACCCAGCCGGACGGAAGAATGGTTTATCCGTTTGAGCGTATCCTGTCCGAACCTCTGCATCATTCCCAAAAGATCTGTGAGGATTATCCTTCAGACAAAAACTACGGTTATATCAGTCTGAATGTCAGTGACTATTTATACATTAAACCCATCTTGTTATCCTGGGGGAGTTATATCGAAGTAGTCAGTCCACAGGATTTACGCGAGAAGATGGCGGAGGAAGTGAGGCTGATGGTCCGGAACTATCTGACAGAAGAATCGAAGCAACAGCATAAAGGGCTCACGCTATCATCAGAGACCACTTCACGTGGGAACTCCTAAATTCCCATGTGGAGATGTATTATTTTCACTACATTTGCATTGTAAACCTTAAAAACCATATTCTCATGAATCACATCATATTTACCTTGTTGTTCTTATTTCCCTTCGTTGGACATTCCTTTGCCCAGCAGCAGAAATACGAAACTCTGCAGGTAATGAACGAAGAACGGCAGGAATACCAGAACGAGGTACAGCATTTCATTACACATACTTATTATGACATGTTGGTGGAAGCCATTGCCACAACAGAAGTCCACAATTCCTTTATCAATTATCTAATGCAGGAGGATGTGGTCAAATACATGCCCGAATTCGTATCTGATTATGCTGACAAACGATATATGAGCCCTGCTCAATATTTTGGATGCTTGCATCGTGCTTTTTCCGCGTACAATTCGGATGCATTGAAGTTCTCGATAAACAATATGCAGATAGATAACGATTTCTATTCCTATGGATTGAGAGGATGCTTTATCCGTGCCGAATATGATTTAGAAATCAAATATCAGAACGAAATCCTTTCCAGAAAGCGTTGCAGGATGTATTGTCTGTTCCCGAACAGGAGCTCAAAGAATATCATCAAGGTGATGCAGCTGGAACCTGTCAAGGATCTTTACGTCAAGAAAGATGTGTTCAATCAAGAGACATCCACAAAGAATGATTCCTTTGATTTCCTTCTTAAGAAAGCCAAGCGAGGAAACCGTGATGCTCAGTTTGCAGTGGGTGAGAAGTATTATAAAGGGAATGGCGTTGACAAGAATTATGCAGAGGCTGTCAAGTGGTATCGTAAGGCGGCTGAGCATGGGTATGCTAAAGCCCAGTGTGATTTGGGAACTTGTTATTATGAAGGTCATGGTGTTTCAAAGGATTATCAGGAGGCTGTGAAATGGTTTCGTATGGCAGCCGGACAGGGAAGCGAGAAAGCTCAACATAATTTAGGTCTTTGTTACTATATGGGCACGGGGTTACCTCAAGACTATAAGGAGGCTGTCAAGTGGTTTCGTATGTCTGCAGATAATGGACTTGCAAGTGCTCAGCTCAATTTTGGAGCATGTTATGAAAATGGTCATGGCGTTGTGAAAGATTATCATGAAGCCGTGAAATGGTACCAAAAAGCAGCTGATCAGGGAAGTGAGATAGCTCAATGTTATTTAGCATATTGCTATGAATCTGGCCGTGGAGTTTCACAAAACTATCAGGAGGCCGTAGGTTGGTACCGAAAATCTGCAGAACAAGGGTTTGCAAGGGCACAAAACAGTTTGGGTGATTGTTACTATTATGGTTGTGGAGTTTCAAAGGATTATCAGGAGGCTGTGAAATGGTATCGTATGGCAGCCAATCAAGAGTATGCGAAAGCACAGTATGACTTAGGTTGTTGCTATAAATATGGTCAAGGTGTTGTGAAGAATTACCAAGAGGCTGTAAAGTGGTTTCGTATGTCTGCCAATCAGGAATATGTAAATGCGCAGAATGATTTAGGTTATTGCTATGAGATTGGTCGTGGCGTTTTACAAGATTTCAAAGAGGCTGTGAAGTGGTATCGCAAGGCGGCGAATCAAGAGGAGAAAACAGCCCAATGCAATTTAGGTGATTGTTACAAATCTGGCCGTGGTGTAGTTCAGGATTATAAAGAAGCCGTAAGCTGGTATCGCAAGTCCGCAGAACAAGGGTACGCAAGGGCTCAGAATAACCTGGGTGATTGTTACTATTATGGTTGTGGAGTCTCTAAGGATTACCAGGAGGCTGCGAAGTGCTTCCGTCAGGCAGCCGATCAAGGATACGCGAGAGCTCAATTCAATTTAGGCTATTGTTATGAATTTAGTCAAGGTGTTGACCAAGATTATCGTGAAGCGGTGAAATGGTACCGTAAGTCGGCAGAACAGGGAAATTACTATGCCCAATATCGTTTAGGCCGTTGCTACGAAAATGACAGAGGTGTTAGCCAAAAAGACTACCAAGAGGCGGTGAAATGGTATCACAAGTCTGCGGAACAAGGATATGCGGAAGCTCAGTATTATTTAGGGGTTTGTTACTATTATGGTCGTGGAGTTTCACAAGATTATGCAGAAGCCGTGAGGTGTTACCGAAAATCTGCGGAACAAGGGTATGCAAGTGCTCAAAACAACTTAGGCTATTGTTATGAGACTGGTCGTGGTGTTTCACAAGATTATCAAGAGGCTGTGAGATGGTACCGCAAGGCAGCCGATCAAGGTAATGGAACAGCCCAAAATAATCTAGGCGCTTGTTATTATTATGGTCGTGGAGTTTCACAAGACTATGCAGAAGCCGTGAGGTACTATCGTTTGTCTGCGGAACAAGGATATGTAATTGCTCAAAATGATTTGGGAACTTGCTACTACACCGGTAAAGGTGTAAAACAGAATTACTCGGAAGCCGTGAAGTGGTTCCGTAAAGCAGCAGAACAGGGGAATGCCTCTGCTAAGGAGAACTTGAATATATGTTACAAGAATGGTTATGGTGCTTCCGATAATACTGCAAGGTGAACATTCAAATGGTGAATCTATATTTATTCGTATCTTTGGAAATCTGTATTACCAGGCTTTCTGTCATCGAATAACCTTAAATATAATTTATATGAATCGCATTATATTTACCTTATTGCTTTTATCCCTTTTTGCTGGAAGTGTTATTGCCCAGCAACAGAAGGGGGAGTCTTTAAAAGTAATGAAATCGGAACGGCTTGAATATCAGAACGAGGCCAAGCATTTCATTACAGACACTTATTATGGCATGTTGTTTGAAGCCATAGAATCTACAGAAGCACACATTGAATTCATTGCCTTGTTGATGCAGGAGGATGAAGTCAAATACATGCCTGAGTTCGTGTCAGACTATTCGGCACAACGCTATATGGATCCCACTCAATATTTCGGATGTCTGCATCACACATTCTCTAAGTATAATCCTGATGACTTGATGTTTTCGGTAGAGAACTTGCAGATATATAATGAATTCTATCGTTTTAGACTGAGAGGGTGCTATGTCCGTGCGGAGTATGATCTGATAATCAAATACCAAGACGAGATTCTGTCCCGAAAACGTTGCAGAATGTATTGTCTGTTTCCCAACAGCGGTACAAAGAAGATTATCAAGGTGATGCAGCTGGAACCTATTAAAGACCTAATGTCCAAAAACGATACAGGAAGCGATGCGGAAGAGTCGTTTGATGCGTTGTTGAAGAAAGCAAAAGGTGGAGATAATGATGCTCAGTACAAACTTGGTAATAAATATTTCAAAGGAATAGATGTACATAAAGATTATGAAACAGCAGTGTATTGGTATCGTCAAGCAGCAGAACAGGGACATATAACTGCAATACGAAGATTGTTTGATTGCTACTATAATAGTCATGGTATAAGCTACGATTTTGTTGACGGTCGTTGTAAAAGTTTGGAAGAAGCAGAATTTTGGGCACGAAAAGCGGCAGAATTAGAGTATGATACAGCTCAATTTTTCTTAGGACAATTGTGCTCACTATCTATATATGATGAAAACAAGCTAAAGGAAGCAGTAAAGTGGTATCGCCAAGCAGCAGAACAAAGACATGCTGAAGCTCAATGTATGTTAGGGTATTGGTATGAAAATGGAATTAATGTACCTCAGGATTATCAGGAGGCTCTGAAATGGTATAGCAAGGCTGCAGAACAGGGTGACGAAGAGGCAAAGTCGCATCTTGCGGATTTGAATAGCCGATTATTGAAAAACAATGAAAGTAAGAATGTTACTGAATCGGACGCTACTCACGAATGGGTAAAAGTTTCCTTTGACACCCCCTTGCTGTTTCATGAAGGAACCACGGTATTGCAGAAGCCTACAGAAGTCAATGCACAACTTCAAGAATTCTATACTAGAGTTTTTGATAATCAACAATTTAGTTTGTCGATTGTAGGCCATGTAACGCAAGCAGAAGCCGCAACGGGAAAGTCTTTTTTGGCATTGCAACGAGCAAAGAATATAGAATCCATGCTTAAAAAGCATGGAAACATGCAACATTGTGAGGTAAAGGCGGTTGATGTAAGTAATCCAAGTCAAAGCGCAGAAGTTAAAATATATATGTACGTTTCCAAAGACGCAGTGAAGAACGCTCAAAATAATCAGAGATATGAAGAATAAAGTTAAATACCCGATATTTGGAATGCTGTACATGCTATCATCACTAATATGCATGGGGCAAACAGCTTTAAAAATCACATCCGAAGAACGTGCCAATTACCAGGAGGAAGTGAAGCATTTCGTACAGGAAACCTACTATGGTTCTTTGCAGGAGTATATTGCCGATGATGTATATCAGGACTACATTATCGAGAAGTTGATGCTGGAATCGGAAACGAAGTACAAACCGGAATTTTCTAAAAACAACACGTCTGACAGGTACTTGAATCCCCTGCAATATCTACATGAATTGAGTCGGTCATATTCCTGTTATGAAGAGGGGGATATATCCATTTCTGTTGATGGGATAGATGTAGCAGATTCCTTTTTCAGTCATGGTCTTGCGGGTTGCTATGTAGAAGCGACCTATTATATTAGCATCACATGTAAGGGGAAAGAATTGCAGGGTGGTCGCTGTAGGATGTATTGCCTGTTCCCCAATAAAGCGGTACGGCGAGATATCCGTGTTCTGCAGGTTGAGCCGATTATAGAAAGGCAGGCATATACGAACGGGCAGAAACTCGATTCCGCAGCACATGCCCCACGGAATGTAGCTTCATCTTCTGAAGAAGAGGTGTCTATAATTCTTCGTCACTTGCTCAATCATTCAATCTTGTATTGGATATTGTTGGCAATTGCCCTAGGGACGGTGGTCTTCTGGTCGTATAAAAAAGGTGGCATGGAATCACTCAAAAAAGCATTTGCAGAACAAAAGGTATATCGTAAAACGACAGAAACAGCACCAGGCAAAGATGTATATCACTCGTATGAGGAGAGTGGTGCAGAAAATAAAATTATTTCAACTGCTCATGAAGACACTAAAGAGTCGATGGACGAAGCCATTCGTCTTTATGAAAACTGGGAATTTAATGAAGCTGTTAAACTATTTAAAAGTCTAGCCAATAAAAATGATGCACGTGCGCAATTTAGGTTGGGATGTTGCTATCAAGATGGTATGGGTATTTCACAAGACTACCATGAAGCCGTGAAATGGTATCGTAAAGCTGCGGAACAAGGAGATGCTGATGCACAAACTAACTTGGGGCATTGCTATCAAAAGGGAATGGGTGTTTCACAAGACTATCATGAAGCCGTGAAGTGGTACCATAAAGCTGCGAAACAAGGAGGTTCGTTTGCACAATTCCAATTAGGGTACTGCTATCAAAAAGGTTTAGGTGTTCCACAAGACTATCATAAAGCTGAAAAATGGTATCGTAAGGCAGCGGATAACGGATATGTGTTTGCAGAAGAATGTTTGGCTGAACTTTCACCAGTTATTCCGAAACGATATCCTTAAGGGCAACTGCAAAGCGATGGATAGCAGTATGCAGGTGTAATTCCTCATTATCTGATGTAGGAGCAGGATAAACGAAACTTGCTAGCCCTAGCAATTCATCAATCTAGATTTTGTAAATTCCCATGAATTATCAATTCAAATCATTATCTTTGTTCACATACTAGAAAAACAACTGTTATGAAAAATTCAAAGAAGATTCCCAAAGATATGTATGCCGATCTTCAGCAGCAGGCAAAAGGATTGCGCAGAAATAGAATTGCACCCGATGACTTTGAACAGAATCTCTCTAAAAACGCGGAGCAAGAACAAGCTATGAAGAACACTCCCAAGCAACAGGTTATTGAAAGAGACGGTTTCATGCCGAATAATACTAATGAAGAGGAAGTACTGAAAAGGATTTCGGAGTATGCCTTCAATCATAACGTGGTCAACGTCAATAAACCGTTATCAGTTGGTACTTTTGTCACCAATACATGTATAATTGATGGTCAAGAAGTATCCACTTCGTATCGAATAGTGGAAGTATTGACATCTGGAGGATTTGGAATCACTTATAGAGTCGTTTTAGCTAATCATATCAGTGAAAAAAGTTTTGTACTGAAGGAATTCTATCCACGTGGCGCAAGTCGAAATCCTCAAGATTTGCATGTAATTTTGGATCTGGAGGATAAGGACACACTGGATGCATTAAGAAGTTTTTATAAAGAACCTGGGCGTGTTCACGATTTGATAGTTCAACACTATGCGCCAAATTCAGACGAGGGCTGGAGAAATTTAAATCTAGTGATTCCCAAAACGGATACATTCGAAGCATATAATAACCTGTATTATGTGATGGATTTTGTAGAGGGGAATTCATTATGCAATTATCTCATTAGTTTATCGGACTACAGTTTATTGAGTTTGGCAGATCGCTTGTGGATTGTCAAGCAACTATGTAATGCCGTGAGGAATCTTCATTCTATAGGCTGTGTGCACCAAGACATCAGTCCAATGAATGTAATGGTAAACTCCGAAAATAAACGAGTTGTACTGATAGATTATGGATTGTGTACCAGTTTAATTAAACAAGGTTCCCGATATTCCTTAGTCAAGGAAGCAGGTACTCCAGGATTTTGTGATTTTTATAATTTTGATATTTATAGAAGGAATCGTAATAGGTTAAGGCTGTTAGACATTTATTCACTAGGGGCAATCTTAGCTTATATTTGTTTGGAGAAGAAACCAAGAGAAATCAAGGATTTTTTTCCTCTTGATTTGTGTAATCATGAGGAGGTCTATGAAACAGATACACTTATTGAAAAAAAATATAAGTCTATCTATAGCGAAATCAGAAATCTTGTCAGTTCTTCTATAGATTTTGATCTGGACAAACGAATCCAAACTGTCGAATTGTTTGAGGAACGACTTGATGTTATCATCGATAAAGAGAAGTGTTTTTTGGATGTTGTGGATTCGTCTAAAGTAGTATCCACTGATGACGATGATGAACTCTTTTCTACAAATGATGAAGGTGTAAATCTGCAGGAAGAAGCGGAGAAACAACGACGTGAGGAAGAGGAAAGAAAGAAGGTCGAAGAGAAAAGAAAGAAGGAAGCCGAAGAGCAGGCGCAACAGAAAAAGAGACAGGAAGAAGCGGATAAAAAGCGGATGGAGGAAAGAAAAAGGAAAATCATCAAGTATGTGTCAGGACTTTTTGTCGGTGGCTTGATTATTTCATTGGTGGCATGGGGATTGAATGAATGGATACAACGTCTAACCCTTCCTGAATCGAAGCCGAAAGTGGAAACACCGGTTGTGAAAGCTCCCACCTCAGAGCTTGATGCAGATGCGATTATTTCCCCGTCTCCAGTGAATGAAAATTGGATGGATGCCCCGTTGGCTAACCTAGGGAATTTGAATAATGACCAGATGATGGCTGTGCTCGAACGGGCACAACAGGATTTGGATTTCCGCCATCAACTGGAGCACCATTGCCATCGTGATCTGACCATTCTGCAGTTAGACCAAAATGGGGTGCCTTTCAAGACAACGATGCTGCAGCTGTTCATGAACAATGAACTGGGAAAGGAATATGAAGTCAGCGAAACTGAGATTGTTGACAATAAACTAAAAAGAATAATACTAACAAAAAAATGATAATCATGAAAAGAGCCGTTTTTATGTTGACTCTGTTGTGCATGGTGTCAATAGCCTTTGCACAGCGCGTTTCGCTTACCGCAAGAGAACAGGCTTCGCTGAAAGAGCAAGCTGTCAAAAAAGTCAAGTCCTTTCAGGAATCCTGCAAGAAAATTGCAGATTCCGACATTCCGTTTTACAAAAAGACCTCGAAAGATGGATACATCGATGTAACCATGCTGGATTTCATGGACGGTGCCCGGATTCGTATAACAAGTCTGGACGGAAAAAGCTTTACGGAAAAAGCGGTCAAGCAATACCTAAAGAGACTGGCGTTGTTGTCGAACCGTGTATACAAGGAAGTGCATATTTCTTCGTTTGATTGTGCCGTTTCTGCAGATTTCGTTCCTGATCGCAACAAAGGAAAAGATTGGTATGTGGGAGAAGTGCAGATTATTCAGGTCTTCCGGGCCATCCGAAAAGGAGAGTATAACGTCGAAGTGTCTGATAAGGTAATTCGAAAGACCAAGGTGTATGCCAAACGCGGTTCTTTAATTGTGAATAGCAGAAACGTACCTTATTGGGATGTCAAGCTTGGCAACATTACAGCCAAGAATATCGATTAAAGTCAAGAATTGTGTAACCCTCAAATAGAAAAATCATGAAAAAAGTTGTTTTTATGCTGTTCGCCTTGTGTCATGCAGTTTTTTCTTTCGCACAGCACACTCACCTCACACTTGAGGAAAGTAAAGAAATCAAGGAAATAGCAATGAAGAAAGTGGAGTCGTTCCAAGCAGACTGCAAGAAAATTGCAGATTCCAACATCCCGTTTCACAAAAAGACCTCGAAAGATGGATACATCGATGTGACCATGCTGGATTTCATGGAGGACGCCAGTATTCGTGTAACGAGTCCGGACGAAAAAAACTTTACAGAAAAACCGGTCAAGCACTATTTGAAGAGACTGGCATTGTCCAACCGTATATATAAAATGGAAGACTTCACTTTGTCGAATGTCACTTTTTCAGCTGATTTCGCTCCTGATCCACTCCGTGGAAAGAACTGGTATGTGGGAGAACTCTGTTATAATCGGATTTTAAAGGCCAATCACCAGGATACGGGTAGAAAGGAGCATTTGAATGAAAAGATGGCCGTACGAGTCCGAATCCATGCTCATCGCAAATCAATTGTTTCGGACGGCAAGGAAGGAAAATTCTGGGAAGTCAAGCTCGGCAACATTACAGCCAAGAACCTGGAATGAACGAGAAACAAAAACTAACTATATAAAACCGCTATGAAAACAAAGATTATCGTGACACTGCTGGTCATCCTGTATCTCGGTGCAACCGTGTGGGCAGCGTTCTGCCATGAGCCGGTCACCCCTGCGGAGAATGACCTGACTGAAAACACAGACTCGTGTATCTCAAAGCCAAAGGATACGCTGGATTTCCAGCTTCACCTGTTAATGACCGAAGCACCTCAATTGAGGGCGAAACGGGCAGTGATGGATACCCTTGCCCGGAAGACTCCTACCCGATACGGGGAGACCTCACTGACCGGAGAGGGGCTTGATCCTTCTATCTATTTGCGTTCGGACCGAATCAGCCAGTTCATCCTTCGCTTCAATGGGGATTCTACCGCTATGGCCGCTTTGTCCGACAAGTTCGATTTTACGGCTCAGGGCAGTCAATCACTTCGGAAAGGACATATTCTGAGTCTGGTCAATGCGGCAGACGTACTACACGACCAGGTGCTGACTGCATTCGCCGATGACGTCTGTCACAATCGGCTGTTTATCGACGAACAACAAGGAAGCAATTGCTTGGCTGTCACCACCATGGGTTTCAAGGACATCTGGGGAAAACTTTTCCCGGTGCGTATCCTGCTCCGTCAGTCGGACGCGGACGGAGCACCGGTCTGGTACATAAAAGGAGTGGAGTCTCCGTATTTCACCTATGGCATCTCGAATGCACCTTACTACATCGACCTCGTGGAACGTGAGTTTGACTTCATGGAGCTGTCCCAGCACACGGAACGATCCGCAGCCAGTCTGGCGGGACCAGATTTCCGAGCGGACAATCTGAGCACTTTCCTGTTCCTGTATCACAAAGGGTTCATCAAGTATGACCATGCAGAGACCACCCTGTTTTTCTTCACATTGGGAGACTATACGTTCCGGGTGGAGGAAGTGGAGTCGTTTGAGCACAAGCGCTCCGGATACCTGATTACCCGAATCGTCAAGGACGGACGGGTGATTTTTGAGAACAGGCCGGTAGAGTGAGCAACTTTTCTGAAAAATTCTAAACCCTGAAACCTTTAAAACTTTAAAGCCCCCTCGTATCCATGAACGAAAAACTTAACCCACTGAAGCCCATAGCCGTATCGGGTGACAAACCGGTTCCATGCGGTTATCCCGCTTGGCTGGAGGATCTGGACACTGGGACGAAGTATTTGATTCCCTATGGTTCCTGGACCCTTGGCCGACAGTCAGAAGAATCGGAAGTGGATATCCCAATTCGTACCTCTGCGGACAATATGCTCTACATCAGCAAAAAACAAGGAATCGTGACCTTGAAACGGAACCTGATTGGCGAGAACGCCCTTTACCTTAGGGATTGCGAAAATGTGGCCAACCCCTCCAACGTGGAAGGATTTGAAACGAACCGTTTCTTTAACTACCAAATACTCCATGAGGATTTGATACAGATTGGAGCGACCTTCTTTCGGGCTTATCTGAATCAGCCGGGTGAAGAATGACCTTCACCCGACCGACTTTTTCCTATTGCGGCTTGGGGGTAAAAAGCTGGGCTATCAGGCTCGGCGCCTTCTTCGCTGTCTTCCCTTTGAGGAACTCACGACGGTAGATGATGTGCTCGACCATGAAGACATAGAGAAAGAGACCAATCAGATACTCTGAAACAATCAGGAAATAGCTATAGGGAAGTTTTTGAGTATCCGTCCGGCTGATTTTGTCCAACAGGTTCAGGATTCCGGCGGTATAGGAATTCGTTTCCAAATCAACGTAACGGGGGTTCCTATCGCACAGCTTGTACAGTCGGCGGACTTCCTGCATCAGCTCGTTGGCATTCATATCCTGTGCCTTGACGGGCAATCCCGGGCAATTCCGCAGCAGATAGTCCCTGAGCATGTCCAGAAACTGGTAGGTGAGGGTCAGCATCGGTGTCTTCCCGTCTCCATCACCGACCAGGTTGAAGAAGAGTTCCAGGTATTTGTCGAACCGGTTCAGGTAAGCTTCCACATCCTTTTGGGATCCCAGCAGACGGAGTTGGAAGAACCCAACCAGCAACTTGGCGAATTTCTGTCGGAATTCTTTAGCAATCTCGTTTCTTTTCTGTTTCAGCGTTTCTTTCTGCTTCTCGTCCTTTTCTGCGTAGTAAGCATCCCTCACCTGCTTATAGTTGTGCCAATAGCCCGGATCGAGTACTGTCCGATTGTCAAACAACACCGTAAGGTCGGGCAACAGCAGATAGTCTGCGAGGATATGTCCTGAATGTACCCAGCATTCCTGCGGGGTAACGTCGTTGAAAAAAGCGTTCCGGTAATCCATGTCTTCATGCTTTAGGTTCTACAAGTTCTATTTCACGGCTCTCTTCCAGCTTCAGGTGGTAATAGGTGTAGAGGATGAAACCCAGCAGCGTGGAATAGGCGCCTAAAAAGGTGTACCGGTTGAACTTGGTAGTGAGTCCTACCGATTCTCCGTGGATTTTCTTGTTCCGCACCTCGGTAATATGCTTCAACTGCTGGACAAGCACACCGATATTGAGTTGCTGGGGGAACAGCTTCGGATGTTTTTTCTGACATTCCCCTATTTTCCTGCCCAATAATCCCCGATAATCCAACAGAGGCTTGGAACCGGGCGATTGGGACGCGGACGGATACTTCGGGTTCAAAGCGTCCAGGTTGTCCTTTTCCTCGGGCCAGAACTCCACGATCGTGCTTTTGATGTAAAGTTCGAGAAGGGTGCGTATCTCGTGCAGCGCCAGGATAGATTCCACTTGCTTGCTGCGTTCCTCGTTATGTTCGAGGATGGCACCAATGTATCGGTTGATGTTGGCAGCATAGCGCCGGTGTCCCTGTTCCGTCAGCTCGTCGAAACGACGGAACATCCGTTCAATCAGCTTACAGGTATAGTGCTCCTGGTCGTAGTAGAGCAACTTTCTAAGTCGCCTGTCATACAGGTTCACGAGCGCCTGAATCATCGTATCTTTGTTCATTGCTTTAGAATTTTTCCGAAAAATACGAAAAATAAAAGAACTTGCCATTTCCTTGGTCGTAAAAATGATAATAATTAAATTTGTCATCAGAACTTGAATCATTTCAAACGAATTCACACTATGAAGAACAAACAGACCCTCATCCCTATTTTGTTTGCAGTCATACTGGTTTCACTGTTCATAACCCTCAATGCGAACTATCACGAAAGATTCGCATCGGTTCAAAAAGAACTGCATGACCGCTCCGCCGTCGTTTTGGACAGGCAGACCTCTGTCAGACTGCTGTCAGACCTGCTGTACCGGCATCAGTATGTAGAAAGTGACAGTGATGCCCGGTTCGTAGCCACCTTCCTGTGTTCCCGACTGGCGGGAGGACACCAGCCGGAAGCCATCCTGGACCTGAAGAAACGCGACTGGCAGATTCCCGCTTCGTACATCGACAGTATAGGTACGGCTGCATTCCGCCACCGGCTGTCCCAGTCGCGGATGGCTCTAGGACAGGCGGAAGAAGGATTTCTCTCCCTGACACCGGACCGGCAGACACCGGTGCTGCAGCTGAATAAAGGGACGGGAAAGCTAACTGCCAAAGTGATTGACAGATCCTCTAAACAAGCTATGCAGGGAGTCTGGGTCCGATTAGACAGACACGGTCTGGATAGTATTGGACGGCCGGATTATACCGTCGAAGGCTATGCCTGTACGGATGCTGATGGCACGGCCACGTTCCAAGGGCTTGACCTGCAAGGGTCGTACAGTCTGCTTCCTGTCCATCCGGGGCATGAATTCGGACTGCCCAACGGGACAGTAGGATGCACCTTGCAGGAACTGGACGGGACACAGTTCCTCTTTCAGGCGCTTCCCCACAGCCTCCGTCCGTTCACAGGAGAAGCCTTGCAACGGATGCGGGATGACGGATGTATTTTGGTCCGTTCCCCTGAGGAATTCCTATCGACGTTCAATGCGTGTTTTTTGGTCTTCCTAGGGACTTGGTGTCTGGTTTTTATCCTGGGCCGTATGCGGAACGGAAAGATGGACAGGGTCATGGCCGGCCTGCTGATGATGGTCACCGGCTGTTCGTTCCTGGTCATGTTCGGCATCCATGAACCTCTGAGCGAGTCCATGATGGGAAGTCAGATGGCCGGAGGTATCTGCATGGGGGTGTTCCTAATGGCGCTCCTGCAACTGTTCAATGTCCAGCGATTCTTCCAGAACCGGTACAGGCTGAAATTTGACATGTTCGATAAACCGATGAACTTCCTGTTGGAGTTCTTCTGCCTGTCTCCGGTGCGCGGCTCCGGTTACCTCATGCTGTCTTTGCTGCTTACAGCCGCCTTGTTCATATTCGGGGGAAAAGTGGGTGGTATGACCGTCAACCTGAATGTTGGCGGACTGGTCTTCCAGCCCAGTGAGATATCCAAATACCTGATTGTGCTCTTTATGGCGGCCTTTTTCTACGAAAAGGGGGAGAGTATCGTGCGCTACTCCAATTTGGGCGGCAAGAGCGCTTACATTTCCACCGTCCATACGGTTCGTCCACTCTGGCAGAAGGTGAAGCTGATGGCAGGGTTGCTGGGCGGTATGGGCGCCTTGCTCATGTGCTACCTCGTGCTGGGGGATATGGGACCGGCCATGATTCTTTCGCTCACTTTCGTAATGATGTATTCGTTCATCAAATCCCGCACAGAACTGTCGGATACTACCAAACGGTCGGATTGGAACCTGTGGAACTGTGACCTTGCTGTCTTTCTGTATGGCGTGATTTCCTTCATCGTTTTTCTTATCATCGGAAACATGTTCCACAGCCAGCTTCTGTTCTCCTTCCTGTGGTTCATAGTCTGGATAGGATGGGGCATGCGCAAAAGACAGATTTATGAGTCTCCCATCCTCTTCAACGTGATTGTATGGGTGTTTCTGTTCAGCGGTGACATACTGCATCGCCTGGGATTCGAGCATGTGGCCAACCGTCTCTCCCAACGCACAGAGATGTGCACCAATACCTGGGGTGATTTGGGACTGGAGAGCGGCATTCTCGACCCGGGGGTCAACACTCAAGTGGTGGAAGGACTGTGGGGACTGGCCTCCGGCGGTATTTTCGGCCAAGGGCTCGGCAACGCTTCGTCCAAGTTCATTCCCGCCTACCATACGGACATGATTCTGCAGAGCATCGGCGAGCAGTTGGGATTCCTGGGTGTAGCCGCTGTCTTTGCGTTGGTTTCCATGCTCCTGTACCGAACGTTGAAGGCCGGATTCCGCACGGACAATCTGTTCGTGCTGTACCTGTGTGTGGGTATCTCGGTCGTGACGGCTGTCCAGCTTTTTGTAATCGCCCTTGGAAGTACAGGCTTCATCCCGCTGACCGGTGTGACCGCTCCTTTCTTCAGCTACGGCAAAGTCAGCATGATTCTCAACCTGGTCGCTTTCGGTCTGGTATTGTCTGTCACCTCCCGCTGTCAATCGGTCGGACGACCGCATGACTCCGTCCGGAAATACAATGAACCCATCATATTGAGCTGCATGACCTACACCACGATACTGCTAGGGATATTGGGAATCTTTTTCTACTATCAGTTCATTGTCCGCAACCGTACGCTCATCCGCCCCGTAGTGGTCTACAACACGCAGGGGGCTGCATCCATCGAATACAATCCCCGCATTGCCCGGTTGGTGGAGCGGATGAAACCCGGAAACATCTATGACCGGAAAGGGGTACTGCTGGCCACTTCGTTCGCCGACAGTCTGGCCCATTACCAAAAGACCTACAAACACTACCAGGTGGCAGGCCGGACAGGCAGTATTCAAAAACGCTATTATCCGTTCGGCGAACATCTGTTCTTCATGCTGGGAGATTACAACAACAAGATTTTCTTCTCGTCGGTAGAAAACAGTCCGAGGGGATATATGGCGGATGCCAGATTCCTGACAGAACTGCGGGGGTATGACAACCTCCTCTATGATGAGTCTGGAAAAAAGGTCCAGGTCGACCTGGTATCCAATCGTTACCAGCCGGGGCGGTTCCTGCTTTCGGACCATGAGTTCCGTCAGCCTGGTGTGCAGCTGCGCGACTACTCGGCACTGATTCCGTATCTGAAACAGGGCATAAACAGCAAGCGGGTTAACAAATACAACGAGCGTAGCGAGGGATGGCTGGATTTCGGACGGATACAGCCTCAGGATATACATCTGACCGTCGATGCCGGTCTCCAGACCCGCATCCAGCAGGAGCTGTCGCGGACGGCTCATGCGGGCCGCAAACGGTGGCATCGCTATCAGCGCACGTCCGTAGTCGTTCTGGATGCCCGGTCGGGAGAGCTGCTGGCATCGGCCAACTATCCGTTGCCGGATCTCTCACGTCTGAGGAACGAAACAGCCGGATATACGGACAACTATCGTCCCGTAGAGTGGTCCGCCTACACGGACTGCGATTTGGGGATGGCCTTCCCTACAGCGCCCGGTTCGACCGCGAAGGTCATGTCCGCACTGGCCGGGCTCCGGCACATGGATGCCGTACACGGTGACATCATGGATGAGAAATACCGGTATCGGGTCTACCCGAAGGAGCAGATTCACCAGGGAGCGGAACCTGTCGGACGCGTCAACCTGCACGACGCAATTGTACATTCGTCCAACAACTACTTCATCAATCTAGTGAATGACCTCGACCTGTACGATGAACTGGCCCATATCTACGCCGCTGCAGGCATCACCGTTGGCATGTCACCGGCTTACCGGATTGACTATGAGGAATACGACCCCGAATCGGACTGGAAGCGACGGGTAACTTCCGCCTCACCGGCGGCTGTAGAAGGATACCGGACCTATATCGACCAGCGTACGTCCGACCCGAAGACACACCGGAGAATGGTGTTCTGCGATCCGTGGTGGCGATGGACGTGGGGACAGGGAACCATGAGTGCCACTCCGCTGGCCATGGCCCGCATTGCATCGGCTGTCGTCAACGACGGCAGGATGCCCGTCACACGCTACCGGTTGACGGACGAAGAGCCTCTGTGGATAGAATTCGCATCCAAGGAACAGGTAAAAATCCTACAGAAAGCCATGGTTGCCGAGGCGCACAAATCCCTAAGGGATGGATCCAGACGCTTCGTCGCTTATCCAACTTTGGGAGGAAAGACAGGCACACCTGAACGTGTCCTGAAAGAAAAGACCGGTACCCCCTTGCGGTCCAATGATGCATGGTACATCTGCTTTGTGAAGGATGCCCATGTCTTCCGCCAATCGGAAGACGGAAAGACAGGCGGCACATTGTCTCCGATAGCCATCGTGGTCCGTACCGAGCGAACCGGAGAATCCGGGTCCGGATATGCCAAAGGATTGGTGGACAATCTTGTTTTGCCGATACTGAAGGAGGAAGGATACCTGCCTTGAGCGTTTTCCGGGAGGGAATTTACAAAATCCGTCCTGGATTTCCATCGTTTTCTTAACTTTGCATGATTACATTTCAAGTCACAAACAAGAAGCTATGAAGAAGAACATAAAATATTGGTTGAAAGCCGGAGGTCGGTTGGCTAACCGGCTGAAGCCATCAGATGCCAGTCTGAGAAAACAATCACAGGCGCCCGCCATACCCGAAAAATCGACAAATGTGGGACGGACAGATGACGAAAAATTCCCAAACACTTCCAAAGACTATGTGTCATACGTGTCGAATATGATTGACCGGATTATGAGAAATCTGGACAATCTGCTACAGGTATCTTCCTTGAATCCGTCCGACCATGTGCTGGAAGTCTATATTAGCGACAATCTGCTATATGAGTACTGCCTCAATCAAGGGTTCGTCAAACTGATCGAGGAAAGGATATATATGGACCGCTCCTATACATTCAGTGCCTGCAGACTATTGCCAAAGTTACCGGAGCAGAACGTACACGTTACGGATATCATGGCTGATGTATTTATCCGGCTGCAAAAAAAGACCGTTCCGCAGGAGTCGGTTTTGGCCCAAATCAATGTGATGGACAACTACGGCTCGCTTTTGGAAGACCCGGTTCTGCTGGATGGGAATCACTTGCTTGCCGGGAAGGCTAACATCGGAGTGGGCAGACATGCTCGGATGGACGACGGAAGTATCCGTGTCAACACCATTGCCGTGGATGATAATACCGAATCACCCCAGTATGAACGCAACAAATATGTGAGCAGAGCCCATGCCAATATCCAATTCAGGAACGGGCATTTCATGTTGTTTGTCGAGACGGGCGGCACGTCACATTCCGGGAAGCGGACAGCTGTTTCGAGAAACGGGAAGCTAATCAAGCTGGATGTGGCAGAAATGGGTGTAATCCTCGAGGATGACGACCAGATTATTTTGAGTAAGAATGTGATTCTAATCTTTAAAAATAACGATTGGCATGGGAATGATTAATCTATTTAAACGCATGTTCAGTATGGATGAGAGCCTGGTACCGGATACACTGACCAACCAGCGGGTACTGGATGAAATGATCGAGCTGTTTTCACAACAGCTACGTTACCGTTCCGTAAGAAAGACCATGATTTTTCCGATGACATTTATCCTGTACGTCCATCCTTCCGATTACGAGAACCTGAAGGAATCCTTTCCGATTTTTTTTCCCGAAGTGGTGGACGGATTTTATGAGGTCGTCCGGAAAAGCCGGGAAAAGCATCCCGTTATCGGGGCGCATGCAACGGAGTGGAATGCATACATCCTTCCTTGCCTCACCGAAAATGTGGTCTTGGACGAAAGGGAGGTGAAGGTACAGAAGGGGGAACTGCTGATTATATGCAGCCTTTTCGATGTTGTCGGAAAGAAATCCCAAGGTAGCGGACCGGTAAAGGGACTTTCCCTGCGAATCAACGGTTCGGTCTACATGAACGATATCAATATCGACCAGGAGTATTTTGCGGGAGTCGAGGTCATGGGAGAAAGGCATTTCAGGATTCCTTGGAAGAATCCTGAAAAATCCTCTTCCTCCGGCTCTATGCCGACTGCTGACTCACCGGTCTCAATCGTTTCAAATCAAGTACTGGCCGTACTGACCTGTACGCTGTCCGGCGGGATGCGGGTCTCTTACAAGATGTGCGACAAGGTCTGCCGAATATCCGGTACGAATGACAAGCGGAACGATGCCTCCGTCTTCAAGATTCCCAGCGACATTATGGGAACCCCCCATGTGGAAATCCGATATTCGGACAGCAATGACCGATTCGAAATGGCAGCCTACCTGCCCACGAAGGTGGATGATATACTTCTCCCACTCAGCAAGCCGGAGGACATGCACTGGTGTCCATTGAGGAACGGAGCCCAAATCTGTCCGACCAAGAAGATACTCATTACATTCAACCGAAATAAACAGCAACTAAACCAGACACTTTAACATGAACGATACCTTATCTAATGGAATGTTACACTATGCCGGACAAACGGACATGGGCAAACAACGTCAGAACAATGAGGACGTTTTTATTTGCCAGTCCTTGTGGAACGACCAGGCTGTTCTGTCCGTGGTCATCGACGGAATGGGAGGTTACGAGGGTGGAGAAGTAGCCGCAGCGATTGCCCAGCGCACCATCCTGCAATCTCTCGAATACCAGGCGGATGCAGACTGCGAGGAAGCGCTCAGACAAGCGTTTATCGGAGCCAACAATGCCATCCTTGAAGAGCGGAGAAAGCATTCCGAATACGATGAGATGGCTTGTGTCGCCACGGCACTGCTGGCGGTGCCTTCCCACTCGCTTGCCTACATAGCGCATGTAGGAGATACCCGCTGCTATCTGCTCCATCAGGGACAGTTGAAGAAACTGTCACACGACCATTCTCCGATTGGGTTATACGAAGAACGGGGCATACTTTCAGAAGAGCAGGCCATGGAACACCCTATGCGGAACATAGTGGACCGGTGTTTGGGTGCCAATTGGGTAGAGGAGAATGCTGCCGACTTTGTAGAATTGGCCCGATTTGAAATGCTGCCTAATTCCAAATGGCTGCTCTGTTCGGATGGTCTGACGGATATGTTGAAGACTGACCAGATAAGGCATATGCTAGAAAAAGATGCACATCCCTCAGAACTGGTGGCCGACCTGATTGATGCGGCGAATGAAGCGGGTGGCAAAGATAATGTCACTGCCGTCGTTATCCAGATTGCTCCTTCCAAGGAGTCTGAACTGAATGAAGCGGAAGAGACGGACAATCTGATGACGCATCCCAATAAAAGAGGAAATCTGACAGAAGAAATCGTGACTGAAGAGGTGGACAGCCTGTTCAGTGTACCGAAAAATACAGGAAGAGAAGCAGATGAAGCAAATGACGAACAGGAAGCAGTTCAGCAGGAGCCAAATGCCCCCCTTACTGGTAAGAAGGAGTCCTTGTCGGTCAATGCACAAGTGCTTTCGCAAAAATCCGATGAGAAAGATGCATCGGAATGCAAAGCTATGCAGAACTGTCAGACAGCCCCAAGAACGAAAACAGCATGCCATGCGATGAAGAAGCAAAATTTCATCATAAAAGGATTTATGTTTCTGACAGTAGCGTCCGTACTACTTGCTACTGTTTTTTTTGTAGGTAGAGCCTATGAAAAGAATCAGAAGGCCGACAATCGTCCAGTTGCCGCAGAGATGCCTGTTACGCATGCTAAGGAACCATTACTTCCTTCGTGGATAGACTCGATTACCGATCAGCTTGAAGCACATGTCGCAGCCACTCCTGTCGATTATTCGCCGGAAAATGAGCTGGTCTGGATGTCGGACTTCCGAAGCCGCTTTATCCGGCAGGTGAATGCGAATCAGCCTGAACTGGTCGATTCGGATTTTGTAGCGAAGAGTGATTATGTATACAAAAAGTTGCTGTTAACCCGATATCAAAATTATACGGGCCAACACTTGCAAGGTCTGTTCCCTTGGAAGCAGTTTCTGCAGTATGCCGATTGGCTGAACTTGAAGGATGAATGCCGTACTGTCGCATCGAAGAAATCCTTGCAGGATGAAATGCATGCCTGGCATACTCTCTGTCACCACCTGGTGGAATACGCATATTCATGCAGACTTCATGGACAGGAGAAACCTGTAAAAGTTGCTGATAATGGGATAACGACATCGTCCGACAAGAAAGACAGTCTCGCAATGACTGTTGAAAAAGTTAAACTACTGTCTTTCCGAAGTACACTGCTGAGAAAGGACTTTCAGGCACTAAAAGGGAAGTGGAAAGGCAAACCTTTGCCCCAACATCCTAATCCATCTCTGGGTTCCTGGATCCAGAAGTTTCGTCAATGCGCCCAATCTCGTCTCGCTTCCATGGAAGGAAGGCCGGCTGAAAAGGCAGAAATATCCAATACGTCAGCCAACCTGGTCCAACTGATAGAGCAGGATTTGCAACGATGGCACGTAGCCCGCGAAAAATGGGTAGAATCCGTAACTTCTGCCGATGAGATAACCCTTTACCGGCAACATAGAGACCAGTTCCTGCAAGCGATCATGGATCTATTAAAGGAATTGTCCAGGAATTAAGCGATTCCAAAGTGAAATCATATGCATCGGAGAATTAGTATTGAACAATGAAAATATCAGGAAATACACAAGTAAAAGAAGGCGATTTAAATAAAAATGGTGCAGTTCTTAATTAGTATCTATAATCTAACGTGAGTTCGACATAAAATCAAAAGATAGTAAGTTGCCCGTCATTGATACAGTTCACTTCAATGGCGGGTTTCTTTTCAAAGAAACAATAGGCTGCGATAGCAGATAATGAATTGGCTATGAAATTGCTGAAAGAACGATGTCGTGAGTGTTCTATCTGTGCAATGTTTTTCAACTCGTCATTGACTGTTTCAATCAACGCTCTCTTTCTGAGCAGGATCCTGTCGGCAATACTCATCAGGGAGTTCCTCATATAGTTTTAACTTTAGTGACAAGCTGTATGCCATTCAGGAAAAGATTCTCAAACAGAGCCTGACCAATATATACCTTGTCTGCACATAGTTTTCCTTTAATGTTCTTCAGAAACTTACCCTGCTTCAAGGGTTCCCGGTCATCCACATTTCCAGGTGTGAACATGAAATTGAGGATTTCACCCTTGTCATTGATTATCAGATGCAGCTTGAATCCGAAAAACCATCCCATGGAACATTTTCCTCGTTCTGCGAGCCCTTCAAATGTCTTATGAATCAGAATCCTTTGGTTACGACAGACATGTAAAGGAGTGGAGTCCACAAAACTGATATCGGTACAGGTTCCCAGCAGGACTTTCTTTATGAAAATGGTCAGGGGAAGCAACACCTCCTTCTCCAGTTCCACAAAACAGTTATAGGACACCCGGTGCGGAAACAGGTGTTCCAAATGTTTGCAGACATACTCTTTGTAATAATGCTTGAAGCAGCGGAAACCACCGGAGTGGAACAGAATAAGAATGACCATAATCTCCGCATTACTCATCCGGTTAGGCTTATTACGATGTCCGGTCTTCTTGTCTTCAATCATATATTTTTCCTGTTGAAACGAAAATTCCTTGCAAAAATCATCGGTCATACAATAAATCTCTGTAATTTTAGACTCTGAGAACATAGTGGTAATCGATTAAATGTTATAATTGGTCACTATAAATTTAATACTTTTATCGCTATGTTCCTAATTTTCAAATAAATAATTCTAACCCTTATATCGAACTCACGTTAATCTAATAATTGTTTCTTTGGCTTTGAATACTACATCAGATGAGTTGAAAAAATATAAGAGATCAAATGATAATATTAAAATCACATATATTAAACAATTTGGAAATAGATATGACAAGCGATTGTAAATAATATATCAACAAATATATTTTCTCATTTTTAACGATTATCGCTAGGGTAAAGTGATTTTTATGCAGAGATATTAAATTTTTATTAAAAATAAGGTATTATGAAGGTTACTAATCATATCATATTTTATTGGTAATATATTGTATTATATTCTTGTTCTTATCCATCGAGACATGCTCCATAAGAAAGGGCCTTTTTCTCTATAAATAAAAAATATTTGCTTATTCAAAAAATATTTGTATCTTTGTATCTTAAAAGGGTTGTTTCATAAGTAAGAGGCTGTAAAATACTGAAATTAGCACAATTCCCAAATCGTTACCCGAAACTTTTTAAAACTTCTATAAGTGTTTATCTTTCAAATCAATCTGTCAATAAGATAAGAATTTAAAGTATATTTCTTTCATTGAAATTTATGTATATTTTTTTATTATATAGAATAAAAAGGGAGGACAAATACCTTTTATTTTTCCTTTTATATATTGTAGTGTAGATGGTTTATATCTATGATTAATGAGATAATTAAAGTTAGAATTTGTTAGTTCTTGATATATAGTATCTCTTGTTTTCTTTCGTTTAACTTGTGAGGTTAAAGCTGTATTAATTAATTTCAGATTATTATAATTCCCTGGATATATTTCATTTCCTTCTTTCACAATATTGAATAATTTTTCTCCTTTTTCTGTATTAATGATTACCGCTGTAACGCCTTTATTGGTTTGAATTTTTATGTTTTCTTTTTCTATTCCCCAATAGTCTCCAATGGTAATGTCTGATATTCTATTGGGATTGGTGTATTTACAATTGTAACAGCATTCCCTATAAGAATCACCAAACATGTAGAAATAATAATAATTTAAAGTATTGTCATTATGTATCTTCGTATGAAGATTTCCTTTGTGAACATAGCTACAGGAACTTACGCACTGAATCCCATATTTACTTTTATCACGAAATTTAAATTTTTGTATTTTCCCTAATTTAGATTCTATATATTGTAGATATTTTTTAAAGAATAAAAGTGAAGGAACTCCATGACAAATAATGTCCATAGTATATAGATTATCATATTCTTTAAGTAGATAGGACTTTAAACCAGCGACTTGACAAGGTGTGCCAACAAATAATACTTTCTTGAAGGATTTTAATTCTTTCTCTACTACCGCATACGTTGCGCCTATTTCGCTTTGAACATATTTACTACCACAAAACATGGGTAAGTCAGATATGTTTTTGCATATTCCAAATTTTATATTAAAATCTTCATCCATGTATGTTGCAAATACAATTCCTTTTTCATTGATTATATGACTGGCAATATTGGGGAAAAAGCCTCCAGAGGAACTCTGTTTTATATGTGATGGATTATTATTTACAAATGCATATAGTTTAGGCAGTAAGTTGAATTGAGGTTGAGAGTGGTTAAGATGACAAACTTTTTCACATAAATTACAATTTATACAATTGTTAGTATCTTTTATTGGATAATAAAAGCCTTCTTGTGTCAACTTCATGGTAATACAATGTTTGGGACATTTTAAAACACATGTTCCACATCCTGCAATCTTTATTCATGTTTACTATCTTTAAGTGATTGATTGAGGAAATTGATAGATTGTTCTCTTAATAAATTTAATTTTAGATTGATAAGATTATAATCTATGGCCTTTATTTTGTTGATATCATATTGTTCATTTTTACCTAAAAAATAATCCAATAGATTTAATTTTTGCAATAAAGAATAGAATCTTTGATTCTCTGAATTTTTATCTGTATCATTATTTCTTTTTAGAGCGATAAAGTTTTTATTAAAATTTATAGCGAATATAGTTCCATGAAATGAATCGGTTATAATATATTTTGCATGATTTATATATGCAATAAATTCAATAGGAGTAGGGTGTATAATAGTTGCATTTTTTACTTTATAACTATATGGTGCAGAGGTGCCAACAGAATATATTATATATTTTTTTTGAGGGTTTAAACTTGAAATAACTTTGTTGTACCAATTATTGTTAGACAAAAAATAGCAAAAAATATAGTTTTCTTTATTAGTTATGGATGAAGAATTTAAGTCTTTAATTATATTATTCCATTCACTATGGTCAATTAAAAGTGTAGGATCAATAACAGGAAAAACCTTTTTCTTTGATATCTTTTCTAGGATTTTTATATTACTTTCTTCTCGTGTGGAAATATAATTAAAGTGTTGCAAATTTAAATGATATTGATCTTGCAATTGAGAAGGAATATTTTTTCCTCCTATACTTGGCGCATAAGCTATTTTAACCTTATCCTTTTTTACAAAATTTAAAAAATATGATTGATCAAAAAAAGCAGGATTCCAAATTTGATCACTTCCACAGATGAAATAATCAAACTCATTATTGAGATTGGGTAATTCTTTTTTGTGCATATATTGGGTTTGGGGAATATTTTGTAAAAAAGAAATAAATCCTTTTTCTTTACGATTAATATCTGAAGAATATTTTAATTGATAGTAATTACAAATAGATTTGAGTAATAAAAGATGTGTTCTTTTAAATATTTTGTTACAAATAATTTTTAAGGACCATTTTTTAGTGAGGTCTAGATGTGTTTTATTTAAATCATAATTAATAAGTTTACATTGGCACTCTTTTATGCTATTTATGTAATAATTGAGAGCAAATGCTTGTAATACGGTGCCGTAATTGTGGAATATCCAAGTTATGATAGCTATTTTTTTCATTCTTTTATTTGTTTATTCAGATAATCTTGAAAACTTGCGATATGAACTTTTGCCATTTCTTCTATTGTATAATTCTTTATTTTGGCTAAATTATTCTTTTGCATAGTTTTCATCAGTTCTTCATTATCTATTATTTTGTTAATTGCTTCTGATATTTTTTCAGGATAGTTTGTGGGAACTATAAATCCATTTATATTATTGATAATTAGTTCAATACCTGCAATACATTTATTAGTTGTTATGACGGGTAACCCATAAGACATTGCTTCATTTATGACTAAGCCCCATATGTCTTCTCTTGTTGGAAGAATAAATAAATCGGCAGCCTGATAAAATGAGGTTAGGCTACTTTTATTTTTAAAAGGAATAAAATGGATATTTGAAATGTTTTCTTCTTCTATAATTATTTTATATTCTTTTTTTATTTCACCTCCTACTATATAAAGTCCAATCTCTTCTTTTTTATTTATTCCTTTTATTGATTTTAATAATATATCTATTCCTTTTCTATAGATGAGTTGTCCAACATAAAGTATTACATATTTTTCTGTAATTTTGTTAGCTTTTCTGGCTTCTTGTTTCATTTCATTTGTCGTAACCGTAGTTGGTATTTCAGATTTTCTCATGGAGGTAAAAGGATATTGATATATATTTTTTGTACCTCCATAATGTTTTAAATAATCTGATGTCATTTTACCTGTGCTTAAATATGCATCAGCGGCTGATATAAAATGTTTTTTAAATAGATATTTTATTGTATTATCATTTTTAATGAATCCTCCATCCGAATTAAGTATGAATGGAATACGTTTAATTCGGAGGTATTCGATAAAAATCATAGCGGATACAGAATAATAGGTACCTACAATTATAATGTCATATTTCCCTTTTTTTATGAATTTATGATATCCATAGTTGATTCTTGTTTTACTGGCTTTACCTATTTTAGGTAGAATATATAATAGATAATTTTCCACATTATATGATTTAAGCCAATCACGGTTTAATGAATTACCAGCAGAATCGTTTTCCATTAAAACTGTGAGATCACAATATTTACCCAATTCATTAAAGAAATCCATTCTATATGGAACAGGGATATTAGTAAAAAATAGAACTTTCATTTTGAATTTGATTTAAATAGGTCAATATAAGTATTTTCTAGCTTGAATGACTCCGTGTTTATATTGTATTCTAGAATTTTGGGCGTGAAATCCCTTTTTACTCTTGTGGTGTAGTTTTTAATTAAGAAAATACTTTTTTCAACCCATTGATTTATATTTAAAGGAATATGCTCTACATTTTGGGAAATAATGGCTTCTTGAGGTACTGATGTTGATAGAAAAGTATTACATCCATTTGCTTCAGCTTCTATTGCAACAATCCCTAATCCTTCAAATAATGATGGTAATACGAATAGATCAAAAGCATTGTAAAAGAGATTAGTATCATTCCTTATGCCTGTAAATATAACAGCGTTTTCTAAATGTAATTCATGAACTTTTTTTTTGATTTCATTTTTTAAATGCCCATCTCCAACTAACATAAGTTTACTATTAGGAACAACTTTATGTACTTTGGCAAAAACATCTAGAAGAAAAGCGTGATTTTTTTGCATGTCAAATCTTCCTACGTGACCTATCAGAAAATCATTTTCTATATTGTATTTTTTTCTAATTTGATTACGTATATCTTCATTATATTGGAACTTTTCAAGTTCTATAGCATTTCTGATTATTTGAAATGGTTGATTTCCAAACAACCATTGACCTGCCATATTTGAACAAGCCATTCGATGAGTAGCATATCGGTTGATATTTTTTCTTGCTTGCTCTAAAAAAAATAATTTAAAGGGATTGGTGGTTAAATGTTGTGTGTTATGGCTATGGGCTATTCGTATAGGAATTCCACAGTCTTTTGCTGTTTTTAGTACCCAAGCCCCCATTGCGTCCATATGGGTATGGATAATTTTATGGTCGTTTCTTTCTAATATAGCTTTTAATTGAGATGTATAACTTAAAGGATGTTTACTTTTTTGTGGTAAAACAAATATTTGTCCTCCCATATTTTTTATTTCTTCATCATAATAGCCATATCCTCCGGCATTATGTACTATAAAATCAATTTGAATTTTATTATGATTGAAATGGCGATAGTAATTCATCATGTATGATTCTATACCACCTCGATTCATAAGTCCTCCATTTACATATAATATTCTTATAGGTTCCATGATAGATCGTTTATAGTCATGATTATTTTCTTTTTTTTATCAAGGAGATGGGAGATTGTTTGCTGAGATGTTTTTGGGAATATAAATCATATCGTAATGCAACTATGGGAAGTGTAAACATTACAATAACCATATAGTTTTGTCTGATGCCCATACTAAACCAAGCTGATGCAACAAATATGATTATAAATATCATAAATATAATATTTAATAAATTTATTCTTTCCCATCTTTTGAAAAAATAGAAATATTGTCTTATTAATGGAAGTAAAAAGAATAATCCGATTATTCCATATGAAGAAAAAAATGCAGGGAAATATGCCCCTCCAGAGTCTATAATGCCTACTTCTCCTTTATAAATCTTAGAAACTTCTGGTGATATTAAGAAAGAATTAGGTATATTTTTATTATAAAAATAACCTTGTATGCCATCTCCAACTCCAGTTATTGGATAATTGCCAAGTATTTTCATATTATTGATAATGGTACTTGAACGCATCATGGTTGATAAATTATTTGTATCTTGAATTTTTCCTAATAGTAAATATTCTATATTTGTTTCTTCTTTATTTTCATTAGTATTCTTCTTATTAAAGTTACCTATTCCATAGCCAATAGCTATAATAAAACCAATGCTGAATGTTATTCCTAGAAGAAATTTATATGCTTTTAAATTTTTAGTTAGTACAATGAATGTAGCACAAATTGTCAATAATAAAGTTATCCAGACAGATGCACTTCCTGATGATATAAAGAGTGGTATAAATAATAAAATCAGCAATATGTACCATTTTTGTTCTTTCTTGTTTTTTTGTTGTATTATTCTTCCTAATAGAACAGGTATTGTTAATGCAAAAAGTGTAGAAGCACTTGCAGGTTCCGATCCAAAGAATACTACTCCTCGGTTTAATTTATCAATAGGTAATAATGCGAATATAGATGTTAGTACTGTATATATACTTCCAAAAGGTCCCCCAACTTTAACAGCTGTATATTGCAAATATCCTATAAATAGTATAACAAAAGAAGAATATGTTATAGTTTTTAGCATTGTATGAATTGTAATAAGTTGCGTTAAGCCATAGTAGTTATAGTATATATGTAAAAGGACTATAAGCCAGAAAAGCATACTGCCTATAGATGCTCGAAATGTATCTTCTCCATGTAATATTCCCAATGGAATATACAATATTGTGGCCATTAAGAGTGAATATATAATTTGAAATTTATATAGTCTTTTCCATTTTTCAAGAAATGGATTATATCCTATTGAAACTTTCTTTATTGTCATTATAATGAAACCAAAAAAGAAAAAAAAGCAGCAGAATCTGTTAAGAAAGTAAGTTTGAAGAATGGTTGGTAAATGAAAATCTATAAACCGCCCAAAAGGCAAAGAAAATAAATAGATTAAATATATATTTTTTTCTATATTATTGGATATTATTTTTTTATGGTAAGTCATGACTGATGATTATTTTTATTTATTCCAAATGCCTTTAAGATCATTGTTTAATATTTTTTTTATCTGTATATTGCAAAATATAAGCTGAATAATAGGAGTAATGCATAATATTAGAATACCACCTTCTAGGCCAAAGTGTGATAAAAAAACAATAAGAGTAGGAACGGATATGATTGATAAAAATAAATTAATGTACATCTGTACAGTTACTTTTCCTACACCATTTATTAAATATAGGTTTAAATTGGCGCGAGATAATAGTAATATATATATAGCCATCATACAAAGTACACTAAAAGGTATTTGTATATTTTCACCTATCCATAGTTTTATAATCCATGATGAATTTAATAGGAAAAATATTAATATACAAGATATTCCTATCCATGCTTTTTGCAGCTTTTTATACATATTCCTCATCCATGGAAAGTCCTTTTTGGTATATGCTTCTGTAAATGCCGACCAAAAAGGAGTTAGTATGATTATCATTATCATGTTAAATATGCTAAAATATTTATATGCAATATTGTAAATAGTAACGTATTCAGGACCTTTAACATTCGATAGAACGATATTTGTACATTGAAATAAAAATATCATAGAAATTTGGATAATAAAAAATTTGCCTCCTAATGTTAATATGTTTTTTATACACTTTGTATCTATATCTTTAATGCTTGGTTTGTAATCTTTATATGTTGTGTTGAACAAAATAAAACTTGTGATTAGCCATACTAAGGATGGGATAAATGATATTGATTCTGCTAGGTATAATAATGAACCTTGTGTTGTTTGGGTCAGGATAAATATAATAATCAGACTCAGTACTTCAGCAAGTGTACTTATACCTGAAGCTAGAGCAGGTTTTTGGTCAGCAATGATGAGTGAAGTTATGACTTTTAATATCATTTGTAAACAAAAAAATGTAATGAGTATGTTGAAAATTTTTCTGAGCTCATTATTATAACTAGAAGGCACATTTAATATTATGTTCCAGTGTAAGAATAGATTGATAATAAATCCTATGATAGCTACACATATGAAGATAACTCCTATTGACATATAGGTAGTACTTACATATTTTTTAGCTAACATACTATTTCCTGTAGCCTTAGCTTCTGCAAATTTATTTCTGAACCCATTAGACAGACCTATATCAAAAAAAGATAACCATCCTAAGATAGAGCTTAAAGTTAACCATATACCATATTGTGTTGCATTTATATAATTAATAGTTATTGGAACGACTAATAGTGTGGTACATATATGTATTCCTTTAATAATAAGGGACAAGAGTATATTTTTTTTGGCTTTAAGTGTGCGCTGATTACCTTTTGTAAAAAAGTTTTTTATTGCTTTTGATATTATTCTCTCCATTAGATTATTAAATGTTTTTTTCTACAATCCATTCATTAAGTATAAGGGGACTTTTTTTCTTTTTTATGCTCCAAAATTCAGGAACTATAACTTTTTTATTTGGATATTTGCCAAGGTATGCTCCCCACCAACTGAAAGTGCTGTTAGACATGATAAAATGATTACAACTATATAAAAGACGCATATCTTCAGGAGAGGAGTTGTTATTGTCTATGAATATTAATTCACTTCCTTTAAATTTTAGATTTGTCTTTACCCATGATATATCATCAGAGAAAATAAAAAAAGTGGGATTTTTTACTATATCCATCATTTTTTGCATACATCTTTCATAGTAATGGATGTCGCAAACAACTAAGCCGAGTTTAACATAATCGCCTCTACGGATATGTACACCCACAGAATTACTATTTTGTATTTTTGATAGAAAATAAGAATTGGATTGTGACAAAGGGGTTATAACTTTAATTTCATTTTTTAGTTTTTCACCTTGTTTGATAACCATTTCTGGCCATATCCATTGTCCTCTAATTATTTTATTTTTACAAAATGATTGTGTGGGTTCATGATACTCCCCAAAATGTTCACGATAAAATCCCAATAAATTAATAAGCCTTTGATAAAAGGTACTGCCTATATGGGTTTTATAATATCTTGCATATAGCTTGTTTGATTTTATATATATGCCTGTTATTATCAGATAAATAAAATATTTCCATCCGAAGCGTTTTATTCTACTTCCTTTACACTCCTTTCTTGTCCATTCTTTAGGAATGATAAAAGAATCTAATTCAAAATTTCTATATTCTATATTTTCAGAGATGTATTTTGATACATCATATGTAACATTTTCTTTAAAAAGTTCTTGTACATATCTGGCATAGGCAAATTGGAATAATTGATTTCCTAATCCGCCTTCAAATGATATTGTTATCATAGTTAAATAATGTTATATTGTTTATGCTTGTTCGAAAATCTCTTTTTTGCTACATACCTTCCATGTATAAATTTAAATATTTGCTTAGGCGTTATTCTTTTTTTATTTTGAATAAATAAATTGTAGTAATATGATAAAATAAATTTTTTGCTATTGTTTATAATTATTTTTTTTGATATTTTTTTATCGTATTCTTTAATTATATTAGGTATGATGAGCAATTGTTTGGCTTGAAGTATTCCTTTTTTAAGGGTCATTCTTCGTTTTAGAAAATGGATATACATGAATTCATCTGTATATATTTTTTCTTTATAAAAGGATTTACTATATAATTTTCCATTTTCCCATGTAAATATTCTATGTCGATTCTTACTCATTTGTTCATTCTTAGAGTAGCTTAATATAAATTTAGGAGACCACGGGATAATATCTGCAAAAATTAATTCTGTATAGGTTCTTATTTTTTGTGCATTACAAATTATATTTATCCACTTTTCGTCGAAGAAATAATTTGTAAGGCTGTTTGTGGTAAAAAAATCTTTGTATATTTCTTTTTGATTAACAGGAGATTGATAAATGAATTTTAGTTTTTCAGTGTTTTTATATAATGTGGAATGTCCTAAATATCCTATTTTTTCATAATTGTTTAAAATATCATCAGTTAAAAAATTTCGTATATTACCCCATAGCATATCTAGATCGCAATATCCCCAATAATCATAATTATTTAATTCTTCTTCAAATATATGTCCATAAGCAACTTTATAATCACATAAGCGATAAGGTGAAGGCACTAATATTTTAAAAGGGAATTTAGATTGTATTTTAGATACTAATTCTGTAAAGGTCATATATGTAACTTTTACATTATTAGGATATTGATGTTCTGTTTTGTCATTTGTAAATAACAGCCAATCAATTGTAGGATTTAAAGCACAACTCTTCAACCATAAATCAAACATTTCTGGTAATTTACCAAAGTAGGGAATTATATATGCTATTGTTTTCATTAAATAGTTTTTATAAATAAAATATTAGTGGGATATCTTACTGTTGTTTTTTGTTTTGCATCTTTGGTTGATGTGAATCGTTTTTTAACAAAATATGTTACCTTTTCTAATTTCTTTGATTCTTGTTTTTTTTTCTTTGACAGCCTCTCGTAAATCATTGGGTGCTTCATGTTTCAAATATCTTCGAAGAAATTCTCCATAATCGGCCCATTCTGTTGCTAATTTTGAGATGAAATTATTTCCATGATGTTTGTAACGTAAGTATTCGCGATTCAGGATAATCATTCTTGTATGTTTTTGAGATGGAATTCTCCATTCTTGAGTAACATTATGTTTTACAATAACGCGATTAGACATAACACATTTAAAACCTTCTTGTTTTGCGTATTTGTAATATGAATATGAAAAATCTAAATCTTCGGGATAGGCATAATTTATGAGATGTTCATCCCATTTTAAATTCCATTTCCTTATCAAAAATGTACGATATACAGAAAAGAATCCCATAGCCCACTCTGTATCAGTAATTGAATCAATATGGGTTGGGAATCGTCCATACATAGAAAGAGTTACATGCCCTATTTTACGTTTAAACCAATTTTTCTTCCAAAAGAGATAACCTAGAAATGATTGGGGTTTACTGTTATACCCCTCATTTATTCCAGCAAGCATAGCTACATTATTATTTGAAAATATGTCAATGATAGTGGATAAAGTATTTATACATATATCTACGTCATCATCCATTTGTATGACTAGGTCACTTGAAACCCAATCCATACCATAGTTTCTAGCTTTAGTTAAAGATGGTTGTTCTTGATGTAAATAAATACATTTGATACATTGCTTTTTGAGGAAGGCTTGAGTTGCCTCTATTATTGTTTCGTCTTGAGTTTGATCAACAATAATGATTTCTTGTGGTAATACATTTCCTGATACAATATGTGAGATCGTTCTTTTTAGGGACTCTAATCTATTCATTGTAGGAATTACGATAGAAATTGAAAGCATATTATTTTATAAAGAGTTTAATTTTTCTTTTCATATTTTGAGAAATCCAACCTAAAAGAAATTCTTTTATTAGTGATTTCCATCTTTTTTTATAAAATAGATTCCTCATACCTTGATATCCTTTTTTTCGGAAACTGTCTAAATATAATGATCGAAGAGGATGTAAATGAGAAGGGTATGATAACTGATGATTATATTTTGATATTCTATTTATATTAATAGGATGGCTTATTATTTCTCCTTGGGCTTCGCTCCAAAATTTTTTTCCTTTGGGGCTGTTAATTAATACGCATGATATTCCTTTTGAGAAATTAAGATCTCCTCCTTTGTTTATATCTAGTTCAGGGTATTCTTTTTCTATTCCCCAACAATCTCCTATAGTAATATCCGATATTCTTTGAATAGTTGCATATGGGCATTGGTAACATGAGTCACGGCAGATTGCTGAGGAAAGGAATAATTGGTAATAGATAGAACGATTATAATGGTGAGAAAAGGTTTTTATCTTTTGTTTTTTATTTGTTGTAGTATAATTGTAATAATAACCCCATCCTTTACTCTTATCTCTGAAATTAAAACTTTGTATTTCTACTTTTTTTTTCTTTTCTATATAAGATATATATGATTGGAAGATTTTTGTATTAGGTGTTCCATGACATATAATGTCTATAGTAATTAAGTTGTCATAATTGCGTTGAAGATAATTTTTTAACCCACTTATTTGGCATGGTGTACCAGAATATAATACTTGAATACCTTTTTTTAAAAGTTTTTGAGTTTCATAATATGTATTTTGGGTATCTGCTTGTACGTATTTGCTACCTAATAAGGGCTGTAAATCTTTTAAGTTATTGGCTGATTTTATTATAGGTTTGTACTTTCCTTGTATTTTTTCCATTGCACATCCGAAAACTACTCCACCTTTGAATATAATGTAAGTAGCCATAGAGGCGAACATTCCTCCGCTTGCACATTTTATAATATTTTTGTTATTCCATGCAGCAGTAAATGCTATAATAGGAGTATTTTGGGGATTGGAATTTATGGGGCATACTTTTTCACATAAACCACATTCGATACATTTTTCTAAGTCAATTTTGGGATATGAAAATCCATATTCGTCTTCATGCATATTTATTGCTTTGCTGTGGCATATATTTATACATGCACCGCAAGCATAACATTTTTTTTTAATTTTACTGAGATTAATCATTGTATTGTTTAAGAGTACACGCTTTTTTTAAGTAATTGATTGAATGCTGACGATATTTTTCTATTTTTTCATCTACGGGAGTGTAATTTATAGTTTCATTATACTTGCAAGATTTCCAATTATTAGAATCTAAAATTCGAGATTTTAGTCCAACAATTCCACAAATATTAGTTATTCTGCTATTGGGCTTGGATGAAGACCCTGTAAATACCCAAAAAAGTTTGTGGAATATAAGAGAAAAAGCTACAGCATGGAAACTTGTTGTAATAATATATTCTGCGTTTTTTATTAGTCCAATGAATTCCGATGGTCCCCCTTCATAATAGGAAGTAAATCCATATTTTATGTCACGCAAATTTTTTAGTATTACTATTGCTTTATAACCCGACTCTTTTTGTACTTTTTGGGCAAAATCTCTTAAACCTGGTGTATCTCCGATAAAGTAGCATAAAATATATTTTTCTTTTATTGGATTTGCAGCTATGTTTTGCCATTCTTCTTTTTTTTAAAGGAATACAGGGTCTGCTACGACTTCTATAGGCCTTTGTATAATATTCTCAAGATACTTGGCACCAATATCTTCGCGCACTGATAATGCATCAAAATTAGATATATATTTTTTGAATATTTTATTTTCTTCTTCGCTGAATTGGTTAATTCCTAAACTAGGAGCATAAGCAACTTTGCGACTATTGGTGCTGAAAGATAAAAAATAGTTTATATCTTGATCATCGCAATGAATGTTCCAAATTTGATCACTTCCACAAATGCAAATATCATATTTTTGTGCATATTGTTTTAACTTATTTGTATCATTCCCTATTGTTTCAGACAGGGAGATATGTATGGATATGAACTTTTTAAATGCTTTCTTTTTGTTTTTCAAAGCTTTTATATTCAATAATGTATGAATATTGCGTATAATGTTCATTATTGAAGAATTTGATTGAAAAAGATTATACATCTTTTCTTGGGTTTCATTGTAGTAATCAATAGTTTCTACGTGAAATTTGGAATTTATGTTTTTTATATATTTATTTAATGCATAAGCTTGAAGTACCGAACCGTAATTTTCAGCTCTATGATAAGTTATAATACCAATATTCATAATATTTATATTAGAGTGTGTTGATTTTTAGCTTTTTAGACTAAATATTTGTATGTGTTTTTTTATTAGCTGGATAATAGATTATATCAATATGAGAAGATGGTTGTGTGTATAGATTTATCTTTTCTAATTATCTGTTTTATATTCCAAGAATTAGTTGAATAGTGAGAAATATATTATGATTAGTTCCATTCTTTTTTATTTCTCAAGAAAAGTCACTATCCTTTAATAAATTAATAATCAACAATATGAATCTAGAAAATTTCTTCCAATTAACCTCCTTTACGGCATGGAAAACGATCCCATTCACCAGCAAATAGATTTTATTTAACACTAACTGAATGATTTCCGTTGTACTTTTCAGGTCTGCTTGGATTGTCCAAGCATCTTCTCCACAAACCCCACCGGCATATCAACCCCCGCACATCCCAACAAATCCAGTCTCACCACCACTTTCGCCTTTCCATCCACTTCCACCAATTCTCCTTCCAGTCCCTTTAGCGGACCTTTGACCACTCGTATCAATTCTCCCGGAACCAATGGTGCGGCACACATCTCCACCGCCTCGTCCGAATAATCCAGCATAAATTTGAACCGTTCCATTTGCTCGTCCGGAATCACCGCCGGAGTATGTTCGCCATGCAGCACCATATACCGGCTGATGGCCGACAGCGTGAGCACCTGCGAACGTTCCGCCGCATCCACATGGACAAAAATCATCATAGGGATAACCACCCGTTCTATTTTCTTTTTCCGGTAAGTCCATTGGCGGATTTCTTCTTGTACAGGCAGGAAGTTTTCTATATTCATTGCAGTCAGCCGTTCGGCCGTCTTCTTTTCGTGGTGAAGGCGGACATACGCCACTAGCCATTTTTTCATATTCGGAGGAAGGAAAAGTAATGTTAGATGTTCTAAAAATTGAAAGAAATGATGCCTCTTAAGCACGCTACGCTGTTACCTGTGTCATTCCCAGGTAAGCTTGTCGTTAAATTCTGATGCAAATATAGACAATATTTTACGATAACAAGCTATTTGTTCGCAAAAAATGAAAAAATTAACAAGAATAATACATTTATTCCTACTTTTGTACTTTTTATATTTTAAATTATATTAACATCATGGAAAAATCAAGATTTATAAGAAAAATAATGGCAGATTGCAGTTCTTTCAGGAACTGGAGATAGTAATGGTGAAATATCGCCTGTCCGGTGAAGGATACACCGATGAGGAAATGAGGGTTTTGAAACACATGTGTAAGGATACACTGGCTGATATAAACGAGTTTATGCGGAAAAAGGAGGAAAAGAAGAAGAAAGAACGGAAAGAGAAGAAAAAGAGGAAAGAAAGGAAATAAGGAATAAAATGTAAAAAAACGCTAAAAGGAAGCCTCCCGGTTATTTGTACACTTGTGTAATGAATGGGTGTTGTAAATCAATACTTTATGTTTGGTTAGTGTACAATTTTAACTTTTGATTGTATGGGTTTGCAATATACTTTTGTTTTCATGGTGGAGGGAAATGCCCTCCTTTTGATAATTTAAATTCATACATGAATGGTTTATACCGATTTATGCTCTTTCTATTTCTCGGTGTTCGATGAACATGCCGTGGATATGACATTGAAAGAGTTTGTGGAACTTCTGCGTGGCGAACGTTGGAAAGCGCAAGTGGAAGAGTATCAGCGCCTGAAGGCTTCGGGCAGGGAGACAGAGGCCAAGAAATTAAAGAGAAAACTGGCCGCGCTGGTGATAGCCGGGCGTTGCGAAGGGAGTCATGCCGAAACTAATCTGAAGCAGTGGAGCGGGGACGCCATGCTGGATGTGGATAAATGTAACGGCCGTGTGTCTGAGTTCTTGCAGGTCTTGAAGGACACTCCTTGGGTGAAGGCGGCATGGCGCAGCGTTTCGTACGACGGGCTGAAGCTGGTGGTGCGTGTGGAAGCAGAGAGTGTGGACGAGTATCGTCTGGCATACGCGTTGGTGGCATGGCACGTGGCGCAGCTTCTTGCCTTTCCCTGTGACATGAGTTGCAAAAATCCCACCCGTCCTTGCTTTGCGTCGTATGATCCGGAAGCTTTTTTTCGTCCGGATACCGAAGTTTTTCCCTGGCGCCGCTTTGTGACGGAGCATCCCGACAGGGTGGGGGAGATTCTGGCAGAGTTGAAAGTGAAGACCCCGGCAAGTGCATCCAAGCCTCTCGTTGCGGCTTCGGGCATGCTGCACACATTCTTCAACGAGTTCTTGGCGCAGAATCCCTTTGTGGATGGCAAAAAGAATGAGTTTTTGTTGAAGCTGGGACGTATCGCCCGCTATAAAGGAGTGGGGGAAGAAGAGTTGGCCCGGCTGAAAACGCTGGCGGTGGAAAGGCTGGCGGGTATGGGGTGTGCCGCCGGGGATATACCTCCGCGCATAGACTCCGGATACCGGTATGCCGACATGAACAAGGGCCCCGAAACACCTGCTTCCAGGGCTCACAAGGCTCAAGGCTCACTTAGGCGGTATTCTGATTCCGGCGAAGAGGGTGAAGAAGCTGAAATAGAGAAACTTGAGGCTGACAAATTGCGCCGCAATGTTCCGTGTCTTCCGGATGAGCTGTTCGACCGTTTGCCCGACTTTTTGAAGCGTGGTTTGACACACGTCCGCAACAAGCGCGAGAGGGATATTCTGTTGCTCTCCATGATTACCAACATCAGCGGTTGTCTGCCGGGGGTGAGGATGAATTATGGAGGAATGGTTTATTCCGCCGATCTCTACCTGGTGGCTTTAGCCGGTTCGGGCAGAGGAAAGGGGGTGATGCAACTGGCGGCAATTCTGCCCGCAGCCATTCAGGGGTATTACGATGAACTGAACAGGAAGGATGAGCGTGAGTACCGGCAGAAATTGCTGAAGTGGAATCTGGAGGAACGGCTTGCCGCTCAGGAAAAGAGGGTTCCCGATTTGGACCAATGCCCGGAGATGCCGGTAGAACGCATCCTGAAGGTGGCTCCCAATATTTCGAAAAGCCAGTTGATATTGGCTTTGGAGGCGGGTGGATCGGTCGGCTTGGTGATGAATGCCTCCGAGCTGGATATGATAAGTTCTGCCATGCACCAGGAGTATGGAAAACATGATGATGTGATGCGTGCCGCCTCCCAGCACGAGGAGGTGTCTTCTTATTTCAAGACGGATCACCGGCTTGTTATTGTGAGTGATCCTCATCTGGCATTATGTGCTTCGGGTACTCCCGCCCAGTTGCATAAATTTATTTCTTCGCTGGAGAATGGAATGTACAGCCGTGTGGCTTTCTATGTGGGACAGGCCCCCTGGGAGTATAAGTCTGCCAATCCCGGCAAAGTCCGGCTGGATATGCGCGCTTATTTCAAAGGGATGGGCGAGGAGCTGCTGCGTATGTTTATCTTTCTCTCCGGATCGTCTACCGAGGTGATTTTCACCGAGGAACAATGGAAAGAGCATACGGAGCGTTTCAGAACGTATCTGCGTGAGGTAGTGGCGGAAGATGATGATTCTCCGGGTGCTATTGTGCTGCGCCACGGACTGATGATGTCTCGTATTGCCATGGTGCTGACTGCATTGCGTAAGTGCGAGCCGCAATGGAATACATCGGAGTGGAAATGTTCGGATGAGGATTTCCGTACGGCCATGCAGATAGTGGATGTGTTGCTGGAACACAGTTTGCTGCTTTCCACTTCCATGGATGATACTGCCGGAAGAATCAGGCCGATAAAGGCTTTTTTCAAACTGCGTCCCATCTTGAGAACAATGCCGCGTGAGTTTACATATTCGGAGCTGATGGCGGCTGCCAATGAAGCAGGGTTGCCTACAGCATCCGTGAAACGTTATTTGTTGCGTTTGGTGTATTATCAAATCGTTGAGAAAGAGGATGGTAAGTATAGAAAGACCGGTAAGTCTTGGCCTAAATTACCGCCTAAGTGAGCCCTGAGCCTTGTGAGCCTAAAATACTGGTAAAAAAGGTCCTGTTGTTTTCAAAAAACAACAGGACCTTTCCGGTAAGACAACAGGGGATTTTAAAAAAACAACAAGGTCTTTCGAAGTAAACAACAGGTCCTTTGGGAAGCGTATGTCCTAAGGTTCTCCCAGATGCCTCACTATGATTGCCACTTCATGCTTCAGAAAGCTGTGGCGGAATTTGTTGTAGCCCGCTTCGTTTAATTCTTCCTGCAGCAGCATATTTCTCCGCATCCAGCGATATAGGGTTTGCAGGGCTGCCGCAGCGGTCCGTCCGGGGCTATATAATTCTGCCAGTTCCGCTTTGTCATACGCTCTGATAATGAATGCTTTTTCTTCTTGGTTCATGTTCTTTTATCTGTTTTGATTATAGAGTAAAGATACACAAAATGTCCTTGTTTTCCTACTCTGCCTGTAAGTTATTCTCGACATTTCTCGACAATGTTCTACGGCTCTCTACCAATGTCGACACAGGGCTTCCGCTTCATCGTATCTTTGTAGTGTAATCAAAAGTCAATCATAGCCGGCTTAGTGATTAATAGTTGATTGTCAGTGTGTTTCTTAATTTAAAAGTTTTAATTTTTAATTTTTAATTTTAAAAGTATGGGAAGAACAGTTTCTTATTCGGTAGTAAAGCGTAATAATCCGCTTGATCAGGATGCGGTGCCTAAGTTTTATGCACAAGCTCAGGCCAATGGCCATGTAGAGATTCGCGAAATGGCGGATCGTATTCAGAAGACCTGTACGGTGACGCGTGCGGATGTAATGGCTGTGCTTGTTGCTTTGGAGGATGTGATTATGGAGGCTCTGGAAGGGGGTGAGATTGTAAGGCTTGCCGATCTGGGCACTTTCCAGATAGGTCTGAGTGGAAGAGGTGCGGAAACGGAGGATACGTATGATGTGTCGATGATTAGAAAAGCGCGTATCAATTTCCGTCCGGGTATTGCGCTAAGCGGTATTCTGGCAGCACTGAAATATACGAAAGTGGATAAATTGCCGGTGAAAACGAAGGAGGAGCAAAAACCTGCTTAAGTAGGTGGCGGACAAGTGTTTAATTTAAAAAAAACTGTAGAATGAAAGGTAAATCTGTTTGGAGCACTATTTTGAAAGTGGTGATTGCAGTAGCTACGGCTATTGCGGGTGTAGTAGGAATAAGCTCGTGCATAGGGGGATGAGAGTGATTAATCTGATTGTTGTCCACTGTTCCGCCACAAAGGCGGACAGGGACTTTACCGAACAGGATTTGGAGGTGTGCCACCGCAGGCGTGGAATGAACGGACCCGGATATCATTTTTATATCCGTAAGAACGGGGATATAAAAACAACCCGTCCCATAGAGAAAATCGGGGCGCATGCGCGTGGGTATAATGCGCAGAGTATCGGGATATGCTATGAGGGGGGGAGTCAGCGAGCGGGGCAGGCCGGCGGATACGCGGACGGTGTGGCAGAAACATTCATTGCGTGTACTGGTCAGGGCGTTGCTGGTGGATTATCCCGGTTGCAAGGTTTGCGGTCATCGGGATTTAAGTCCGGATTTGAACGGAAATGGTGAGATAGAGCCTGAGGAATGGGTGAAACAGTGTCCCTGTTTTGATGTTTCAAAAGAAAAGTATAGTAAATAATATTTATATATTAAAACATAATAAGACTAATTCTCTTCTGAATTTGTTAAAATATTAACGTTCTAGAAAGAGGATTAGTCTTATTTTATTATGTAATTAATTTTGAAATTACTTTTTGTTTACATTTTCTGCGCCGTATCCATAGTCGTAACCGTATTTTTTACCATATCCGTAATACTTGCCATACTTGCCGTATCCATAGTAATATCCGTACTTTTTTTTCTTCATGTCCAGTCCGTTGATAATGGTACATAGGTTGGGCAGTTTTTTCTGTTCGCCCAGTTCGTTGATTAAAGTATAATCTGCCTTGTGGGTGTAGTCTGCCCGGCACACATAGATGCTGGCATTGGCTACTCGCGAAATCAGTTGGGTGTCGGTCACCATGCCGATGGGGGCGGTATCCAGAATGATATAGTCAAAATGCTTTTTCAGTATGTCGATAGCCTGAGGCAAAGATTCACGTGCCACCAATTCGGTCGGGTTGGGAGGGATAGGACCTCCGGGCAGAATGGACAAGTTAGGATTGATGTTTGAAACTTGTACCAGCGACATCAGGTCGGTATGTTCCGGATTAGCAAGGAACTGGCTGATGCCTTGTTCCTTGCGTGACAATTGGAAAGCTTTGTTCAGACCCGGCTTGCGGATGTCAAGCCCCACAATCACGATTTTCTTTCCTAATAAAGCCAGGCTGACAGCCAGATTGGAAGCGATAAAGGTTTTGCCTTCTCCTGTAGTGGTGGAGGTAACCAATATAACTTTCTCGTTACTCTTCATCATATAAAGTACATTGGTGCGTACATTACGGAAAGTTTCGGCCATCAGGTCGTTTTGGTTTTCGTGTACTACAATGGCTCCCTCCGAAGATTTATTTTCAGAGAAAGGTACGTCACCGACTATAGGAAGGGATGTGATTTTTTCCACATCGGCACGTCCTTCTATCTTGTATTTAAAAAGCTCGATGATATAGATCACGGCAACCGGCAGAGCGACGCCTAGAATCAGTGCTACCAGATAAATCATCTTTCCTTTGGGAGATACGGGGATGGCATCTGCCAGCGCTTCGTCTACTATGCGGGCATTGTTGGCGGTAGATGCCAGAGTGATGGCATTTTCTTCACGCTTTTGCAGCAGCATCAGGTAAAGTCCTGCTTTGATTTCCTGTTGGCGCGAGATACTGACTAGTTGGCGTTCCTGTCCCGGAGCATTGGTGATGCGTCCGGCATATTTGCCTGCCTGGCGTTCCAGATCCGCCTGGGTGATGGCCAAGCCTCTTTGCACGCTGTTGATGGTGGTCAGCACATTGCTGCGCATGGCGCGGATGCTGGCATCCAGATTGACTACCACCGGGTTGTTTTCCTGAGAGGAGCGGAGCAGGCGCTTGCGTTCCAGCAGCATCTCATTGTAGCGGTTGATCAGTTCGGTCAGTCCGGTATCTGTCAGGCCTACATTGACAGGAAGTACTTCGTAGGCATGATCCGGATTGTTGGCATAGCTGGCCAGGAATTGTACCAGCCGGAGTTGGGTGCTGTTTTCAGCACGTTTTTTTTCGTATTCCGAGTTTTCACTCAATGCCAGTTGGGCGTCGCTTTTCAAGTCGGTCAGCCCGGCATCGCGCTTGAAGGTTTCCAGTTCTTGTTCCGTGGTTCCCAGTTCACCGTTGATGATATTAATACGTTCATCAATAAATTCTGCGGTCTTGGTAGCCATTTCGTTTTTATCGTCGTTGGCATCCCGGTTGTAGATTTCCACCAGTTTGTTGATAAAATCCATACCACGTTGCGTATGCGTGCTCTTTACAGAGATCTGTGCGATAGTGGTGGATTTGGAAGTAGGCTCTATGCTCAATGCTCCCCGGTAGCTGCCGGCCACACTGCGGGGGGAAGAAACGGTAGCCATGATTTTTTGCTCGCTTTTTGCGATTGTCGAATCAGCCGGGGTGAAGCTGAAAGTCCCCGACGGAGTGGTCAGCAAGGCAGGCAGTTTGTCGAATTGCTTGCTGTATTCCTGTTCTCCTATTGTGATCTTCACATTCAGTTTATTGCCCGGTTGCAAAGTCAGGTTGATATATGCCGGAGCAGGGAGTTTCTGAGCTTCTTCAGGGGTAATCCATACTTTGACAGGGGAACTTTTGTAAAGTTCTATATCATGAAAACTACTTTTTGCCGCATAGCTGATGTAAAGATCCAGTTCTTCCACTACTTTCTTGATAAGCGTGCGCGATTGCAGGATTTCTACCTCATTGTCAAAATTGTTGATGGAAGAATAAAATCCCAAGTCTTCCAAGTCGGCCATGCCGCTGCTTGCTTTGCTGTTTTTGTCATTGTCTTTGATGATGACGGACGCCGAGATGTTGTATACCGGCGGGGTGTAACGCAAATAAAGCCAGGCTCCTGCCATGCATAACAGAATGCATGCCACGAACCAAGGCCAATGAATGGTATATTTAAAAAGAACCGCTTTAAAATCAGTCTTTTCTTCTTTTTCTTCCAGATAGAGGTCGTCGTATAAATCTTCTTTCATAATTCTGTTTATTTGGCAATGGTTACTATCAGGCTGACGAGTGAGACAAGGGTTCCCACTACAGAGAACCAGATTGTAGTACTGTTGCTGATTCCTGCATTTTTGGCTTTGGTCTTATTGGGAGTGACATACACTACATCATTCTGCTGGAGGTAGTAGTAAGGAGATACGATGATGTCGGCATCGTTCAGGTTCAGCGGGATAACCTGGCGGTTGCCTTGCGCGTCTTCACGGATCAGTTTCACTTTGTCGCGTTGTCCGTATACGGTCATGTCCCCTGCCATAGCCAGTGCTTCCATGATATTTACTTTTTCATTGGTGATGGTGAATGTACCGGGGCTGGCAACTTCTCCCATCACAGAGATTTTGTAGTTTGCCATGCGTACATTTACAATAGGGTCTTCTTTGATATAGGTCTTCAGTTTCTCCTTTATCATATTTTCCGCCTGGCTTTTGGTAAGGCCGCCGATGTGCAGTGTTCCCAAAACAGGGAAATCAATGTTTCCGTTATTGTCTACCAGATACTGTTGTAAAGATGGTTGGCTGGTAAGGTTTTTGCTGTTTGCCGTGATGGGGGTGGCTACCGTCAGATTAAAGGGAATGGCGGCATCGGGATCGCTGGTATTCACCGTGATAGTCAGCAAATCTTTAGGCATGATGTGTGCATCATACAAGGGTGTTTTGACATTTGCCATGTCCAGATACTCGGACCCTTGCAGGTAAGGTACTTTTTTGTAGGCGCTGCAACTACATAGTAGTAGTGAAACCAGCGCGAATAGGGTAAGTTTCAATCTTCTCATTTTTTGGCTCTCTATTAATTTTAATTCTCTATTTTGAACTTAATAAGCTTGCTTGTCTTTGCGTAGCACATTTGCCACGGTTTTGTACATGATATAAAGGTCGAGCAGGAAAGACCAGTGCTCCATATACCATATATCGGCTTTCACACGTCCTTCCATGTCTTCCAGCTCACGGGTTTCGCCACGGAAACCGGTCACTTGCGCCCATCCCGTGATACCGGGTTTGATGAAATGGCGGACCATGTATTTATTGATTATCTTGGAATATTCTTCCGTGTGTTTCAACATGTGAGGGCGTGGTCCTACAATGGACATATCTCCCAGCAATACATTGATGAATTGCGGAAGTTCGTCAATATTGGTCCGGCGCATGAAATCGCCGAATTTGGTTTTTCTAGGATCATTGAGGGTAGCCTGTAAGGTGTCCGATTCCTTGTTCACTTTCATAGAACGGAATTTATAACACCAGAATTCTTTATTATTCAATCCATTACGTTTCTGACGGAAGAATATGGGGCCCGGAGAAGTGATTTTAATGGTCACTCCTACAATAAGGAATATAATGGGGAACAATGTGCATAAAAAGAGTAATGAGAAGGCTACATCGAATATACGTTTTATCAGCCTGTTTTCTATTTTTCCCAAAGGTTCCTTGCGGATGCTGAGAATGGGGACACTGCCTATCATTTCAAAGTACATACGGTGGCGCAGGTAGTTGCGCACATTGGGCACACTGTAGAAATGTATCAGGTTGTTTTCGCAATAATTAATGACCGGCACGATACATTCGCTTAATGCCGAGGGCAGGCAACAATAAAGTTGGTTCACTTTGTTTTTTGTCAGGTAATCAATGGTTTGCTCCGGCTTTCCCAAATAAGTACAACTGGCAGGGAACTTGGCATTGGGGGTTGTGTCGAAGTATCCCAGTACCCGGTATCCGGTAGTGGCGTCGGAGGTCATTTCATGATAAAGTTCGGCTATATTTTCGGTGCTTCCCAAATAAAGGACGGTACGGAAATTACCTCCGCGGCTTCTGTATAGCTGTATGCAGAAACGGAAAAGCAGACGATAGAAAGTGATGCAGAGGAAAAGTAGAATGAAATAATAGACAAAAAAGCGATTGGAGTATATTTCAAGTTCTGATAGTACAATTAAGCTTGTTGACAATAGGGAGAAATAAAAAACGTTACGGAGTGCCCGGAATACAATTTGATCGGCACGGGCTCCTCGTCGATGTAATATGACACCTCCTGAGATAGTGCACGCAAAATAGCATACGCTGAATAGAGTTAGAATTTGGGGTAAAGTGACACTGTAGGCCCTCTCCCCAAACAACTCGTTCCATATTGAATTAAATGAGATGAAAAGTACATTCAGAATGACTAAATCTCCTAGAATGACTGCTAATTTAAGTGCTTTATTAAATCTCTGAACTTGTATCATAGGTTAAATTTTTTAGATGTCAGATCTATATTATGTTTTTAAAAGGTGTGTTTTAAATATGTCACTTTTTTTCTTTTTAATATCCTTCTGTTACTTCGTAAGTAACAGAACGTGAATTAATGGATTAGTTGTATAATTAATATTCTGTCGTTTTATAAATATATATAAGAGATAACTATGTGAAATATAGTGAATTTATTGCATTGCGTTAATAGTAAAAAGCGCAATGTGTGTTGTTGTATTTCTTTGTTCTCCTTCGATTTGATAATTGTTCATATTATTATTACTTTTTATCTATTATATAACCTTTTTAATTAAAATCTAGAAAAAAGCTGTGCCTTTATTTGTTTGCTATCAGTTAATTGTCTATTTTTGCCCTCCAAATAAGATCTGTTACTTACGAAGTAACACAATATAAATCTATTGATAATTAGAATTTTATATATTTATACTCTCTTTTTCCCATTATTTGAAACGTATAGAATTATCGCATCATTAGCTTTCTTTATTTCTTCATTCTTGAAATTTTTCAAATATGTTTCTGTAACTTTCACTGACGAGTGTCCAAAAGCCTCACATATTAATTGTTCGGAGAAATTACAATATTTGGCAAGGGTGGCCCAGGTATGGCGCGTAGTGTATGAACTGACCTTGGTTGCCACTCCGCATTTTTTCGCCAATCTGCCTAAATTGTAATTCATGGTTCGTAGTGCTTGCTGATACTCTGTATATAGATCCTCTCCGGTTTTTGTTCCACTGAGGATGGGAAAAAGGTAGGGAGAGTCCTGATTGGTATTTTGATATTTGTTTATCAGCTTCATTGCTGTTATCGGAATATCAACAATCATTTGCCCACCTGTTTTATATCGGCGATAAGAAAGTGTGTTGCCTTTCAAGTCGCTTTTGTGAAGATGGGCCAGATCAACAAAGGGCATTCCGCGTAATTGAAACATTAAATTAGCCCAAACTCTGCATCGTATCAAATCTTCCGGTAGTTTCTTTAGAGGAACCTCGTTTAGTAACTTGTTTATCTCTTCTACTTCCAATGCGCGTTTTATATCGTTTTTCACGCCGGTGTAGACATGATGAAATAAACGGGAATTCTCGGTTATTATTTTTTTATCCACTGCTTTGTTATAAGTTGCACGCAATGTCCGCATATAGGTGGAAACAGTATTCCAACTTAGTTGCTTGTCACGCAGGTAGGTTTCAAATTCTTTCAGATTGGCTCTGTTGAGCTGGTGAAAGTAAATAACCTCACATCCACAAAATTCACTGAATGCGTTCAAGGTGCTTTGATAAATGTGAGCCGTACCATAACGTTTCTCGTCTTTCAGTTCATCAATCGTTTTGTTCATAAACTCGTTGAATTTTTTTTATTTCTCATAATGTTCCGTTTTATAGATTTTACAAAATAAGTTGTTTTCTTAACGGAATCGAATATAGGTTGAAATGTTCGAATTAGAAAGGTTATTTATCTAATTCTGCATTATTTATACGTATCATCCATCCGTTTACTTTCATTTGTAAACATATATAAGGTTGCTGCGGATCATTTGTTGAGTCAAGAAAAAATATCAGATTATAGCGGTCTTGCCTGTCAAGATATTCTTGTGGAGGCATATAGGTTGTCTCGACATTACGTGACAGGAGCAGATATTGTGTAAGCGGAATATCGAAAATCTCTTTTCCACTAGGTTGATAGATTAACCGTAGACGGGTATCGTCATTTTCCATCAGTCTCAATGTATTCATTCCGGCATGTACTACCTGTATGTCTTCCAAATTGGCGCTTTCTTGCATAAAGGGGAGATAACAGGTGGAAACGGAGTCTATCGGAGTGTTCCAATGATCCATGCATCCGTTGCCGGCAGTCAGTTCCAGACGGAAATCATCTGTATCCAGCGGGACGGCCGACTGACTTTGCAATATGCAGCTCAGAATATTCGTGTTTTTAGTAAGAGAGAGAGCCAAAACCTGATATTCGCCGCTGATATGCACGTTGTCCAGCCGCCCGTGGAATAGAGATGAAAGTTTTTCGGATTGTTCTCCCGCCTCATTGCGTAATAGTGTCAGTGAAGTGGGAGTATGTTGATAATGCGAGTCCGACAAACCTGCCCAAACCAGAAAGGTGTAATCTCCCTGAGGCAGGGAGGGGACTTGGATTATACATTCATTTTGATGGAATGTAAGACTGTCTACTTCCTCCCGGTCTATATAGTTTCCTTCCTGATCGAGAATAAATAGCGTGACATCTTTTACCTGGGTGGTCACGGCATCTACATTCAGCATATTATAGGTATAGGATAACTTTAACCAACAGCCTGTGGGACAATCGGATTGGTCATCGTCTACCCAGGAACATGCACTACAGAAAAGAGTACATAGGGCGAAGAGGATAGTAGCAGTTTTACTCATTGTTTTTCTATTTTGAGACTGTTTTATTCAAGGTCGGCATCTTGGTCACGGACAATCCACGGATATACTCCGAATTCTACGTCCAAGTATGCTTTGTATTCGTCCGGATCGGGTTTGGTATCCGGAGTGCCGGGACCCAGGTTCTTGATGCTGGTAATATTGACAGAATAAATATTGTTACGTACAATACCGAATTCCATTACGCCCATTGTGGTAGGATCGCCGTTATCAAGATGTTTGATCCAATAGTTGTAGAAGGTGGAGAAATTACCTTCATTCTTGGTGAAACGGGTAATCTGCTTGGCTGCCAGGTCTGCATCGCTGGATGCTTCTGTCAAACCATCAATATTGGCATCACCATGTTCACCCACAGCCGCCAGCGTGGTGTAGAATTTATAGTTGAAATAATACAGTGTCTTGAACACGAGCGGGTCTTCTACCGGCTGGCCGTCAGTGCCGATGGTCTGTGAGGCTTCCGGAGTGAATGTACCTTTCAGCATGATGCCGGTGGTGTACACCGTGTTCTGTGCCGGACGGAACATACAGTTTTCAAGACAATACATAGAAACGTACTTTCCTGCATCGGCCAGACCGGACCAATTGCTGTCTGTTTGTTTTGACAGGTGGTTAGTGTAGAATGAACCGCCTGTGAAACTGGTAGTAGCTCCTGCTACGGTCTTGTCGAAGAAATAGGGATCGATAAGATAACCGTTGTTGTCGGCTATGTTACCGAAATTTCCTGCTTCCACGCTGTAAGATGACGGAGCGGAAGGAGTTTCAGATGCGGCATCCAGTGTAGCGACATGACGGAAAGTGTAGAACTTGTTTGCCAGATTGATGAATTTGTAGTTGTTCAGCCGGACTGTGGCGTAAGTCACTCCCTTAGGATTCTTCAACGTGTAGATTTCCTTGCTGTCATTTCTAACCATCAGTTTGGCAACGGCACGTTCCAAATTGATTCTGACGTGTGCCCTGGTGTCGCTCTTTTCGGGAGATTCTACGGCAATGTTCAGATTGGCCGAGCCACGGTTGGACATGATGAATCCCTTTCCGGGTACGCTGGTTATCATACCGTTTCCATAAGTGGTGGCGTCAATCTGTCCCAATAATGTTGATTCCTGGCCTATTTCTTTTTCGATGTCAAGGTTTTGTGTACCGTTTGCTACGGCAAGGATGTCATAGTTGCCCGGTTCCAATATGATTTCCTTGTTGCAAGAATAGATGATGGTTTGTCCTTCTTGGCTGTTTTCTTTGCTGGAGATACCCAATTCATTTTGATCTACGTCGAGGGTAGTAACCAAATTCTTGCTGGAAGAATCAAACAGATAGAGTTTCACATTGCTCACTTTGTATTCTTCGGCAGTACCGTCTTCATAGACTCCAGAGTCTTCGGCGGAAGCGGCACGGCTGCCGTTAGAAGAGTTAGGGACTACAAATGAAATCTCCATGTTGCCTCCTTTGGCTCCGGAAATCGGATTGTCTCCATTTCCTGAGGGGACATCTGCATCATTAATACATCCTGCCATTGCAGCTGCAAGAGCGAAGGATAATAATAATTTTTTGTTCATAATGTAAAAATGTTTTAGTAAAAAAATGTGATTAGTAAATCTCATGTAATATCTTCAGGTTTTCATCTGCTTGGGGCAGTCCTGCTTCTTTCGCTTTACGCAGCAGGTTTTCTGCTTCGGTATAATTCCCATTCAGCATTTGCATGATACCTTGCAAAAGGGTCTTTTCGGGAGTCTCACCGGCTTTGTCCAAATAGAGTGAGGCGCCTTTTGTATCTCCCTGTGAGAGCAGGATGCAAGCTGCATTGAGATTGGCAACGGGATGTTCCGGATTAAGCAGAACGGCCGTCATGAAAATCTTATTGTATTCCGGACTGCCGGCAGGGTAGGTCTGGGCTATGCGGAACATCTCTTCAATACTCAGATTCTTGGGGTTGCTTTCGAAAACCTGCTTGGCCTGCTCTACCGTAAACGGACGTACCACATAGTGGATGGTGTAGTCTGAATGACGGAGACCCGGGAACCAGTGTTGCAGGATGAAACGGAACTCTTCGGGATAACGTTTCCGTATTTTCCGTTCTTTCTCATCGGGGCTGTTTTTGCTCTCCGCAATATGTAACAGTTCCTCGCGATGGGAAATAACGGTATCGGTCAGCAACTTGATAAATCCGTCCCAGTCTTCGGGGGTGTAATGGGTGGTAAACAATGTATCATTGAAAGAATATTGGCTGCATACATAGTCTTTCAGGGTCTGGGTCCGTTCCCGTGCCAGACGCTCGTTGTTTGAGTAGGGACCTTCGGGAGAGGCGTATCCATGAATGTCAATATGTGAAATGACTACATTGGTATCGTTTTTTATCAAGTCGATACTGCGTTTTATCTTTGCCAGTTCGGCCGGATTGTTTCTGTATTCGGGATAGATAATTGTTTCGTTGAGCGGGAAGTCCAGATAGGCACGTCCGCTTTCTTCACGCAATTTCCTTTCTTCCATCTGCGGGGTGATAAACGCTACGTGCGGATGGATATCGGGAAGCATATTCAGGCGGGTCAGATAGGTGGAGTCTGTATGGCGGGGGACTCCGCATCCGCATTCTTTTTCGATGAGATGCAAGGAGGCATGTTTCATCCAGTGAGTGAAGGGGATGCTGCGTAAGTAATGTACGCTTTGTTTCCGGTCATTGCGGCGGCGTAACTCTTCATAGTCTTTTTCCTGCCGGCCGGTTTCACGTTGGAAGAAAATATGTTGTTTACGACCGTTCACATAGATGGCGGGAAGCTGGATGAAGTTGTCCAGGCTGTCGCTGAGCTGGGGAACCAGTATGACTGATTCGTTAGAGGGAATCTGTCTGGTAATGTCTACTTGCATGGACACTACCAGACTTTCTCCCATCCGGTAGAGCTGGGAGGAGGCGATGTAAATCGAACTGTCCCGTTCTGCCGGCTGCGCTGATGAGCAAAGCGTAGGAAAAATAAATGATATAAAATAGAATAAATATTTCATGGCTCTTTAGTTAAATATGTAAACTATACTCAGGGATGCTTTGGAGGGGCCGAAATAGTGATAATGGCCTTTTTCCAGTAATTCGGCACACACGTCAGGGCATTTATATTTCTTATAATCGATATATTCATACCCTACACCGACGGAAACTTCTATATTCCAGTGGCGGTTGAGCATGATGTGGTATCCATAACTTATGCCTCCACCGGCCAGCCAGCCTGCATATCGGTGCTCTTTCAGCCAGGGGAAGAGTCCGAAAGGCATCTTTTTCCCTCCTACGTTGAACTGCGCTCCGTTGAGATAGGCTCCCCAAAAACTGCCGTTGAATTTCTGGCAAGTCCAGTAGCGGTATTCAGGTTGTATGAGCCAATATTTGTTGACATATCCTTCCGAGCGTTTCCACGGACGTATGCTGCCGGACAAATCGAATGTGGATTTGGAGCCGAAGGCATATTCCACACCGGCATTCAGCGCACCGTTGGCGGCGGAAAGCAGGTTGCTTTTGACAGCCATTTTCTGTGCGGAAACGGAAAGGGCGCCGCCGAGCAGAAGACAAGAAAGGATATACCGGGTTTTCATATTTTATTGTATATTGGTTTGATTGGATTCAAAGAATATTTTCAGGTTATAGGTGGCTTCTTCCGAGCCTTCGGCTTTGGCTGCTTTCAGCAGGCGGATGCCTTCGTAGGTGTTGTTGCACAACAGTTCGTAGGCGCCACGGCAGTTTTTGTAGGCAAGCGTTTCATGGGAAGCCATTTGCAGATAGCGGCCGGCTGCCTGTGTGTTGCCCCGTTCGATGGCGGCAGCAGCGGCGTTGAGGTTGGCAACGGGGCTTGCCGGATATATCTTGACACTAATATCTATGATTTTGTAGAACTGTTCCGGAATGTTCTTGTAGCTGATGGCTACGGTGTAAAGCTCGCGTAACGAAAGCATCTGCGGATTGATTTCGGCTATGACACGCGCTTCGTCCAGACTGAAGTTCAGCTCTTTCTGGTTGCGTTCATCGGTTGCGTCGCTTTCGGGAGATACATAGCTTCCTTTGAAATATGGTTTGGCAGATGGTGCAGACGGGGCAGGGGAAACAGGACGGTGTTCCGGAACAACGGGGGCAGAGGGTGAGGCTGCTGCCATAGGAGCTTCCCGGTTCCTGTCCTGTTGGGGAACGAAATTATCTGTTACTTTTGCTATATGGGTTGCTTTGTCCGGAATGGGGATATTTTCACTTTGTACTTTCTCTCCGTTGCCGTTGATGACTTCTTTCTTGAGGTTCAATGTGGCGAACTGTACCCAGTCGGCTGCCGGGAGGGAAGCACGGTAGTGGATAGTCTGATCGCTGTCTGTCAAGGGGATAGCGGTAAATACGGGAGTTACATTCGCTTTGCCTCTTCGTTTGTTGAGCGCCAGGGTGCGGCGGTATAGCCGATGTGCACGTTCTCCGTTGAGCAGAATTTGAGGTAATTCTGCAGTGTGGGTTCCGTCTGTGAGGACAGGGGTGAGACGGATATGGCTTTTGGTGTCCATCTGGGGAACATTGAGAGTCATTTTCATGGACACTATGGCAGAGTCCTGTCCGAGAGTAACGGAGGGAGGCAGGATATCAAGTTTCAGGTTTTGTGCAGTGGCAAAGGTGCCGCATAATAAAAGACTGAATAGTATGTTTGTCTTGAGTTTCATGACTGATAGGGTATATTTGCTTTTATATTTATTGAATGAAATAAATGAATGATATGCCTAGCTGGGTAGGTCCGACATAGTTGGAGTGGGATTTCTTAATAAATGCGTCTCCTTTGGCGGGACCGTATTTATCATAGGTGAGATGGGCGTATCCGACAGATATGCTTGCTTCAAGACTCCAGAATGTGCTGAGCAACCATTGGTGTCCATAGGTAATGCCGCAACCTATCAGATTACCCTGATAACGGTTGTTCTTTACTGTTGTAAAAGGAGTGGTTCCACCGAAATTGTATTGGGCGAAATGGGCTTGCACCCCGAAAAAACTTCCTATGAATGTTTCATTGAGCCACCAACGATATTCGGGCTGGATCAGAATATGTTTCATTTTTTTGTTTTCTCCCAGATTCCAGGGATTATAGTTGACGCTCAGATTGAATGAATGGGTGTCATCACACCTTATTTCTCCTCCCAGGTTGAAAGTGCCGGTAAGGTCATAAAGAACATTGCTTTTTACAGCGATACTTTGAGCCGAGGCTATACGCGGAGTTATAACTGCTAGCATGATTGCTATTATAAATAAGTAAGAATGTCGCATTGTCAATATTTTTGTTTTGTTTTTTTTCTGTTACTTTAGAAGTAACGGAAGGGAAGGAGGGAGGGAAAAAAACATGAAAACAGCGGTAAAATAAAGATTTAGTGGCTGTTAGAGAAGATAAAAGACTGGGAATGTAGCTTAACTCATATTGACGATCAGAGTATGGGCAGGGAGGGCTATATGCGGAATAAAAAAATTTTTTGAAATAAAAACGAAAAAAAAGTGTAGAAATCTTGCACTGTATCTAAAGTTTGTATACTTTTGCTTCCAAAATCTGTTCCGTTACTTCTAAAGTAACAGTCTTGTAATTTACTGTTTTATAATGTAATGTGAAGTTTTAAAATTGATTATATAGAAATGTTAATGTGATTAATTATTACTTTATTTGCTTTGTCTAATTCATCGTTTTTAAAACTTTTCAAATAGGTTTCGGTCACCTTTGTGGAGGAGTGCCCTAGGGCATCACAAATCAATTGTTCCGAAAAGTGGCAGTATTTAGCCAAAGTGGCCCAAGTGTGGCGGCTGGTGTAGGAACTGACATTGAGTTTGATTCCGCAGTATACCGCCAGTTGTTTCAGGTCATAGTTCAGTTTCCGCAAGGCATGTTGGTATTCTGCATATTCTTCTTCGCTTTTCCGGTTTCCACTGAGAATGGGAAGCAGGTAGGGGGAGTTGGAATCTGTATTTTGATACCGTTTGATAAGGTTCATGGCAGCGGGAGGAATCTCTACGGTGAGCAGGGTTCCTGTTTTGTGGCGGCGGTAGGAGATAACGGAATCTTGCAGGTCTGTTTTGCGCAGGTGTGCCAGATCCACAAAGGGCATCCCGCGTAACAGGAACATTAGGGTAATCCATGCCCGGCTCTCTTCCATACTTTGCGGCAAGGGGCGTGGAAGGGAGGCACTTAATAATTTGCTCATGTCTTTGGCATCGAGGGCGCGTTTGGTATTGGCTTTTACACCAGTATATACGTGACGGAAAAGACGGGGCTTTTCTTCTGTCAGACCATCGTCCACGGCTTTGTTGTAGATGCTTCGCAAGGTACGCATATAAGTGGAAACAGTGTTCCAGGTGCATCCCTTGTTACGCAGATGGTTCTCAAATTGTTTCAGGTATGAACGTTCCATCTGGTTGAACCGGATGGTGTCGGTCTTGCAGAAGAGCATGAAGGCGTTCAATGTGCTTTGGTAGATGTGGGCGGTACTGAAACGCTCTTCTTCTTTTAGCGACCGGATAAGTTGTTCCATAAATAGGGTCAGGTTAGATTTTTCTTTCATTGTTCTTTCATTTTTAAAATTTAGATACTGTATATTTCTCAGTTTAAATGCGCATTCTCTGAGTTAATCTTAAAAGTCCGGATGAGTTTATTTGTTCATCGTTTTATTTCTTTTTGTGATAGCTTGTGCTTTTTCCTCGCTTTTTGACGATTGGCGGAGGTCTTGTGAGTACGTCTTGTTGTTTTTTTCGTCTAACTGTAAATAATTTATATGAAAAGAATGAAAAATATCAGGCTAGGAACACTTGTCGCATGTATGTGCGTGTTATGGGGGTGCGAGAAACCCAATGTGAATATTGTGATGCCGCAGGAAGCGTCGAACCGGGTGCTGTTTGCTGGAGAACATTTGAAAAAAGCGCTGGAAGATGCGGGGTATTCGTCTGTTATGTTGTCGGATACTGCCGGTATAGATAAAGATGAGGTCTGCATCCGTCTGGAACAGGCTACTGATACAGCCGGACTGAAAAAGGAGGGATTTACCATTTCTACCCGTGGAAACATGACTACAGTGACAGGAAACGACGGAAACGGTGTGATTTACGGCTGTCGTGAATTGATAGATCATGTAGGACAATACAAGGATTTGAAGTTTCCAGCACAACTGACGGATGCTCCTGAAATGGTGCTTCGCGGAGGTTGTGTAGGGATTCAGAAAATGGAATACCTGCCCGGAAGAGGGGTGTATGAGTATCCCTATACGCCGGAGAGCTTCCCTTGGTTTTATGATAAGGAACAATGGATAAAATATCTGGATATGCTGGTGGAAAACCGTATGAATTCCTTGTATCTGTGGAACGGGCATCCGTTTGCTTCCTTGGTGAAGCTGGAAGAGTATCCTTTTGCCGTAGAAGTGGATGAGGAAACTTTCAAGAAAAATGAGGAAATGTTCTCGTTCCTGACTGCCGAAGCGGACAAGAGAGGTATCTTTGTGATCCAGATGTTTTATAATATATTGTTAAGCAAGCCTTTTGCCGAGCATTACGGGTTGAAAACACAGGATCGTAACCGTCCTATTACTCCGCTGATCAGTGATTATACACGTAAGTCGGTGGCCGCGTTTATAGAAAAATATCCCAATGTGGGTTTGCTGGTATGCTTGGGGGAAGCGATGGATACCTACGAGGATGATGTGGAGTGGTTTACCAAAACCATTATTCCGGGAGTGAAGGACGGGTTGAAGGCACTAGGGCGTACGGATGAGCCGCCCATCTTGCTGCGTGCGCACGATACGGACTGCAAGATGGTGATGGATGCCGCGCTGCCGTTATACAAGAACCTCTATACCATGCATAAATACAATGGTGAGTCACTGACTACTTACGAACCGCGAGGTCCTTGGTCCAAGATACATTCGGATCTGAGTGCTTTGGGAAGTATTCATATCAGTAATGTGCATATTCTGGCAAACTTGGAACCGTGGCGTTGGGGATCTCCCGACTTTGTACAGAAAGCGGTGAATGCCATGCACAATGTACATGGAGCCAATGCCCTGCATCTGTATCCGCAGGCTTCTTATTGGGACTGGCCGTACACGGCTGATAAGTTGCCGGATGGCAAACGGGAGTATCAGCTGGACCGTGACTGGATATGGTACAAAACCTGGGGACGCTATGCATGGAACTGTCATCGGGACCGTTCATCTGAAGTGGAATATTGGGACAAGCAGTTGGGTGATTATTATGGTACGACTTCTGCCGAAGCCGGAGATATTCTGGAGGCATACGAGCAGAGTGGAGAGATTGCTCCGAAGTTGCTCCGCCGTTTCGGCATCACGGAAGGGAACCGGCAGACTTTGTTGCTGGGTATGTTTATGAGTCAGTTGGTGAATCCTTATAAATATACTATCTATCCGGGATTTTATGAGAGTTGCGGGCCGGAGGGCGAGAAGCTGATAGAATATGTGGAGAAGGAATGGAAGAAACAGCCGCATGTGGGCGAATTGCCGCTGGATATTGTGGCGCAGGTGGTGGAACACGGTGATAAGGCGGTGGCGGCCATTGACAAGGCTGCCGCAGCGGTGACTCGTAATAAAGAGGAGTTCGGACGTTTGCAGAATGACATGCATTGCTATCGTGAATTTGCTTATGCCTTTAACCTGAAAGTGAAAGCTGCGCAGCGTGTCTTAAACTACCAGTGGGGAAAGGATCTGAATGAACTGGATGCCGCTATTCCATTGATGGAACAAAGTCTGGATCATTACCGCAAGCTGGTGGCATTGACGGATAGTACTTATTATTATGCCAACAGTATGCAGACCGCGCAACGCCGTATTCCTATCGGTGGTGACGGTGGCAAGAACAAGACCTGGAAAGAGATGCTGGTGCATTATGAAAATGAGCTGGCTAATTTCAAGGCGAACTTGCAGTTGCTGAAAGATAGGGCGGCAGGTAAGGTGACGGAAAGTGCAGCTGAGATAAAACCTTTGTCCGCCGCAAATGTGAAGATTCTGAACGGACTGACTCCGGTGAAACTGGCGACGGGGGCAAACCTGTTCTCCAATGTACCGGGCAAGGTGGATGCGCTGGCCGCCGAGCTGGAAGGGCTGACTGCTTATAGAATGAACGGGGATGTGCAGCGCAAGGAAGGTACGACAATAGAGTTTGAAGCGGCTGCTCCGGTGAACTTGTTGGTAGGTTATTTCCGTGATGACCAGAAGAAGTATGCGAAAGCTCCGAAACTGGAAACGGACGCTTCTGCCAATGATTACGGTCAGGCGGAACCGAAACTGACCAATGCCGTACGCATAGCGGGTATGCCGCTGGCAAATGTACATGCTTATCATTTTGAGGCTGGAAAGCATACCTTGTTGCTGCCGAAAGGATATACGATGGTGCTGGGATTTACAGACGCGCAGGTAACTCCGCGTAATGCGGGACTGGCCGGTGCGGAGGAAACGATGGACTGGATGTTCTATTAGTAGCCGTAGTTCCAGAGGCTGGAATCGTAGTATAGCGTAAAATTTTCAAGTATATCTTGAGAATTTTACGCTATTTTTGTACATAGTTCTAAGATTTTTATAAGGAAAAGTTGCTTAACTGATAAACTTTTTTTTATTTTTGGCGTATGAGCAGAAAGATAATAGCATACGAAAACTACTATTAAAGATTTTTTTGATGCTCTGGATAAAGGTACGCAAGAAAAAGTCCTATATGGATTACTCTTATTAAAGACTCAAGATGGACTACCGGCAAAGTATGTGAAGTTTCTTAAAGAGGGTCTGTATGAGTTAAGAATAGAGTGGCAAGGTAATATCTATAGGATTTTCTTCTGTTATGATGAAGGGCATATTGTTATATTGTTCAATGAATGCTTTCTTTACCGGGCAAATAATTGAAGAGGCAAGGAAGAAAGCAAATATGACACAGGCGGAACTTGCCGAAAAGATAGGGACTAATAAGTCTTATATTTCCCGTGTGGAAACAGGAAAAACAGAGCCTAAGGTTTCTACTTTTTATCGTATTGCTTCTGCTTTGGGATTGAATGTTGAGCTGACCCCTGCTATGTGATGGTAAAAATAGAGAATGAGATAAAAGTTCTCTGAATGGGTACATTTTCTTCTTTTGTCCGTCTTGCCAATAGATAAAAAGATAATTATGAAGAAGATATTGATACTGGCATTTTCACTGTTGTCATTGGGAACATACGCCCAACGTGAAGTTCCGCAATCGCGCATGGAGCAGATTTATGAGGAAGCCAAGACTCCTTATAAATATGGGCTGGCTGTAGCTCCGGCCGACAACAAGCATAAAATAGACTGCCCTACCGTGTTCCGCGAAGGGGATAAGTGGTATATGACCTACGTGGTTTATAATGGTAAGAGCGGACTGGACGGACGTGGATACGAGACATGGATAGCCGAAAGTGATAATCTGTTGGAATGGCGTACATTGGGACGTGTCTTGTCTTATCGTGACGGATTCTGGGATTGCAACCAGCGTGGTGGTTTCCCTGCATTGCCGGATATGGAGTGGGGAGGAAGCTATGCCCTGCAGACGTATAAAGGCAAGCATTGGATGACTTATCTGGGTGGGGAAGGGACCGGATATGAATCGGTGAACAAGCCGCTGTATATTGGTTTGGCCTGGACAGACCGGCCTTTGGGTTCCGCCCATGAATGGCAGGCACAGGACCAGCCCGTGATGAGTATCCATGATAAAGACGCGCAATGGTGGGAAAAGCTGACTCAATATAAGAGTGTGGTCTATTGGGATAAGGAGAAAACATTGGGCGCACCTTTCGTCATGTTCTATAACGCGGCAGGACGGCATCCGGAAACGGATTTGAAAGCGGAACGGGTGGGTATCGCCTTGTCCAAAGATATGAAGAAATGGAAACGATATCCGGGCAATCCGGTCTTTGCACACGAAGCGGACGGAACCATTACGGGGGATGCGCATATCCAGAAAATGGGCGATGTGTATGTCATGTTCTATTTCTCGGCTTTTGAACCGAGCCGCAAATACAAGGCATTTAATACATTTGCTGCCAGTTATGACCTAGTACATTGGACGGATTGGAAAGGGGCGGATTTGATTATCCCTTCTAAAGACTATGATGAATTGTTCGCTCATAAGAGTTATGTGGTGAAATACAATGGGGTGGTGTATCATTTCTATTGTGCCGTGAATGACGCGGAACAACGTGGTATAGCCATTGCTACCAGCAAACCGATGGGACGTTCACAAGTGCATTTCCCGGAACGGGAGGTGAAGAATCGCCGGATGGTGATGGAATTGGATAAAGGATGGAAAACATGGCTGACGGAAGCAACTCATCTGAAAGGGTTGTTTGCTCAAAAGGCAATAGAAGTAAATATTCCTCATAACTGGGATGATTATTATGGCTACCGCCAACTGACACATGGTAATTTGCACGGTACTGCCATATACGAAAAGACCTTCACATTGGATGATTCTCAGTTTCTAATTTCCAACTCTTCATTCGGAAAACGTTATTTTCTTCGTTTTGAGGGAGTGGGGACGTATGCCACTATAACGTTGAATGGAAAGGATTTCGGCCGTCATCCCGTAGGGCGTACTACGCTGACATTGGATGTGACGGATGCGTTGAAGCTGGGAGAGAATAAGCTGGTAGTGAAAGCGGAACATCCTGAAATGATAGCCGACATGCCTTGGGTGTGCGGTGGCTGTTCCTCGGAATGGGGATTCAGCGAAGGTTCCCAGCCTTTGGGAATTTTCCGTCCCGTGGTGCTGGAGGCTACGGATGAGATCCGCATTGAGCCTTTCGGAGTGCATATCTGGAATGATGATAAGGCGGGAACTGTCTTTGTGGAAACGGAGGTGAAAAATTACGGAAAGACTGCTGAGACGGTGGAAGTGGTTAATAAATTCAGTAATGCGGATGGCAAGCAGGTGTTCCGCCTGACGGAGAAGGTGACTTTGCAGCCGGGTGAAAGGAAGGTGGTGAAGCAACAATCGCTAGTGCAGAATCCTGTTTTATGGAGTACGGAGAATCCTTATTTGTATAAACTGGCTAGTATGATAAAGCGTGGTAAGAGTACTACGGATGAGATTAGTACACCCTTTGGTATCCGTACCATCAGTTGGCCGGTGAAACGGGAGGATGGTGACGGACGGTTCTATCTGAACGGACAGCCTGTCTTTATCAATGGAGTGTGTGAATATGAACATCAGTTCGGACAAAGCCATGCTTTCAGCCGTGAGCAGGTGGCAGCCCGTGTGAAACAGATCCGTGCGGCGGGTTTCAACGCTTTCCGTGACGCTCACCAGCCCCATCACCTGGATTATCAGAAATATTGGGACAAGGAAGGGGGCTTGTGGTGGACTCAGTTTTCGGCCCACGTGTGGTATGATACTCCGGAGTTTCGTGAGAATTTCAAGAAACTGCTCCGCCAGTGGGTGAAAGAGCGTCGTAACTCGCCCAGTGTGGTGATGTGGGGATTGCAGAACGAAAGCACGCTGCCTAAGGAGTTTGCCGAGGAGTGTAGTGAGATTATCCGGGAAATGGATCCTACGGCCCGTACCATGCGTGTGATTACTACGTGTAACGGTGGTGATGGGACAGATTGGAATGTTATTCAGAACTGGAGTGGAACCTATGGTGGTGATGTGAATAAGTATGGCCGTGAATTGTCACAGAAGAATCAGTTGTTGAACGGTGAATATGGGGCATGGCGCAGCATCGGATTGCATACGGAACCGGCAGCTTTTGATGTGAATGGTGTATGGAGCGAGGAGCGTATGTGCCAGCTGATGGAAACCAAGATACGACTGGCGGAACAGGCAAAGGACAGTGTGTGCGGACAATTCCAATGGATATTCAGCAGTCATGATAATCCGGGACGCCGCCAGCCGGATGAAGCGTATCGCCGGATAGATAAGGTGGAACCATTTAATTATAAAGGATTGGTGACTCCGTGGGAGGAGCCGCTGGATGTATATTATATGTATCGCGCGAACTATGTGCCGGCTTCCGAAGATCCGATGGTTTATCTGGCATCTCATACATGGGAGGACCGTTTTGCGACAGGCCGCAGACGGGCTACCATTGAGGCGTACAGCAATTGTGACAGTGTGTTGCTGTACAATGATGCGGTGGATGCTGAATACTTGGGACGGAAATTGAATCATGGGGTGGGGACTCATTTCATGTGGGAAAACCGCGATATCCGTTACAATGTGCTTCGTGCTGTGGGGTACTTTAAAGGAAAACCGGCAGCGGAAGATGTGCTGGTGCTGAACGGTCTGGAAAAAGCTCCTCATTTTGAAGCTCTTTACCGTGGTTCTGCTATAGTGCCTGTTGCTGCCGACCGGTTGAACGGAACTGATTTGTTGAAAGGAGCTGAGGGATATACGTATCTTTATCGTTTGAATTGCGGAGGAGACGCTTATACGGATACGTATGGTCAGGTCTGGGCGCAGGATAACAGCCGTTATTCTCATTCGTGGGCGGAATCGTTTGTTCATCCGTCGGATAGTGTACAGTTGTTGAGCCCTTATCAGGCGAGCCAGCGTACCACGAATGATCCCATTCATGGCACTAGGGACTGGGAACTGTTCCAGACTTTCCGCTTCGGACGCCATAAGCTGAACTTCCGCTTTCCCGTTCCGGATGGCGAGTATCGTGTGGAACTTTATTTTACAGAACCCTGGCATGGTACAGGAGGCGGCGTACAGACGGATTGTGAAGGCTTGCGTATTTTTGATGTAGCGGTAAATGATAAAGTACTTCTGGACGACTTGGATGTATGGGCTGAAGCGGGTCATGACGGCGCTTGCAAAAAGGTGGTGAATGCTATCGTGAAAGGGGGAGTCTTGAAGATTAATTTTCCGGAGGTGAAAGCGGGGCAAGCTTTGATTTGTGGCATTGCGATAGCTTGTAAAGGCGACTTGGATTCCGTTCGCTCTTTTTCTGTCCATAGCTTCAGCTGGGCTGCACAAGACAAGGAGGTGATGGAAAAGACTCCCAAAGAATTACTGCCTGAAGATAAAAACGCCCGTGCCAATGTGACTTATCAAGCGGAGGATGCTGTGCTGAAAGGTAAGTTCATAAAGAAAGAGGTTAAGAAACAAACCGGGGTTTTCTTTGGTAAAGGTACACAAAGCAGTATTACTTGGAACATTTCTACCGGTCTGGCACAAGTCTATGCTCTTCGTTTTAAATACATGAATGTTACAGGGAAGCCTATGAAGGTGCGTATGCAGTTCATTGATTCCAAAGGGGTGGTACTGAAGGAAGATAATCTGACTTTTGCCGAAACTCCCGGAAAGTGGCGTATGCTGAGTACAACGACGGGTACGTATATCAATGCAGGCTATTATAAGGTGGTGCTTTCCGCACCGGATATGGAGGGACTGGCATTGGATGCGCTGGATGTGCAATAAAGTATTTTTTTATTTGCCGGTAGGAATAAATAGTTTATCTTTGTTCTCTTAAAAAGTTTGAATTCGTCAGAACAGAGTTTATGCCAAAATTTATAATAGATAAGATAGGTCCGATAGAGCATGTTGATTTTACTTTGAATAAAGTGAACATGCTGATTGGTCCGCAAAGCAGTGGGAAAAGTACAATAGCTAAGGTTATCAGTTTCTGTCTATGGTTGGAAAAGGATGTGCTGATGCGTCGTAACACTGATTATGTAAGTTGGAGCTTTGTGGAAAAACAGTTGCTAGAGTTTCATAAATTGAAAAACTATCTGAATGAAGGATATGCTATATTCTTTGTGGGTGATGCTATTGATTTTTGTTATACAAAAGATATGTGCTTCGCTAAATTAAAAGACGGGTTTGAAAGGTGCAAAATTGGCAAAGTCGCTTATATACCCGCTGAAAGAAATGCTGTTACGTTACCCAATATTGCGTCATTGAAGATGCCTGAATATAATACAAGAAGCTTTATTTTTGACTGGTTGGAAGTTCATCAAAAGTTCCAAAAGAAAAATGCTGTCGATTTGCTGAAACTGAAATTGAAGTATTATTATGACGAATCATCCCAAAAGGATATGATTGTGCTGGAAGATGGAAAAGAAATAGGATTGGAGGAGGCTTCCAGCGGGTTGCAGTCGGTTGTGCCGTTGTATGTTTATGTATATTATTTAACCCATTGGATATATGATCATCAGGAAGATATTTCTTTTGAAAAGAAAGACAGAATAGAAGGGGCATTGTCCAGGGAGTATATTAAAATGTTTTCCAAACAAATGAATGTTGTTATGGATGAGGAATTCTTGAATCAGGCAGTAAAAGAAGCAAAGCTTTCTCCAGGGTTCAAAAAGATATTAGGAACAGCAAAGATCTTGAAAAAAGCGGGTAATGATTCTTTGGATAATTTGTTGGAAACCGTTTTGGAACTTGAAGAGAATATTTCTCATCCTCATTACTCCAACATTATAGTGGAAGAGCCGGAGTTGAATTTGTTTCCCGAAACTCAAAAAGATCTTATCTATGATCTGTTGGAGATGATCAATAGCGGACGGGATCATTTACTGATGACTACCCACAGCCCTTATCTGCTTTATGCACTGAATAATTGCATGCTGGGGGCTTTGGTACAAGAAAATATACCGGAAGAAGAGGAGGGATTACAAAAGATGAAGGATTCGTTTGTCAAGCCGGAGGATGTTTCTGTATGGGAGATTAAAAATGGAAAATTTTTTCCTTATAAAGAGAATCCGAACTATACTATTCAAGATGAAAGAGGATTGATTCGCAATAACTATTTTGATCGGATAATGAAGAATATCATGACAGACTTTGCTGCCTTAATGGATTATTGTGATGAGGATTGAAGCTTTTACAAGATATAATGAGATGACAGGTGACGCCTATGTCATGGATTATACACAAGCGACAGCCGGTAAACGGAAAGTATGTATAAAGGAAGAAGATCCTGATGATATAGCTTCTTTTCATTTGATTAATCCAAGAAAAACGACTTATTGGGCAGTGAATTTTGAGGAGAATCCGGCTGTGTTGAAAGGTTCTGATCAGTGTGAATGTATGTTTGTTTCCAGTAGGGCAAGCAGTAAGGGATGGGTTTGCTTGGTTGAACTTAAATATTGTTTGGAAAAGAACATAGAGAGGAATGCAGGAGATGCTTTTAAACAATTGTATGAAACATTGAACAAATTGGTGGAATTGAATATTGTAGATTATAAATCACATCGGATTTACTTAAATATATCTATACCTGAACATTCCCATAGGGCACCGTTTACTGCTTTTCAGAATACCCAAGATGATTTGTTGGAATGTTTATATACTTATAAGGTTAAAGTATTGGGATATAATGAAGTTCTGATATTAAATGAATGTTTTATCAGACCACCGAAAGAGGAGATCTGAAATCTATATGTATCATTAAATGGGCGATCTGAAAATATAAAATGGAATCATAAGGGGAAGGTTTCAGCATTTGGCATTTTTTACTATCTTTGTGCTCTGAAACTAACCTCTTAAAAATATGTTAATTGATTTACTGCATTCTTCTTATTTCTCGCTCTTTCTTATTGTAGCGTTGGGTTTTATGCTAGGGAGGATTAAGATAAAGGGCTTGTCGCTGGATGTGTCGGCCGTTATCTTCATTGCCTTGCTTTTCGGACATTTCGGTGTGATCATTCCTAAAGAATTGGGGAACTTCGGTTTGGTGCTCTTTATCTTTACCATCGGTATTCAGGCCGGTCCCGGATTTTTTGATTCTTTCAGGAGTAAAGGAAAGACACTGATTCTTATTACTATGCTTATTATTTGCTCTGCCTGTCTGACGGCGGTAGGACTGAAGTATGCTTTCGACATTGATACGCCCAGTGTGGTGGGATTGATAGCAGGGGCATTGACCAGTACGCCTGGTCTGGCGGTAGCTATAGACAGTACAAATTCACCGTTGGCTTCCATTGCATACGGTATTGCTTACCCGTTTGGAGTGATAGGGGTGATTTTGTTTGTGAAGCTGTTACCCAAGATTATGCGGGTGGATCTGGATAAAGAAGCGCGCAGGTTGGAACTGGAACGGCGCAGCGGTTTTCCGGAACTGACAACTTGCATTTTCAGAGTGACCAATCAAGCGGTATTCGGACGTACTTTGGCGCAAATAAATGCGCGTGCCATGACGGGAGCCGTTATTTCGCGGGTAAAGCATGAGGATTCTATATTGATGCCTAAAGCGAATACCATGTTGCTGGAAGGGGACTATGTGCAGGCGGTGGGAAGTGAGGAAGCGCTGAATCAGTTTGCCGTATTGGTTGGAGAACGAGAGGAAGGCGAATTGCCTCTGGACCAGACACAGGAGATTGAATCTTTATTGCTGACAAAGAAAGATATGATAAACAAGCAATTGGGAGATCTGAATTTACAACGTAACTTTGGTTGTACGGTAACCCGTATCCGTCGAAGCGGCATAGACTTGTCACCTTCTCCGGATTTGGCCTTGAAATTCGGTGATAAGTTGATGGTGGTCGGTGAACGGGAAGGACTCAGAGGCGTTGCTCGTTTGTTGGGGAATAATGCCAAACAGTTGTCTGATACTGATTTCTTCCCGATAGCTATGGGGATTGTATTAGGTGTATTGTTCGGTAAAATAAATATTTCATTTTCAGACAGCGTTTCATTTTCACCCGGATTGACCGGAGGAGTATTGATGGTGGCATTGTTGCTGAGTGCCGTGGGAAAGACAGGACCCATATTGTGGTCTATGTCCGGTCCTGCCAATCAGTTGTTACGTCAGTTGGGCTTATTGCTGTTTTTGGCTGAGGTCGGTACTTCTGCCGGTAAGAATCTGGTGGCTACTTTTCAGGAGAGCGGATTGTTATTGTTCGGAGTGGGGGCGGCCATTACTGTTGTGCCTATGCTGGTTGCTGTTGTGGTTGGCAGGTTGGTCTTTAAAATCAGTTTGTTGGATTTGCTGGGCACCATCACTGGTGGTATGACCAGTACGCCCGGTCTTGCGGCAGCCGATTCCATGGTAGATAGTAATATTCCGAGTGTTGCATACGCTACGGTGTATCCGATTGCAATGGTGTTCCTTATTTTGTTTATACAAGTGATCGCTTCGGCAGTTTATTGATATATCAAACAGCCGGGTGGGTATGTGCCAAAGGTAGTAAATACTTTTGGCACATTTTTTATTTGGATGAATGTTGTATTTTTATTTATCGATATGAGGAGAAAAAAATATTCATTTTGTTTCTTTTATAGATTTTAATTTATATATTTGTCACAACCTTAATATAATACGGAGAAAGATTAGGCTTATTCGGTGACAGAATGACGATTGGAATATGTATGAATAAGCTGAACTCATATATGGTATTTATAAATATACTCAATTTTATGAGGAATAAAGACACACACACTCGAATTACAGACAAATGCAGATGTTTGTTTGTAGTTGCCTATTCGGCAATGTCTATTACAGGATTGAGCTCCGTGCTCGCAGTGGAAAACCATGCACTATCTTCTCCGGTTTCAGATCGTGTGGAAAGCGTACAGCAGAAAAAACATGTTTCAGGTAATGTGCAGGATGCTAACGGAATGCCTTTAATCGGGGCGTCCGTAATTATCAAGGGAACCAATACCGGTATGATTACCGATATTGAAGGTAATTTCGCTCTTGATGCTAAACAGGGTGATATTATCGTAATCAGTTACATCGGTATGAAATCGGCGGAGGTGAAAGTGCCTGCTAACGGGCAAATAAGAGTGATGCTGAAGGAGGATTCTCAGTTGATGGATGAAGTGGTAGTGACTGGTTATGGTGATTTTAAGAAGGCTACTTATACGGGGTCTGCTTCTGTTTTGAATACGGATAAATTGGAGTCATTGCCTGTTGTGTCTGTAGCACAGATGATGGAGGCTAATATTCCGGGGTTAAGTTCAGTAGCCAGTTCTTCCCAGCCGGGTTCTAAAGCTACAGTGCGGGTGCGTGGAATTGCTTCTATGAATGCTTCTACAGAACCTCTTTATGTATTGGACGGTGTGCCGGTAGCGTCTAGGGATATGAGTGGTCTAAGTGCCAATGCCAGCGCGGGAGGACTTGGTTTGATCGAGACATTAAATCCTGCGGATATTGAAAGTATAACCGTATTGAAAGATGCCGCTTCTGCTTCATTATATGGAGCAAAAGGATCTAACGGTGTAATCCTTATTACTACTAAAAAAGGTAAGGAAGGTAAAATGAGAGTGAGTATGCAGGCTACTTACGGTATTACGGATATTGCTTACAATTATCGTCCGATAATGGGTGGTGAAGAGCGTAGGGAATTGATTTATGAGGGATTTGTTAATTATCGTTTGAATCAGGGGGACTCGGAAGCCGAGGCAAAGGCTTATGCGGATGGACAAATTGACAATTATGCGGCACGCCCGGTCAACGGATATGCTGATTGGGAAAATGCTTTATTGAAAAAAGGACATCAGCAAGACTATAGTTTGTCTGTAAGCGGAGGTAATGAAAAGTCGAATTTTATTGGTACGTTAGGATATACCAATCAGACAGGTATAAGCATAAATTCAGGAATGGAACGTTTTACCGGTCGTATTGATGCAAACAGTAAATGGAATAAATTTGAGTATGGAATGAATGCTACCTTTTCATGGACTCGTAATAAACATACGCCGGAGGGACAGTATTATGCCAGTGCGCTTTATTCTTCAAAATATCAATTGACCCCTTCTATACCTATTTATAATGAGGATGGCAGCTATCATACGGGTTTCCAGAATAATGGAGGCATTAACCCGCTGTATGAGAATTCTGTAGATTCAAATTATGCACGTCTGGCACGTACAATGGCATCTGCCAAGGCTGCCTATCATATCTTGGATGGGTTGAAGTTATCTACTATCTTTACAGTAGACTATTCTTTAAATAAAGACTTTTTCTTTTACTCGCCTGACGGTAAAGATGGGGAAGCTACACAGGGATCCGGACAGATGATGATGATTGAGAGAATGAGTTATACTTCACAAACGAATCTGGCATATAATAAAACGTTTGGTAAACATAACATTAATGCGGTCTTAGCGTATGAGGTTATGAAGTACGATTATGAGGATATGTATGGTGAGAAACAGGTTTACGGGCAAACACTTAATCCGTCGTTGGATAATGGTGCCAAACCTGCTGATCTTACTAATACAAGGCAGGAAGATGCTATGGTGTCGTATGTGGGAAGCTTGAATTATGGATATAATGATAAATATTATGCAGGTTTCAGTTTCCGTCGTGATGGCTCTTCCCGATTGGCACCTGATACCCGTTGGGGAAACTTTTGGGCTGTTTCCGCTTCATGGAGACTCTCTCAGGAAAACTTCATGAAACCGTGGGAGAATGTTGTGTCGGATATGAAATTAAGAGCATCGTATGGTGTGAACGGTAATCTGCCGACCGGTTATTATGGTTATCATGGAACTTATACTACCGGAGCATTTTATAATGGGAAACCTGCTCCGTGGGAAGATGCTATTGCTAATCCTGATTTGACTTGGGAAAAGAACTATGCATTGAATCTGGGGGTTGATTTAAGTCTGTTCAGACGGGTTAATTTGACTTTCGATTGGTATACCAGAACGACTAAGGATTTATTGATGAGTAAGCAATTGAATTCTATTAGTGGTTTTGGCAGTATTCTTACGAATGTGGGTGAAATGAAAAATACCGGTTTTGAAATAGAAGTACGCTCAAGTAATATTCAAACCAAAGATTTTAGTTGGACAACTTCTTTAAACTTGTCACATAATAAAAATAAGATTGTAAAACTGGCGGATCTTCCGGAATTTATAGATGGAAATTATATCAGAAAGGAAGGCTGTTCGTATGCGACAATTTATTTGAGAGAATATGCCGGAGTGGATCCTAATGACGGACGCCCGATGTATTATGACAATAAAGAAGACGAAAATGGCAATAGAAGCAGGAATATTGTGTATGATCCCAATGATGCCGACCGTGTGGAGTTGAAAGATATATATCCTAAATTAACCGGTGGATTGATGAATACGTTTAATTATAAGTTTATTGATTTATCTTTTAATTTGTCGTTTCATTTAGGTGGATATTCTTACGATGGTGCCATGTATGCTTTGCAAGATGACGGCTATACGGCACAATACAATAAGAGTACAGAGTTACGCCGCCGTTGGAAACAGCCGGGAGATATAACAGATGTTCCCCGATATGTGTATGGACAAGAGTATGGTGGCTGGTGGAACTCATCACGTGGTATTCATAGTACAGATCATTTGCGCTTGAAAAGTTTGATTGTTGGCGTTTCTGCTCCTCAGTCTTGGTTAAGAACCATAGGTATTAATTCTGCCCGTATTTATTTTTCGGGTACCAACTTGTTGACATGGGCTGCATACGATCAATATGATCCGGAGTTGAATGGAATTGTAAGTTATTTTACTCCTCCTCTTAAAACATTCGCATTTGGACTTGAACTTAAATTCTAATCAATTAACACCGAACTGTTTATGAAAAAAAATATAATTATATTAGGCTTGATTTCTTTATTGGCCGTATCGTGCGGGGATGATTTTTTAACCACTCATCCTGGTGATAGCGTTTCTACGGATTTGGCACTGAGTACAGAGCAGGATATAGATAATGCTGTGAATGGATTGTATGATTTGATGTCCAGCTATGGCTATTATGGCGGAACCATGTTTTTTTATGGGGATATGAAAGGGGATGATATGCAGAGTTCTTATAATAGCGGGAGAACTTGTAACCGGTGTTATTTATATGATCATCGCTCTACAAGCTTAAATGCCGGATATTTATGGGGACGTCCTTTTTATATTATCCGTAATGCATGGAATGTGATCAATGCGATTGATGATGGAAAAGTGCAAGGTTCAGAGCAAAGATTAAAGGAATTAAAAGGTGAGGCGATGACTATCATGGCACTTTGCCAGTTTGACTTGACCCGTTGTTTCGGTTATCCTTATACTAAGGATAAAGGGGCCGGTTGGGGAGCTCCAATTGTAGATCATGCAATTACATTAGATGAAAATCCGCCACGCAGCACTGTAGCAAAGGATTATGAGTTCATAATCAATACATTGGAGGAGGCTATACCTTTAATGAGTACTTCTAAAAATAACAGCCGGATGAATGCGTATGCTGCAAGAGCATTGTTGTCTCGTATTTATCTGTATCATGATGATAACGAGAAGGCGTTTCAAATGGCAAGCAACTTGATTGAAGAAGTGGAAGGAAATGGAATGTACCGTCTTTATACACGTGATGAATATATTCCGGCATGGGATCTGAAAAATACGTTTGGTACGGAATCATTATTTGAAATTGCTAATAGTACAGATGATAATGGAGGACGAAGTTCATTGGCATATCTAATGCATTGGAATGGGTATCGTGAGATTTTTGCTACTCAGAAATTTGTGGATGAGTTATTGAGTGATCCGGATGATATTCGCTGTCTGTTGCTGGAAAAGAATGTTTATAATAAAAATGATGTATGGTGGTTGAAAAAATGGCCGGGAACAGATGCTACGACTCCATCTTTTGAAAATAATTATGTTATTTTCCGTTTGTCTGAAGTCTATTTGAATGCGGCGGAAGCCGGAGTGAAAATAGGTGGGGCATCTGCCGTAAAAGGTTTGAATTATCTGAATGCAATTGTGCAGCGTGCTAATCCTGTAAAAGAAGTAACGGCGGCTGAATATACATTGGATAGGGTGTTGGAAGAAAGAAGTAAAGAATTGATAGGTGAGGGGCATCGTTTCTTTGATATGTTGAGAAATGGAAAGACCATTGTTCGTAAGGGAGGATATCATTTACCGGGTATCGTGGAGGAAATAGACTGGGATTATTATAAATGTGTTTTACCGATTCCAACAGACCAGTTTACATTTAGTCCTGATATGGAGCAGAATCCGGGATATACTAAAAATTAATTTTAAATAATTATTAAATGAGAGGGTGTGGTATCACACCCTTTTTTTGTGTGGACAAATTCTACATTCATGTGGATTTATTCTACAGTTTTACAGATGTTCTGTTTGCTTATTTAGTTAATATACAGTGATTTGACGGGCGGTTATTGTTGTTGGCATATCTTTTGACCGGAACATGATAAATTATTATATAATTATATAAATATAAATCATGAATAAATCTAGGTATGTTTTTTTCATTTTGGCTTGTTTATTCGGTTTGTACGTGCAAGCTCAGAATAGAACAGTGAAAGGACGTGTTCTCTCAGCAGAGGATAAAGAACCATTAATTGGAGCTACTGTCAAAATACCCGGTACATCTATCGGTGTGGTGACAGATATAGATGGCAATTTCTCTCTGGAAGTTCCCAACAAAGACAAAACATTAGTGATTGAGTTTTTAGGTATGAGTACACTAACGGCGAAGATACCTGCCAATGGGGTACTGAATGTATCTTTACGTCCGGATACACAACGATTGGACGAGGTTGTGGTGACAGGCTATGGTAATTTTTCCAAATCCTCATTTACCGGTTCGGCAAATACATTACGGGGGGGACTTGTTGAAGAACGTTCCGGTTGTATCGGTAGAACAGAAGTTGCAGGGTATGACTCCGGGTGTGTCCATTTCGGGAAATTCCGGTCAGCCGGGTGCTAATCAAAGTATACGTATTCGCGGTATGGGGTCATTCAATGCATCGAAAGAACCTTTGTTTGTCATTGACGGAGTACCGGTGACTTCCGGAAGCTTGAGTGGTGGCTCGGCAGATGCCGCTTACATGAATAATTCTAAAACGAATATAATGAGTACGCTGAACCCTTCGGATATTGAAAATATAACAGTCATAAAGGATGCGGCGGCGGCTTCTTTATATGGTTCACGTGCGGCAAACGGTGTGATTCTGATAACCACTAAAAAAGGTACAAAGGGACGTGCTAAGGCTACATTAAAAATTGATGGTGGCTTTTCTAATGCTGCTGTGGAATTCCGTCCAACGTTGAATGGGGAGCAGCGTAGAGAGCTAATTTATGAAGGTTTGATGAACTTTCAGCAAGATGAGATAGCCAAGAATCCGGAGGCGGGATTGGCGTCGCCCACAGAGTATGCTGATTTACATATCAATGATTATGCCTCCATTCCGGAACTGGGATATACTGACTGGAGAAAGGAATTAATGCGTACGGCACATCATCAAAGTTATGAAGCGTCCGTATCGGGAGGTAATGACAAGACTACGTTCTATTCTTCATTGGGTTTTAACCGTCAGGAGGGTTTGGTGGAAAATTCTAATCTAGATAGATATACAGCGCGTTTGAATGTAACCCAGAAGGTAGGTTCCCGTGGGGAAGTGGGTGCCAATGTGATGTTCTCTCAATTGAATCAGGAAATGAATGAGGAGCGTGGATCATCTATTAATCCTTTCCTTTGTGTGGCTTTGAACACCACTCCGTCTTTTCCGGTACGTGACGCTGAAGGGAATTATGTAGGGTCATATCCCAGTAGCAATGTGAATCCGTTGCGTGATATCCGTACAGATTATAACCGTACCCGCATGACACGTATGTTTTCTACAGGCTATGCTTCGATAGATATTATCAAAGGGTTGAAATTAAAAGAAACGCTTAGCTATGATTATAATATTCAGAAAGATTCCCGTTATTGGAATCCGTTGAGTGGAGCCGGAGCTAAAAGTGGTAGTGATGCACAGACGGCAAAGGGATTTATAGAATATAGTAAATTGATTTCTTCCACTTCATTGGGATACAATACGACTATAGCACAGTTGCACCATGTGGACGCATTGATAGCTTATGAAATTGAAAATTATCAGACTGACAAAGCAATGGGGGATAAATCCAAACTTCCTTCAGATTATTTGGTGGAACCGGATAATGCAGCATCATTGAACAGCTTTGTGTCTTCTACTCAGGATTCAAGAATGATTTCTTATGTATCCCGTATCAACTATGATTATGATGACCGTTACTATATTGCTGGTAGCTTTCGTCGTGACGGCAGTTCACGCCTGTCACCCGAGAACCGTTGGGGAAATTTTTGGTCTGTATCCGGTATGTGGAATGTAGGTGCGGAAAAATTTATGCAATCTATAAAGAGTGTGCTGAGTGATTTAAAGATACGTGCCTCGTATGGTGTGAATGGTAATCAACCGGGTGCTCTTTACGGATATATGGGACTTTATTCCTACGGGCAGAATTATATGGGAGGCGGTGGATCTTATGAATCGGCATTACCGAACCCGAACCTTAAATGGGAAAAGAACTATAACTTGAATTTGGGACTCGACCTGGCATTTATCAATCGTATTTTTGTCAGCTTGGAATATTATAATCGCGATACGAAAGATTTGCTTTACAATCGTCCTATCAGTAGCACTACCGGTTTCCAAAATTATTTGGGGAATTTGGGACAACTGAATAATAGAGGTTGGGAACTGGAACTGCGTACCATAAACTTTGCCGGTAGCAACTTTAATTGGACTTCTGTTTTGAATATGACCCACAATAAAAATAAGATTGTATCATTGGATGGTAAATTGGAACAGTCTATCGAGGGAAGCTGGTTTATCCATAAAGTGGGGTTGCCGTATTCTACCTTCTATGTGAAAGAATATGCGGGGGTTGATCCTCAAACAGGAAAAGCTTTGTACTATATGAATACACAGGATGCAAATGGCAATTATGACAAAACAGTTACTACTGACGCTTCTGCAGCACAGGCAATTCCTTATAAGTCTGTGGATCCGAAAATTTCAGGAGGTTTTACCAATATCGTGAATTACAAATGGTTTGATTTAGCATTGACATTGACTTATTCTTTAGGAGGATATTCTTTTGACAAAACCGGAACTTATAATGAAACCGACGGTGCAAAAGAGCAGAACTATAACTTGCCCATTTATGAATTGGATCGTTGGCAAAAGCCGGGTGATGTGACAGATGTACCCCGATTTGTACTTGGCCAAGCAGCAGGACCGCAGAATTCATCCCGTTATGTACATAGCACGGATCATTTACGTGTAAAGAACTTGACTTTGGGCTTTACATTGCCAGATCAGTGGTTGACCAAACTGGGTGTCAGTAAAGCAAGATTGTATTTCTCAGGCAGTAACTTGTTGACGTGGGCAAAGTGGGACCAGTATGATCCGGAAGTGCCTGTTTCCGGTGAAGTATTTTGTGAAACACCTCCTATGCGTACTTACAGTTTTGGAATAGAAGTCTCTTTTTAATGAATTTCCTTTAAATTAGAACGAAATGAAAAAAATATATTTATTGATTGTTGCGGCTGTATCATTGATGTTTGTTTCGTGTACTGCTGATTGGCTGAATACAGATCCTTCTACGGCAGTTCCTAGTGATGATGCCATTAAAAATATAGATGATGCACAGGTGGCATTGAATGGTATATACCGATTAGCATCCGCACATAGTTATTATGGTGATAATTATCTTTATTATGCTGATTGTCGTGGAGAAGATGTGCAGGCACGTATTAATAAAGGAGCAGGCCGCAGGGTTTCTCCTTACTATTTCTTTGATGTTACGGCGGATGATAATTTTAATATAACCCTTGTCTGGAACCAACCCTATAAAGTGATCCATCAGGCTAACAGTCTGATAGAAAAGTTGGATGCGGGGAATGCGGGGAATGCCAAGCCGGAAGAAGTGGCACGGATTAAATCGGAGGCACTGGCAATGAGAGGACTGGCTTTATTTGATCTGACCCGTTTATTTGGTATGCCTTATACTTTGGATAATGGGGCTTCTTTGGGAGTTCCTATTGAGATTCAGACCACCTTGGAGGATCATGCTCCGGAACGTAACACAGTGGCACAATGTTACGAACAAGTGCTAAAGGACTTGAACGATGCGTTGGGAGGACTGACAAAAGAAAAACATGATGCCTATATGAATTATTGGAGTGTGAAAGCTTTACTTTCCCGGGTGTATCTGTATATGAATGACAATGAAAATGCATTGAAATGTGCAGAAGAAGTAATCAATGACAATGGGGGAATTTACCGGCTTTTTACTCATGATGAATATCCTTCTGTATGGGGAAAAGACTTCAACTCAGAGTCTTTGTTTGAATTCTATTTTACGATGTCTGAACCTTCAGGCGGTTCGGGAGGAGAAGGGGCGCCGATGGTGTATGCCGATAATGTGAAAGATTGGAATAACCTGATTCTGACAAAGGCTTATTTGGATTTGCTGAATGAAGACCCTGAAGATGTGCGCCATGTATTTCCTCATTTGCCGGAAAATGCAGTTGCAGATACATTGCCTGTAGCTGCCAAAGGTCAACCGAAATATCTGATTAAATATCCGGGGAAATCGGGCAGTGTGACCGATGCTGTTTCTACAGTCAATCCACAGGATAATGATCTTTGTATTCTCCGTTTATCCGAGGTCTATTTGAATGCTGCGGAAGCTGCTTTTAAAATCGGCAATACGGAAAAAGCATTGACATATCTGAATGCGATAGTTACCCGTGCCAATCCAGCGAAATCCGTAACATCTGCTGATCTCAGCTTGGAGCGCATTTTGAAAGAAAGACGTAAAGAACTGGTAGGTGAAGGTCATGCTTTCTTTGATTATATGCGTAATGGCAAGTCAGTGGACCGTTCAGGAGGCTGGCATCTGACTATGCCTGAAGATGCTCGTGTCATTACTCCTTCAGACCCTAGGGTGGCACTTCCTATTCCACAAACTGAAATTGATGCTAATCCGAATATAGTTCAAAATCCTAGATAATTGTTTTGTCCATGTTAAGTTTGCCCTTCTTTTCGATGATGATATCGGAGAGAAGGGTTTTCTTTTTACAATTTATATGGTACAAAATCATATTTCGTCCGTCTTCATTTGAAAAGAAAGAGCAAAAATATGAGAATATATGGATTGTTACTGTGCGGATGGATGACGGTATCCTTACAGGCCCAACAAATACATGATTGGGAGAATCATCATGTATTACAGATTAATCGGGAACCGGCAAGGGCTGCTTTTGTGCCTTTTGCCAAGCAGAAGGGGGATTGTTCGATGAGTCTGGACGGGATGTGGAAATTCCGGTGGACTCCTGTGCCTTCCGAACGGATAGCGGATTTCTACCGTACGGACTTTAATGACGAGGATTGGAAAAGTTTTCCGGTTCCTGCCAATTGGGAAATCAACGGATACGGAACACCTATTTATGTATCGGCAGGATATCCGTTTAAAATAGATCCTCCACGGGTAATGGGGGAGCCTAAAGCTTCGTATACCACCTACAAGGAACGTAATCCGGTGGGACAATACCGGCGTACTTTTATTTTACCGGCTGGGTGGAAAGCGGATGGGCAGACTTTTCTTCGTTTTGAAGGAGTGATGAGCGCTTTTTATGTATGGATAAACGGTGAACGTATAGGGTATAGCCAGGGAAGTATGGAACCTAGTGAGTTCAATATCACCCGTTGGTTGAAACCGGGAGAGAACCAAATAGCTTTAGAGGTTTATCGGTATAGTGACGGATCTTATTTGGAAGATCAGGATTTTTGGCGTTTTGGAGGTATTCATCGCAGTATTCATTTGGTGCATACTCCAGATATCCGTATCCGTGACTATGTAGTGCGTACCCTCCCTGCTGTTCAGGGGAATTATCAAGATTTCAGACTGCTGATTGATCCGCAGTTCAGCGTTTATCAGGGAATGGACGGTAAAGGCTATACGTTGCAGGCAGTGCTGAAGGATGCGGATGGAAGAGAAATAGTGAATATGGTTGGCAATGTGGAAGATATCTTGGATTTGGAGCATAAGGCGGCACGGATGAATGAATGGTATCCGCAACGTGGTCCACGTAAGATGGGACGTATGTCCGCCGTTATAAAATCTCCACAACGTTGGACAGCCGAAACTCCTTATTTATATAAGTTGGAGCTTCGTTTACAGAATGTAAACGGACAGACCATAGAGCAAGTGGAACAGCCGGTAGGTTTTCGTTGTATTGAAATAAAAGACGGACAAATGTTGGTTAACGGTAATTCTGTCCGCTTTCGTGGGGTAAACCGTCATGAACACGATCCGTATACGGCACGCGTGATGAGTGAGGAGAGAATGTTGCAGGATATATTATTGATGAAACAAGCCAATGTGAATGCAGTCCGTACCAGTCACTATCCCAATGTGAGCCGTTGGTACGAACTGTGTGACAGCTTGGGACTGTATGTGATGGATGAGGCGGATATAGAAGAGCACGGATTGCGTGGAACATTGGCCAGTACACCCGATTGGTACGCCGCTTTTCTGGATCGTGCGGTACGTATGGCGGAACGCGATAAAAATCATCCTTCGGTAGTGATGTGGAGCATGGGAAATGAAAGTGGTTACGGACCTAATTTTGCTGCTATTTCGGCTTGGCTACATGATTTTGATCCTACACGTCCCGTACACTATGAAGGAGCTCAGGGAGTGAACGGAGAACCCGATCCGAAAACGGTGGATGTAATCAGCCGTTTCTATACCCGTGTGAAACAGGAGTATCTGAATCCCGGCATTCCCGAAGGGGAAGACAAGGAACGGGCGGAGAACGCACGTTGGGAACGCCTGTTGGAAATAGCGGAACGCACGAATGATAACCGTCCTGTGATGACCAGCGAATATGCACATTGCATGGGAAATGCTTTAGGTAATTTCAAGGAATATTGGGATGAGATTTATAGTAACTCACGTATGCTGGGCGGCTTTATATGGGACTGGGTGGATCAAGGTATTTATAAGATATTGCCGGATGGCCGCCAGATGGTGGCGTATGGCGGTGATTTTGGTGATCAGCCTAATTTAAAGGCTTTTTGTTTTAATGGTGTGGTGATGAGTGACCGCGAAACTACGCCCAAATATTGGGAGGTGAAGAAAGTATATGCCCCGGTTAAATTGGAAATGGAAAAAGATCTTCAGGTTTTTCCAAAAGAACAAGATCTTTTAGTAAAAGAACAAGATGTTTTGCCCAAAGGATTAAGAGTTACGAACCGCAATCACCACATTGGTCTGGAAGGATATCGCTGTCTGTGGACTTTGATAGAGAATGGGAAGAAGATGGAACAAGGGGAACTGGCGCTTCCATTGGTGGCACCCGGTGAAACGGGAACGATGGCTTTGCCCGATGTCAAGATTAATAAGCAGGCTGATGTTCGATTGAATGTAAGTATAGTATTGAAAGAAGATGCTTTATGGGCGAAAGCCGGGCATGAGATTTTAAAGGAACAGTTTGCCTTGAATGATCATTTGATGGCGGTGGCTAACGGTGTACAACCGGGTAAACGTAAAAATAAGTTTTCTGTTTTGGATTTATGGAAAGATAGTTATTTTCAGGCTTTCCGTGCTCCGACGGATAATGATAAAAGTTTCGGTAACTGGTTGGCCAAGGATTGGAAGAATCAGAGATTGGATGCTCCTCAAGTAGAGGTGATTACTCCCGAAACGGAAACTCAGGAAACGAATGGCACCGTATCGAGGAAATCGGTTGTGAAATATCGTTATGCCAAAGGTAGCATCCGTGTCTCTTCCCATTATAAAATATATGTGGATGGAACGGTGGATTTGGAACAGACTTATCTGCCACAAGGAGAATTGCCGGAATTGCCTCGTCTGGGTAGTGCATTTGTATTGGGAGAAGAATACGAGAATCTTTCCTGGTACGGTCGTGGCCCGTGGGAAAATTATCCCGACCGTAAGACGTCCTGTTTGATAGGCAGATGGAGCAGCAAGGTGAGCAGTCAATATACACATTACCCCCGTCCTCAGGACAGTGGCAATCACGAGGATGTCACAGAGGTGACCCTTACCAATAAAGAAGGGAAAGGTATCCGTGTGACAGCCATAGACCGGCCATTTTCATTTTCGGCCTTATATTATACTGTGGATGATATTTATAAAGCAACTCATGATTGTGACTTGAAACCACGAAAGGAGATTATTCTCAGCCTGGATGCTGCGGTTTTAGGTTTAGGAAACAGTAGTTGTGGTCCGGGAGTGCTGAAGAAGTATGCCATTGATAAGCAGAAACCTCATACTTTGCGGGTACGTTTCAGTCTTATTAAATGACATATGGCAAAAGGTGTGAATGAGCGACACATCTTTTCGGGAAGCAGTCGGAAAAATAGAATTAAATTAAAAATCAAATATCAAAATGAAAAGAACAACAACTTTTTTATCACTCCTTGCTTTATCGGCAGGTTTGTTGGCGCAATCTTCCGTAAAAACAGAACGCCAATACTTGTCAGGACGTGGCTGTGATGATATGGTACAATGGGATTTCATGTGTACCGGTGGTAATAATTCCGGAAAATGGACGAAAATCGGAGTACCTTCTTGTTGGGAGCTGCAAGGATTCGGTACTTATCAGTATGGTATGAAATTCTATGGTAAGGCTTTTCCTGAAGGAGTAGCTGATGAACAAGGTTTGTATAAATATGAATTTGAGTTGCCTGCCGAATGGAATGGTAAACAGATAGAGCTGGTATTTGAAGGCTCTATGACTGATACGCAGGTAAAGATAAATGGTCGTAAAGCTGGCTCCATGCATCAGGGAGCTTTTTACCGCTTTATTTATAATGTGAGTGACCGGGTATTCTTCGGATCGAAAAAAAAGAATGTACTTGAAGTAACTGTAAGCAAGGAAAGTGCGAATGCAGGGGTTAATTTGGCAGAACGCCGTGCTGATTATTGGAATTTCGGAGGTATTTTCCGTCCTGTGTTTATCGTGGCGAAACCAGCTCAAAATATCGATCGTCTGGCAATAGATGCGAAGGCGGATGGGAATTTCTATGCTGATTGTTTTCTGAATATGGCAGTAGAAGGTGCTAGGGTACATACTGTCATAACAGATGTTAAAGGGAAAAAAGTGGCCGAAAATACTTCGGATGTCCGTACAGGTAGCGATCATGCTTCGATTAATTTCACTGTAAAATCTCCTGAATTATGGACAGCTGAAACTCCGACTATGTATCAGGCTACGTTTACTTTGCTTGATAAAGCCGGTAAAACCCTGCATGTTGAAAATCAGAAATTTGGTTTCCGTACGATTGAGACACGTGAAAGTGACGGATTGTATATCAATGGTCAGCGTGTGATGATTAAAGGAGTGAACCGGCATAGCTTCCGTCCTGAAAGCGGACGTACACTGAGCAAGGCAAAGAATATTGAAGATGTATTGCTTATCAAAAGCATGAACATGAATGCTGTTCGTCTAAGTCATTATCCTGCTGATCCCGAATTCTTTGAAGCTTGTGACTCTTTGGGACTTTATGTAATGGATGAATTGAGTGGCTGGCATGGCAAGCACGAAACTATCAACGGGCAGAAGCTGGTAAAAGAAATGATTACCCGTGATGTAAACCATCCGTGTATTATCTGGTGGAGCAATGGTAATGAAAAAGGCTGGAATACTGAATTGGATGGTGAATTTCATAAATATGATCCTCAGAAACGTCCGGTGCTTCATCCGCAAGGCAACTTCAGCGGATATGAAACTATGCACTATCGTTCTTATGGAGAAAGCCAGAACTATATGCGTCTGCCAGAAATATTTATGCCGACCGAATTCTTGCACGGGTTGTATGATGGGGGCCATGGAGCAGGATTGTATGATTATTGGGAAATGATGCGTAAACATCCTCGTTGTGCCGGAGGTTTTCTTTGGGTGCTGGCTGACGAGGGCGTGAAGCGTGTGGATATGAATGGATTCATTGACAACTGCGGCAATTATGGAGCTGATGGTATTGTAGGACCGCACCACGAAAAAGAGGGAAGTTATTTTACCATCAAGCAGGTGTGGTGTCCTATTCAAATCAGGGTTGATAGCCTTGACAGTCAGTTTGACGGCAAACTGAGAATAGAGAACCGGTACGATTTTTTGAATGCGAATACTTGCCGTTTCACCTATAAATATGTACAATTGCCTTCTGTGACCGATAAGGGGGGAATGAAAGTGATGAAACAGGGAGAGGTGAACTGTCCCGACATTCCTGCTCACGGTGTGGGTACACTGACTATTCCTGCGGCTATGAAGGGAGCCAATGCTCTACTGCTGACCGTTACGGATAAAAATGGGAATGACCTTTTTACATGGAGCTATAAACTGGAAGACATTGCCGGATTGCAACAGGTTTCTGCCGGAAACAAGCCTTCTTATAAAGAAACTGCCGATGCATTGACGGTTGATGCTGGAGGACGTACATTTACTTTCTCTCAGAAAGACGGACAACTGAAAGGGGTGAAGATTGGAAGCCGTACCATCAGCCTGACAAATGGACCTCGTTTTATTGCTGCGAAGCGTTCGGACCGTTCTATGGACCAGTTTTACAACCATGATGACAAAGAGGCTGAAAAGAAGAAAACCCAATATACAACATTTGAGGATGCTGGTTGTTTCACGGGCTTTAGCGTGCGTGAAGAAGGCAATAACGTAGTAGTTACCGCTAACTACAAACTGGGATGTTTTGATCAGGCTGTATGGACTATCTCCCCTGACGGTACCGCTGCTATAGACTTTACATACAACTTTAGTGGTGTTGTGGATTTGATGGGGGTGATGTTTGATTATCCGGAAGATAAAGTGTTGAGCAAGCGTTGGGTAGGTGACGGCCCTTACCGTGTATGGCAGAACCGTCTGCATGGCCCGCAGTTGGGCGTATGGGAAAATGAGTATAATGATCCCATTCCTGCTGAAAGTTTTACTTATCCCGAATTTAAAGGGTACTTCGCTAATGTGCAATGGATGACTTTGGAAACACAGGAAGGAATGATAAGTATTTGTAACCGTACTCCTCAGAATTATGTAGGGGTTTATCAGCCTCGCGACGGTCGTGACGGCTTGCTTTATACTTTCCCTGTTACCGGTATCAGTCTGATGAAAGTAATTCCTCCGGTTCGTAATAAAGTGAATACGACAGATTTGATAGGTCCGTCTTCACAAGCATTTTGGGCTGATGGAGAATATGGAGGAGGTATCACGTTAAAATTTGAATAACAGTGAAAAAATAGATTGTAAAGGGAAGAGAAACTTTGTTTATTCTTCCCTTTTCTTTTTTATTTGACTTGAACTCTCTATATTTGAGAAATTGAGTACAAATTACAACTTTGTTCGTTTATTATTAAATATAGAATAAATAACTTATGAAGATAAAACATCTGTTTGTATCCATATTGCTGGTAACCGGATTCCAACCGATGATAGCACAATCCGCTTTACGGCAACAGTTTGTAAATTCACCCGTACAGGAAGCTCGTCCTTGGACTTTCTGGTATTGGATGTTTGGCGCTGTAACTCCCGAAGGGATTACTGCAGATTTGGAGGCCATGCATCGTATAGGTTTGGGTGGGGCCTATCTGATGCCTATTAAGGGAGTAGAGCAAGGACCTCAATACGAGGGAAAAGCCCAGCAGCTTACCCCTGAATGGTGGCGTATGGTCACTCATAGTATGAGAGAGGCTGATAGGCTAGGCATGCAGTTGGGAATGCATATCTGTGATGGCTTTGCCTTGGCGGGAGGTCCTTGGATAACTTCCGAAGAGTCGATGCAAAAAGTGGTATGGAGTGATACTATAGTGAACGGTGGGAATATTCGTAATTTGACTTTGCCCATGCCCGAAGCACTGGATGGCTATTATGAAGATATCGTTACCTACGCCATTCCATTGGAGCGTCAGCCTGAGGATACTTCATTGAAGCCGAAGGTAACTTTCGGCAATTTGAAATCGGCCGTTATTAAAGATGAATCCAAAGCTGTGAACAGAGATGAAAAAGGAGTTTTCCGTTCCTCTTATCCTTGTTGGATTCAGTATGAATATGCAGAACCTGTGACTTGCAGTAATGTGGAAATTATTTTGGGAGGAAATAACTACCAGGCACATCGCCTGAAAGTATTGGCCAGTGAGGATGGACGGACATTCAAAACAGTGAAGCAACTGGTTCCTGCCCGGCAGGGATGGCAGAATACGGATTTCCAGTCCACTCATGCTATCCCTCCTGTTACCGCCCGTTACTTCCGTTTTGAGTGGACTCCCGTGGGAAGTGAACCGGGTAGTGAAGATTTGGATGCAGCCAAATGGAAACCGAATTTGAAAATCAATGATATAGTCCTTCATACGGCTCCACGTATTCATCAATGGGAGGGAAAAGCAGGACTGGTGTGGCGTGTAGCTACTGCTACTACTTCGACGGAAATACCTGATGCGGCATGTGTGCAGCCGGATGAATTGATCAATCTCCCTTTGTATCAGGGCAGGCTGACCGCCCGTTTACCCGAAGGTAAATGGCGTATTCTCCGCATGGGACATACGGCAACCGGACATGTAAATGCTACTGCCGGAGGTGGTAAAGGATTGGAATGCGACAAGTTCAGTACCAAGGCTGTTCAGAAACAGTTCTCGAACTGGTTTGCGGAAATGTTCAAAAAGACGGATGAAGCCGTGGCACGCCGTGTGTTGAAATATATGCACGTAGACAGTTGGGAGTGTGGCAGTCAGAACTGGAGTGATAACTTCGCGGCGGAATTTAAGAAACGTCGTGGATATGATTTGATGCCTTATCTTCCTTTGCTGGCAGGTATTCCGATGGAAAGCGCCGCTCGCAGTGAGCAGATATTGCGGGATGTCCGTACCACCATCGGAGAACTGGTGACTGATGTGTTCTACACCGTATTGGCTGATTGTGCCCGTCAATATGATTGTCGTTTTTCTGCCGAGTGCGTAGCTCCTACTATGGTCAGTGACGGATTGATGCATTATCAGAAAGTGGATTTGCCTATGGGGGAATTTTGGTTGAACAGTCCTACGCATGATAAACCCAATGATATGCTGGATGCCATCAGCGGTGCGCATATTTATGGAAAGAATATTATCCAGGCCGAAGGCTTTACTGAAATTCGTGGCGTATGGGATGAAGACCCTGCCATGCTGAAACCTTTGCTGGACCGTAACTATGCACTGGGTATTAATAAGCTCTTTTTTCATGTCTATACCCATAATCCCTGGATGAACCACCGACCTGGTATGACATTGGACGGCATCGGACTCTTCTTCCAGCGCGACCAGACCTGGTGGGAGGAAGGAAAATCTTTTGTAGATTACATCACCCGTTGCCAGACTTTGTTGCAATACGGTCATCCGGTGGCTGATATCGCCGTCTTTACCGGTGAAGAAATGCCACGACGTTCCATTTTACCCGAACGGTTAGTTTCGATGCTTCCCGGTATCTATGGAGCCGAACGGGTGGAAAGCGAACGGATTCGGCTGGCTAATGAAGGTCAACCTACCCGTGTGCGTCCTGTCGGTGTTACCCATTCGGCAAACATGGCCGATCCCGAAGACTGGGTGAACCCGATGCGTGGCTATGCCTACGATTCTTTCAACAAAGATGCTCTGTTACGTTTGGCAAAAGCGGAGAATGGAAGAATGGTACTTCCGGGAGGAGCTTCTTATAAAGTATTGGTGCTTCCTACAGCCCGTCCTATGAATCCTGATAACCTGCCGTTGTCTCCTGAGGCACAGGCAAAAGTAGAGGAACTCCGTGTGGCAGGTGTCATTATTCCGAAATTGCCTTATCGGGAAGATGATTTTTCTTCTTTCGGTGTGGAACGGGATGTACTTCTTCCTGCTGATGTGGCATATACTCATCGGAGTGGGGAAGAGTATGAGATTTATTTTGTAGCCAATCAGGTGGACAGTTTGCGTACATTCAATGCTTCTTTCCGCATTGCGGGACGCACGCCTGAATTGTGGAATGCGGTAACAGGAACCATAACTCGTCCAGCACAATGGAAAGAAGCGAACGGTCGTACCGAAGTCGCTTTGTCTTTGCCTGCCAATGGATCTGTATTTGTAGTATTCCCCAAAGAATATTCAGAAGTTTCTCCGGAACGGACCGAAAGGGAACCTGTATCCATATTGATCAAGGAATGGACAGTAACATTCCCCTCTGTGCGTAAGACTGTCACTCGTCCGGCATTATTTGACTGGAGTAAGGAAGAGGATGAAAAAATAAGATATTATGCCGGACATGCTACTTACAGAGGGTTATTCAGATGGAAGAATGAACAGGACGGAAGAATCATTCTTCGCTTGGGAAAAGTGGCCAATGTGGCGACTGTACGTGTCAACAGCATTGCATGCGGTACAGCTTGGACAGCTCCCTATGAAGTGGATATTACCGATGCGCTTCGTAACGGAACCAATGTATTGGAAGTGGAGGTAGTGAATACTTGGGCGAATGCGCTCCGTGGGGCTGATTTGGATAAAGCGCCTTTTGAGGGGATATGGACGAATGCAAAATTCCGTCTGCCCGGAGATGATTTGTTGCCTGCCGGATGGATGGGACCTTGCGAGTTTTTTAAAACTAAAGAATAATGGTAATCACACATAATATGAAAAATAAGAAACTACTACTGGGAATTGCTTGGGCATGGTTGATTTGCCTGTCGGCAAATGCGGAAGTGAAATTGCCCGCTTTCTTTTCAGATGGCATGGTGATGCAGCAGCAGACTCGTGCCAATTTATGGGGAACAGCTACTCCCAATGCATCGGTGAAAATTACAACAAGTTGGGATAAACAAACCTATAAAATTACTGCCGATGCAAAAGGCGCGTGGAAACTTGCTTTATCCACCCCCTCTGCCGGAGGTCCTTACACGATTACTTTTGATGATGGAAAGTTGACTGAAATACGTGATATCCTGATGGGGGAATTATGGTTATGCTCCGGTCAAAGTAATATGGAAATGCCCATGAAAGGTTTTAAAAACCAGCCGGTGGAGAATAGCAATACAGATGTGATGAACAGCCGTAATCCGCAACTCCGCCTGTTCACCGTAAAGCGGGCTTCCTCTTTTACTCCGAAAACAGATGTGGTAGGAACCTGGCAGGAAGCTGTTCCGGCAACCGTGCGTGAATTTAGTGCTACTGCTTATTACTTCGGTCGGATGATACAACAGCAGTTGAATATACCTGTGGGTTTGATTGTGGCTTCTTGGGGAGGCTCTGCCTGTGAAGCCTGGATGCATCCGGATTGGTTGAAGGCATTTCCCGAAGCAAAGATTCCCCAATCGGAAGCCGATATCAAGTCAAAGAACCGTACTCCGACTGTACTCTATAACGGTATGCTTCATCCGCTCATCGGATTAGCCATGCGTGGAGTTATCTGGTATCAGGGGGAAGATAACTATAACCGGGCTTCTACTTATGCCGATATGTTCAGTGCACTGATACGCGGGTGGCGCGAAGAATGGCAGCAAGGGGAATTTCCCTTCTATTATTGTCAAATTGCACCTTATGATTATGGAATTATTACTGAGCCTGGCAAGAATGTGATAAATTCTGCTTATCTTCGCGAACAACAAGCTATGGTAGAACACCGGGTGGGCAATAGTGGTATGGCTGTATTGTTGGACGCAGGAATGAAAACGGGGATTCATCCGGGTAAAAAGAGGGTAGCAGGAGAACGTCTGGGGCGTTTGGCATTAGTAAAAACTTACGGAATGAAAGGTGTTACGGCCGAAAGTCCTTACTATGCAGGAATGGAAGTAAAGAATGATACGGTAATAGTCAGTTTTGATCGGGCGCCGATGTGGATAAATTGTAAAGACCGTTTTGAATCATATAACTTTCAGGTTGCAGGCAAAGATCGGGTTTTTTATCCTGCTAAAGCGTGGATACAGAGAAGTAAAATGCTTGTAAAGAGCGAAAGAGTACCTCATCCGGTGGCAGTTCGTTATGGTTTCGAAAATTATGTGGAAGGAGATTTGTTTGGTGAAGATTTACCTGTGTCGTCTTTCCGTTCCGATGACTGGTAAAAACAGAAAAAAATGAAGAATATCTTTACGTTTTTATTATTAGTATTTATTGGCGGGCAGTTTCTGTGGGGACAGCCTGCCAATTTGGTTTGGAATACTCAAAGCCGGAATGCTTCGGAGTCCATGCCTTGCGGAGGTGGGGATATCGGTATGAATGTATGGGTAGAGAATGATGATGTTCTGTTCTACCTTAGTCGTAGCGGTTCTTTTGACGAGAATAACTGTCTGTTGAAGCAGGGACGGTTTCGTGTGAGGCTCACTCCGAACCCTTTTGCCGGAACGGCTTCTTTTCGGCAGACTCTGCATCTTAATGATGGTTATGTCAGCGTAAGTAGTGATAATGCTACTCTTATTATTTGGGTGGATGTGTTTCATCCTGTGGTACATGTTGAGGTGAAGACGAAGGAACTGACTTCTATGCGTGTAAACTTTGAAAGCTGGCGTTATGAAGATCGTCCGGTGCGTAAAGGGGAAGGGCAGCAATGCTCTTACAAATGGGTCATTCCTGATGGATTGATGACTAAGCGTGACTCTGTCTGTGTGGAAGAAGATAATTTTACTTTCTTTCATCGGAATCCTGATCGGACTATTTTTGATGTGGTAGTAGACCAACAAGGTATGAATGAGGTTAAGGAACAATTATATAATCCTCTGAAAAATCTAATATTTGGCGGTCGGTTATCCGGTGATAATCTGGTTTATACCGGTACACGTCGTGGGCATTATGCGGGAACTGAATATCTGGCATGGATGTATAAAAGTAAAAAACCTGTATATAAGCAATCTGTGCACATTGCCTTGAATACGGAACAAGGTACGGTTCCTGCATGGGAAGCATCATTGGCCCGTACTGAGAAGGAAATAAATGTATCCAAAGACAAACAGGCTACCCGTCGTTGGTGGAATGATTTTTGGAAACGTAGCTTTATTGAGGGGGAAGGTGAAGCGGGAGATGCTATCCGTAACTATACACTGTTCCGCTATATGTTGGGATGTAACGCCTATAGCCAGTGGCCTACAAAGTTTAACGGGGGACTGTTTACTTTTGATCCTATGTATGTGGATCAGATAATGGAATTCACCCCTGATTTCCGGAAATGGGGAGGAGGAACCATGACTGCACAGAATCAGCGTTTGGTTTATTGGCCTATGTTGAAAAGCGGTGACTTTGACTTGATGAAATCACAATTTGACTTTTATCTGCGTTTGTTGCCGACAGCCGAAGCGCGTACTCGTGCCTATTGGGGACATGCTGGCGCTTGTTTCACTGAGCAAATGGAGAACTTTGGTCTTCCTAACCCTGCAGAGTATGGTTTTAAGCGTCCTGCGAGTTTTGATAAAGGCTTGGAATATAATGCATGGTTAGAATACGAATGGGATACCGTTCTTGAGTTCTGTCAGATGATATTGGAAACAGCACGTTATGACAGTTTGGATATCAGCTGTTATACTCCTTTAATAGAAAGTTCGCTTAGTTTCTTTGATGAACATTATCGTCAGCTTGCGTTACAACGTGGCCGTAAGGATTTGGATGGTAGCGGTAAACTAGTGATTTATCCAGGATCGGCTTGTGAAACTTATAAGATGGCCTACAATCCATCCTCAACCATTGCTGCACTGCGCTCTGTTTTACAAACTTATAGGCGTAAACCGGATATGCTGGCACGTATTCCTGAGATTCCTTTGCGCATAGTGGATGGGAAGGAAATGATTGCTCCGGCACAGGTTTGGGAACGGGTGAATAATATTGAAACCCCTCAACTTTATCCCGTGTTTCCCTGGCGTATTTACGGAGTGGGCAGGGAAGGTCTGGAAATAGCTCGTAATACCTATTTATATGATCCTGATGCCCAGAAATTCCGTTCCCATACCGGGTGGAAGCAAGATAATATTTGGGCAGCCTGTCTGGGAATGACAGAGGAGGCTGCACAACTTACCTTAGAGAAAATGGCAAACGGCCCTCATCGTTTTCCCGCTTTTTGGGGACCAGGCTATGACTGGACGCCTGATCATAACTGGGGAGGCAGTGGCATGATAGGTATGCAGGAAATGCTGTTGCAGGAAGCCGATGGAAAGATTTTATTGTTTCCTGCGTGGCCAAAAGATTGGAATGTGCATTTCAAATTGCATGCTACAGGGCAAACCACTGTAGAAGCTACTCTGAAAGAGGGTGCAGTGGTTAGCTTGACCGTACAACCTAAAGAACGGGAAAAAGATGTGGTAAATTGTTTACTGAATAAATAATTTAGGGTTAAGGAGATGAGTTTCTTTTAGATTCATCTCCTTTTTCTTTAAATATAATCAAATTCAGAACTTGTCACTCCTTTCGTTTTTCCATTCTTGTCTATTTGTATGGCAATCAGTGTCGGAACATTGTTTGACGGCTTTGATTGCCTTTGTTGCGTAAAACAAGAACCAAAATATCCGATGTTTTGTTCTTAATATCATAAATAGATTCAAAATGGTTATGAAAAAGATTTTAATAGCTTTGGCCTTGTTGCTGACTGGCATTGCAAGCGGATCGGCATGTACCGGTATTTCGTTCCTGGCCGAAGATGGTGGATATGTGCAGGCACGTACCATAGAGTGGGGGAATAGTTACCTTCCGAGTGAGTATGTTGTTGTTCCCAGAGGACAAGAATTGGTATCTTATACTCCAACGGGTGTAAATGGCTTGAGATTTCGGGCTAAATATGGTATGGTAGGACTGGCTATCATTCAGAAAGACTTTGTGGCTGAAGGACTGAATGAAGTAGGACTTTCGGCTGGATTGTTTTATTTTCCTCATTATGGGAAGTATGAAGAATATGATGAGGCTCAAAATGCAACTACTTTGTCGGATTTGCAGGTGGTGAACTGGATGCTTTCCCAGTTTGCTACTATAGACGAAGTGAAAGCAGCTATAGAAGGGGTGAAGGTGGTGTCTCTTGATAAACCTGGTAAAAGTTCTACGGTACATTGGCGCATTGGCGATGCTAAAGGAAATCAAGTGGTATTGGAGTTTGTGGATGGTGTTCCTCATTTTTATGAAAACAGGGTAGGAGTACTCACCAATTCTCCCGATTTTCCATGGCAGGTGACTAACTTGAATAATTATGTAAATTTGTATCCGGGGGCTGTCACTCCACAGCAATGGGGTGGGGTGACTATTTTCCCTTTTGGCGCAGGTGCTGGATTCCATGGCATTCCGGGGGATGTGACTCCTCCATCCCGTTTTGTTCGTGTAGCGTTTTATAAGGCAACAGCTTCGGCGTGCCCTACAGCGTATGACGCTATATTACAAAGTTTTCATATTCTGAATAATTTTGATATTCCTGTCGGTATAGAACATGCGTCAGGAAAAGCACCTGATATTCCCAGTGCTACACAATGGACTTCGGCTATTGATTTGACAAACAGGAAAGTGTATTATAAAACGGCATATAATAACAATATTCGTTGTATTAATATGAAGAAGATTGATTTTGATAAAGTGAAGTATCAGTCGTATCCATTGGATAAGGAGTTGAAACAACCTATAGAAGAGATTATTGTGAAATAGTGTGGGGGGGAAGCTGTTGACGGAAGTACATGGAAATTTTAATCGCAATGAATGAAAAATGGATAAAATGTATTTTTTTAGAAAAAAGTTCTAGAAATGTTTGCAAATACAAAAATAAACCATACCTTTGCACTCGCAATTCGGAAGAATAGCAATAACAAAGGATTGATTCGCTAGCTCAGCAGGTAGAGCACAACACTTTTAATGTTGGGGTCTTGGGTTCGAGCCCCAAGCGGATCACTAGAAGGTCAGGGAGTTATATCAAAGTAATTCTCTGATTTTATGTTTATTACGCTAGTTTACCTGCTCCATGTAAACATGTAGATGTTAATTGGGGGGGCAGTAGAAATGAAGTGTGGATAGGGATTTTCCCCGTCCATACCTTTCTTTAGATTTATACACACATACAGAGTTGTGTGAAAGGAGCCGACAAGAGCTTTTCAATAAGTTTAATCTTTCCGTTACCATGAAATCCAAGGGACAGAGATTCTTAAAAAAGTAACAACCCCACCGGCGGAATAAAATGAATGCATATCACATTCCATTCTTATAGCCTAAGTCTTTTCTTTCTCCAGATTAAACCTTTTTATACGGATACTTTCTATCTCCATAAGCTTTGGAGATAACTCCAAAGACTTGTGGAGATAAAACAAACAGGAAAAAAGACCTTAACCATACGGCAGGAAAGGTTTAGGGATACGAATAAGATCTTTTTAGGGCGAGTCTGATTCCAAAGTCTCTTACACATTCCTTACGGATAAAAAGTCCCATTAAAATTCAACTCCTCCCTAATTGTTTCCGTCAAATGGTTTCGTGGTTGCCTCTCCCTTTTGGGATATGCCTTTGCGGCTGATAACGCATTTGAGTGTTTTGTAAAATATCATCATGTCTGTCATGAAGCAAACATGGTCTACGTACCAGATATCCAGTTCGAATTTCTTTTTCCAGCTGATTGCGTTTCTTCCATTTACTTGTGCCCATCCAGTGATGCCGGGGCGCACTTCATGTCTTCTTGCTTGCTCTTCATTGTATAGAGGCAGGTATTGTACCAATAATGGACGGGGGCCGATCAGAGCCATGTCTCCTTTCAATACGTTGAAAAGTTGAGGCAGTTCGTCAACGGAGGTGGCACGGACTATTTTCCCTATGGGGGTCATTCGTAAGCTGTCGGGTAAAAAGTTTCCGCGACAGTCTTTCCGGTCATTCATGGTTTTAAACTTGATGATCCTGAATATTTTTCCGTTCTTTCCCGGACGTTCCTGAAGGAAAAAAATGCCGCTACCCCTGTTGGCTATGGCAAGTAACAAGATGGTTGACAATAGGACAGGAGAGGTCAATAATATCAGAAAGGCGGCTATAAGACAGTCCAGCGGATATTTGAAATAACGGGTATATCTGCTCTTCTTCATGGTTGTGGATTATTTTTTATAATCCGGCACGGTGAACCACAGGCTGTCACTCCGTCAGGTATGTCTTTGCACACTACTGATCCTGATCCGATAATGGTCCATTTGCCTATTTTAACTCCGGGGTTGATCACTGCTCCGGCACCTATCCATGAGCCTTCCCCCACTTCCACATTGCCACATAATGTGGCGTGTGGCGAGACATGTACATAGTCTTCCAATATACATTCATGATCAATAGCGGCGCCAGTGTTGACAATGCAATGTTTACCTGTTTGGCAGCAACTTTGCAATATACTTCCTTGCATGACAACACTGCCTTCTCCTATTTTTGTATAGGGGGAGACAATGGCATGGATAGAGATGACCGTACCGAATACAGCGTTTTTTTTATACAATTGTTCCGCTATATTTTTTCGGATGCTGTTGTTTCCGATACTGATAAGTATCGGGAACATTCGTTTTGGATCGTAGGAAAGAACATGATATTCCATCCATTCCTGTATGTGGGGATTATCATCTATGATGCCCGTCAGTTCAGTGCTGTTTTCTTTCAGTATATCCATGATCACTTTGGCGTGTCCGCCGGCTCCGTATAAATACATATTGTCAGTCTTTATTTTGTTAGATTTGAAATCTGTTCTTGATAGACCTTTCGTAAGGCTTCCCATAGCGTCCGGCGGTCGTATTTTTGAACAATCTGTGGGCGGGCAGCCGAGGCCAATTGTTCTACGAGCCGTGGAGAAGAGAGAAATCCGCACATGGTGCGATATAGGTATTCGCTGTCATGAGGAGGAATAATGATACCGTTCTTTCCGTTTTCAATGATTTCGTTACATCCGTTGATGTTCGTTACGATGCAAGGTAATCCCATCGCTCCGGCTTGTAATATTACATTGGGGAATCCTTCCCGGTAACTGGGGAATACGAAGGCATCCGCAGCGGCTAAAAAAGGGCGGATATCCTCTTGCCATCCCATAAATTTTATGGCGGGATGTTTGTGTATATGTTCTGCTGTTTCAGGAGTTACCGGATCCAGTTCCGCTTCAAAGTCTCCCACTAGGCAAAGACGACAGTTTGTAAATTCCTGTTGTAGGCGGACAAAAGCTGAAACCAGTTCGTTGATACCTTTATCCCGCACCAATCGTCCGACGAAGCAAAAAGTGAAACAGGGGTTCCGGCGATAGATTTCCGCTTGTCTCATTACCTCCGGTGTCCGGTCAAAATAAGCAAGGTCAATTCCGTTGATGTTACCGTTTCCGATAAGATGCAATGCCCGGCTGGTGATATGGAAACGTTCCAGATCTCTCCTCACACCTTTCCCTTCCGGATTGAGGTAGGTCGCACAGGCACAAGTGAGTTTGTCTGTAGCAATTAATAACTGCTGTTTCCAACCTGTAGTTGAAGGGAATACTAGTCCTGTGAAAGTGTGGATCCGGATGGGAACCCTGCATATTCGGGCAGCCATCATGGCCAACAGCCCCGCCTTGGGTGTCAGCGAGTGGACTATCTGCGGTTTTTCTTTGCGGAACAGGATGATGAGCCTGATCAGTGCAATCAAGTCTTTCAAAGGGGCAATGTGGCGCTCCATCGGGATAGCGCAAGTTCTGACGCCTTCTCTTTCCGCTACTTTGTGTAATTCCTCTCCGGACGAAGAGACAGCTAATACTTCATAAGTTTCTGCCAACATCTTCAACTGTCCTTGCAGCAGGAGATGGAGCGAAAGGGGAACGGTGGATATGCGTATTACTTTGGGTTTCATACAGATGGTTTGTGTCGTAAACGATAATAAAGATACCCCACCCATTCGTGCGTTAGTTCTGGCCAGGAAGCCAAGACGTGCCAAGATGGCAGGAAATTCGTTTTTTCCCCCTTTATTTCGGGAAACGTATCGGTGATATATGTGTCCGGATTCAGCCCCGCTGCATGGAAGGTCCATAGCGACCTGCGCATGTGGGTCGCGGAGGTAATCAGCAGGGTCGATTCCGTTTTCATACTGTTACCGATCAGCTCTAACGTGAACGTTGCGTTTTCCCACGTGTTGTTTGCGCGGGTTTCCAAGATGACATCTTCCAACGGCATGCCCAAATCTGCCAGATATTGTTTCATGTCCGCGGCATTTCCTTGCAAACCTTTTCCGTCTTTGCTTTCGATGATCGAACCGTCTGAAGCTAACACCAGTTTCCGGATGCGTCCATGCTTGTACAGCCGGATGCCTTCTAATAACCGGTCGGCAATCTCGCTAAATTCGGGTCGGCTTCGTTTCCAGTCCCAATAGCTGTAGCCGCCCAGCACGATGCCGTATGTATATTGTTTCCTTTCAGGTAGGGGGCGGTCATATTCCTTGTACCATTGTTCGGCAATCCATTGATAGAGTGCACCGTTGGAGAATAAGAGAAAAAGCAAGGCTGACAAAGTGAGACAGAGCCTTTTCCATCGTTTAGATTTTAGGACCACCCCTAAGAGAAGAAAAATAACGATATAGGTTGTTGGATTGATAGCAAGTGAAATAAACATGAGATTTTTTATATATGTATAAGAATGAATGAAATTATTTTTTTAAGTAATCTAATTGGAATTTCTTTTTTAACTTGTTTCTTACATAGATCATATCGCATGTTGGAATCGTAGGCGGCAATTGCTTTTATAAAAGGATCTTCTAAAAATGCAGGATGATTTTGTACTTGCATGATATCCTTGTATATAGGGTCCTTTAACTCTTCCGAGATTCTGTTTTTTATTTCTTTAGGAGACCTGACTTTAAAAGCTATCATTTGGCAAATATCTGATTTTAGCACATTTTTCAGTTCTATTCGGATATAATTAGAAACCTTATGATATTGATATTTGTCAATTAAAGCCTTTTTTATGTAATAAAGTTTTTTCAAATCAGGCAACAAACAGGTGTTATATCGAGTTGTCATACCACCGAATCGATAGTTATATCCACATTCTTTGAGTATGTAAATTTTAGATAAATATGGAAATAATTGGAGATTAAAGGCAAGGTCTTCCCCTGTAGTGATACCTGTTGGCTGTATATTGGCTGCATTTAATGAAGATTTTCGATAGAGTTTTCCCCACATATTAACGGATAAAATGTTGATTCCAAAAAAAGAAATATAGTATTTGTTAAATAGTTTTGGTTGTTGTATTAGTCCGTTAACAGGACTGAGTCCCGTTTTTTTACCACCCCATAGCGATCCATGACTCGTTGCATTCCCATTTCCACATAGTCTACTCCAGTTTTTTCTGCCGTTTCGTATATTGTTGTAAGTATTTTTTTTTTATTCACCAGCCAGTCATCCGAATATATTGTGCTATGTATTGTTCGGTGTTGCAAATTGGGATGATAATTGAAATCATGGTTATATGAATGTATTAATTTATTTCCAAATATTAAAATAAAACGTAAACGCATAGAACGTTAACAGCGCGTAGCCCAACATCTTTTCATGGTTCACCCAAAAACGTTCCTTCATGAACGGATAAATCAACACCACCGGCATGATGAACCACGAAATCTGGGCGAAACGGTTGGAATAGGCGGCACGGATCACCAGCACCCAGAAAGCGTTGGTGACGAGGAACGTATTATATATCCAATGGTAATATTCGTCCTTGAAGTTGCGGCGGAAGATGAAATAGTAACCCACTGCTACCCCCATGGCACTATATAACAGAAAGTCCCAGCGGAAAGTCATACTCATCTGGACGATCTCGCCCACCATGTTGTCACCTGTCAGATAGCCGGAAAAGCGGTTGTCTCCCCCCATTAGATTTGTTGCCGCCAAATATGCTTGGATACGTCCGCCTACGGCATACGATACGCCTACACATGCCCCCCATCCTGCCAGATACCAATAGCTGTTTTTGATGAACCAGGTCAGTGTGCCTGCTCCAACCATCAGATAAATGGATTTGTGGATTCCGGCTGCCAACACGCATAACCCGATCATTACAGGTGGACGGTTGACATACGTCATTGCCAAGATGAACAAGGAGGCTCCCATGCCATTCCGGATGCCATTTACTCCGTAACTCCAGAAAGTAAACATGCTGAGTATGACTAAAAAAGGAATATAGTAATACTCTTTGAAGATACGTTGCATGGCCAGCCACAATGAACCGATATAGACAGTGGCACATAACAGAAAAAAAGTATGGATGTCGCTGTATTTGGCAAACCATTGCATAAGGTTGTGAAACAACCATTCGCCTTCCCATTGCCAGGAAAAGGGATCGCATGAATTGGCTGCAGTATAAAATCCTTTGGCGTAGTTTACCGTGTCTCCGAAATAAACGCTGACAGGACGTAGCCCCATATACAAGATCAGGATTAGTGTAAATAATACGCCCCACATGGCGTTGAGCGACACGGTCTCTTTTTTCAATACGCTTCCTGTGTGGCACTGCCATACGGCTGTCAGTACCATGCACAATACGGTGACATCGAAATAATGGGCATATTCACTTACGGGGATAAAGTCTATCATATTTATGGATGTTTTTTCGTTATGTTATTTTTTTCGTGCTTTTGTCTCGCACAGTTTCATGAATCCGCTGTACAGGGGCGGAATGTAATAGAAACTGAGGAGTGAAAGTTTTATATGAAAGGGGATATGTCTGTTTTTCAGGAACTCGTTGGCTGTTTGCTTTTTTAGTCTTTTCGCTGTAAGGTGTGCCAGATGCCGGTAAGGCGTGTTTGACGCATGATACCTCACGTTGATTATCATCTTGAAAAGCTTTTCCAAACAACATCCCCGGTAAACTGTATTTTCTTTTGGAATGTTTTGCAAGCAGAGATAGTAGGAATCGGCACGGTCTATGTAACGGGGATTTACCTTTTGATGTGTGATACTCGTAGGTCGTTGTACCCAGTAGTACATGGGGATATCTATTATGACAGCTTGACAAGATTTTTGATAGATCCGGCAGTTGAACTCAGTATCTTCTGTACCGGTCTCTTGGAAAAACTCATTATCCAACAACTCCCGTTTATAAAGTTTGTTCCATACTACTTGCGCTTGAACTTCTTTTATTCCTTGCTGTGGGTGGATATGGTTGAATAAACTTTTTATCATTATTTCTTGTGTAAGAATGCTTTTTGTGTAAGCGGAAGGAATTGAATAAGATTTGTCATTGTCATATACCTGTTTTCCTAAAATCATGGAAAAGCTATAATTACCTTCCTGTAATGCTTCCAACAGCACTTCATACATTTGCGGATGGATATAATCATCACCGTCAATGAAAGAGATGTATTTTCCTTTGGCAGCTTTCATCCCGCTATTTCTAGCCGGAGACAATCCTGCGTTTTTCTGATGAATCACTTCAATGCGGGTGTCTTTCCGGGTATATTCATCGCAAATTTCTCCGGAATGGTCGGTGGAACCGTCATTCACTAATATGATTTGCAAGGTTGTATAAGTTGATGCCAATATGCTTTCGATGCATGGGCGGAGATAGGCTTCTACATTAAAAATAGGAACGATGACGCTTATTAAATCCGTTTCTATATCTTTTTTCATTTTCTTTTTTCGTTGATAAGCTGATTAAATAATTCCATCCACATAGGGATGATATTTTTTATATCATACTGTTCTGCTTTCAAACGGGCGGCTTTTCCCATTTCCTTACGAAGTTCTTTATCCTCTATCAACCGGCAGATTCTGTCAGCCAATACCTTCTCGTTATTAACGGGTACGAGAAATCCATCATGCCCGTCGGCTATGATGTCCTGCGGTCCGCAGGGGCAAGCGTATGAGACGACAGGAACTCCACAAGACATGGCTTCGATGATAACCAATGGGAGACCTTCAAAAAGCGAAGTTAATGTGAAAATTGACGCTTCATATAATGGGGAAAATATATCATAAGTATATCCTTTTAAGAAAATATTGTTTGTCAATTGATTGTTTCTTATTTGTTCTTCCAATTCAGTTCTTAATTCTCCTTCACCCCATATTTCTAAAGTCCAGTCAGCATGCCTTTCTATTACATACTTCCATGCGGAAATTAACGAGCTGAAATTTTTAGGAAATGCCAATCTTCCTACAGCAATTACTTTTTTATTTATTAATGAAGCTTTTTTCGAACCAAATGAAATAATAGGATTAGGAATGACACACACATCCACTTCTGTATTTTTTCCCCAATGGACAACTTTATCTTCTTTTGTAAGTACCACCGTTCGGTCATATTTTTTAAGGTGTATGCGATAATCAATGAAGTCTCCCAAAATGGCAAGGAGTTTGTCGAATACACTTTGGGCATGTAATGACCTGTAATTTTTATTGCTATGTATCTCTCTGATAAAAACCGGATGGGAGCTGACCGACAGGTAAGGTAAAAAGTTTTTCTCACTTGTTCCGGTAGATATGACAATATCCGGCTGTATTTGGTTCAGTATCTCTTTCAACCGTTTTTTATGTTGTTTCCTTTTATAGATAATACCTTTCAATATATAAAAACGGGATTTCCAGTCATCTTCAAAATAATTTATGTCACAATTTACCAAATGTACCTTAGTGGAAAGGGGGAATACTGGTTTGTCTTTATTGTCGGTCACAATAATCCAAACCTCATTCTTTAGAGCTAATTTATTTGCTTTGGCTATTGTGACTCTTTGAATCCCTCCTGCATAGCAAATACTATCTGTACAATATGCTATTTTCATCGTTCTATAATAAATTTTATAAGTTTCAATAGGCACAAGACTCCTGTGGTAGACCGGAATCGTGCCATTTCAAAAAATAGCCTCCAGTGTATCGGAAAATAGTTCATCGGTAACTGCCGGATACTTGTCCTATATTCATGTGAACTCAAAATTGCGGACAATGCACCGTGTTGTTTCATGAAGCTGACCGGTGAAAAGGTGATGTTCAATCCTTGTCCTATCAGGCTTAATGCCCGGCGATATGTTAAAGCCTTTTCAAGGTCTTCCCGGTGTAAGGGAGTTATCCATTCTTCTATTAACCGGAATAACAGGTTCCACTGTTCAGTCAGATGGGGTTTATACAGTTTGGTTAGCGAGGTGATGTTGTTTTTTCGATAATGGTAGAACAAGTCAGGCAGATAGATGGCTTTTTTTACCCAAGTGAAATAATACACATTGAAGAGTAAGTCCTCTGTACCGATTTGTCTGACAGGAACAAACCGAAGGCCATGTTCTTTGATGAGTGATGTCTTATATAGTTTTCCCCAAGCTGTAGACAAACTGTCTATCTTTCCGGGCAAACGCAATTCTTGATCGTTAGGAGCTATAAGTCGCGCATAGAGCCAGTGGATTGAAGATCCTTGATAAACCATCTTTTTGTCGCTGAACAGATATTGAGGAAAGGACTGGTTGGCAAATTCACGAATGTAAGAGAAAAGACAGACATCCGTTTGTTTGTCGGTGTGTGAAAGAAGTGTTTTGCAGCAGTCTGTTCCTATCCAGTCATCGCTGTCCACAAACATCACCCATTCTCCACGGGCACTCTCCAGACCTTTGTTACGAGCGCCTGATAGTCCTAGGTTCTCCTGATGGATAACAAGGATCCGGCTGTCCCTTTCCGCGTATGCTTTCAGAATATCCGGTGAATTATCCGTCGATCCGTCATTTACACAAATAATCTCAATGTCCCGATAAGTCTGGTTCACTAACGAATCCAGACATTGGGGCAGGTAAGGGGCTGTATTATAAACCGGTACAATGATACTGATCATGATAATTTTCGTGCTTTATACCGTATATATCCATACCAGGTTATTCCCGGAAGCAAAGCGGATAGGGTCAGCCATTTGCGTGGTGACTCCGATAGAAAATGGGGATTTCGTGCCAACAAACTGTCTGCCACATAGTGCATCGCTTCGATGAAACGTCGTTGTGAGGTAGGAGCCAGTTGCATGGAACTTTTGCGGATAAAAGCAAAGCCTCGCGGGTTACGTATGTATTGGCGGTACATGTTCAAGCTTGAACCGTCGGGGCGGTATTCTACGTTTACCAACACTTCGTTCAAGGCCAGTAAAGGGTAATCCTGATCTATCAATTGGTATTTATAACCGAGTGATACATATTTCTCTCCTTCAAAAATGGGATATTCGGGATATTGTTTGATGACATCCGTGCGATACACCAGTTTTTTGTCTCCCCGCCCGCCTTGTGCATAGAATCCGCCTAAAGTAGTCCGCCTGCATTCATAAGGAAAAGGCGTACCGATTAAATTTCCTTGGAAATCAGCATCCAGTCCGATGATTCCTGCTACTTCTTTTGAACCGTGTGCGTTCCAGAATGTGATAATCTTCTCCACTGCATCATCGGGCATATAATCATCCGAGTCGACGCAAGTGTTCAACTCTGTGTCGATCAACCGATAAGCCGTATTGTGTGCAGCATGCATTCCTTGGTTCTCCTGATAATGGTAGCGGATGTCTATTTTCCTCTCTGCTATCCATTTTTCCACCCATTCAAGGGTATCGTCGGTCGAACCGTCATCCACAATCAGCCAGATGAAATCTTTGCAGGTCTGCCGTGACAGGGCTTCGTAACCTAAATGCAGAGTATAGGCACGGTTATATGTCGGCGTGAAGATGGTCAGCGTCTTCTTATCTGTTTCTATCTTGTTTTGTTCCATTGTCCTAAATAATAATTCTGAAGCCATTCGGCGTTTTTCACAATGTCGTAACCGGCATCGGCTATTTGTTGGTAATAACCAGTGCGTCGGCTTGCCATACAGCGCACTCTCTCTATTTCGCATGCCCATTGTCGAGGAGCTGTTTCCAATGAGAGGAAGGAGACTTGGTCGGTCAAAGCCGCTTCGCGGGGAATGCGATCGGACACAACGCAGGGCAGGCCGGCACATTGCGCCTCAACCATAGAAACGGAAAGGCCTTCCATAAAAGAGGGGAACAAAAACAGATCCATCGCTTGCAACAGGCGGTTTACATCCGGACGTCCCCCCAACAAATGTACTTGGTCTGTCAAACGGAACTGTTGTACCTTTTTTTGAATGGCTTTTTGCAATTCCCCCGTACCAACCAGCAGCAGGTGTGCTGTGGGATTAAACTCCTGCACATATTTATGAAACACCTCCAAGAGGAACTCATGGTTCTTCTGTCGGTTGAAACGTCCGACGTGTCCCACGACCGTAACATCTTTGGACAAGTGAAGTTCTTGACGAACCTCCAGCCGCACCGCTTCATCAAACCTGTATAGGAACGTGTCGATGGCATTGCGTTGCAAAATCGCTTTTTTCCCCAACTCGTTTCCAAACAACCATCGGGCGGCTTCTTTCCCACAGGTAAACCCTTGGGTCAGGTAAGGGCGCATGGTATGCTTGAAATAGGTGCGGAAAAGCCATTTAGTATCGAATAAAGCGTGTGCGTTGTGTGCGTGCGCAATAATTACGGGTACTCTTCGCCCTGCTGCTTCCCGGTAAACGAAATATCCCGATTCCGAACAATGCCCATGGATAATCCGATACTCCGGATGTTGGTCGAAAAAGTCGGAAATTTGTTTTCTGTATGTATTGAAGGTGAACGGATGGAGGGGGATCATACGGTAGATCTTGCCACCCATTGCCTCTATTTCATCATCGTATGCGCCCCGTTCCTGCCGGTGTACCATGAAATCAAACTGAACCCGGTTGCGGTCTATGTGACGGTAGTAGTTCATGACCATCGTTTCGGCACCTCCCCGGTTCATGATGGTGAAAAGCATCAATATTCTGATAGGTTCTTCCATTGTGACATTTATTTCATTCGATTTCCTGTCAGCCGATGCATCCATTGGCTGAGCTTGTTTATCCATCGGCTTCGTTTGATCCATGTCTGGCTATACCAATGGATGGAATATGTATTTTCGGTGCGGTGTAACTGCCCGTCGATGTAATCATACGGACAGAAATAATCCGTAGGATAGAGAGTGATGTCTCCGAGCTGCTGAAAACTGCCGTCCTTTCTGAATCCGTAAACCTTTTCCAGTTTGCGGGTCAGCTCTTCTACGTTGGTGGTCTGGTCCGGTTTCCCATCCGGGGTGATGAAACAGCGATGATCGTATGACTTTAATAATTCAATGAAGAAAGAGTGGGAGGGTTCTGCTCCTATCAGGTTCGTTCCTACCCATTGAGTTCCTTCGAATCCTAAAAAGGCCTTATTCGTCAGTAACCTATCCAAGGGACGTACCAATTCTACATCCGTGTCCATATAGACACCTCCTTCGTGTACCAATGCCCACAAACGTGCCACATCGCTCACAAAAGCCCATTTCTTGGTAGCGTATGCCTCTTCGCAATAGCGGTTCAGACGGATGTCGAAGTTATTTTCGTTCCACTCCTTTATTTCGTAACCGGGACAATGTTTCTGCCAGTTCGCTATCATGCGGAGTACTTCAGCAGGCTTTTCCTTATCTCCAAACCAACAATAGTGTATTGTTCTCGGGATCATGTGTTTCCTCTTTTTATCCTTCTATTGCTGAATAAATTTTACCGACTTCTTTTTCGTTCCCATAATGGCGGATTCGTAGTTGTGCCTTGATGGCTTCTTGTTGTCGTTTGTCGGCAATGAACTGTGCCAATCCTTCAGCCGCTCCTTCCACATTGTTTGGGATGATAATGCCGTCCACCCCTTCTTCCAGTTGGCTTGAGGAGGTAGGAAAACGGGTAATGACCACCGGTTTTCCCAATATCTGCGCTTCACGCACCGTTACTGCTTTGCCTTCGTAACGCGAAGGCTGTACATAAATGTCACATGCCTTGATGTAAGGGTAGGGATTCATTTGCTTGCCAGCCAAAACGAAATGTTTTTCCATCCCCGTTTCCGCAATCGCTTTCCGTATCAACGGTTTATCTCCGCCATACCCTACGACATACCAACAAACGTCAATGCCCTGTTGCACCAATTGACGGCAGATGTACACTGCCCGGTCGATGGCTTTAGGATAAGAGAACCGTCCTACGGTACAGAGCAGAACAGGATGTTTTGTTTGTCCTTCTCGTCCTTCGAATGCTTGTAGGAAAGAAGTGTCGAAGGGCAGTTCCGCCTGTTCACGTATAAAAGTTTCGGACAGGATATTTTCCATCAGTATCAACTTGCATTCTAATGAAGGGAATTTTGAAAGAAAACCTTTGGAAACCGATTCAGAAATGGAGATGATGCGGCCGAAAGCTCCCCATACCGGCAATTCCCGGCGGGTATTGATGTCAATAAAGGAATAGTCGGTATGAATCCATGCCCATTTTTGCTGTGCCTTTACTTTGTCGCGCACAATGTTGTGCGGTGTAAGGAAACTGATGGCCAGGTCATACGTCCGGCCTTCGTTGATGGAGGGCAGGAATGGAGTAGTACAGTCTGCTACATATTGAAATATGGCCTGACTTTCTTTTGCCTTCCTCCGTTTCCTGTAACACCAGTCCAAAAGGTGTGCTGCGATGCGCCCGGCAGCAATGTCCCAATACCCTTCGCGGATAATTTTCCGGATAGGGCGGGTGAGGGTGGTGTACTTTTTTACTTCGGGCAGAAGATTCACTTCCTTGGGTATGAGGTTCATAAATTCCCCGCTATGCCGGTAGACAAACAGATCCACTTGGCAACGCGAATAGTCTAGGGCATTGAGCAAGCCGATCAGCGAGCGTTCTGCCCCGCCTATCTCCAGGTATTGGATGGCGATGAAAATACGGGGAGGCGTTGTGCCATGTTTGATTGGCTGTCTATTTTGATGTGATGACTGATTTTTCATCTTTCTCTATTAATAATGTAGAGTGTGCATTGATCACCTCTGGATGGTTTCGGCGGATATATCCCCCTATACTGTTGTATGTCAATCCCAGCCGGGTGGCAATGTCTTTCAGTGTTTCGGTGGTCGTCCCATACAGGCGGATCGCTTCAGCATATTTTTCTTTGCTTTGTCTGGACATCCGTTTCCCCTCAGAGGTCTGTACCATACCCTGTCGGTTTGCCAACTCCGGTTCATGTTTGTGCAGGTACTCTCTGAATGTCTCGGGATGGAGCCCGAACTCTTTGGCGGCGTGGGCTATCGGGCGGGGGTGTTTTCTCAGGCTTCCGATGGCTTTCTCGTATTTGGCGGCTACGGTTTTCATCCGCTTTTTCGATTTCCGCAAATCAAGACCCCCTTCTGCCTTGCCGGAAAGTCCTGCCCGTTCCCTCACTAAGTCGATATGCCATTTGTGCAGATAAGAACGAAGTCCTTCCGCTGTGACGTGTGTTCTTTCTGCGATTTCTTTTAGCGTGAGAGCCGTGTCCTTATAAAGAGACAAGGCTTTCGCATATTTATCTTCTGTACGGAGAGAGGGTTTGTAGGTCCTTCCGTTGCCGGATAGTTCGCCTCTCTTCTTCTCTGGTCTGGCCTGTGCTTCCGAACGTTTCTTTCTCTTTTGTTCCAGTATATTTTTGTGATAGAACCTCAGATGCTGTTTGAAACCGCTTGGTGAGACATGGCATGCCCCGGCTATTTCAGGGATCGTCATGTCTGTCTTTTTATAAAGCTCCACTGCTTCGGCGTATTGTTTGGTGCAAGCCGGGGTCGCCCCACGATGGGTGTTGTCATTTATGCCCAACCAGTGGCGTACTTTCTCGCGCCAAGGAATGACTTCCGGTTCATGGATGCGCATGAAGTTGGCTAGTCCCGTTCCCTCCACTCCATGTTTGCGGGCTATCTGCGACACATTCAATTCGATATCCTCCAGAGACAAGCATGCATCTATAGCCTTTTTATATCTGGCATGCGACACCACATTGGGCTTTCCCTCGGACATGATCTTGACGGCATGGGGATTTTCTCCTTCCAAAGGTATGCGATGGCGGTGTAATACCAATTCGCGCCAGTAGCGGCGCAAGTAACTGCCGAGTCCTCCCGCTGAGACGTGACATTCCGTAGCTATCGTTTTCAGTGGCATGTCTGTCTCCGCATAAAGGGCAACAGCCTTGTCGTATTTCTGATGAAGCGCGTGGCGCCGCAGCAGAGCGGATCGCTGTCTCGGAGTCAATCCTATAGGATCCGGAAACGGATTTTCTTTTTCCAGTTGTCCCATTGGATTCGCTTGTTCATTGCTTTGCTGGGGATTCCTCACCGGCTCCTTTGTGGGATAATCTCTGTCTTTCATCTCTTGGTGGAATTGAATAGCCATACCTTTTCCCTCATTAGTATAAGAGCTTTAGTGGAAAAGACAATAAAAATGCTCTGCTAAAAAGGAACATATCTTCGTAGGGCAAGTAATATATCTTACTTGGCCGAGTAAGATACTTAACTTGGTCCACGAACATATCTTACTTTGGTTCACGTAGGAAACATGAATTTTCCTCCTCGACTATCATCGCTCCGAACCTTCGTGAAGGTACTTGTTCCTGTATGTATAGGAGCATAATGTCCCTAATACCATAAAGACTACAGAAGGCTTGTGTAAGCTGTTTAATATATAGTGGGCCTCAATAAATTGACATTTATTATACTCTTTTTTCTGGTGTAAATATCTTGTTGTATTCATAACAAACCAATCGTGTAAATTTGAACTTCATGGCCAGATAGAATAAGTATTCTTTCCATGAAGGATAAATGTTGCGAAAACCTATAATACGGAAGGAATCTCGTATCATAGTCATTGATAAAATTTGTTGAATGCCCTGCTTCTTGTCCGGTTGATTAGAATTATTATATAGATTGTTGAAAAGCATCGGCAAATAACGCAGGATGATTTTTTCAGACAAGTCAGTTGTTATGGGGATGTAATGTTCAATATTGTATTTTCTGATAAGTCTTTTCTTTTCATCAACCAATTTTTGTAGATTGTTTGTTAAATAGGGCTTATAACGCAGCCTCATCAAACTACCTGCATTATTGATACGATATTGATATAATGCCTTTGGAATCATTATGATTGAAGACGCCTGTAGGACGCATTCATAATTAAAAACTGTATCTTCTCCGACATGCAGGTTTTTAATGAACCTTATTTTTTTATTGATAAGAAAATTACGTTTGAATACAAACCTCCAAGTATAACATAAATCGTTATTCATTTCTATTCTTGGATTCTTTTGAATAAAGTCCATAGGTTGCATGGCATGGTATGGTTTGAAATTCGGTATGTGTATCTGATGAGTGGGGAATGTAGAATAACCACATAAAGCCAAATCGGTTTTTTTATCCTCAATAGCATGAATTAATTCGGCATATAGATTATTTTCCACTTTATCATCTGGATCGAAAAAAGCAATATATTTTCCTTTAGCATATTTTATGCCGATGTTTCGAGTGGCACTTGGACCTTTGTTTTCTGATTGACGAATAAATTGTATTCTGTTGTCCTTTGCCTGGTATTCTTTCAGAATGTCGGGCGATGAGTCAGATGAACAATCGTCAACACAAATCACTTCTATGTCTTGAACTTCTTGCCTAAGTATGGAATCCAATCCTTCTCGTAGATAAGTTGCAACATTATATACAGGTACGATGATACTTAAAACCGGCATATAATTTCTTTTTTATATTTTTCATCATGGATGTCGCCCACTCCTACACCTGCATCGGCTTCATTGACATATTTGCTTGGAATGGGTACTTTGTGGCTCGCTCCCATTCTGTACCACTCGTATTCGATGTCGATATGACCGATGTCAATGGCTTGGTATCCTTTTTGGGCAAGGTTGTAAGCCATGACTGTGGCAGTAGGGCCTAAAGCCAGAAGAATGAGATATTCATTAGGAGAATATTTCTGAACTATTTTCATAATGGCATCATAGTGATCAAAGGCGTTTGTATTGGGTGCTAATATCCGTCGAATAGATTTGACATTGTCAAACAAATCATTACCGACACCTAATCGACTTTTTTCGCCTTCAATGAGCAGAATGTCTTTGTCTGCCCAGATTTGTTGTATGAGTTTAAAATAAAAGGCACACTGTGTTTTGTCGGCAAACATCATGTAACAACGGCTGATGAAAGCATTATGAAATATTCTTTTACGATTGATATACTTGTACCACGATTTCCTGTAAAATGCCAAATGAAGTTTCCAGTGGTTGCGCGCTTCTATATTGTAGAGGCTTAAGTCTGTAAATATATCCGGCAGGCATACGATGTGATTGGAAATAGGTACCGACAGTACCTCTTGCATTTTTTGTTGTAGTAACGGTTGTTGGGTTTGGAAAGCGAGTGCCTTTCCATTAGCTATCTTTATTTCGCCATCTCCTAAACGGCTGACCGAACAATGCGATTGGATGATGTATCGGATGGTTTCTTCAATGGATACAACGTGAGGAGCTATTACAACTTTTCGATATGGAATATCCATAAAGAGATAGAGTGAATTTCGAACTGTCAAGTAACAGTCGAATAAACAATTCCAAATGTCAACCAATAGTTTTTTCATATATATCTAATGTTTTAGATAAATACAGTCCCATTCCTTGTGCAAAAGGCATTCGATCAAATATTTGTGAATAAGAACCAATGCCTTTGGTATCTCCCTGTGCAAAATCTATCGTGCCATCTCGACGGGTAGCCTTCATAAGTGCTTTTTCAATTTTTATTGCGGCATTCAAGTAACGTTCATCACCAGACACTCGGTACGCATGAACGAACAACAATCCAAACAAGGCGCTGCCCGAAGATTCAAATCGTTCGTTAGGATTGAATACCAAACAACTGAATCCTCCATCTGCTTTCTGAAAAGGCAGCAGATGGTTACTCAAGTTTAGTATTCGTTTCTTGTTTCCAGGTAAATCGGCAGTTTCGATAAGTCCTAAGACATACCATCCCCATCCGCGTGCCCAATCAAATACTCCCAAGGGCTTATGTGAGGCTAAGTCGTATGCATGTGGGGGAAATACTTCTTCCCATAAGCAATGATCGTATTCTTCAATTTGTCGGATGGCTAAATCACTGAAATCGCATTGGTGTAAAAAGGGACAAACCAATCCGATGGTATCGACAAAGCGAATGTGAGGTAATGTTTTCCGATAAGGTATAGTCTGTTCAGTTTGTTGATAAGATATAAAGTGTTCTTTAATCTCTTTTTCTGTTTCCATATAAAGTGCATCTTTCTTTTTTAAGACATACGCCAATAGCGATTGGTCTATCTGCCAATTTTCTTTTATGAATAGCGAGGGGTGGCGTTTGACATACTCTTGGGCGTCCTGTTCGGGCAAGGATAAAAGGAGTCCGGCATCCTGCCAGCTTTGTATGGTGGTGGAACGATAGTTCCCTTTTAGCATATCCCAAAGGACTAACCGATCTTGATCCGTAATCTGTACGGTAGGGCTTTTGTATAGCCATTGGCGTGCCTTTTTTTCAACAGCTTGCTGCCATGCTTTGCGGTCTGTCCATCTACCAATGTGGATGCGACTTTGCCATTTGTATAGTTCAATAGTCCAATCAACGGAAAAGAATATAAGGGCTATTGTCCCTATTAAGGTGAGTATGTAAACCATTAGAATCATAATGTTTGAAGCAATTGTCCGGCTTGGAATGTCTTGGATAAGTATCCCGGCATGAATGTACGGTAGTGTTTTCTAATCTCGTCCTCGTGTGTTTGCAACCATTGAAATGCTTTGAGCAGGTCGTTTCCCTGTTGCAGAGACTGCACGGGCAAGACATAATGCTCTTCGTTACCAAACAGGTCGCGGGCTATGCCACGTGCCTTTACCGAATAACCCATCACCAAAGTAGGTATTTGAGTGGAGTAGGCTGCAATGGAAGCGTGTGTGCGTGAGGCTACCAAAAAACGGCAACGGGAGATGAAACCTTTTAGTTCCTCGGCGTTATGATCTTCGATAAGAACGACACGACCGGTCCCTTTGAATTCGTTGTAGAGGAATTGCAATGGGATCCGATCGTCGTTATAGTTCCATACTACATGAGGAATCAATGCAATTTGCATATCCGTGGTGGCAATAATATAACGAATTAATTGTCGATAGTTCAGAAGTGTCATCCCTTTCGCCTTTTCGTGTTTTATAATCATAGGACTGACGTTAATGCCTACCGTATTACCTTCTGCAAAACCCTCGGGTAAAGTAAGGTCTGTACGGTTAAGCTGAAAAGCCGGATCAGGAAAGAGAGAGAGTTGTTGTATCCCTTTTTCTTTCATGGCTTCATACGTGATGCTTTCACGGGCAAAGATATGGGTGTAGGAACGTAAATCATTCAGTATATCGCCTTTTAGAACTTCCGGCTCAACGGAACATCCCCACAAGATAGTCTTTATCCCTTGTTTTCGAAGCTGTTTGTTGACCAAATAAATGAAAACAGGCACTCCGTAGCAATAATTGTCCCCACCGATAGACAAAGCATAACTATCTGAGTTGGCTTCTTGAAAAATAGAGCGAAAACTGGTACGGTCGAACGCTTCTTTGTCTCCGAAGCGATAACGTATAAAGGCTTTCCAGTACGCCAAACTGAGATGAGACATTGGTGCTTGTGCTGCCCGAAGAGTACAGATGGCGTCCAGACCGTATCTTTTGTCTTCATCCGGGTTGCTGGAAAATAGAGTAGCTGTCGGTATCATTTTTAGTGTCGAACGTACAATAGCTTCACATCCGTGGTTGCCACTACCTCCGTGAGGATATAATAAAAGTTTCATCTTTTGGCAATGATTGAAAAATAAATATAGAATATAGGATATAACCGATACAGAATGGACTGCTTGATCCAATTGCTGCACGAAAAGCATTGTGTAAAATCTTTCAATTTTTTTATTTCCGGTATCGCAAGAATAGTTCGTAGATAAGAGATTTTTTTATTTTGCAGACGTGGATAGAGAAAAATTCCATCGTATAGAATACCCCACAGTCGTTTGTACAGATAAGTCTGAGCCGTTGATGACCATAAATGATGTCTTTGATAAAAAGACTGTAATATCTTCCATTGTTGATAGTCTGTATCAAATTGTTTGGGACGAAACTTACTAGATAAGGTTCCGCTACCTAATATGCGATAATGATAATGACTTTCGTTTATGCACGCAATGGTGTGTGCATATTCCAAATATTGGTAGTTGAATAAAAGGTCTTCACCGTATGAAACTTGTGGGTCAAACAAAATTTGATGATGCTGTATGATGTTGTTTTTGTATAGTTTCACAATTGGTCCGTACAATAAGTTCTGTTCATTCAGCATTACAAAATAGTTTGTATGATTGCAGCCTAACTCGAAATTTAGTGACTGTTGAGGTATATAATCTATGCAATTCCCGTCTTTGAATTCCTGAGTCAATCCACATATTATCAAATCAGTTTCTTTCTCTTTCAAATTGTTTATCATTGCCGAAAGATAATCAACATCTACCCAGTCATCGCTATCAATAAAACAGATATATTCTCCCTTTGCTTGTTCCAATCCTTTGTTTCGAGCGGATGATACTCCTCCATTGGGTTGATGGACAATTATAATCCGGTTATCTTTTTCTGCCCATTGGTCACATATTTCACTACTACCATCCGTAGAACCATCATCCACTAAGATACATTCAAAATCTGTATAGCTTTGTTGGATAACCGATTGAATACAATTGTCTAAGTAGAGTTTTACGTTATATACAGGTATTATGATAGAAATCATCGTACGAATCCGATAGAATGAGTTTTTTGTTCTTTTTACTACAATTTCTCGTAGACTTTTTGTTCTAAATTCTTTAGAGCAAATTGTCTACCTTTTTCTTGAGATTTTTGTTTGTAATGCATTAAGCAGGTATTACTTGACAATAGGGTTTTAAGTCCTTCGTATAGCGATGTGCCATTGTTGTCAACGATAAGTCCAAACTCACCATTTTCTCCTAATAATTCTTGCATACCAGCACAGCGAGTTGTAATAATGGGCAAGCCTAAAATTAATGCTTCTGTGATTACTGTACTATATCCTTCTGCCCGCGATGAACAGACAAATAAATCGGCTTTTGCCAAGTAAGGATAGGGGTTGGTGTGAAATCCGCTTAGTCGGACACATGTTTCTAAATGGTGTTGCTTGATGTACTGTTCCAATTTTTCCCTGTCGGTTCCTTCTCCCAAAATATTTAGTGAGAAACGAAAACCTTCGTCTTTTAATCTTTTGATGATAGGAAGCAATCGGTCGTAACCTTTTTGTGGTACTAATCTTCCCATAGTGACCATTATCAATCCTTGTTCTAACCAGCAAATTGGATTGATAGATTTGTCTGCTAGTAGTTTTATTTTGTTTTCATCAATAGGATTGTAAGTGACTGTGCTGTTGGGATGGGAAAACAATAGGTCGAAACTTGTTTTTACATCCAAAGAGACAGAAGTAACCTCGTCGAATTGTTGATAGGACTCTTGTTCTTCTTGACAGCTTCTGTATGCTATAGTTGTCCAATGATTGTTTTTTAAATCAGTATGTACCCAAGCGATCTTTTTAGATCGCTTGTTGTTAGATCCAGAAACGATTCGGGTGGCATATCCTTCAATAAAGGCTACTTCGGTGTCGTAATTCCCTTTGACAAAAAGAGCGTAAAACAATTTGGCAGAAAAGTGATGATAGATTAGGTGTTTGAATTTATTAATGATCTTTTTAGTTATTCGTCTCCAGCAATTGTCTTGGTCGCTAATTGGATGGAAGATGTAGTTGTAATGAATTTGCTCGGGATACTCTTTTGTTACATCATCTTTGGTCAGACTATATAATGTAATGTTGAACAATGTATAATCAATATGAGTTAATAGCGTCAGCAGAATTTGTTCAGCTCCTCCACCATAAAGTCCGTTAGTAAAGAAAAGGATCTTTTTTTTCATCGAGTTAATAATGTTTCAATTGGTTTCATCAATACTTCCAAAGTAAATTCCTTCCCTCGTTTGATTACCTTCTCTTTGTAATGTGACAATTGCTCTGGATGGTCGAGTAGTTGTTTAATACCTTCAAACAAGGTCGCTTCCGAATTCTCTGTAATGATGCCATACTTTTCTCCTTGCAGAAGTTCATTCATACCGGAGCAATCAGTGGTCACAACCGGAAGCCCCAAAATAAGTGCTTCAGTTACCGCAGTACTATACCCTTCGCTGATTGAAGAACAGACAAACAAGTCGGATTGTGTCATAAAGGCGTATGGATTTGTTTGGAATCCCCATAGAGTAACACAATCTTCCAACTGTTTTTTGCAGATATAATGTTGAAGCATTTCACGTTCTTCACCATCTCCCAATATCCATAGTTCGAAAGCGTATCCGGATTGCTTCAAACGTAAAGCGATGTGGAGCAACCGGCTGTATGCTTTAACTTTGGTCAGTCTGCCAATGCTGATTAATCGTATTTTGCTTTTGGAAGGCAAAGGTTCGTATTGCTTTCCTTTTTTTATAATGTCTTCGTGATCTATAGGGTTATAAATGATTTTTACTAAACTTTTTACTAAAGGGAAAGCTTTTATAAAGGCTTTTTGGACAGTAACAGAAACTGTGACAATTTGGTGATATCGGCTATATGTCTGTTCTTCATTCTGTTTATTCTTAAATATAACATTAGTCCAATGATGTTTTTCAAAATCAGTGTGTACCCAAGCGATCTTTTTGGCCTGTTTATTAGTAGAATGTGCCAATAGTTTAGTTGCAAATCCTTCCACAAAAGCGATCTCCACGTCTGCATGATGTGGAACAAACCATTTGTAAACCAATCGTAACGGAAGCCACGAATAGATTAATTTGTATTTGAGTTGATAAATCAGTTTCCTTATTCCTTTTATTTGTTCTGGATTGGGCAATATAGAAGTATAGTGAACGTATGGCTTTACATCGTTTACATATTTCCCGCAATCTACGATGCAACATAGTGTGACATCAAATTTGTTCGAGTCGAGATGTTGCAACAAGGTGGTCAATACCTTTTCTGCCCCACCGCCAGATAGGGATTCGATGAGGAAAAGAAGATTATTTAATTTGCTTTGCATAAGAATTTAATATGAACTTGTAAAGACATAATAATTTCTTTTTCCAATTCCAAATGTTGACTGGAATACAATTTAATATTTGGATAGATTGATGAATATTTAATGCTGCTGAAAAATAAGTATACAAATCAAAATCAAGTCTTTGTTGTATTATTTGCTCATCTTGTTGTTTCATGGGGAATTCATCAATAATCCATTGATAATACTTTAAAGCAGCTTTGGATTTTTCTACATTCCAACATGAGCTTGAAGAAATGTTATTTTCACTTTTTCTATAAACTATTAGGCTTTCTTCTGTTGATGCAATTCCATTGTTGTTGCAGAAAAGTAAGATGGAAGCATCATCAGCATAATAACCTGCCGGATAAATTTGATACCCTCCTAATTGTTGAATATGTTGTGTCCTATAAAAAAATTCCGATATTGTATGTTTTCTTTTTCCAATAATAGTATTTGAAAGGAAATCAGCAAATGTTTCATATTTAGGAAACAAGGGAGATTTTCCTATGTTTGTATTGGTTTTACTGTCAATAAGGAGCGTTCTTGTTTTAAAGACATTGCATTGTGGATGGCTTTTAACTAAACCAAGCATCGTTGCAATGAAATTCGGTAGCATAATGTCATCATCGCATAGTAGTACAAAAAAATCACCATTAGCATAGGAAAGACATTTGTTCCAATTTAGGACAATGGAGGTTTTCCCTAAATTGTCCTCATTTTTATAGTATCTGATACGTTTGTCGTTATATGTAGAAATAATTTCCTCTATGTTCTCAGGAGATTTGTCATTGACTATGATCAGTTCGAACTTTGTGTAAGTTTGATTTAAAACAGAGTCAATGGCTTCTTTTAAATATGTAGCTTTGTATGCAGGTATTCCAATCGATACGAGATCTTTTGTCATTTTTTATAATTTGAAATAAGTGTGAGAAATTTGTATCTTCAATATGGTTTCCTTTTTAATCTTTCCTTAATTATGAATTCATATGTCCAATCTCCCAAAAGTATAGATGGTTGAAGTTTATTCCATTTATTATAAAAACTCAGCGACATGAAAAATACTATATTGTGAATTAGGATATTGTGACTTTTTTATCTTTCTATTAGTTGAAAAACGATTAATAAATGAACGTTCATAACTGAAAGAATGATTTTTTGTCGTATCTTTAATTCTTTAATTAGTTGTATAGTGTTATCTTGAGATCGATCATCGCAAATAATTATTTCATCTATAGGTAATGTTTGATTTAGAATAAATTCTAATTGTTTTTTTATATATTTTTCATCATTAATAGGTGCAAAGTGCGACAGATAATTTCATGCTGATTTAATATGTTTTAATTTCTTTCAACCAATTTTCTCTGATAAGAGAAGACTTAATGGGAATATCTTCTGCAAATACATTACCGAAGCAATCTTCCCCTTGAAGTACATTGAATGTCAATTGCGACTTTTTTGTTGTGTAGCACTTTACATTTCTTTCCGCCACATCAAAAACAATTTTATATTCTCCATTGGATAGGGTGTAAGGAGGAATCTCGAAAGTAAAGTGGTAACTTCCCGGTTCTAGCGATGTCTTTTTGTTCTCATCATTGTAGTCGGCTCGTGCCAGTGGGTATTGGAAGATGCTATATAGATTAAATCCAATAACCAAAGAAGGAATATGTTTCTTTACGCATATTTCAAATTCTATTTTAATAGTAGAAGAATTGTAGAATATGTTTCCATCGCTGGATGAAACAGAGGCTTTTTTCAAATAGAGTATTTGTTTGTTTCCGTCAGTTCCTTCAAATGAGTTTTGAATGATTTCATCACTTTGATAAGTACGGATGGTATCGGATATGCTTCCCATATATTTAACCTTCCCATTTTCCAATAATACTCCACGTGAACATAGCCGTTGCATACTACCCATATTATGACTCACAAACAACACCGTCCTCCCTTCGCCTTTCGACACGTCCTGCATCTTGCCGATAGCTTTCTTCTGGAATTCGGCATCACCTACGGCAAGTACCTCATCTACTACCAGTATTTCCGGTTCCAGAAAAGCGGCTACGGCAAAGCCCAGACGGACGGTCATGCCGCTGGAATAGCGTTTTACGGGGGTATCTACATAGCGTTTCACACCGGCAAAGTCGACTATCTCGTCCAACTTGTGGGAGATTTCGTGGCGAGTCATGCCCATGATGGAGCCGTTCATGTAGATGTTCTCACGGCCGGTCAGTTCCGGATGGAAACCGGTACCGACTTCCAAGAGAGAGGCAATGCGGCCACGGGCACGGATGGCTCCGGTGGTAGGGGAGGTGACACGCGACAGAAGTTTCAACAAGGTGGACTTCCCGGCACCGTTTTTTCCGATAATGCCTACTACATCGCCTTGATGCACATCGAAGGTGATGTCTTTCAACGCCCAGACATATTCCGACGCGCCTTTCTTGCTGCGGTCGTTGGTTTCGCCTATCTTCAGATAGGGGTCTTCCTGGCGGAGAATGGTCGTTTTCCACCAGCGGTTGAGGTCGTGGCTCAGTGTGCCGGTGCCGACCAGACCGAGTTTGTAGAGTTTGCCCACATGGTCAAACCGGATTGCTATATCGTTCATTCTTATTCTCTTTTTTTAATTCTGCTGCTTACACTGTATCCATAAAATTGCGTTCCACCCGGCTGAAGATGACTACTGAGCAGAACAGGGTGGAGAGCATAAACAAAGTGCTATATGCCAATCCGCCCCAATCAAGTGAACCACACCCCATGCAGCTGTATTTAAAGGTCTCGAATATGGGGGTCAACGGGTTGAGCGCGATGATGTCACGGTATTTTTCCGGAGCTGCGTTTAGCGGATAAATGACCGGAGTGGCATACATGAACAGTTGCAGGCCGAAGGTGACCAACTGGGTGAGGTCACGGTATTTGGTGGTCAGCGCCGATACGATCAACCCCCACGACATGGCATGGAATGCAATCAGAAATGTCAGGAACGGAAACAACAGCAGGGCGGCATTGACATGCAGTGAAGCTCCTTTCACATAAAAATAGAGATACATGGCAATGAACAACAACAATTGTATTCCGAACTTGATTAGGTTGGAGGTGATGCCGGACAACGGCACGACCAGACGGGGGAAGTAGACTTTGCCGAACACGCCCGCATTAGCCGTGAACACATTGGAGGATACGTTGAACGCGGAACTGAAATAATTCCACAGCATGATACCTGCCATGTAGAATAAAGGCTGTGGTACTCCGTCCGTCGAGATACCTGCCAGGCCACCGAATATGAACATATACATCACGGTAGTGAAGATCGGTTGGATGAGGAACCAGAGAGGACCCAGAATAGTTTGTTTGTACACGGTGACAATGTCGCGTTTCACGTACATATAGTATAGGTCACGGTACCGCCATATACCTTTCAGATCTATATCCAGCCATTTTTTCTTTGGCTTTATTTCTATTGTCCAGTTTTCTTTAGTCATTTTTTGAAATCTTGTTTTTTAGTAGCGTTTGTCCAGATAGAGCACACAGTGCTGCTGTTTGTGGTCGCTCCAGGGATTGGAAACCAGTTGGTAACAATTCACTTGGAATGCAGGTGAACAGAGCGTATAATCTATTCGTAAAAAATCGCCCCAGCGTTGGTAGCTGCCTTTCCATGTCCGGCCGGCCTGGAGGAAGCAATCCTGCAGTGACCGGCTGATTTTCCGGTAAACATACGAAGCCGGTGTATCGTTGAAATCACCGCACACGATGACCGGATAAGGACTCTCGGCAATGGCGTTTGCCAAGAGATCGGCTTGCCGGTTACGCCGGATGGCGTGGTGGCGCATCGTCTGGAGTCTGTCTTTCATTGAGGATGATTCATTCATGCCGGTAGTTTGCAGATGGACGTTGAATAACCGGAAAGTTTGCCCTATCATCCGGATATCCGCTTGAAGCATCTTATTGTAGCTGTCCGGGAAGTAGTACTCTTGAACGTTTCCGACAGGCCAGCGGCTGAAGACGGCCAGATTAAGAATTTCATCCTCCCGCGAGTTGACGATGCAATAGGGGTAATCGGGAAAAGCAGCTCGGATGGTGTCCCATGCCAGAAGATTGGTATGGGGACGTTCCTGCAGGCAGACGATGCCGGGCTGCAGGATACGAATGCTATGGATGGCCTTCGCCAGGGTGTCTTTGTTCAGTCTGAACCCTTCGGCATTCCAGCAAACCAGTTTTAGCTGATTGGAATCTGGCACTTCTTCTCTATGTAGGAAATGAAGCGGAAAGTAACCGGATAGAATAGGTGAACTACCTAATAGCAAAAGCAAGTAAAGCATCCACCAACGATTATGTTTCCAAAGCAGAATCGCGAAAATAATCCCATCGGCTATACATATAGGAATCGCCGATAGACTGATGAAGATAAGATTTCCGGCCCACTCGGGAGTGAAGCAGGGGAGAAATATCAACAGCAGTGTCAGACCGCACAGGATACCTCCCGACAGACAGTTAAATACGCGCATTGTTAGCAATCAGACCTTCTAAAGCTTCGAGTTGTCTTCGGGTCAACCTCAATTGGTCAAGCATGGGCCGGTAACGCTCCAAATGGTGCAGGTCCGTACCCACAAAATCGTACATTTTTTGTTTTAACAGCTTTTCGCTGACCACTTTGGGGTGCGGGCCATAGTAACCGCTCAGTGACATCAGATTGAGTTGAAAGCTGTAACCTTTCTCTTTCAGCAGAAGGTAATCTTTTTCTTCCATGTACAGGTAACGCTCCGGGTGGGCGATGACCGGTTGATAACCGGCATTCCATACTTTCATCAGGATATCCGGCAAACCGGGAGGAGGGTACATGTAGGATGTCTCGACCAGCAGGTGGCTGCTGCCCAAAGGCAGCACTTCTCCATCCAGCTTGTTTGTAAAAGCGGCATCCATCATATATTCGGAAGACAGCCGTAGATCCAACGGGCCGGAATAGGCCGCCTTCAACACGTCGAGCTGTTGTCGCAGCTTCTTGTTCGGTGTGGGATAATCTTCCATGATATGGGGGGTGAGCCACACTTTCCGCAACCCTATGGATTCCATATAGCGCAGCAGGGATAGACTGGCATTTATGTCGGGCGAACCGTCGTCCACTCCCGGAAGAACATGGGAATGGACATCGGTCATACCCTTCATTAAACCAGAATTAATCAAATTGTATTTGGACTTGAATATACCAAACATCCTACTTCTTTTTTGGGGGGATTTTAGGATTTCTTTCTGAACAGCCGTTTCCAGCATGATTCGGAACCATCCACATAACCATAGCCGTAGCCGTAACCATATCCATAGCCTCCGTATCCGCCTGTCTTTACTATGGCCCCGTTAAGTACCAACGACATGTTGTTCAGTTGTCCGCTGCGATAAATTTTTTCCACTTCCGGTAACATGCGGCGGTCCAGTTTACCAACCCGTACCACGAAGATGGTCAGGTCGGCTATGCGGTTGGTGATGGCGGCATCGGCCACCACTCCTACAGGCACATTGTCGACAAAGATATAGTCATAACGGTTGCGCAGTTCGGTTATCAGTACTTCCAGTTGTTCGCTGAGCAATAGCTCTGACGGGTTGGGGGCGATGGGACCGGCCGGAATGAAATCCAGATTTTCACAGATCTCGTTGTGCTTGATGATTTCATCCGTTGTGGCCTTGCCTGCCAGAAAAGAGGTCATTCCTTTTTCCTTTGTGTGGAGGCGGGTATGTGAAGTCAAAGTCCCTTTACGGATATCCATGTCAATCAGGATGACCTTCTTGTCGGTTTGCGCGAAGCTGGCTGCCAGATTGCTGGATACGTATGTCTTGCCGGCACCCGGTCCGAACGAGCTGAAAGTGACGACTTGCATGTTCTTTGACTTGACACGCATAAAATCCATGTTGGTGCGTATTATGCGGAAGGCTTCCGATACAATGTCACGCCCTTGGGCACGGACAGCAATGCCATGTGCCGTTTCTTTATTCTCTGTTTTCCCTTTGGATGAATCCTTGGGTATTTCGCCCAGGAAAGGAACGGTTACAGCATCCTCGATGTCCTTGCGGTTGCGTATACGGGTATCGAAGAACAGGAACAATAGCAGGACAATGGCCGGCAGGGCGATTCCTTTCATGACACCTGCCATGATCATGCTGCGTCCGTTGGGAGAAATCGGAGCATCCCCTCCTCCAGCAGGATCGAGCACACGGGCGTCAGTTTCGGTGGTGGCCTGGCTCAGCGCATTTTCTTCGCGTTTGTTCAGTAGATAGAGGTAAAGTTCCTCTTTGATGCGTTGCTGACGTTCGATAGAAAGCATTTGCTGCTGTTGTCTAGGTATGTTGGTTACCCGCCACTGGGCTTCTCCGGCCCTGCTTCGTGCCTCGTTCAGTTTCACATCGATGCTGACAATCATATTGTCGATGGCCCGGATGATATTCTGCCGCATGGCAATCAGATTCTTGTTCAGTTCCTGGACGATGGGATTCTTGTCGCTGCTTCCTTCTATCAGTTTGTCTCGTTTCAACTTGTTGGCATTATAGGCCGTTATCTGGGTTTCAATGTTGATGTCGGCTATGCCGGTGTTTGAAGGGATAAGCTCGGTTTCTTTGGACGGGTCCACCAGGTAGCTCTTGATGTAGCGTGCCATGCGTGCCTGTAATTCCAGTTCCTGAGTGGTCGAGCTGTACTGCCGTTTGTCTGACATGGACATGGAAGCGGCTGAACCGATATCGATGATGTCATTGTTCTGTTTGTAGGACTGAAGTTCGTTTTCCACGCCTCCCAGTTCTTTTTCGATGATGACTAGACGCTCGTTGATGAAGCTGGAGGTATTGATGGCTATCTGGTTCTTGTCTTTGATAGTCTCTTCATTATACACTGTAATCAGCATATTGAGCACATCTTCGGCACGGGCGGTGGAGTAATCACGGAGTGACAGGTAGAGGATGGAGGCGTCATTCTCAGCTTGGCTGATGTTCAGGTTGCTTCTGAATAGGCTGGCCATTGTGTCCGTACTCTGCCGGCGTATCGTAATCGGTGTGTTGAACCACTTGTCTGTATAATATAAGGTGGGTGAGACCACTATTTTTCCTACGGGCGACTGGATAGTGTCACCCAGATTGGCCGTCAGCGTTATACTTGTGGCGTCTGTCGAGAAATCGGATAACCGGACTTGCTTCCTGTTCAGGATTCTGACTGTCAGGCTGAAATCAAGATGATCCTCTTCTTCCGGGAATGAAACCTTGACAGGGGCTTGCGTATAAAGTTCCTCCTCACGCAAGTCATCCATGATGAGGTAGCATACATTGGCGTGAAGACGGTTCACCACATCGCGCATGAGTTTGTGTGACTGGAATTGCAGGATCTCATTGGATACATTGGTATATGAATAGGTGTTAAAACGGTCCAGCCCGCGACCGATGTTGTTTGAATAGGCGTCCTTTATCATGACGGTGGCTGACCGTGAATAGATAAAGGGAAGTTTGGCATATTGATACCATGCATATCCGCCGAACAGACTGACCGACAATACAAACCAGTACCATTTGGACAACAGGTACATGATGATGTCAACGGGGTTGATATTGAATCCTCCCCCGCTTAAGGTCTTATCTCCCGACATATCTTTTTGTTCACTCATTCTTATCATGTCGTTTCTTTTTTATTTAGTAGTTAACAACACCAGTGAGGTGATTGTGGTGATGAAGGACAGGATCATACTCCACGTGCTCAGTTTTCTCTGGGCCTGTTCGGTGGCCTTCATGTTGGTGGGTTCTACGTAAACGATGTCATTCTGTTGCAGGTAATAGTAAGGCGATGTGAAGATGTCTTTACTGCGGATGTCGTGGAACAGGATTCGTCGCTTGTTCCCATATTCGCGGATGACGGCGATACGGTCCAGACGGGATCGGGGGGTCAGGTCTCCGGCCATGGCAAGAGCCTCCAGAAGAGTGATGCGGTCGCCTTTCACTTCAAAGGTTCCTACATGTCCAACTTCTCCCAGCACGGAAAATTTGAAGTTAAGGAAATTGACGGTGACCATAGGATCTTTCAGCAATTCTTCGTTGATCAGTCGTTTCTTGATCAGTTCGGTTAATTGTCGGCGGGTCAGTCCTTCCACATGCAGTTGTCCCAGCACAGGAAAGTCTATATTCCCGTTGATATCCACTAAATAACCTTTTTCTTTTTCATCACTTAATACCCCCACTTCATTGTTGGAAATGCTTCCGTCTGCTTCTACAGAATAGCTTCTGCTTCCGGACATATTGAAAGGCAGGGACAGTTCTGGGTTTTTGCTGTTCACAATAATACTCAATCTGTCATCCCTATGGATGATGGCTTCATATTTTTGAACCATAGGATATTCCTGTAGTTCATCCATATCTTGTAAATAGACAAAATCTTTGCGTGAAGCGCACGAACTAAAAATGATTATTGCCAACAGACAGGCCAGTTTGATTGTTTTATCCATTGTTTTATAATTAATTGTTTTTTATTCCTTTATATGAATCACTTGGTCACATCGTTCCATCAGTCGTGAATCGTGTGTCACAAATATTAATGTGTTATTCTTTCCCCATTGCAACAAATTGTCCATGAGGTGTGTGGTGGTCTCGGTGTCAAGTGCCGATGATGCTTCATCAAACAGCCAGATCCGCCCGGGACGCAACAGTGCGCGGGCTATTGCAATCCGTTGGGCTTGTCCTTCAGACAAGCCATATCCATGTTCCCCTATCTTGGTATCTAGTCCTTCCGGCAGACTGAACACAAATTCAGCGCAGGCCAGCCGGATGACTTTATGCAGAGCCTCTTCGTCTGCTCCCGGACTACCCAGCCATAAATTCTCCCGGATGGTACCGCTCAGCAACGTATTTCCTTGGGGCACATAGACGAAGTTGATGCGTAAATCGGGGGTCACACTGAGTGTCCGTCCGTCATCAGTTGTCAAATCGATGCGTCCCTTTTCCGGATAAACCAAAGCCAGTATCAGCCGGATAATGGTCGTTTTTCCTGTTCCGGTAGGTCCGGCTATGGCGGTGGAACTTCCCGGATGAAAGGCAGCTGTAAACCGGTCGAGTACCGGCTGTCCCTCTTCATAGCCAAAAGACACTTTCCGAAAGTTCAGTGTCAGTGGTTGGTCTATGTAGACCGGGTGTTCGTCCGGTTCTACATCTTCAAAGAGGGCCATTAACCGTTCCACGGAGGTCCATCCCCGTATCAGACTGGGAGGGATGGATATTAACCCTAAAAAAGGTCCCTGTACCTGTCCGACCAGTTGAAGAAAGGCTGTCATTGTTCCGAATGTTATCTCGTGGTTATGCAGTTGGAAAATACCCCAAAGGAATGCACATAAGTACCCTCCTCCAAATGTAAATCCCATGACCCCTTGCGTAAAAGTGGAAAATTTGATTTGTTCCATTCCCAATTTGAACAACTTCTCTTGTGTTTCATGTAATTTCTGTTTCCGGTAGTTGGTGGCTCCGAGCGAGCGGACTAGAATCCGTTTGGACAGATTTTCTTGCATGACGGTACCCATCTCGCTGTTCATCTTTTTTTGGGCACAGCTCAGTTCCCGGACCTTTCTGAAATAAATCTTTGACAATAAAACAAGAGGGGTGACTCCCAGTATGAACCAAGCTAAACGCGCGTCAAGAATCCACAAGTAGATAAAAGAGCTTGCCAATTGCAAGCCGGTAACCAGCAGGTTGGGTAGAATGCCCATTCCCATTCCCAACACTTCGGAAGCGTCACTGCTGATACGGGTCAGCAGGTCGCCTGTGTGCCATTTCCCTGCTCCTTTCCATGAACACATCATTAGGGCGTCGGACAGCGAATTTTGCATGCGGATACTGATGCGCATGTTGATCTTGCCAAAAATCCAGGGAGATACAAGTTTTATCCCCATACCCAGCAGGAAGGATAAGGCTACTATTGTGGCTACCAGGTAAATATTCCCTTCCTGTGCTCCGGTAGCTACATCGATGATCCATTTGGACATGGCCACATTGACCAATGACATGACCACTCCGAAAATACCCGAAAAGATAGAGAAGGTGATGAGCCAATGGTATCCTTCTGTTACCTGCATAACCCATTTGAAAGCTTTCCATCCTAACTGACATGTATTGCTCAGATTCTCCCGTGTGAGCTTCTGCAAAAATTTTTTCAGCAATTCTTTCATTTCTTTTTTATCATTTCCTTGAAACGTAAGAGGGCTAATCCGGCCAGCCACCAGAAAGTTTCGTCGAAAGCATAACCTAACGATAAGTGCATTTTGTGAAAGATCCGCTTCAACGTGTATCGTTTGTTCGCCCATTTCCCGGTGGGACGTTCACCGTAACGTTCGTCTCCATGTCCAAAATTGCCACTTTCCCAAATCTCTTGCATTAACTTGTCCGGACAGAGACTGGTACTGAATGGTAAAAGGTCGGCCGGCACGCCAAGATATTTTATCAATAGGGCATAAAGTAACCGGTTCCACCGGTGAATGTGCCATTTGCGACAGATACACTCTAATTCGTTTTTGTTTGTAACAGAATGTAATGCGTTAAAAGCCATGGCTATATCACACAATTGTCGTAGTCCGATCCCTTCATTGATAAGATGCTTCAATATGTGGGTGGAAAGTAATAGATGATTCGCTTCGCTCGGAAGTTTGCCTTGGCTGTTGGTAAAGACCCCCGCTTCCCATTGGCGGATTTCTTTTTGGAGGAAAGGGTTGTGCAACTCTATCAGCCTGCTGTGATGTTCAATCAGAACTCTGTTTATCAGACAGGAAGCCTCACCATTGGTTCCTCTTTTTACCGGTAATCCTAATTTTTCCATCCGTTGGTTGGCTTGTTCGGTTTGTGTCTTGTTTCCGAACCACAGGTCGATGTCTCCGGCTATGCGATGTTCCGGATGAGGGTAGAAGTCAGCTGTCCCTATCCCTTTTAGCAGCAGGAAAGGGATAGAAGGTGATTGTACATAAATCTGTTGGAGGGCTTTAATCGTTTCCCGGTGTTGCCGGTTCACCCGTTCCAAGGTGTCAACTTCCACCATCCAGCCAAGCAATACCTTCCGGGGAGGTACGGCTTCAGTCGGCAACAGGCGGATGCCATCGTAAATAATGCCTTGTACGGTTTGTTTTCTTGCCATGCTGTGAATTTCATTCCATTCCTTTTCATCTAGAGGAAAAAGGGCGGAACAGTCTTCCTGCCGGTCCCACAGTCCTTGCCTTAGCAAAAGCATGAAAGCCTTTTGTAATGGGGCTGAGATCATCTTTTTGTCTTATTCTATGGCTAACCCAGTTTCTAACCATTGTCGGCACAGCTCGTTGGCATCGTTTCGGGCTGTATCTTTATTTACTTCATATTCATTGCACAGCAGTGCTCCGGCTTCATCTACCGTGAATTCCTTGTTTTCCAATTGTTTCCATAACCAGGCGGCTGTTTCATTCAAGGAATAGACCTGTGCCATATCCATGGTTTCAGAAAACGGATTGACAATCATATATTCTCCACCTACTTGGCGAAGAATTAAATTAGAATTGAGTCTCATTGTCTTTATATTATTGCATTATCCTATTTATAGTTAAAATTACATCGACCTTCACAGGCAGATGTAATGGGGAATAAAATGTAAGTTCATTCTATTATCCGCTGATAACATAGGGTCTTGAACTTACCTGATCTAACATTTTTTACAGATCCGGCGCTTCTCGCGAAGAAAACGAATCTCTCTTCTAACATTTCTTATTGTATTGTTTGTCATATCTGAATTGAACAGATTACTGTTTACCAGTTTATACCTGTGGGACGGATCATGCCGGCTTGCAGCAGTTGCATGATAAATCCTGCGGCATCTTGCGATGCGGTGTCTTTATCCACTTCGTATTCCTCCAGAATCAACAGTACTAGATGGTTGAAGCTTTCTGCTTCTTCGATATGCTCCCAGATAAATTCTCCGGTTTCGGTCAGGGTGACCATTCCGTTGAACTCTCGGGCGGTCTGTCCGGAAGGAACCAGTACGATTTCTCCGGCTATGTTTCGTTTGATAAATTCTTTGGTTCTTTTCATCTTTTGAAAAAACGATATGTTTTAATGATGGTCCTGCGTAAAGGAATTATGTTCGGCCATATGTGGGCGAAGAATTTCCACTGGAAATCTTCTGGAACTATCCATTTCCCTTTTCGCTTCACCTTGATAATGATGGCGAAAATCTGTTCTCTTTGAATTGGACCTTCGATGACAGTCTGGGCGTCACCGATAAGATAATATTCTTCATTTTTAACATTATAAATACGGTGCATGACATATTCACCGTTGCTTCGCTGATAGAACACCATATCTCCTTTCCGAAGTTCACCGGAGGGGCTTTTCAGGCAGATGTGGTCTCTTGCGTGGATCAGGAATGGAGCCATGCTGCTGCCCGAGATGATCATGCTCACCTGCTTTCCTTCCTCAATGAGGGTACGCAGCATGGATATGTATTCTTTCGTATCGACAGTCTTCATAATGGGGCGTATTTCACATTATCGGATAATTTCCAGTTTGGTCAGATACCTGTGCAGGGTGAAGGCTGCTTCCGGATTCATGTTGCACGCATAGGTGCTGATGCTTGTCTGTCTGGTCAAAACCTGCAGATCGTCGAGTGCTTTGCCGGTGAGCTTTGGATTCCACCAGTTGATTGTAACCTGCGAGCAGAGAGCTTTGAAATGCTTCATGGCTGTCTGGGGACGGATGGTGTTATCAGATGCCTGTTCGATGAATACAATGGCCTCCAACGGGCGGCGTTCATTGTGACAGATACCGCTGGAACCGCATACAGGCCATCCCGTTATCTCGTAGTCGCCGTTTGGAAGTGGACAGAGCAGGGCACGGTCGCCATTGAGTACCTGGGTGCCGGGAATATGCCGGCACCACAGGTTGGCATGCGTCGATTTGCCAATGCCGCTAGGACCACTGAATAAGATGGCTTGCCCACGATAATCCAGAAAAGTACAATGTAGTATGTAACATCCCTGGACAGATAAAGGACGTTCCAGGCACAGGCAGGAAATGAACAGGGTATCTGTTTGCAGTTCTCTTTTCAGACCTTCGATGAAATAGATGTTGGCATCTCTTTCGTTTCTTTCCTGATAGAGAGCATAGCAGGCATTCAGGTTTCCTACAGCCAGCAGGCGTGTTTCTTGTTCTTCCTTCCGGAAAACTACGATGTCGTTGCGTTGGAATGTGATCTGCCAGTCGTTGGACGGCAAAGGCAGACGGTTGACAAAATAGAATGTATAGTACCGGTCCGCTTCTTTGGTAGCGGGTTTATGGTCGAGAAACAAACGGCTGTTAACAGGAATCTCCTGTTCTGTCACTCCTGACAATTCAATCGTTAGCGGGCCGATATTCAGTCTCACAATCTTCAGTTTTTAATGTATTACGGGGGGATAATTCGTAATGATCCGTTCTTTGGCTTTCGCCATCTGGCAAAGATAGTCCATGCTTCCGGTGATTGTTTTTTCACAGTGTGCGGCGGCATAGCATACGTTGCATACGGGACGAAGGTGGCAACCCTCGCATTCGGTATGGGATACCAGTTCCTTGGCTTCTTCTAAAAGTTGTTGCCATGCAGTTGTCATCGGAATCTTTTTCAGGTCAACGGCCGGTTGATCCAGCATCACACAGGGGGTGAGGATGCCTTGCCAGTTGATCCAGCATGAACTCTTGGCAGCTCTGCACTCCAAAGAGCAGGCTCGTGTTCCTTCCACATGGGCAAGCGTATATTTCAAGTCGTGCATGTATCGTGCCATGTCATTCCCTTTTTTGTACTCCATATATTGCATCTCGATGCGGGCCGCCTCGTCGGCATCCAGTCTTTCAGTTAGAATGTTACGCAGACTTCCGCATTCGGGGCGTGAGAGAGGAAACATGTATGAGTTTACTTCTGCCGGAATGTCCAGATGCTGGGCCAGACGGATGATCTCGTCGTAATCTTTTTCATTCTTTCGTACGATACTTACGTTCAGTTTCACATCAATGTCTGCCTTTTTCAACCGTTTCAGGGCTTCCATGCACAGGGTGTATCCTTGCGGATTGTGGCACAAGCGTCCGTAAGTTTCTCTGCTGTCTCCATACAGGGTGACGTTTATCCGCCGCGGCTTGTGGGTCTGCAAGATGCGTACCATTTCGTTGTCGATGAGTGTGCCGTTCGTATTGAGAGTCAGGATGAATCCCATTTCGCGCAGCCGGGTGTACAGCTCCTTGAAGTGTGGATAGAGCATCGGTTCATCTCCGGTGAGAAGGATGAAGAGTGTACCCATGTCTTGAAGTTGTTCTGCCCAGTCGAGCCATTGTTGCAAAGGCGACAAACCTCCGTGCCGTTCCACCACGCTGCGTTCGGTGCGTATGAAGCACATGTCGCAGTTGAGCGTACAGGTGGGAGTCAGCTCGAAGTTGGTAGTGATCGGGACACGGCTCTGATTGGCTTTGTCCACCAATGCCCGTTCCAAAAGGTTGGCATCGTGAAGATGATCCATAACTTGGAATGTATATGTATTTATGAGAAAAGTCTTTATAGACTTCCTTTCATTTGTTTCTTTTTACTTTTTGCAATGCGGCAAAGGTAGCCGATGCCGCCGCATTGCTCTTTTTCATTGCGGGCATTGGCATAGCAGACATCACAGATAGAGCGTAAGGTACAACCTGCGCATTCTTTATGGAACGGAAGTTGTTCGCATTTGGTTACTATTTGTTTCCAGGCATCGCTTACGGTTGTGGAAAGTAGCGAAACGGCTGGTGTTTCCATATCGACGCACGGAGTCATGACGCCCTGCCAGTTGATCCATGCGGAACTTTTACCTGCCCGGCAGGCAAGTCCGATGCCTTCAGCAGGTACGGGAGATTCTCCACGTTCCAATTGCTGGAGGACATGAGTGGCGTATGATGTGTATTCCTTGCCATATTTATGTTCCAGTGCCTCAACCTCGGCATGTGCCACTTCATCCGGTACGGGGCGGCACGTATCAAGGGGTAGCGTGGTGGCGCATCCCGGCCGTGAATAGACTGAAATGTAACTGTTGGTCAGCATAGGTAAGTCCCATTCGTCAGCTAGTTCCAGCATTTGCCGGTGTTCTTTTATATTTTGTCGTGTCAAGGTGAGGTTCAGTTTGGTATCTATGCCATATTCTTTTAATCGTTTCAGTCCTTCCAGGCAACGGTCGAAACCGTTTGTCGCGTGGCACAGATTGAGATAAGTTCCGTTGGTCACACCATATAACGAGACATTCACCCTCCGGGGTTTCAAACGTTGAAACAGACGTACTGTTTCGTCATCTATCAAAGTCGCGTTTGTATTGATGGTGAGGATGAATCCTTTTTCTTTCAGCCGGATATATAATTCTTTGAAATCAGGATAGAGTAGGGGCTCGCCTCCTGTCAGTAAGATGAAGAGCGTTCCTATTTCCTGTAGCTGGTCGGCAATGTGCAGCCATTCCTCTATGCTCCGTAATCCTCCTCTTTTCTCGGCTTGTGACTTCTCCATGCGGATATAGCACATATCACAACGGAAATTGCACGTCGGTGTCAATTCAATAGTGGCATTGATCGGAGTACGGTTTGCCGTCGCTTTGTTCACCAATGCCCGTTCCACAGGGTTTATGTCTTGCAGGGATTCCACTAGGATAATGATTTTTTTTCAAAGAAAAGTTTTTGAGTCTAGTGTATTGGATTTCATTTACTTCCGTGGTCGTATATGTTACCGAAATTTGTCTCGATGGAAAATATATAGATTATCTTCCCTTTTTGAAGCTCAACAAAAGTTAATACTTAATTTAGAGCATATCCTTTTTATAAGGCACCAGAATTGGCATCTCACAAAAAGATATTATCAAATTCGATTGATTTTTAACTATTGGCATACAACCAAGTCTATATTTTACGATGATAGACCCAAAGATAGGGAAAGTAGAATCTTTCAAGGTCTTCATTGCTTTGCATAATTCGTAAATTTTGATTCGCAGCGAAGATAGATATTTTAGAACCCTAATTTGAGAGGTTTACAGTATAGACTTTACTTTTAAGGTCCAAGTCTATACTGTTATTTGATGCGAATTTCATAAATAGGGGAATGTCTTAAGAGTGGTTAGGACGACCTGGTATTTCTTCAACAGCAGATCTGATTTCACCCCAACCTTGATGATTGTATTCTCCAGTGTTATTTACTGTATCATAGCTAGTCCACTTGATGCCTCTAATCTTGTCACCTACTTTTGCGTCACTTAAATCGAATCCATTCCAATCAATATTGAGAATAGGTATACCCCATTTTTCTATAGTCCCTTCGTGCCCTGTAGCATGGATACCATTAATATCTACATAGGTTGTAGCGCATGGTTCTCCATGATTGTTTGTATTGTTTTCTCCATAATGACAATGAAATAGTGCTTTAAAGTTATAGCATGCAGCTACATATTCGTTCGGAATGAACTCTTCGCTAATAAGCATCGGTTTTTGATAATCTTTCTTCATACTATTTTTTTCTTTTTTGATTCCTGTTTCGGAGGAAAGGAAATCAGAAAAGGTTTGAAGCGAAATAGTGATTGGGTCCCGGAGAAACTCCGGTGTGAAAGAATTTTGAAATAATTGATATATTGCGATTTACCATCTACAATATGATCCTTTCATTTTCCTTTTCATTACACTAATTCTTTGCAGCTCAAACGATATTCTGACTTAGTTCCTCCAGTAGTCTGATCATATATTATTTAATCTCTATTTCTATTAATGAGAATCAATAAATTTATCTAAGCGTTAGGAATCAAGATTGAAATAAATGAATAAGATTGCTATTTACTGTTTTATTTACCGATTAGGATTTAGCAGTTTCCCAAGAATTTATGTCAAGGTTCTTGGTGGCGTGACCCTCCCAGCCCTTTTGTCCTCTCCAAACAATGACTAATTCACTTTTCTCAAATATCTGATTATGGTTGTAATCAACATATCCCCAATAAAAACCAGATTGGGCTTCGGCTTCATGAAATGCACTACATGGATGATAGTTTCCTAGCCAAATACCTCGATTTCCTATAGTGGGTTGTGAACCAGAAGCAGGCTTATCTCTAAAATAATACAACGTTCCTCTTGGTGCATCACAAGTAAACTTATAAACAGTTCCACTATCTCCACAAGCAGCCACATGCGTTTGCGGCACGAAAGCCTCGCTTTTCAGCTCCGGCTTTGTATAAACTTTCTTTGTCATCTTTTTTTTCTTGTTTTGCCAGACTTCTTATTCTGTAAGAGGGCAAAAGTTTGAAAAGAGAAAAACATGACCGAGTTCTGCAAGAACTCAATCAATAAGAATCAAGAATAAAAAGGATGAAACGACTGTGATTTACAGTCTTTACCGATTTACGGAGATAAATATCCGGATGTGACATGTCGCTTTCGGCTTGTTCACGTTCCATCTCCAAATTCCTAACATCTTACAATTTTCTCTTTACTATGAAACTTTCATATAGCCAAGTTCTTGCAGAACTCTGTCTGTTATTAAATAAATTATCTATCTCATACTCCGTATCGCATCCGCTACACGCATCACATCCTCGCACGTCATCATTGATCCCGAAGGCAGACAGAGTCCACAGTTGAACAGGGCTTCCGATACTCCGTTGACGTAGGTGGGGGAGGATGAGAATACGGGTTGCAGGTGTAACGGTTTCCAAAGCGGACGGGTCTCGATGTCGGCTTTTGCCAAGTGCTGCATCAGCTGCAAGGCGCTGAAACTGGTTTCGTTACTGTCCACTTTAATTGTAGTCAGCCAATAATTGGGTAGAAACATGGTAGATTTCTTGGGTTCTACCACAGTGATACCCGGAAGTCCTGCCAGCAGCTCGGTGTATAGCCGGTGGATGGCACGGCGGTGTGCGATATGGTTGTCCACTACACGCATCTGCCCGCGTCCGATACCAGCCGACACATTGCTGAGCCGGTAATTGTATCCGATCTGTTCGTGCTGGTACCAGGGGAACGGTTCACGTGCCTGGGTAGCATAGAACTTCACTCTCTGGGCTTCCTCTTCCGTATGGCATAATAAGGCGCCGCCACCGCTGGTGGTGATCATCTTGTTGCCGTTAAAAGAGAAAATCCCATATTGACCGAAGGTCCCGCAATAGCGTCCGTCGTAAACGGCCCCCATTGCTTCGGCAGCGTCTTCCACCACGGGGATGCCGTAGCGGGAGGCAATGTCACAGATTTCGTTCATGCGGGCAGGCGTGCCGTAAAGGTGTACTGGAAGAATGGCTTTGGGCTTGAGGCCGGTCTGTTTCATACGGTCGCAGATGGCCTGTTCAAGCAGTATAGGATCCATATTCCAAGTATCAGGCTCACTGTCTACGAAAATGGGGGTAGCACCCTGATAACAAATGGGGTTGGCTGACGCAGCAAAGGTGAAACTTTGGCAGATCACTTCGTCTCCTTTGCTTACGCCCAGCATGATCAATGCCAAGTGGATGGCTGCCGTACCTGATGATAATGCCACGGCGTGTACCTCCTGGTCGCAATGCGTTGAAAGCCACTGTGACAAGTCATGCTCGAAGCCATCTACATTCGGCCCTAAGGGAACTACCCAATTGGTTTCGAGAGCCTCACGGACGAACTCTTGTTCGGATCCGCCCATGTGTGCCAATGACAACCAAATCTTACTCATTTTCAGTTATGAACAAAAAATTATTTGTTGCGTGCTTCGGTGATGAACACTACAACACGGTTCCACTCGTTCTTCAGCTGGTATGGTTGCAGGCTATCACCTTTGTAATCCACCCGGATGCGGCTTGGATCCACACCGAACTCTTTCACCATCATGTTGCAGACAGCTTCGGCACGGCGCTGGCTCAATTTCAAATTGTAGGCCGGATTACCAGTCTGTACGTCGGCATAACCTGTTATGATCAGGTTGACTTCCGGATGGTCTTCCAAATACTTGGCAGCTTCTGCCACATTCTTTTTCTGGATATCGGTAATATTGTACTTGTCGATAATGAATGATACGGTCATACCCAACATTTCGTTCTTCACTACCTCTTTCTTCACTTCTGTGACGACTGGTGCCGGTATCGGCTTGTTACGCTCTTCATTGATCTTGCGGTTCAATTCGTCAACCCATGCCTGGTCGTTCACCTCTGTGTAGCGGAAGCGGCGATCGCCGTACTGGTCCTTGAAATGATAGGTGAGACCTAACATGACGTTGGCGTATGAATCCCATTTGCGGTCGTAACGCGTACCGTTGAAAGCATCGTCCGTTGCGTTGAAGGTCGCTTCCAGATTGATGTCAAGCGCATTGCTCAACATATAATTGAACTGGAGGCCTGCGCGTAGAGAGAAAAACGTTTTGTTGTCAGTGCTGATTTGGTAGGGGGCAAACTCCTCACTGGGGGATTTGTCCCACTCTTTGACTTTATCATCGAATCCGAAACTGGAGTTGAATCCCATACCCAAGATACCTACTACATTGAAACGGATATCTTCGTCATATTGGGCGAAAATATTGTGCAGGTTGAACAATCCGTCCAAATAACCGTTGAACATATTGAAACCGTAGTTCCCTTTGCCATACACCTCGGGAAAGGCTTCAATCACTTCGCTGTTGGCGCGTGACATTTGTTTCAAATAAGCGAGTTGCACACGTGCTCCGATGGCGGGTGAGAAGTATTTACCGACCGAGAGGGCTATGCTTGGTCTGGTCATGGTGCCGAAAGATCCGAAGCGGCTGTTCTCGGACAGCGAATGATTGGCGCCGGCCTGAATTCCGATGAACCAGTTGTCACCGGCCTTGTAATGCTTTAGCGCCCGTACAGTGTCGGTCTTTAATTTCCAAGTTGCATCGTCTTCTATTGTTTGTGCCCATAAAGATACAGAACAAAAGAAGACCACAAATAATATAGCTATTTTTTTCATGCCAAATTATACTTTTAAAATGGGTCGTTTATTCATTGATGTACACTATGACGCAGCTCTTTTGTGGATCGAGCGATGCAATGACAGCAGGGTTTTTCTCTATAAAAATACGTCCGGCCGGAATGTCGTATGTGTTGGCTAGCACATTGCGGATGGATTGTGCCCGTGCCATGAACAATTCGGTGTCTCTTACTTCTTTGGTTGAAGTGATATAGAGGTCGCCATCGGCTAGCTTCTTTATATTTTCTGCTGCTGTGTAAACGTTTACTTCCTGTAGTTTGTTGATTGCGGCGGAAGCATTGTCAAACGAGATAAACGAACGGATATGATTGCTTTCCACCACTTCTGTCTCAATCTTTGTGACAGGAGGAGCTGCCGCTTTGTTGGCTTCACGCAGGCGGTTGATTTCGGCGTTTGCTTCGTCATATTTCGACATGTCGTGGCGGGCGTAGGTGAATTGCCGTGAGCCGTTATGATTTTTGAAACGGTAGCTGACACCTGCCAATATGTTGACATGGCCATCCCAGCGGTCGTTTGAACCTTCGCCTTCCCAACCGTCGAATGAGTCGTCAAGCAAACTGTTCGTGATTTCAAGATTAAAGTCCCACGCTTTACCGAGGCGGAATTTCGCCATCAGACCCAGGCGGATGGACAGCAGGTCTTGCGATTCGGTATTGTATATTCCGTCGTTCCAGGTACGCTTGCTGAAGTTGGCGGTGTGTTCGTAACCGGCTCCCAAGATACCGATCAGGTTGAAGGTCCGGTCTTCTTCATACCCGCAAAAGAGGTTGGTGAAGTTGAACAATCCGTCTAGGCCTACCCCCATGGCGTCCCAATAGTAGGGCTTGTCGTTGCTTGCTCGTCCGGCATTGCTTCCATAGAAACCTTGGAGGCGGATACCTCCGGCAGGAGCGATCCACTTGCCTATGGACAACGCACCGGCGGGACGGAACTGGTCGAAGAATCCAGAACTGGAAGTATGGGTCCCCCAGGAATAAAAGGCGCCGGCCTGCAATCCGACAAACCAGTTGTCTCTGAATTTAGACTTGTTTAAGAGCCGTTTGTCCCCGCTTGCAGGGTCTGTCCAGTAAGAGATCTCCTTTGTATCCTGTTTGACAGGAACATCTTGAGCCGCTTCTTGTGCAAATCCCGTAGCCAAGGTTAGAAATGGCATCATAAACACAATGAAATGTTTTTTCATTTTGCGATTCATTTTAGTTAAACATTATATTGGATTTCATTTTTTTGGATATATATGTTTTTTCATCCAGCGCCTCATATACGGAGTTCATACTTTTGAACTCCGGTACAATTTGCTTCAACTGATATACGGTCTCTTTTTTATTGTCCGTCTGGGCAACCTCAACCAATTGTTGCAGGGCGGGCTTTATTTTATCGTAATCTTGTTTTAAACTGATACCTTTGAATATTTTCGGATTAAGGGTAGGAGTAGAGTTCTCTTCATTATAGAGTAATTCCTCATATAGTTTCTCGCCCGGTCGCAGACCGGTATAGACGATTTCAATGTCTTTGTCCGGTTGTAAACCTGCCAGTTTTATCATCCGGCATGCCATGTCGGTTATTTTTACGGGTTTACCCATGTCGAAAATAAAGATATCGTTTCCTTGTCCCATAAAAGCGGCCTCTAGAACCAGTCGGCAAGCTTCGGGAATAGTCATGAAATAACGGGTGATGTCCGGATGCGTGACTGTTACAGGCCCCCCTTCCATAATCTGTTGGCGGAAAAGGGGGATTACACTGCCGTTGCTGCCCAGCACATTGCCGAAACGGGTGGTTATAAAAGAGGTTTTACCAATTATATTTCCTTCTTGGATAGCACTCCCGAGGCTTTGTACGTACATCTCTGCCAGTCGTTTGGTAGCACCCATCACACTGCTGGGATTTACAGCTTTGTCTGTGGAGATCATGATGAATTTCTTTACGCCATATTTCAATGCCGTATCTGCCATGATGCTTGTACCCAGGACATTGGTACGTACCGCCTCGCATGGATATTTTTCCATCATGGGTACATGTTTGTATGCGGCTGCATGAAAGATGATGTCGGGGTGGTAGAGTCTTGTCTGCGACTCCACACGGTCACGGTTGCGTACATCACCTATGATAGGCAGGATGGAGCGGTCTGGAAATCTTTTCTTCAACTCCATATCTACTTCGTAAGTGGCGGTTTCCGAAAAATCAAACAAGATGAGCTGCTTCAGGTTGAAACAACATAATTGTCGGCACAATTCGCTCCCGATACTTCCTGCCGCTCCGGTCACCATGATAACACTTCCGGACAATTCATTGCGGATATTATCCAAGTCGATGTTTATTTCTTCCCGGCTTAAAAGATCTTCTATCTGTATATTGCGTAATTGTATTTTACTCCATTGTGTTTGTTCTGTCAAAAATGGTGCAATGCGCAGGCAGATGTGGTTCTCCAGACCGTATTGCACTATTTCTTCATCGTTACGGAGATCTGTGTGGCTTAGAAATAATATACAATTGACTTTTAAGGTGCTGAATAATTTTCGCAGACTATTTTCTTCGTCAATTAAATATATCTGATATCCCACAAGCCGGTATTTCTTGTTTTCGGGTTTTCGGGTGATAAATCCGAAAACATTATAAGGATTGTTTTCACTTCGTAGATAATTAGCCAGACTGATTCCCCTTTCGGAGATACCATATATTAAAGTTGCTTGTCTAGGTTTTTTTAAAAGCTGTAATAAATGATAGTAGAAATTGACGGTTAATATCCGTGTACACATGAGCAGGAAAACGGAACTGATAAAATCTGTTATAATGATGGAATAAATGAACAATCCGATGTAATCCAGTGTTATATATGCAAACAAAACAAATGTGAGAGCTTTCAGCAGCATGGCATAAATGATACGTGTCAGTTCTACTAAGGTGGAATAACGTATAATTCCCTCGTAGGTCTTACAAATTCCAGTCCATACGATACTGGAAATGACCGCTATCAGCAGAATATAACGCTGCTGGTTGAAATGGATGCTGATATTAATCAAATAGTGGAAAAATAAAAAGATAGAAAATGAGGATATGACAGATAAAAAAACATCGATACACCATATTATATAGGGATGTATATAATCTGTCTGCAAAAATTTATTGCGTATTTTATTCTTTAATAGGGAAAGCATAGGTCGTTAAGGTATTTTTTTCAAGAAGGCTTGCGGAATATAAGAGGTGGCTACAGCACATACACCATGGACTGTTATAATAAGCCGGTGGTTCTTTTTAATGCGACAGATATACCCTTCTGCACCTTTGAATGTTCCGTCAATGACTTTTACGTGGTCTCCTTGATAAAATTTAGGATTATCTGTGTCAAAATATTCTAGACCTTTTTCGCCTGACGAGGTAACGAGCATGAAGATGTTCATCTCTCTCTCGGGAATGGCTAAAGGAATTTTTTTAAAATCTATTTGCCGAGTATAGAGAATTACTTTATCGGTCAAGATCTTCTGTATCTCTTTTGCTATGTAAGTTTCCGAATGGAAAAAAAGCAATGAATTGATAACTGGTTTTCGTACGTTTTTTTTTGTTCCATCTTGTTTTAAAACCTTTACGGTTTCGCAGGGAATATAACATTTTATCTTTTTCTTCAAAAGAAGTTCTTCAATGGCAAAAACCTTATTATAGAATACTTTTAATGCAAACCAGTGTTTTTTCGAATTATTGTTTGATGTCATTTTTATCTTTAATACTTTAAAAATGGAAGGACATTCCTTCCATTCCTGCATGTTATATAACACACAGTAATCAGAGTTAAACTAACTTTTTTCTATAATTTGAAAACTTTAGCACGCAGCATTTTTCCTGATCCAAGAAAAATAAACTGTAACTCCAAATTCATACTGTCTCTAAGTAAGAGACGGTATAAATTCGATGCAAAGATACTTGTTTTTTATTGATTAACAAAATAGATAACATTTTTTTTCTCTATCTATATATAATAATTATGCTTGTGTCTAATATTTAATACTTTACGATACTATGATAGAAAAATTGTTAAATACAATAACATTACAAAATAAAAATAAAAAATAAGTTGTTAAAAATAAAAAACGAAGGGCTAAAGACAAGTTACAAAAGTTTGAAAAATCAGCTTGGTAGGTATATCCTATCATGCTGATTATATTCACATTATAATATTATACCATCTCTTACTTAGAACTACTGTTTTATCGAATCGATAATAGCTTTATTTACTTCATCTATAATTGAATTGTCTATCTTTGTCAAATAAATCAGTGTGGTTTTTTCCGAACTATGTCCCATGCCTGCACTGATGATTGACAAAGGTACATTTTTATTGCGTGCGGTTGTAGCCCAGGTATGTCTTGGAGTATAAGAGGATAAATTAATATTCGGTTCTAAAAGTTTGGAAAGACGTTTCAGTTGGCGATTATAGTAATTGAGCGCTATTTCATATTGTGAGTAGGCTTTATTCTCATCTTCTGTATTTAATATCGGGAACAAATATGGTGAGTCTTTTTTTTCATACTGGTTGATTATATTTTGTAGTCTGGTTTCAATCCTTATAGTTAATTCTTGACCAGTTTTATGTCTGACGTAGGTAATATATCCATTCTGTATATTCGATTTTTTTAAGTAGACGATATCGACAAAAGCCATTCCACGAGCATAAAAACTGAAAATGAACAAATCTCGTGCAAATTGCAGAGCCTTGGACTTTTTTAGGTCTATGGAGAGAAGCTGAGAGATCACCGTTTCTGTAACAGCACGTTTTCGGGTTCTATCCACTCCTGTATAGACGTTTTTGAATGGAAAAGTTTGTTCTATGATTTTTTGGGTTACAGCTTTGTTATATACAGAACGGAATATGCGCATGTAGAATGAAATGGTGTTTCGTACAACACCCCGTTGAATTAAAAAGGTGTTGTAACTTTCCACAAATTGTTCAGTTACAATATTGAACGTTGAATCTGTATTTTTCATAAATGCCTTCAGGCTTTTTAAGGTTTTGCTGTAATTACGAGCGGTTCCTCGTCGATTGTCATTTTTCAGCTTTTGAATTTGTTGGGTGAAAAAATCAGTAATACTGTAATCGGCGGTTGTTTGATAGAATTTTTCAATTATTTCATTAACTGTATAGTTTGCACATTCAGCATCTATTTTGTAGATGATTTTTTTTAGCCGGTCTAAATCCCTGTCTATTTTACACTGAAGTAAGTATGAGGTTGAGTCTGTGAAAATGATTTGTGCTTTATTGCTATCCCAATCTTGTGGATGAAGATGTATCTTCGTAGTGATTTGTTTAACCTGACGAAGATGTGTCAGTTGATAATAGATAGTTCCGGCCTTACCTGGAACAGTTGACGGACGTAATTTTACTTTTACAGTTGCCATAATTCTTAACAATTTTATTTATGCAATTCATTTAATTAAATAATAATAGTTGAATATACTATTTTGCCCTATTTCCTGTTGCTAAGATTGATAATCATCTCTCTTGCTTCAGTAGATCATGTCTTTCTAGGAGTCGGACTGGTATAATCTGAGAAATAGGGTATACTTGCCTTCTTTTTATTTAATTTTTACCGTATTGTAATTTGTCTTGAAGAAGGACTTGAAATATTGAACCATTTCGATCCTTGTATGTTCATCTGATGCAGTATAATTAGGAATAAGTCATATTACGCAAAAGGATATGGTATAGTCTGCAAGCGTAAACGGTATAACTCCTGGAAATTACGGTATTAGTTTTCCAAATCTATGCTGTTAGTTTGAAAAAACGTTGAGGACTGTCGGGGAAAATTTTTTCTTTTTTGGGTTAGGAGCACGGTTGAATTTTAAAAAAAGAATTATATTTGTACTACTCATTACCGAAACTATGGCAAAGAATAATTTACTAAGTGAGCAACTTGCTTATATTGGTGTCAGTTGTACTCCTACGCATCTGCATTTGTGCAGTTATAATGCTGAAAGTATTTGTATGCAGGATGGGAAAGATATAGATAGTTTAATCCCTTATTTGAATAAGAATGCTATAAACTGGATACAAATTCATGGTTTTCAGAATACGGAGGTCATACAGCATGTCTGTCAGAATTTTAATGTCGACTTTTTGACGATACAAGATATTTTGAACTCCAACCATCAGACTAAGATAGAACAGCATGATACATATAATGTAGTGATTTTGAAGTTACTTTTTTCTAATGATGATGGCTATGTGCCACAACAAATAGCCATTGTGCAAGGTGGAAATTATCTGTTGACCTTTATGGAGAAGGAAACAGACTTTCTGAATGATATAAATACGGCATTGGAAAAGAATGTGTTGAAAATACGTAACCGGCAGTCTGATTTCCTGCTCAGTGTTATTCTAAACAGTGTGATGGCCAGCTTTATATCCATCATTTCGGAATTGGAAGATGGATTAGAGGATTTAGAAGAGCAATTGCTTTCACCGGAACAGACTGATATGCCTGGTATTGAAAATATACAGCAATACCGCCGTAATTTTCGTGTAATAAAGAAATGTATTTTACCATTAAAGGAGGAAATCAGCAAGTTGTTGCATACTACTGATAATGATCTGTTGCACAAAGCAAGCCGTCCTTTCTTTAATGATGTCAATGATCATTTGCAGTTTGTATTGCAAACTTTAGATGGTTGCCGTGACATGATTTCAGCTTTGGTAGATATTTACCTTTCCAATAATGACCGGCGGATGAACAGCATCATGAAACAGTTGACTGTTGTTTCTACTATATTTATTCCGTTGACTTTTCTAGCAGGAATCTGGGGAATGAACTTCCAATGGATGCCTGAACTGGGGTGGCGGTATGGCTATGTATTTGCATGGACATTGATGTTAATACTAGTAGCAGTTATCTACTTCTATTTTAAGCGTAAAAAATGGTATTGATGGGAGAGGATGGATGGGATTTACTTAAATGTGAATTCCATATTCATGTTTTACTTCATTCATTACAAAGGTGCTTTCCAGTGAGCCCAAACTGTCAATCGTACCCAAGACATTGAGGATAAATTCCTGATAATACTTCATATTAGGGGAGTGTATTTTAAGCAAATAGTCATAACTGCCTGATATGTTGTAGCACTCTGTTACTTCAGGGATATCCTGAATTATTCGTGTAAATTCCGCAGCAATGTCCCGATTCAGTCTTCTTAGTTTGACACTGCAAAATACCACGAAGCCTTGGTTTAGTTTCTCAGCGTCCAATACGGCGATATATTTTTTTATATATCCTCCATTTTCCAATCGTTTGAGGCGTTCGAACACCGGAGTGGAGGAAAGGCTTACCCGTGCAGCCAGTTCTTTGGTGGTCAGTCGGGCATTTTCTTGCAAGGTACGTAGTATCTGCAAATCTACTTTGTCAAGTTTCTCTAAAGTACTCATAGAATAATATTCTTTCAAGGGGTTGATATTATTTTCATATCTGTCAATACAAATATATTGCATTTATCTTAGATTCCGGAGAATTTTTCGGGAAATGTAGTACAGAGTTATATTCTTTTTTTGCCAGAGAATGCAAGAAAAAGGCAGAATGATTTTATCTCTCAAAAATACTTTTTATCTTTGCAGCCGCTATGACAAAGTATATATATCTTTTTTATATCTTGTTAGGTGTATGTCTGTTGGCGGGCTTTGGTTCCGCATTTGGTAGCGGACAGGAGCACGATGTAGTTCGTACAGTTGATTTGGAAAACAGTGCGGTGGCGTTGTGCAACATATCTGAAAGCAATAACGGGCAGGAAAAAAAAGAGATAAATAATGAAAGCTACCATTTTTATAAAGTCGGTATCGGCGGTGCAGCTACTTCTTTTTCTTTTCGCACCTTGTGCTCCTCCAAAATTCTGCGAACTCATTCCTCTGCTTCCGTCATAGCCAAGTTGGCTAGATTTTTGAAAGTACTTCTTCCTGAAGAAAAACAAATTTCTTTTTCACCTATTCTTTATTTTACCCAATATTCCAGTGAATACTATATTTATCAGTTGAGGCGTATTCTTATTTAGCTTATTTTTCTTTTCGGCAAGGCCTATTTTTTTATGCCTTATATTTCTTTTGTTTTTATATTTTCATAATGGGAACTGGGGTGGATGCTTGTTCCTTTTATGAATGGTGTTATATGTTAATGTATTAATAACTAATGTATAATGGAATTTTTATTGGACTTTATACTTCACATTGACCAATATATGATAGATATTGTTCAAGAATATCATACTTGGGCTTATGTCATACTGTTTATAATCATTTTTTGCGAAACGGGATTGGTTGTCACTCCATTCCTCCCCGGAGATTCTTTGCTTTTTGTCGCGGGAGCTATTTCGGCTTTGCCCGATATGCCTTTGGAAGTTAATATTCTCGCTTTGGTTTTATTTATTTCGGCTGTGCTGGGCGATTCCTGTAATTATATGATAGGACACTTTTTTGGACGTAAACTTTTCAATAATCCCGATTCCCGTATATTTAGGCAAAGTCATTTGGAAAAGACACATGAATTTTATAAAAAATACGGAGGAAAGACAATCATTATTGCCCGTTTTGTACCTATAGTCCGTACATTTGCTCCTTTTGTTGCGGGTATGGGTAAAATGCATTATTATTATTTTATGGTGTATAATCTGATAGGGGGAACTTTGTGGGTCGGTATTTTCTGTTATGCCGGTTATTTTTTCGGCGATCTTCCATTTGTACAGAAGAATCTGAAATTGCTGATTGTGGCTATTATTGTCGTTTCTATATTGCCTGCCGTCATAGAAGTAGGCAGGAATAAGTGGAAAACTCGCAATTACTAAAATCAAACATATCAAAAACAATTTATTCAAATTACATTTATGAAAAATTCTTTTTTTAGTCGATTCACACCTCAGGAACCTAAGTTTTTCCCTATGTTGAAACGTTTGTCTGAAATCCTGACCTCATCATCGGATTTATTGGTAGAAAGCATGCAGCATGATAAGCCGGAAGAGAGAGCGAACTATTATAAACGCATCAAAGATATGGAACGTGAAGGTGACAAGCAGACTCATTTAATTTTTGACGAATTGGGAAAAACTTTCATAACCCCTTTTGATCGTGAGGATATTCACGATTTGGCATCGACTATGGATGATGTAATAGACGGGATTAACAGTTGCGCCAAACGCATAACGATCTATAATCCCCATCCCATTGCTAATAGTGGAAAAGAGTTGAGTTTGTTGATACAGCAAGCGGCTGTTTATATAAGTAAGGCAATGGATGAATTGGAAATTTTCCGTAAAAAGCCTACTGAATTAAGAGCATGTTGTACAAAATTGCATGATATTGAGAATCAAGCGGATGATGTATATGAACTCTTTGTTAAGAAACTATTTGAGGAAGAAAAGGATTGCATAGAACTGATTAAGATCAAGGAGATAATGCATGAATTGGAGAAAACGACCGATGCGGCAGAACGGGTAGGGAAAATCTTGAGAAACCTGATTGTGAAATACGCATAAAAGCAGAAAGTACAACATGGAATTATTAGTGATTATTATTACGTTGGCTTTGATTTTTGACTATATTAACGGATTTCATGATGCAGCCAATTCAATAGCCACCATTGTGTCAACCAAGGTTCTTACTCCGTTCCAAGCGGTGATATGGGCGGCATTTTTTAATTTTGTTGCGTTCTTTATTGCTAAATGTATAATCGGAGGATTCGGAATAGCCAATACTGTATCCAAGACAGTAGTGGAACAGTATATTTCCTTGCCGATTATTCTTTCAGGGGTTATTGCAGCTATTGTATGGAATCTGTTTACATGGTGGAAGGGGATTCCTTCTTCTTCTTCGCATACGCTGATTGGAGGTTTTGCTGGTGCTGCTATTATGGCTCATGGTTTTGATGCCATTCAGCTCAATATTATATTGAAGATTGCTGCTTTTATCTTTTTGGCACCATTTATAGGGATGGTTGTTGCCTTTGGATTCACGTTGCTTGTCCTCCACATTTGTCGTCGTGCACATCCGCATACGGCTGAGATGTGGTTTAAGAAATTGCAGCTTGTTTCTTCGGCTTTGTTCAGTATTGGTCATGGGTTGAATGATTCCCAGAAGGTAATGGGTATTATTGCTGCTGCCATGATCGCCGCTCATTCGGAAGGGTTAGGAATGGGGATAAATAGTATCAATGATTTGCCGGATTGGGTGGCATTTTCTTGTTTTACTGCCATTTCTTTAGGAACGATGTCAGGTGGATGGAAGATTGTGAAAACCATGGGAACTAAGATTACCAAAGTAACTCCTTTGGAGGGGGTTATTGCGGAAACTGCTGGAGCATTTACATTGTATCTGACAGAATATCTGAAAATACCTGTAAGTACGACCCACACCATTACAGGAGCTATTATCGGGGTGGGCGCTACTAAGCGTCTTTCAGCCGTCCGGTGGGGAATAACAAGAAGCCTGATGACGGCTTGGGTGTTGACTATTCCTGTCAGTGGAATATTGGCCGCTGCCATTTACGGAGTGGTTGGTCTCTTTTTAGGATGACCGGATTGTAGGCTGTTCTAGAAAATAAAGATCTGCCGTGACCGAGGTGACTGGGAAGCTACCTCGGTTTTGTATATGTACCTATTTGTAGGTAAAAAGTGGATGAAACAGATAATAAATATAAAATGTTATTGTGATTTTGTTATTTGTTTCTATTTTTGCAGTGGACTTACTGAACACAAAAATGAGAGAAAACGCAAAAGGCAGGATTTTTATAGCATGGCTGTTGTTTATGACGCTTATGCCATTTTTCATGGTGAAGACTTTTCACTACCATGAAGAAGATGCTATTTGCCATTCTGATAGTGGAAATTCTCATGACTCCTCTCATCAGTGTCCCGTGTGTAACTTCACACTTTCACCTTTTACGCAAGTTGAAACATTACAACTTCATATTGTTCTTCCGGTTTTTGATTATCAGCCGGAAATAACGGTGGATAAGGTTTGCCAGGTTAAATCTTATCCTTATTATCTACGTGCGCCTCCCGTTTGCTGATTTACATAGTATCTTTTATTTATTCACAACATCAAATGATTGTAATTTATGCGTATCAGATATGTTTCGGGTACGCTGGGAATGTTTTTTGCCTTGTATTCAAATGCACAGGTAGTTTCTGATACGATTAAAAGTGTAGATTTATCCGAAGTGGTGGTGACGGGATCTTACCGACATGCTCAGGAGAAAAAGACTACCCTGACACTTGAGTTGTTTCAGAAAGATTATTTGAACCGGCATTTTACCGGTAATTTGGTACAGACTTTGAAAAATGTTCCCGGTGTACACTCGATGGATATCGGTGCGGGGTTCTCCAAACCTATGATTCGTGGTTTGGGATTCAACCGTATTGCCGTATCCGAAAATGGAATAAAACAAGAGGGGCAACAATGGGGAGCCGATCATGGGCTGGAAATTGATGCTTTTAATGTAGACGAGGTACGGATTCTGAAAGGTCCGTCTTCACTGTTCTACGGTAGTGATGCGATGGGAGGTGTCATCGAAATCCTTCCTTTGCTGCCACAAAAAGAGAACCGGTTTTTTGGTGAGGCTGCCTTATTGGGAAAATCAGTGAACGGCACTGTGGGCGGTTCACTGATGCTAGGTATTGAGAAGAATGCATGGCTGGTCAGAGTACGTTTCTCAGAACAGCACTATGGAGATTATCATGTACCGGCAGATACCATTGTATATCTTACCCAGTTGGTGCCTGTTTACGGTCATAAGCTGAAAAACACCGCTGGGTTCGAGCGCAATGTTTCTGCCATGGGAGATTATAGAAAGAAGTTTTATCAGATGAATATTGCTGTGAGCAATGTTTATCAGAAGATGGGCTTCTTTCCTGGTGCTCATGGCATTCCTGATATTTCCCGTTTGGAGGATGATGGGAACAGCCGTAATATTGACTTGCCTTATAGCAAAGTGAACCATCTTAAAGTAACCACGCATCAACAGTATCTTTGGAATGGGGTACAACTTTCAGGTGATTTCGGCTATCAGTTCAATCATCGGGAGGAATGGAGTGCTTTCCATACCCACTATGACACTCAGGTGATGCCTGCAAAGGATCCGGATAGGGAACTGGTGTTCAAACTGCATACATTCAGCTCCTCTCTGAAGCTGCGGTTGTTCAATTCCTCTTCCTGGGAGCATATGGCAGGGTGGAATATGCAGATACAGAAAAATGCGATTGGCGGATATTCTTTTCTGCTACCGGAATACAAGCGTTTTATTACCGGAGCTTTTTGGCTGACGACTTTCCGACTGGATAATCAGTTGTCTGTAACTGGTGGGATACGTTATGATCGGGGAAGGATTGATATAACAGCATTCGAAGATCCTTATTTGGTGGAGTATCTACACAGACAAGGATATGAAGAAGAGGTAATACAGGCATATCGTTGGCGAAGTTATCCGGTGGACAGGGCTTATGGTAATTACTCCTGTTCGGCGGGAGTAGTGTGGACACCCGCTGCCGGTCATCTTCTGAAGATGAATGTGGGACGTAGCTTCCGTTTGCCGGGGGGCAATGAATTAGCATCCAACGGAGTACATCACGGAACTTTCCGTCATGAAAAAGGAGATGCCACTCTTTCTTCGGAACAAGGATGGCAGATTGATGCTTCCTATACCTTGGCTTATAAAAAAATGGAACTGGTTGTTTCATCTTTTGCCGGTTGGTTTGATAATTATATTTATTTGCGTCCTACGGGAGAATGGTCTGTATTGCCCCATGCCGGACAGATTTATCAATATAGTGGCGCACGTGCTTTGTTCATGGGTGGTGAGATAAATTTCAATATGGATTTTCTACGTCATTTTAATTATCGTTTGGTTGGTGAGTATGTCTATACTTATAATCGTGACGAACATACGGCTTTAAGTTTTTCACCTCCTGTATCCATGCGGAACATTCTAACATGGAATAAAAAGGATTTTCAGTTGTATGCTGAATTTCAAAGTATAGCTTCACAGAACCGTATAGCGAGAAATGAAGACCGCACATCCGGAGCTTGTTTGATTCATCTGGGTGGGAGTATTCATATACCTATGGCCAAGGCGGATATTGAAATATCTTTGGGTATTCGTAATTTGTCGGATGTGAAATATTACAATCATTTGAGTTTTTATAGGAAAGTGGAAATCCCTGAACCGGGAAGAAACTTTCAGATTTCGATTAAAGTACCATTTAAACAATTATTAAAATGAAAACAAAATTTTATTTTCTTGTAATCAGCCTATTGGCTATATGCTCTGTTTGTCTGCCTGCGTGTGATAATGATGAAAAAGGGGATGTAACAAAGCCCGTGATCGATTTGATAGAACCCGAAGAGGGAGCGGTGTTGAAAATTGGTAATGAGAAAGGGGTACATTTTGAAATGAATTTGTCAGATGATGTGATGTTGAAATCGTATAAAATCAATATTCATAATAATTTTGACCACCACGGACATGATTCCCGGGCAGCCGGACAGAAAAACATAGCTTTTACTTTTGACAAGGTATATGATGTTTCCGGTTTGAAGAATACAAAAGTACATCATCATGATATTGTTATTCCGGCTGATGCTGCTCCCGGAGATTATCATCTGATGGTATGGTGTACCGATGCGGCGGGCAATCAGACAGAAGTGGCTCGTAATATTGTCTTGAGTGCGGACGGAGGTACTGAAACGGAACATGATCATGACCATGAGTGATCTTTTGTATCAATCGTATTGTGTGTATTAATTGTCTGATGGCGGTCGATGTGAATCGGCCGTCACTTTATTTTGTTGGATGTCGCCAAAGAATAATTTTCTTCCAGGAGGTAATAATCCGTTTGTAAATAGAATATTTGTTCTGTAAATAGTGATGATTGTAGCTCTATTTTCTTTATTTTTAGTATATCTTGTTTGATATAACTACCTTTAATACCTTTGCAACAGGTAAAAACAGAAATATATAACTCTAAAAAGATAAAGATTATGGCTACAAAAAAATTACATTTCGAAACATTACAACTTCACGTAGGACAGGAACAACCAGACTCGGCTACGGATGCTCGTGCAGTTCCTATTTATCAGACTACATCTTATGTATTTCATAACTCGGCACATGCAGCCGCACGTTTTGGTTTACAAGATCCGGGTAATATTTATGGGCGTCTGACTAATTCTACTCAAGCTGTTTTTGAACAGCGTGTGGCTGCATTGGAAGGAGGAGTGGCAGGACTTGCCGTAGCTTCCGGGGCTGCTGCCATTACTTATGCGTTTCAGAACATTACTCGTGCAGGTGATCATGTTGTAGCTGCAAAGACTATTTACGGAGGTACTTATAACCTGCTGGCTCATACGTTGCCGACTTATGGTGTGACTGCTACATTTGTGGACCCTAGTGATCTTTCTAATTTTGAGAAAGCTATTCAAGAGAATACAAAGGCGGTGTTTATCGAGACTTTAGGGAATCCTAATTCGAATATTATAGATATAGAGGCTGTGGCGGAAATAGCACATCGCCATCACATACCTTTGATTATTGATAACACTTTTGGTACTCCTTATCTAATTCGTCCCATTGAGCATGGAGCGGATATTGTGGTACATTCCGCTACAAAATTTATTGGTGGTCATGGAACTTCACTGGGTGGCGTGATTGTTGATTCAGGTAAATTTGACTGGGTGGCATCAGGTAAATTTCCTCAACTGACAGAACCAGATCCTTGCTATCATGGGGTGCGTTTTGTAGAGGCGGCAGGTCCGGCCGCTTATGCTGTCCGTATTCGTGCTATTTTATTGCGTGATACTGGCGCGACTATCAGTCCGTTTAATGCTTTTATTCTGTTGCAGGGATTGGAGACACTTTCATTGCGTGTGGAACGTCATGTAGAGAATGCGTTGAAAGTGGTGGAGCATTTGAAAAATCATCCGAAGATCAAGAAAGTAAATCATCCTTCCTTGCCGGAACATCCTGACCATGCTCTGTATCAGCGTTATTTCCCCAATGGAGCCAGTTCTATTTTCACTATCGAGGTGAAAGGTGGTCAGGAAGAAGCACATCGTTTTATCGATAGTCTGGAAATTTTTTCTTTGTTGGCCAATGTCGCTGATGTGAAGTCATTGGTTATCCATCCTGCCAGTACCACTCACTCTCAGTTGAATGCGGAAGAATTGGCGGAACAGGGTATTTATCCGGGGACAGTGCGTTTATCAATAGGTACGGAACATATAGATGATTTGCTGGCCGATTTGGATCAGGCATTAGCTGGAATTTAATAAGATATACTATATAGAATAAGGAATATTACTACAATATAAAATCAATATATGGATAAGAAGTGTATGCCGGAGGTTTGTGTAAAGATACATTATACATGCTTCTGGCATTACTTTATTTTTACTAATAAAAAAGGATAGATCATTAATCCAAATAGGATTCTTTTTTGTTATTAAAAAAAGAATCTTTGCGGAAGTGGGGTTTCAAAGGCTTAATTTAAGAGTTTATGGATACCGTTTCTTTAACTTAAATACAATGGTTATGAATCTAGTCCTTGCTATTATTCCGGTATTGCTATTAATTATCCTGATGGCGTTTTTTAAAATGTCCGGTGACAAAAGTAGTGTGATTTCCCTTGTCGTTACTATGCTGATTGCTTTTTTCGGCTTTCATTTTCCGGTAGACGATTTGCTGTTTTCTTTTCTGTACGGTGCATTGAAAGCTGTTTCTCCTATTCTGATTATTATTTTGATGGCGATATTCAGCTATAATGTTTTATTGAAGACTGAAAAAATGGAGATTATCAAGCAACAGTTTTCTTCTATTTCTACCGATAAAAGTATTCAGGTATTGCTGTTGACATGGGGATTTGGTGGCTTGCTTGAAGCTATGGCAGGATTTGGTACGGCAGTGGCTATACCGGCGGCGATTCTTATCAGCCTCGGATTCAAACCGGTATTTTCGGCAACAGTCAGTTTGATTGCCAATAGTGTGGCTACTGCTTTTGGGGCTATTGGTACACCGGTCTTGGTATTGGCGAAAGAAACGAATCTGGATGTATTGGTGCTAAGCGCCAATGTCGTGTTGCAGCTTTCGGTACTGATGTTTCTCATTCCTTTCGTATTGCTGTTCCTGACCGATTCGAAATTAAAATCCTTACCTAAAAATATTTTCCTGTCTTTGTTGGTCGGTGGTGTCTCATTAGGCAGCCAGTATATTGCCGCCCGCTATATGGGGGCGGAGTCTCCGGCTATTATTGGAAGTATTTTATCTATCATTGTTATTGTGGCCTATGGCAAACTGACTGCTTCTAAAGAGGAAAAAGCAAGGAAAAGCACATTGAAAGGGCTCGAGGTACTGAACGCGTGGAGTATCTATCTTCTTATCTTGTTCTTGATTATTCTGACTAGTCCGTTGTTTCCCGGTTTGCGTACAACACTTGAAAATAATTGGGTGACCCGTATCAGTCTTCCGATTAATGATTCAACTATGAATTATACGGTTTCTTGGCTGACCCATGCGGGAGTTTTACTTTTTGTGGGCACGTTTGTCGGTGGGCTGATACAAGGAGCCAAGATATGGGAGCTGTTTGCTGTACTCTGGAATACGGTAAAGCAGTTAAAGAAAACTTTTATCACGGTAATTTGTCTGGTGAGTTTGTCCACTATCATGGATACGGCAGGTATGATTTCAGTTATAGCCACTGCTTTGGCGGTTGCTACAGGAAGCCTTTATCCGTTGTTTGCCCCTGTTATTGGTTGCCTGGGTACCTTTATTACGGGCAGTGATACTTCTTCAAATATTTTGTTCGGCAAATTACAGGCTAATGTGGCCGGGCATATTCAAGTAAGTCCCGACTGGTTGTCGGCAGCCAATACGGTGGGGGCGACAGGTGGAAAAATAATTTCTCCGCAAAGCATCGCTATTGCCACTTCTGCCGGAAACCAACAGGGAAAAGAAGGGGAAATCCTAAAATCCGCCATTCCATATGCACTGGCGTATGTGGTAATAACCGGAGTGATTGTTTATATTTTCAGCTAATCTTTTCCGGTACATAGGGTGCGCCGGACGATAGCTTATAGTACCAATTCCTTGAACAACTGTTGTAAGGTAGCATCCAGGTTCATGGAAAATCCGGGATGAGGCCGTGAAGTCTGTATACAGGCACTACGTACAGCGGTCAGCCAACGGAACCGGTCCGGAATTTCCATTTGTGCTATGCTTCCTCCCTCTTTCTTTCCTTGGCATACCTTATCAAATACCTGTAGTGCATTCTTTAGGCATTCCATATCTACTTCCGTAGAAAATACTCGCAACTTCTGTTCATTCAGTACATAGATTGCATTCAGGTATCTGGCTTGTTTGGAGAACAAGACTATTCCTATATTAAGAAACTCCTCACGCTCTACTTTGGGGACAAAGCGGATTACTGCATATTCATATAAGTGCTTTTCTGGCATTTTGTGCTTCTTTTACAAATAGTTCGGAATGGTGAACCCTTTCTTTTAAAAAATGAAAATATACCTCTCTCAGATCTTGTATTGTTTCTCCTTCTTCTGCCCAAGTAAGCCAGTCATCGGGTATGGCATCTGTTATTTCCTGTAGTTTTTCTTCGGTCAGTATTTGTTTGAACCGGTTATCCGCTTCTTCCAACTGGCTGGCATAAGGCAGAAGTACATGGTCTTTTATTCTTAGAAAAGGATTGACAGCCTGTTTCTGCCAGTTTTCCCATGAATGATGAAAGTAAAGTGCTGCGCCGTGATCTATCAGCCACAGTTCTTTATGCCACATCAGCATATTGGTATTCTTGATGGTACGGTCTACGTTGGTGAGCAGAGCGTCCAGCCATACTACTTGTGAAGCGGTTTGTACGTCTACCTGATGTACGATGGGGTCAAAAGTCAGTGCGCCCGACAAGAAATGAAGTCCTAGATTCAGCCCACGGCTCCATTGCAACAAGTCTTGTATCTCTTCATCTGCTTCTGTCCGGCCAAATGCTTCGTCCAGTTGCAGAAAGACGATTTCGGGTACGCGGAAATGAAGGGCACGGGCTATTTCTCCACCTATCAGTTCAGCGATAAGCGCCTTGGGTCCGTGGCCTGCTCCCCTAAATTTGACGACATATTTAAAATCATCATCCGCTTCGGCCAATGCGGGCAAGGAACCTCCCTCACGCAGGGGCATAATGTAGCGAGTGACATTAACTGTACGTAAATCCATTTAAACCTCCTTGATTATAGGGAATAAAGATACGATGTTTTTGGGTATTAGGAATAAAAATAGTCCGTAAATTGGGAATTATAGCACTAATTTAGCATTTAAGATACTTCCAAATCTGCTGAAATATGCTGCAACCAGGGATAAACTGTTGAAAAATCGTAAAAAAAGAGATAGATAGGAGATTTATTGCCAAAAAAGAATTTAATTTGAACAGTTTTATAATTTATAAAAAAAAAGAACATGAACGAATTAATTGCTAAAATCAAAGAATTGAACGAAGCTTTTATGTCTGATGCTGCATTGCAGATTGAAAAAGGTAACAAAGCTGCAGGAACACGTGCGCGTAAAGCATCATTGGAATTGGAAAAACTGATGAAAGAATTTAGAAAAGCATCTTTGGAAGCTTCTAAGTAATCTTTTATTCGTCTTTTAAAGATTTTTATAAGCCATCCTTCGGGGTGGCTTTCTTATTTTCTACTAAGTTTTGCTTTTATTTCGGGGGATAATTGATATTTTTGTATTTTTATTGGTGGGTGGTTAACCTAAAGGAGAAGGGATGTTTATGAAGAATATGTGTCTATTGCCTGTATGGGCGGTTTTATTGATTATAGCAGGGACTTTCTTTTCTTGTGAAAAGAAGAAGGATATGGCTATATACCGTCAGGCGGATTCTTTGAACTTGCTTTCTTATCATATGCGCTATAAGAATTTGGACACAGCGTGTAAAGCAGCGCATGACGCCTACAAACTGGCGGATGGATTCCCCTCCCTGCGTGCCGGGGCATTGAATAATCAGGGTTTCTGCGCCTTTATCCACATGGACTTTGAAAAAGCCGAAGATCTTTTTCTTCGCGTATATGAGGAGTCAAACAATGAATTGGAATGTCTGATAGCAGATATCGGTATGATGAAAATTTGTCAGCGTACCGCCATGAACAAGGAGTTCTATGATTATCGTAACAGTGCGTTACGGCGTATGAAACGTATCAGCGATGACCGTTCTGCTATAACTGATCCCGGAGAGCTGGAACGGCTGAATTATGCCCGTTCTGAGTTTTCCATTGCTTCTGCCATTTATTACTATTATTTGCAGCAGGAACAGCAGTCCTTGGAGGCGATTAATGAAATAAAAGTAGACGAGGCGCTGGAAAGTGATACTGCCCAGTTGCTCTATTATTATTATATGAAAGGGTCTGGCGGTATGTATGAAGCGGATACACCGCAGGATGTGGTATTGGGTGAGTTTAACTATCTGATAGAATGTCTGGGTATCAGTAGGGAACACGGGTATATCTATTTCGAGGCGAATGCATCTCAGGCAATGGCAGAATTGCTGAAAGAGAGGAAAAATTTCGATTTAATTATGGAAAGGCGTCCCAATGTGATGCGTGCCATCAATAGCGAGGACTTGCCGTGGGAGGAACTGACCATGCGTTTTGCCTGGCAGGCTTTGGATTTGTTCAAAAAATATGGAGATTTGTATCAGATTTCGGGTACATACCGCACTTTGGCGTCGTGCAGCAACGAGCAAGGCAGGTATGAAGACGCGCTGCATTACTTGTCGGAAGCGCTGGGGTACGTCAACCGGCATCACGAAAAATATTACCATTGTACGGATACCATGGACAGGCTTCGTCCGTATGTTCCCATGGCTACCACTTCCATTGAACTGGAATGGATTAATGACGATGGTATAAAAAGTGTCCCCGAATGGATCGCCCGTTTCCGTGAACAATTGAGTGTAACATATGCGGCGTTAGGAATGAAACCCCAGTCGGATTATAATCGTAATATTTATCTGGATATTTTGGACTACACCCGCCAGGACAAAGAATTGGAGAGTCGTTATAATGCGTTGGAGAAGGAATCGGAAGCCTTGAACGGACTTCTGGTGGTAGTGGTGATTGGTATCGCTGTCCTTATCATTCTATTTTGGATATTGAATAAAAGATGGCGTGTGCGGAATGCTCTTTACATTGATAAGTTGAAACGTACTTTGGAAATATGCCGTAAGATAACGGCTTCCGTACCCATTGATGCGGGGGAGATAGAGGATGTGACAAAAGCGGTAGTTGCCTCGGTGAAAGAGGATATTCTTCCGTTGGTGGGAGCCACGGACTTCCGTATTGTGGCTGAAAATGGAGAGGGAAGAGAGGTGCCGGGACAAGGGATTTGTACAAGTTTTATCTTGAATATTCCAAGCAGGGAACAACCTTTGGGCGAGGTGCATCTGTATTCGGAGCACAAAATGAAGAAAGATGATAAAGCACTGATGAGGGTCATTACACCTTACATTTCGTGGACACTGGAGAATGGACTGGCTTTTATTTCGTTGGGCGATGAACGGAAACGGCTGGAAAAGGAGCAATATGTCCATGAACAGCATTTGGCGGAGAATAAACGGCAGAATCTGGTGAAGAAAGCCTGTTTGTTTATTGTCACAGGCATTATGCCTTATATAGACCGCATCATGAATGAAGTGCATAAACTAACCGTACACAACTATATTCAGAACGAAGAAATAAAAGAAAGCAAATACCGTTATATCGACGAACTGATTACCCGTATTAATGAGTATAATGATATTCTGGCCTTATGGATTAAGATGAGGCAGGGGACACTGAGCTTGAATATAGAGAATTTTGAATTGAATTCCCTTTTCGATGTACTGGTGAAAGGGCGTAAGACTTTCGAGATGAAACAACAGACCTTGACCATAGAGCCGACTGCCGCCATTGTGAAAGCGGATAAGGCTCTGACGCTTTTCATGATAAATACGTTGACAGAAAATGCCCGTAAATATACGCAGCCGGGAGGAAATGTTTCTGTTTATGCGCAGGAAACAGAATCTTACGTGGAGATTTCGGTGAAAGATGACGGTCCGGGGCTTTCACAGGAAGATGTGGAGCGTATTCTGAGTGAGAAAGTTTATGATTCAGGTAAAATCGGATTGCAGACCAGCGAAAATGTCAGCGAATTGCAGAAGAATAAAGGTCATGGTTTCGGTTTGATGAATTGCAAAGGCATTATTGATAAATATAAGAAGACCAATGAAATATTCCGGGTCTGCCTGTTCCGGATAGAAAGTGAATTGGGGAAAGGCAGCCGTTTCTATTTTCGTCTGCCCAAAGGAGTGCGCAAAACGTTGATGTTGGTACTGGTCGCTTTTCTTTCTGTCCTGACAGGATGTAATGAGGGGAGAGAGAAAGACGGGAAAGCGGAACAACTCACTCTTAATGATTCCATTCAGCGATATGATAAATTATTGGCTGTTGCGAATGAATATGCATACGATGTTTACAATTGTAACATTGATGGACTATACCAACAGGCATTGTGTTATGCGGACAGTGCTCTACATTGTTTGAATAAGCATTATATTATGTATTCGGGCAGCAAAGGGCCTTTGTTGGAATTGGAAGGAGAGGGGGCTGCAGCGGATTTAGATTGGTTCAACCGGCATTTTGATACCGATTACTATGCCTTGCTGGATGTTCGCAACGAGGCAGCAGTCGCTTTTTTGGCTTTAGGTAATCTGGAGGCTTATCGTTATAACAATAATGCTTATACGGCGCTGTACAAACAAATCAGTGAGGACACCTCATTGGAGCAATATTGCCGTCAGATGCAGCTTTCTGCCAATAATAAGACGGTGGCTATCATTCTTTGTGTGGTTATTCTGTTGGTATTGCTGGTGGGTTATTATATTCTGTATTTCCGCCACCGTTTGATTTATCGTTATAACTTGGAACAGGTGTTGGAAATCAACAAGCAGGTGTTTTCGGCCTCTTTGCTTGACGGAAGAACCGACCGGGATATTGCTGCAAGTCTGGTCAATGATATGTTTGAGACGGTGAATGAGTTGCTGCCCATTGATGTGTTGGGCGTAGCGGTTTATAGTGAAGACAACCATAGCTTGAATTATGCTTTTTCACCGGTGGAGGATGAGAACGAAGAAATGCGTGAGATGATGGCCCGTAGCTTTGACGCGAAGACATCTTATTGGCGTGAGAAAGATAGGTTAAAGTGTTTGCCCTTGTGGGTGGAAGCAGGTAACGAGAATCGTTGCACGGGTGTGCTGGCATTGAAAATCGCTTTGCCTGTGGAGCGTGAGGACGACCGCTTGATGTTGGAGCTTGTGGCCGGATATGTAGCCATCATTGTATATAATGCAGTGGTACTGATGGCACAGAAATATCGGGATATAGAAAGTGCGCAGGATGATGCGCGCCGAGCTATACGGGAGGAAAACCAGTTGCATGTGCAAAATTTGGTATTGGACAATTGCTTGTCAACCATTAAGCATGAGACAATCTATTATCCTAACCGGATAAAACAGATTATCGACAGGTTGAACACCCGTCAGGCAGGAGAAAACGAAGCTGTGCAAGTAGAGACGATTGGTGAGTTGATCAGTTATTATAAGGATATATTTACTTTGCTGAGTTCATGCGCCGCACGTCAGTTGGAAGAAATTACTTTCCGCAGAGGTGTTGTGAAAGCCGGCGAGCTGGCCGATTATGCGGCACGGTATATAAAACGTGCTGGAAAACGTATGCCGCATCGGGTAGAACTGAGGACGGAGGTGGAACATGTTTCCGTACTGGGAGATGTCATTCAGCTGAAGTTTATGTTGGAGAATCTGATAGATGAAGCGCTATCATACGAGGTGGATGGCCTTTTGGAATTGTGTATTTATGAGGATAAGGATTTTGTGCGGTTTGATTTCCGCGATACGCGTCGCGAAAAGTCGCAGGAAGAGTTGAACTTGTTGTTCTACCCACATCTGTCTCGTATGAAGCAGGGGCAGGAAGGAGTTCTGACCGGTACGGAATACCTTATTTGTAAGCAGGTGATTCGTGACCATGATGAATTTGCCGGAAGACGCGGTTGCCGTATCAATGCGCAGCCTGCCGCTGAGGGAGGGTTCACCGTATGGTTCACCCTGCCTGCCCGTTGAATGTAGAATGTAAAAAAACAATGCATATTATGGAGAATAATAGATTTAAAGTCATCATTGTAGAGGATGTCAAACTGGAATTAAAAGGAACGGAAGAGATATTCAGACACGAAATTCCAAATGCGGAAGTCATCGGAACGGCCATGACTGAGAATGAGTTTTGGGAATTGCTGAAAGTGCAGTTGCCCGATATGGTTTTATTGGACTTGGGCTTGGGGGGATCGACTACCATCGGTGTGGAAATCTGTTCTTCTTTACGGAAGAACTATCCGGATATGAAGGTGCTGATTTTCACTGGTGAGGTGTTGAACGAAAAGTTATGGGTGGATGCGCTGAATGCGGGTGCGGATGGTATAATCCTGAAGACGGGAGAGTTGCTGACTGCCACAGATGTACAGGCGGTGATGGATGGTAAGAGACTGGTTTTCAATTATCCCATTCTGGAGAAAATAGTGGCACGTTTCAAGCAGTCGGTGGCTCAGGAGCAGCGTAGGCAGGAAGCTGTCATCGATTATGATATTGATGAATATGATGAGCGTTTGCTTCGCCATCTGGCCTTGGGGTATACCAAAGAAATGATTACTAATCTGAAAGGGATGCCTTTCGGGGTCAAGTCCATAGAGAAACGTCAGAATGAATTAATAAACCGTTTGTTCACATTGGATGAAAGAAATGGTGTCAATGCCTGTCGCTTGGTGACCCGTGCTTTCGAGTTGCGGATTCTTGATATTGATAATTTGGAACCGGATGAAGAGTAAATATTATTTCCCTCATACCGCTACTGTATTTTTCTGCTGACAGTAGCTGTAGCCTTGTTCTCATGGATAGGAAGTATTTATGGGCTGGGGAAGGTGCAAAGCCTGCTCAGCCCCGAAGGAATCCGGTGGGAATTGAGGCATGCTATGGGGAATTTTGTCCAGACACCGGCATTGGGCATAGTAATGATGCTTTTTTTAGGGTTCGGCATTACGGTTCATTCCGGGGTATGGGGCACGTTGGGGAGAATAGTGAAAAGAGGAAAGCCCATTTCCCGTAAGGAAAAGCGTGCGTTGATATTGGCAGGTTGTATGCTGCTTGTTTATATCATAATGATTATTGGCACCACTTTTGCCCCATGGACTATGTTGCGTAGCGTGACGGGATCTCTCACGAATTCTCCGTTTCAAAAAGGGATTTATTATCTCATTTCGTTTGGTGTGGGATTATCGGGTATGGCTTTCGGCTATGCATCGGGACGTTTTCGGGATGATAAGGATATAATAAGAGGGATGTCCTGTCTCTTTTCTCGTTTTGCCGATTACTTTGTGGTGCTTTTTTTTATAGTTCAGTTCTTTTCCTCATTGATGTATACGAATTTGGTGGAATGGGTTGGAATAGATTCATATATAGTGTCTTACGTTTTTCATATTTGTTGCTATTTACCTTTCGCTTGGATGTTGAATAGAAAAAAATAGGTTGTTAATGCAAAAAAGTTACGGATTCTTTTGGTAATTTCAATAAAAACCGTACCTTTGCACTCGCAATTAAGGATGGTTCCGTAGCTCAGCTGGATAGAGCAACGCCCTTCTAAGGCGTGGGTCTTGCGTTCGAATCGCAACGGAATCACATAAAGAAACTGTATCTCTTTCGGGGGTACAGCTTTTTTTATGGAAATATTTAAAAAGGATTCATCTAAAAGCAGGGCTATGGAAAAGATCTTGTCCATATCTCTAAACCTTTCCCATTGGATAGTTAAGGGTTTTCTTCCTGCTTGTTCTATCTCCGTTATTAACAAATAAAACACAGATAATTATGGCTGGAATAATGAACACTTTGTGGGACGAAAGTTCCGAACTGGAGGATGAAATCCTTACTCCGCGTCCGGTCTTGTCCGATGATTACACGACTCATGATGTGACAAAATTGGACGAAACGATTGAAGATGCAGATGAAAATGACAAGATTATCGAAGAGTCATTGAAAACATCTCAGGATAAGTAATTTGCTCCCGGCTGTTTCGCAAGTTTGCGGACAGCCGGTTTTTTCGCTTTATGTAGCACTCTTTAATAGTTGGTGATAGGAAATTATTATCATACCTTATATACATATTGAAAATAAATCCCTACTTTTGTGCTCTAAAACATTAAAATAAACCCAACGAAGATGGCTGCAACAAAACGTATTAAACGTGCATTGGTATCGGTATACCATAAAGATGGATTAGATGAAATTTTGAAGAAGCTCCACCGCGAAGGTGTTAGTTTTGTGTCGACAGGTGGTACTCAGAAGTTTATAGAAGAGCTGGGACTCCCGTGTGATGCGGTAGAGGACCTGACCGGCTATCCTTCTATCCTGGGCGGACGTGTGAAGACGCTTCATCCGAAAGTGTTCGGTGGTATTTTGAACCGTCGTGATAACGAAGGTGACCAAGCCCAGATCGCCCAATATGAAATTCCTGAAATAGACTTGGTGATTGTCGACCTGTATCCGTTCGAGGAAACAGTTGCTTCCGGTGCGGAAGAACAGGCAATTATCGAAAAGATAGATATAGGCGGTATTTCTCTTATCCGTGCCGCTGCAAAGAACTTTAAAGATGTAGTGATTGTAGCATCTAAAGCCCAGTATCAGCCGTTGATGCAATTGCTGAACGAAAAAGGTGCTGAAACTTCTATCGAGGACCGCAAATGGTTTGCCAAAGAAGCATTTGCCGTTTCTTCGGGCTATGATTCTGCAATCTTCAATTATTTTGACGACCGCCAAGGCTCGCATTTCCGTGCTGCCGTGGATGATCCGATGCACCTGCGCTACGGTGAAAACCCGCACCAGGCTGCCAAGTTCTATGGCAAATTCGATAATATGTTTGACCAGTTGCATGGTAAGGAAATCTCTTACAACAACCTGCTCGACATTGACTCTGCTGTAAACCTGATTGACGAATTCGACGAACTGACGTTCGCCATCCTAAAACATAACAATGCCTGTGGTATCGCATCTCGCGGTAACGTGGTGGATGCCTGGAAAGATGCTTTGGCTGGTGACCCGGTGTCTGCCTTCGGCGGAATCTTGATTACGAACACGACTGTAAACAAGGAAGTGGCGGAAGAAATCAATAAGATTTTCTTCGAGGTGATCATCGCTCCGGCTTACGATGCCGACGCTCTTGAAGTATTGAAACAAAAGAAAAATCGTATCATATTGGTCCGTAAGGAATGCAAGACTTGTCCGATGCAGTTCCGTTCACTGTTGAACGGTGTGCTGATACAGGAAAAAGACCTTAGCATTCAGGGAGAAGCCGATCTGGAACCGATGACGGAAAAGAAACCGACGGCTCTGGAAGTGGAAGACTTATTGTTCGCCAATAAGATCGTGAAGAACAGCAAGTCTAACGCGATCACACTGGTGAAGAACAAACAGCTTTGTGCAAGCGGTATCGGACAAACTTCACGTGTGGACTCTCTGAAGCAAGCTATTGAGAAGGCCGTTTCATTCAATTTCGACCTGAATGGCGCTGTTATGGCTTCGGATGCGTTTTTCCCGTTTGCCGACTGTGTGGAAATTGCCGACAAAGCCGGTATCACCGCCGTTATCCAGCCGGGAGGTTCTATTAACGACAAGCTGTCTGTTGATTATTGCAACGAACATGGTTTGGCTATGGTCAAGACGGGTATTCGTCACTTTAAACACTAATTGGAATATTTATGATTTATGATTTATGATTTATGATTTATAGTTGATTGGGTTTTCGGTCTGTTTGTGAGTCATAAGTTTATAGGTTATAAATCATAAATGATAAATCAGAAATCAAAAAATGGGATTATTTTCTTTCACACAAGAATTGGCAATGGACCTGGGGACTGCCAATACCATTATTACCTGCAACGATAAGATGGTAGTGGATGAGCCTTCCGTAATCGCTCTGGATGCTCGTTCGGAAAAGGTGCTGGCGGTAGGACGCCAGGCACGTGAGATGTACGAAAAGACCAATCCGAATATTCGTACGATCCGCCCGCTCCGCGAAGGTGTCATTGCCGACTTCTACGCTGCCGAGCAGATGATGCGTGGATTGATCAAAATGGCCAGCGGACGCAAACGCTGGTTCGCTCCTTCGCTCCGTATGGTGATCGGTATCCCGTCGGGTAGTACGGAAGTGGAAATCCGTGCCGTCCGCGACTCTGCCGAACATGCCGGTGGCCGTGAAGTATATATGGTTTTCGAACCGATGGCTGCCGCTATCGGAGTCGGAATGGATGTGCTTGCTCCGGAAGGAAACATGATTGTAGACATAGGTGGCGGTACGACCGAGATCGCGGTGATTTCGTTGGGGGGGATCGTTTCCAACAAGTCTATCAAGATGGCGGGCGACGACTTGACGAACGATATTGTGGAATATATGCGCCGCCAGCATAATATACGCGTCAGCGAACGTATGGCGGAACGTATCAAGATCAATGTCGGCTCCGCTTTAAGTATCCTCGAAGACGCTCCTGAAGATTTTGAAGTCTGCGGTCCGAACCAGATGACGGCTCTGCCGATGAAAGTGCCTGTTTCCTACCAGGAAATCGCACATTGTTTGGACAAGTCGATTTCAAAGATTGAAGCCGCCGTTCTGAGCGCGTTGGAACAGACGCCTCCCGAATTGTATGCCGATATCGTAAAAAACGGCATTTATTTGGCCGGTGGCGGTGCTTTGCTGCGTGGTATCGACAAACGTTTGCGTGACAAGATGGGGATCGAATTCCATGTGGCGGATGATCCTTTGCATGCAGTAGCAAGAGGAACGGGGATTGCGTTGAAGAATATCGACAAGTTTAATTTCCTTATCCGGTAAATATAAGTTGAAAGTTGAGAGTTGAAAGTTGAAAGTAAACAAGTGGTGCACTTGCTGAATATTCAACTTTCAACTTTCAACTTTCAATTTACAACTGATTATGCGTAAACTCCTGGATTTTTTAGTCAGAAAGAGGCATTGGTTCTTATTCATTTTGCTAGAGATCATATCGTTGACGTTGGTTTATCGCAATAATGCATATCAACGGAACATTATGTTCAGTTCGGCAAATGTGATAACCGGACATATTACTTCTGTTTCCGGCTTTGTTACTTCCTACCTGAACCTGCGTGATATAAATCGGGAGCTTCTGGAGCGTAACGGACAGCTTGAAATGGAGTTGCTAGAGTTGCAGGACCAGTTGGAGATGATGCGGGCCGACACTGCTCTGTTCGTCGGTTTTGCATCTGACTCGACCGGACAGTTTCCGTATAGTTTTGTGATGGCGGATGTCGTGAACAACAGTGTTACGTATTTATCCAATTATATTACGGTGAATAAAGGCCGTAAGGATGGAGTGGAGCCGGACATGGGAGTTGTGTCTGAACGGGGTGTCGTGGGAATCGTGTCGACGGTTTCCGACCATTTTTCCGTTGTAATCCCTCTGTTGAATCCGAAGTTCAAACTGAGCTGCAAGGTGTTGGGGAGCAGTTATTTCGGAACGTTGAGCTGGAACGGGCGTAATGCGCGTTTTGCCAATCTGGACGAATTGCCGCGCCACGTGGAGTTTGAGAAAGGAGATACGATCGTGACGAGCGGTTATTCCGCTATTTTCCCGTCTGGGATTATTGTGGGTAAAGTCGTGAATTTCGAGAAACAGCATGATGATAACTTCTATTCACTTGAAGTGGAACTGGCTACTGATTTCCAGGCCTTGAACAATGTGCGTATCATAAAGAACTATCATCAGGCAGAGCAAAAAAATACAGAGCGGGAGGCGAAAAAGAATGATTAACAATATACTGCGGGGCTTCATTTATTTTGTGGTGCTGGTGTTGGTTCAGGTTTTGATCCTGAACAATATCCATTTCCTGCGTGTGGCTACGCCGTTCTTGTATCTTTATTTCATACTGAAAATGCCAGTGGGGAGTTCACGGATGAATGTGGTGTTTTTCTCTTTTCTGATCGGGTTGACGATCGATATCTTTTCAAATACGCCGGGAATGCATGCGTTTGCTTGTACGCTGGTCGGTTTTATCCGTCACCTGTTAATTCAGTTATTGATGGGAAAAGACTTGCCGGAAGGGATTAATCCCTCTTACAAAACGTTCGGATATGGCGGTTTTTTCCGCTATACGCTGCTTTTTGTCGTGATTCATCATGTGGCGTTGTTTTTGATTGAGTCGTTGACATTATTCGATCCGCTGTTCCTGGCGATCCGTATCGCGGCGAGTGTGGTGACGACAACCTTGTTAATTTGTACAATAGAAGCATTCAATATAGGGTCCCAGAAAAGTGGAGATTAATACGAAGTATACTCTTGAGAACAGGCGTTTCGTGATTGGTGGCGCCGTTGTTCTGCTGGTTCTCATCTTTATCATTCGTCTGTTCTTTCTGCAAGTAGTGAACAGCGACTATAAAGCGTGGGCAGACAGCAATGCGTTTCAGAAAAAGACACTGATTCCTTCCAGGGGTATCATTTATGATCGCAACGGGAAGTTGCTGGTTTATAACCAGCCTTCTTATGAAGTCATGTTGGTTATGCGTGAGATTCAACCGTTCGATACGCTTGATTTCTGCAATATCCTCGGTATTACAAAAGAGCTGTTTGTAAAACGTATAGCTGAAATTAAGAACAGGCGGTTGAATCCTGGCTATTCTTCCTATGTCCCGCAGGTGTTCATGAATCACCTCTCCGCACAGGAATGCGGTGTTTTGCAGGAAAAATTGTATAAATTTCCGGGTTTTTATATTCAGAACCGTACAATCCGGGAATATGAATATCCTTATGGAGCCCATCTGTTGGGTAATATTGGGGAGGTGAACCAGGGGGATATCGAGAAAGATCCTTATTATGTGCAGGGAGATAATGCCGGACGTTCAGGCGTGGAATTGTCTTACGAAGAGGCTTTGCGCGGCGTTAAGGGTGTGGAGATTCTGTTGCGTGATGCGCATGGACGTATAAAAGGGCGGTATGAAGAAGGCCGTCACGATGTGGCTCCTGTGTCTGGTAAGAGCCTGACGCTTTCGATCGATATGGATTTGCAGGCTTTGGGTGAGAAGCTGATGCAGAATAAGAGGGGTAGTATTGTCATGATCGAGCCGGAAACCGGGGAGGTTCTGTGTCTGGTTTCTTCGCCTTCTTATGATCCGAACTTGTTGGTCGGTCGCCAGCGGGGAAAGAACCATATCATGCTGTCGAAAAATTCGGACAAGCCTTTGCTGGATCGTGCCATCATGGGGCGTTATCCACCGGGATCGACATTCAAGCCGACACAGGCGTTGACTTTCCTTCAGGAGGAGGTGATTACGACAGAAACCTTGTACACTTGTGCACATGGATATACAGGGGCTCGGAATGGCAAACCGGCCTGCCACGGCCATGCTTCTCCTCTGAATGTGACTTATGCGCTGGCTACTTCCTGCAACTCCTTTTTTTGTTGGGGGCTGCGTGATATGATCGATAGCCGTCGGCGTTATTCGAGTGTGGGAGAGGCGTTTGAAGTTTGGAAGAATTACTTGGTATCTATGGGATACGGTTATAAGTTGGGCATTGACCTGCCTGGGGAAAATAGAGGCTTTTTGCCGAATAGCGAGTATTATGATAAATATCACGGTAAACGTTGGAGTTCCAGTACCGTCATCTCTATTGCGATCGGACAGGGTGAAGTGTTGGCTACGCCATTGCAGATTTGTAATTTGGCGGCAACCATCGCTAACCGGGGATATTTTATTACTCCGCATGTCGTGAAGGAGGTGCAGGACACCCCGCTGGATTCCCTTTATACGGATAAACGGTACACGATGGTGGAACGCAAAAATTATGACATCGTAGCCGAAGGTATGCGGAATGCTGTTATAGGCGGAACTTGTCGGGGAGCGGCTATAACGGATATCGAAGTTTGCGGCAAGACTGGTACGGCCGAAAATCCGCATGGGAAAGATCACTCAGCTTTTATCGGTTTTGCTCCTTATCGGAATCCGAAGGTGGCCATCTGCGTGTATGTGGAGAATGGCGGGTTCGGTGCGACTTACGGCGTGCCGATCGGCAAATTGATGATGGAGAAGTATCTGAAAGGCGAAATCTCGGAGGAGAACAAGTTACTGGAAGAGACGATGTCGAATGCAGTTGTATCGCCAAATGTTTTATCTTTACCGAATCGTGAGTTATAGGAAGACGGAAATATGGAAGACGGTTGACTGGTTGACGATTATCCTTTATGTGGTGTTGGTCGTTGCCGGCTGGGTCAGCATCTGTGGTGCTAGTTATGAATTCGATAACGTGGGGTTATTCGACCCGTCGGGCCGTCCCGGTTCGCAGTTGATGTGGATGGGATTGTCGGTAGGGTTGATTTTTGTGCTCTTGATGCTTGAGAGTGAGTTTTTTGATGTTTTTGCCTATCTGATATATGCCGGTGTCATCGTGTTGCTGATTGCTACGATTTTTCTGGCTCCGAACATAAAAGGTTCCCATTCATGGCTTGTTTTGGGACCTGTCAGGTTGCAGCCGGCTGAGTTTGCCAAGTTTGCGACGGCACTTGCTGTCGCAAAGCTGATGAATACCTATGGTTTCAAGCTGACTGTTCCTAAAAACTTTATAGCCGTCTTGTCGCTAATATTTCTGCCGATGATTTGCATCCTGCTGCAGCAGGAGACAGGTTCGGCACTGGTCTACCTGGCTTTTTTCTTGATGTTATATCGGGAGGGGATGTCGGGATATATTCTTTTGTCGGGAGTCTGCGCGGTTGTCTTTTTTGTCACCAGCATGAAGTTCTCGGATGTGACGGTGGGAGATACAGCGGTGGGAGAGTTGCTTGTCTCTTCTCTGATCCTGTTGATCACGGTTATCCTGATACAGATAGAAAGGAAAGATACCCGTGCAATACGGGTGATATTGGGGACTGCGGGTGTTGCTTGTTTAGGAGGGTATGCCGCTTCTTTCTTTATGTCGGTCGATTATTCCCTGATATCGATCGGGTTGGTCTTGCTGGTTGCCTGTTATCTGGTTTTCCTTTCTATCCGCAACTGGGCGTGGCATTATGTGTTGATCGCAGTCTTTGTATTGGGATCACTGGCTTTTATGTATTCGGTGGATTATGTGTTTACCGATATCCTGGAACCGCATCAACAGATACGTATCAAGGTTTCATTGGGATTGGAAGATGATCCGAGCGGTGCCGGCTATAATGTGAATCAGTCGAAGATCGCGATCGGTTCGGGTGGACTTACCGGAAAAGGCTTTCTGAACGGTACGCAGACCAAACTGAAGTATGTTCCAGAGCAGGATACCGACTTTATCTTTTGTACGGTAGGTGAAGAACAAGGGTTCATCGGGGCTTCTGCGGTCTTATTGTTGTTCGGATTTCTGATCCTGCGCCTGATTGTGTTGGCGGAGCGGCAAAGTTCCACTTTCAACCGGGTGTACGGCTATAGTGTCGCTTCTATCTTTTTCTTCCATTTGGCCATTAATATAGGGATGGTGACGGGGCTTACACCTGTGATCGGCATTCCGCTGCCTTTCTTTAGCTACGGCGGTTCTTCCCTTTGGGGATTCACGATCCTGCTTTTTATCTTCCTTCGCTTGGATGCATCCAGGAGGGAACGGTAGCACGCCGAGGCTTGTGTTTGGTTGTACGAAGGTGTGTCGTCAACGGGAAGGACGGACCGAGAATCCGATTTCTTGTATTCCTTTCAGAGCATCGTCACGCATTCCCTGCCGGAAGCTGAATGTATATTGTCCGGCATGCGGGAACTTATATTGCGAATGAATGGGAAAACTGCTTTGATATAAGGAAATGCCATGTCCGTGCCATTTGCCGAATTCGTCGGCAAGCATGCATTCGATGGTGTCCCGGCGAAGCGGGCCGATTGGCTGCTCCTCACTACAGAAAAGCCATAAGTTCTGGTAAGGATACAAGTTATTGTTCCTTACTTCCAGTGTCAGGTCGTAAGGAACGGATATATCTTTCACCTCGAAGGTAAAATAGTATTCCTTGTCCTTTTCCCACGTGATATTGTTGATCGCCTGATACTGGTCGTATAAGGCCGGGTTTTCGCAGGAAAAGGACAGGGAACACGTCAATGCGGCAATGATTCCTTTAAGCTTCCGGCTTTGTGTCCGGTTTGGCAGCAGGCTTAGCTTGTTGCTGAGGTTTGTCATTATTCGGTTGCTTATCGTTATTTACTCGGTTCGGACGCGGTCTGTTACGATTGTTCTCCCGGTTGTTATTATCACGGTTCCCGTTGTTGCGGTTACGGTTTCCGTTCTTGTTTCCGTTTCCTTTGCCGTTTTTATTTTTCTGTTTTGCCGGAAAAAGAATTCGATTCTTTTTCTTATAAAAATTCGATGGAAATGTGGTATGATAAAAAAGAATAATTTTTGCACTCCGCTGCTCAAGATTGTACAGAGATGGAG
>ENA-ORMR01000031-ORMR01000031.1-human-gut-metagenome-genome-assembly--contig:-NODE-31-length-171606-cov-9.328474_pt1 | contig 171606 bp, 144 predicted proteins | sample MGYA00242107_ERZ509003 | MGnify/ENA primary metagenome ERZ509003 (study PRJEB26280, sample SAMEA2338699) | human gut metagenome | biome: human gut; feature: human-associated habitat; material: faeces...
ACGCAGATCAAGACCGGTGCTCTTCTGCAGTTTGTCCAGACGGTAAACCAGTGTATTTCTGTGGATATACAGCTGTCTTGAAGTCTCTGACACGTTCAGACTATTCTCAAAGAACTTGTTGATAGTTGTAAGTGTCTCCTCATCAAACTCGTCAGGGCTCTTGCCGTCAAATATCTCTCTGATGAACATCTTGCAGAGTGGAAGCGGAAGCTGGTATATAAGTCTTCCTATTCCGAGATTGCCGTATGCGATGATATCTGTGTTCTCGTAGAATATCTTTCCTACATCAAGTGCCATCTTGGCCTCCTTGTAAGAACGTGACACTTCCTTGATCTCATTAACTATAGTACCGTATGATACATGAACAGATGACATAGCCTCTGTGTTCAGCATATCTACGATAACCTGAGCGATCTTATTCATATCCTCATAAGTCTCATTGGACTTCACTTCCTTGACAAGGATTATATTCTTCTCGTCAACTGCTGTGATGAAATCCTTTGTCTTTGCTGAAAAAATATTACGAACTGTCTCAAGTGCATTCGTATCCTTCTCATTCTTTGTCTCGATGATAAATACGATTCTTCTCACATCTGTGTCAATATGAAGTTTCTTAGCTCTGTTGTAGATATCAACCAGAAGGAGATTGTCAAGAAGAAGATTCTTGATAAAGTTATCCTTGTCAAATCTCTCCTTGTAGGCGACAAGAAGATTCTGAATCTGGAATGCTGCGATCTTGCCTACCATGTATGTGTCATCAGTCTCGCCCTTTGCCATAAGAATGTGTTCCAACTGATTGTCGTCAAACACCTTGAAGAACTGGTATCCTCTTACCACCTGGCTCTCTGCAGGCGAATCCACAAATGCACGAACTGAATCCTCGCAGTCATCTATATCCTTAAGAGTTGACGCAAGCACCTTGCCCTCTGTGTCAAGTACGCACAGATCAGTTCTTGTTATGCTCTTTAATCCATCTATTGTATCTTGAAGAATCTGGTTTGATATCATTACTCTTTTCACTCCTTATACTCTTTATTGGTTTGTTCCCGTAATCCATTGCTTTTATTTTAAAGCAAAATTGTTGAAAAAAAAAGAGAAAATGCAGATTTTTTATATATAATTTCTGCATTTTCTCTAATATTTAAGAATTAAACCACTTATTCAAGATTATCTGGATATCTACTTTTATAAATATTCAGAATATCCGAAGTGTAATGTACATTCTACTTGTTATAGACTAATTAACAAGAATCTCCTCTGTCTCCTTATCGAAGATATGAATCTTGCTTAAGTCAAATGCGAACTGAACTGTATCACCAGGTCTAGCTGTTGTACGAGCATTTACTCTTGCTGTGATATCGAACTGGTCGATTGTGAAGTATAAGTAAACCTCAGCACCAAGCATCTCATAGATGTTGATTCTAGCATCGATTACGCTCTCTGGTGATGACTCGATGAAGAGCTGCTCATCATGAATATCCTCTGGACGGATACCAAGAACAACTTCCTTATCAATTGCATCAAGTGCGATGAGTCTCTCAGCCTTGCTGTCTGGAACCTTGATTGAGTGTGAACCAAACATAAGGAGGACGTCAGCGCCTGACTTAACAACCTTACAATCGATGAAGTTCATAGGTGGCATACCCATGAATCCTGCAACGAAGAGATTACATGGCTTGTCGTAGAGGTTCTGAGGAGTATCTACCTGCTGGATGATACCATCCTTCATAACTACGATTCTTGTACCAAGTGTCATAGCCTCTGTCTGGTCATGTGTAACGTAGATGATAGTTGTCTGAAGTCTCTGATGAAGCTTTGAAATCTCAACACGCATCTGAACACGAAGCTTTGCATCAAGGTTTGAAAGAGGCTCGTCCATAAGGAATACCTTTGGCTCACGGACAATTGCACGTCCCATAGCAACTCGCTGTCTCTGTCCACCTGATAAAGCCTTTGGCTTTCTGTCAAGAAGATGCTCGATATCAAGAATCTTAGCTGCCTCATGTACAGCCTTGTCGATCTTCTCCTTTGGAACCTTTCTTAACTTAAGTCCAAATGCCATGTTATCATATACTGACATATGTGGGTACAGAGCGTAGTTCTGGAATACCATCGCAATATCTCTGTCCTTTGGCTCTACATCGTTTACGAGCTTGTCGCCGATCCATAACTCACCTGAGCTGATATCCTCAAGTCCTGCTATCATTCTAAGAGTTGTTGACTTTCCACATCCTGATGGTCCAACAAAGATGATGAACTCCTTGTCTTCGATCTCAAGGTTGAAGTCCTTAACTGCGTTGAATCCGTTAGGATATACCTTGTAAATGTTCTTAAGTGATAAACTTGCCATTTGAAATTACCTCCGTAGTGTATATAATCTTGTTTTTGTTCACCCTAAAAACTATTGTTATTCTACATCATCCACATTTTTCATTCTATGTGATTATTGCTCAAAAAAATTTTTGAACTTTTGTCTAAAATGTATACGTTCGCATTTTTTACAACATTTTGACGATTTTCTAGGCTTTTTAATAGGCTTTGCACTTTGTTTTTTGTGAAACCTTCACCAATAGCTCACAATTTTCACCGTTTTTTAGTAAGGTTTTCAGTATATTTTATAACTTTTGCCTATTCAATTTAACCATATATATACTTGACAAAAATTGTTTCTCTTTTACCACTGCTTCAAATTTTTGTTATTTTGTCTTAATTACGACTTTTTTATCCTGCGTTGATTTCAATTTGATTTTTACCATTTCAAAATATGCAGTATTTTTACTACAGTCAAAAAAATCCTTCGTACCGATGAACTACCATCAGTACAAAGGACTTCATAATATTCTAGTTATTTGCTGCGTTGTCAACACCGATGACAACAACAATATCCGCATCACTTATATCTACATCTGCCATAGAATCGTCTATGTCAGTTCTGGCACTTGTGGAAGCAGATCCGAGAATCGCTGTAAGTGAACTTACATCGTATGAATCAGATGTATATACCGTCGTGGAAGACTGTGTATCTCCCTGATATGTTCCTATATCCACCGATGTGTATCCATCAGCTGTGAGTGTTGTCTGCCATGTAGCTGCAACTCCTGATACTCCTGATGCATTGAGTACTACCATTTTTGCGTTCTTTGCGCTTGATGAGCTTGTATCCTCTGAAGGATCCTGTGAATCCTCGCCGTCTGATGAAGCATCTGTTGTTTCATCAGCATCTCCATCTCCTCCAAATGTAGGATCCGATGGATCATTCTCCTCTGTAACTATACTTGACACCTCTTTCTTGCTTGTAGTGTCGTTCTTCTTACTCTTGCTCATCGTCTTTGCGAGGAGCACCAGCATTACCACTATCGCAACCGCTAGTATTATAACCGCAGCTCTGAGCATGGTATCTAAAAACAATTTCATAACTTTCTTACCCATTATACAGCCTCCATATTCTTTATGCATTTCAATATTTGATCAGTATCTTTAAATCCAATTTAAGTCTCATCAGTTTATCAACAAAAACAACTAGAGTATACCAAAGTGCTTTTTTATTTTCAACATGTAATTCACATGATATAATAATTTTCACGAGGAGGACCCACTCTGTGGGAGAGTCCTTGTGAAGCACGCAGGCACCTCGCGCAGCGACTTTTCATGTGCCTGCTCCACTTTTCACGAGGAGGACCCGCTTACGGGAGAGTCCTTGTGAAGCACGCAGGCACCTCGCGTAGCGACTTTTCATGTGCCTGTTCCACATTTATGGCAAGGAGGTGTTATTTTTTGGATACTGCAATAATAATCGGAGCTTCTACCGGAATCGGAAGGGCCACTGCTTTAAAGCTTGCTGACTCATATAACAATATCGCGATCACTTCTTTCAGACACAGAGACGAGCTCATGTCTCTCAAAAAAGAACTTGATACAAAGGGGTGTCACTGTCTGGCAATGAGCGGGGATGCCGGGGATATGGATTTCATGGAGAAATTTATACGAACCATCACAAACACATTCGGCGATGATATAGATCTGCTGGTGAACAACGCCGGAATATCCTACGTAGGGCTTCTCACCGACATGACCATCAAAGATTTTGACAGGACCATGAAATCCAACATATACTCAGTGTTTAACAGCTGCAACAAAGTTGTCCCTTATATGGTACGCGCTCACAAAGGCCATATCATAAATGTCTCATCTGTGTGGGGATGCTGCGGAGCTTCCTGTGAGGTTGCCTACTCAGCCTCCAAAGGCGCTGTAAACTCATTTTCAAAAGCTCTCGGCAAAGAGCTCGCCCCAAGTGGCATAGCGGTCAATGCAATAGCCTTTGGCGCAGTGGATACGACCATGAACGGTCATCTCTCGCCTGATGAACGTCAGATGCTGGAGGATGAGATCCCCGCAGGACGCATGGCAACGCCACAGGAAGCCGCTGAGTTCATATGCCGCATAGCCGGCTGTGGAAACTATCTGAACGGCCAGGTCATAACCTTTGACGGTGCATGGCAGTAGCCACATATTTCATTGAACATTTTCAACAAAACATTGTGTAACTTACCAAATTCCTATTGCCTATTTGTACATATTGCTTTAAAATAAACTATATATGTTATAGAAACAGGGGTTATAAAATGGGATTTGGATTTGGGAAAAAGAAAAAAAACAAACCTGCTGAGGATACCGCATTGACCGATATGCAGACCACTCTTGATGAAAACGGTAATGTCGAGATTGTTTCCAAAAATTTCAAAATGAAACCGACTCAGAAGACTTCAGAGGGCACCACCGAAACAGGTGACACATGGATATGCTGGGGATGCGGACAGCCCACAAGTCAGGATGTGTGTCCAGTTTGCGGTAAGAAACGAATCAAATAGCACACACAAGCAAAAGGAGATTGTATTTTCACAATCTCCTTTTTGTTGTCTTGTCTAAACTATTAAAATGTTATTCCTGCCGCATTTATGAGAAGTCCCCACATAAGTCCCGCTGCATAGAGCACCGCTGCTATTCTAATATTCTCAGCTGGTCTGTGTCTGTTCATTCTGAACAAAACAACAAGTCCCACCCCGGCACTCACGAGAAGTCCGGACATCATGGCTCCGGCACTGAGTATCCCCTGAAGATAAAGCTCTGTTATGATCACTGAAGCCGCACAGTTAGGTATGAGTCCCACCAGAGCAGCCGAAGCCTCGCCAAGAACTGGCACATCATTGAATATCCTTGCTATGGTATCCTCCCCAACCAACTCTATAACTATATTTATTATCAGGGTAAAAATGAATATGAATATCGCAATCTTTGCAGTGTGTACCAATGCCGATCTCAGCACGCCGCCCTCGCAGTCACAGTGTTCCTGTTCACACACCTCATGTATATTTTTCTCTCCGTAATGTCCGTGATCGTGGCTGTGCTCATGAACGTAATCATGCACGTGTCCGCCATTGTTTTTCTCACCCTTTATATTGTTGTAAACTATGTTCTGGGGATACTGTGTATTTTCTGCCGCAGCTTCGCCATGCATATGCCCATGTTGATCCTGATGTACATGACCGTGTCCGTGTTCTATCCTCTTCACTTCCACTGGTTTTCTGAGCCTGTCCAGCACAAATCCCACTAAATAGCCCGTTATAACTGCTATAACAGCCTTTGTCACAAGAATCTTTGCTATAGTTCTGGCACTTATGGCATCATTTGAGAGCATTATCGGGAGCATCTCATCCGATGTTGACATAAATACTGCTATGAGCACACCTGCACCTATTACTCCCCCACTGTACAGGTTTGATGCCATGAGCGAAAATCCACACTGTGGCACTATACCCAGCACTCCGCCAAGCAAAGGTCCAAGTTTTTCTGCCTTCTTCAACACATTTGCCTGCCTGCCCGCAGTCTTTCTCTCAAGCCATTCCATGATCACGTAGGTGATGAACAGAAACGGGATGAGTTTGACCGTATCAAACAATGCATCCTTAAATGAATCTATTAACAATCCAAACATATCCCTAACACTCCTTGCCATCAGAACTCATATATATTGTATCCGCAATTGTCCTGACTAAATTCAAAATACTCCTCGTTGGTCATATCCCTAAAATAACTGCATATCACGCGGCATATTCCATTGTGGCATACAAACAGCACCGACGAATCCGGATATCGCTTCTTCGTCTCTATGATGAGATCATACGTCCTCCTGGCTATATCCATCATGGATTCTCCACCTGGGTATCTATAGGCAAACATCCTCTTATTATTGAGGAAATCCTCATCATCTCTAGGAACCCCCTCATACACACCGTAATCCTGCTCTATGAGCCTGTCGTCCGTAACGACCTGCAAATGTTTTCTCTGAGCAACCGCCTGGGCCGTCTTCTGCGCTCTCGAAAGCGGAGATGCTATTATCACATCAATAGGGCAGTCATCCAACTTGTCTGCAAGGAGCTGTGCCTGTCTGAGTCCTGTATCTGTAAGAGGGGAGTCCGTCCTGCCACAGACCTTGTTCAGTCTATTCCATTCTGTCTCTCCATGTCTCGCAACATATAACCTCATCTGTACACTCCTTCCGACTTTATCAGATGTCACATCTTTATAATATTAAGCATTTTTGCAAATAAATCAACTGTTTTGGATAATAAAGTGTCTGGAATTTTATTCTGGAATTTTATTTTATATGCTTATACTTTCTGTATTTTTAAGCGTTTCTGTGGACTGAGTGCTGTTATCTTGCCCACCGTTCTGTCTCTTATCTGAGTTCTGTGAATTCCCAGCGTCTGAACCGTCGCCTGTACCGTCTGGTCTCTGCATACCGCCGTTGCCTGTGCTGTCTGGTCCCTGCACACCGCCGTTGCCTGGGTCTCCACCTGGTCCCTGCATGCTGCTAGGACCTTCGCTGTATGTCACATCCTCCATTGCAAATGTGCTCGTCTGATCTCCCGCAGTCAAAGTGTATGTCTCACCCTGTTTCATATCTGAAGTACTTATCAAAACTGAGTCAAACTTCTTGTCAGCCTTGTAAGTTAGGAGCTTATTACCATTGGAATCAGTGAGGGTGATCGTCTCTCCGACATCTATCCACTCATCAAAATTGACAAGTGCAGAACATTGTGTGGACTCATCTCCAAATCCCTGTTCCATGCCTGAACCACCCACAGCCACCATCTCACCGCCGGTGACTGTCGCATAGATTCCGTAATCCAGCGCACCATTTCCATTGTTTGAAGGGCCGAGTACATACACGTTGCCACCCGCGATGCCAAGATAACCATTTGAATCTATTCCATCGCCGTCTGCATTGATATTGATGGTTCCGCCAGTTATTAGAATATATGCGTCATAATCAGCATCCATGCCTGCGCCCATGCCAGGTCCGCCAGGTGTGCCTGAGTCTCCCGGCCGGTCTCCTTTTTCCGGAAGTTCTGGTCTATTCGTTTCTGTGTCATTTGTCCTTCTCTTGAACGAATCCGTCTGCCTCTGATCATCCTCGGTTGATTGTGTGCCATCGCTCTGTCCGTTGCTGTCAGGTCTTGCCGCATTGAAGCCGTCATCGTTGGCTACCACGTCTATATCGCCGCCAGTCACCAGTATCTTATAACCCTCGATACCCTCATAGCTCTTGGAAATGTCTATATCTCCACCGGTTATGATCAAAAGGCCTTCCGCGTGCATCGCATCGTCTCCAACCGATATATCAATGTCTCCACCTTCTATATATATGTAACCATCCTGCTGATCGTCGTTTCCGGCATGTATTCCATCTTCATCACAGGTGAGGGTAAATGTTCCATCCGCAATTCTTACGCTATCTTTGCCGTTCAGGCAGTGATCCTGACTATCTATCGTATAGGTTCCACCCATTACCACCAGATCATCCTTGGACACGATTCCATGTCCGGTGGTATCCTTGACCGTAAGACTTCCACTGCCGCCCAGCGTGAGATCACATTTGGCAAATATGACAGCGTCCACATTGTTGTCATCAGTCTGTACATAGTCGCCTGACACTGTAAGGGTGTTCTCAGTCCCCTCTGTCAATGTCACAAATACCTTGTCTGCGTTCTTTGCATATATCGCCGCATAGTCTGCAGCCGTGATCGACACGCCATCAAATACAAGCTGCACCTTGTCATCATCACCGGCATCCACTACGACGGTTCCGTCTGTGAGTGTCCCTGACAGAACGTATACACCTGCCGCCTTGATCGTCACCACACCATCTTCTATATGTACATTTGAGCTGTCACATGCGGCTGTCTTTCCCGATAATGTTATCTTTACAGCCTCGCTCTCATCATAGGTTCCCGCCAGATCCCGCTTCGTGAACATATCTGTTATATCTATAGCCGCATCGCTCATGGCTTCATCTATAGCCGCCTGCATTTCCTCCACAGTCATCTCTGTCTTTACACTGGTATTCTCTGCATCCGCACTGCCATTTGGGCTTTCTTTATCAGCGTCCGTCTCTGTGCTCACATCACTTGTCACCTCAGTATCTGAAGTCGAACCTGTGCTCTGGCCGGTCGAACATCCGGCAAGCATTGCCATGCACATGGCCGCTGTCAGCCCCACCGCCAAACACTTGCATATTCCCGCTCTATGTCTCATATATTTATTCTTCATCATGCGATCATCTCCTTACTAAGCATTTGCCAACCGATCTAAATTTCTGCTCTGCTTTATATCATCAACATCATCTCATACATTTGTCATCATCTATAATGTTATATCCTACGTACACATATCATCTTCTACAGTGTTATATCCCACGAACACATACTGTCTTCTACAATGTCATATCCCCCGAATCCACCTGTGTCAGCATGATCTCTAAGTTGCCATTTCTCACCCTGAGTCTGTCTATCATATCCTTCTGATTTGTATCTTTCTTAAGTTTTACCACATATGTAAGCTTGAACAGACTTCCCATGTTGGTCGTTTTCACATTTGTCAGTCTGTAACTGTCTGTACAGTCGGCAAGTACCTCGTCAAATGCCTCTGTATAGTCGAGATTTTCAGGCACGGTGATCTTCAGGGCTCTCTCTTCATCCCTTCCGCCGCCAAACCCCGTAAGACTGCAAGCGAACATTGCTCCGCCAAGTATTATCGCAAATAATACCGCGTATCCGATAAATCCCATTCCGGTCACAAGACCTGCTCCCATCGCAAGAAATATCGCACATATCTCCTTTGCCGAGCCAGGCACCGATCTGAATCTCACCAGACTAAAAGCTCCTGCCACCGCAACACCCGCGCCAACATTGCCATTTACCATCATTATCACCACGCACACGACTGCTGGTATGAGTGCCAGTGTCACCAAAAAGCTCTGTGTATATTTACTCCTAAACGCGTACACCCCTGCAAGGAATACGCCTATCACAAGAGATACCGCTATGCAGATTAGAAACTCCTGCACCGTTATCGTTGTCGCTGTACCAAATACACTGTCAAATAATCCTGTCATCTTCTATATCCTCCTGCTTATGTTTGCCCTTGACTTATGTCAACCAACCATCTGTTTATATGCCTCTCCATACTTTGAAAATGATGTTCTGTATACATTGTATTTTGTGAGCAGATGTGACAGCCACAGTGGAAATCCGCCTGCCATCTTGATCTCCATCAACACATTATATTCAGGTATGACCTTGTGCCCATACGGCTCTTTCTGCAGTGTAAGATCATCGTTCTGCCAGAGTATATCGTAGTCAAATGTAATCCTTAGTTCCGGATCGTCCATGCCTTTGTAAGAATCACGCTCATATGAGAGAACCACTGCAGGCTCCAGATCCTTGTACACCTGCATGAAATAATCTATCTCTCTTCCTATCTGGCAATCTTCGTGCAGTGGCTGACCGCCCACCAGATAATCCATGGCCTCCTGTTCAGGCACCTCCAGCCTCCTTTTGTACACAACAGATTTGTATTTCTTCTTGAGCTCTATAAAAACCTCTGAATCGTCATCCGGGACTCCATAGCTTCTGAGCCTGAGCTTTTCTTTGTAAACCGGCTTTTCTATGGAGTCCCTGATGAGTCTGTGGGAAGGAGTGTCGAAATATATGTTAATGATCTGGCTATGTGCGAACCGGTCCGGCTGCATATACCTTATCATTTCGCTCATTACCTGCTCATACCGCTCTCTGTCAAGCATGTACTTAAGTTCGTATCTTTTAAATGTATTATCTGCCATAAGCATCATCCTTTCTTATCTTATCTCCTCTTGATGATGTTATAATAGCCTACCAAGCTTAAACGAACTTTAAATATAAAAAAATGTCTTCGGTGACTCCTGTTGGTGTGTATTCTCTATGTTGTATATCCAATCGGTAGTGCCGGCGACCGAACTTTGACGCTTCTGTGTCGCCGCGGAGAGCTAGGCGCCCTTATCGTGCTTGGCGCGGCGTACACGATGGAAGCAAAGGCAAAGTGAGGGTAGACAAACGTGATTGGATATACAACATAGAGATTACACCAACAGAAGTCACTGAAGACAACCGCAACGCAAAAACGCCCATCTGCGGATCACTCCACAGATGGACGTCTATAGTCTTATATTATAATCTTATGTCTAGTTGATTTGAAGATGTGGCTCTCGTCAAATGCTTATGATTAGCAAACACCCTGAGCAAGCATAGCGTCAACAACCTTCTCGAAGCCGGCAATGTTAGCACCTGCAACATAGTCTGCGTTTCCGCCAACTGTCATGTTGTATCTCTTTGCTGCATCTGAGATATTAGCGTAGATTGTCTCCATGATTCCCTTGAGCTTGCCATCAACTTCCTCGAATGTCCATGAAAGTCTCTCGCTGTTCTGGCTCATCTCAAGAGCTGATGTAGCAACACCACCTGCATTTGCAGCCTTACCACCAACGAAGAGAACACCATTCTCCTGAAGGTACTTAGTAGCCTCAAGAGTTGTAGGCATGTTAGCGCCCTCTGTTACTGAGATAACGCCGTTTGCAACAAGCATCTTAGCATCGTCAAGGTTAAGCTCGTTCTGTGTAGCACATGGAAGAGCAAGGTCACACTTGATTGACCATACGCCGTGATCATTTGCATCCTTCTTTACATGGTACTCAGCTGATGGTCTAGCAGCAGCATAAGCATCAAGACGTGCTCTCTTAACTTCCTTAACTTCCTTAAGAAGTGCAACATCGATTCCCTCTGGATCGTAGATCCAACCTGTAGAATCTGAACATGTAACACACTTAGCACCTAACTGATGTGCCTTCTGGATTGCGTAGATTGCAACATTACCAGCACCTGATACTGCACAAGTCTTGCCTGCGATATCAATGTCATGATCCTTTAACAGTGCGTTTGTAAGGTAAAGCAGTCCGTAACCAGTAGCCTCTGTACGAGCAAGTGATCCACCATATGTAAGTCCCTTACCTGTGAGAACTCCCTCGTATGATCCACGGATTCTCTTGAACTGACCGAACATGAAACCGATCTCTCTAGCGCCTGTTCCGATATCTCCAGCTGGAACATCGACATCAGCACCGATATACTTGCAAAGCTCTGTCATGAAGCTCTGGCAGAATGCCATGATCTCTCTGTCTGACTTACCCTTAGGGTCGAAGTCTGAACCACCCTTACCACCACCGATTGGAAGTGTTGTAAGTGAGTTCTTGAAAACCTGCTCGAAACCAAGGAACTTGATGATACCAAGGTTTACTGATGGGTGAAGTCTGAGACCTCCCTTGTATGGTCCAATGGCATTGTTGAACTGTACACGGAAACCTCTGTTGACCTGTACCTGTCCGTTGTCATCTACCCATGGTACTCTGAACATGAGCTGTCTATCTGGCTCTGTGATTCTCTCGAGGATAGCATTCTTTCTGTAAAGCTCCTCATTTGCCTCGATACAAGGTCTGAGTGAATCAAGAACCTCTGTTACTGCCTGTAAGAACTCAGGCTGATCTGCATTCTTCTTCTGTACTATCTCGAGTACTTCATCAACATATGACATAGTAAAAATCCTCCTAAACTGATTATATATCGTGACCTGTTAATTATTTCCTGACCACGTTCCCTATTATAGTATAGGAAATTAAGATTGTAAAGAAAAAACTTGTGAAATCTAAGTATTTTTTTGTTTTTGCTTAATTTTCCCCTGTATTTATCAATTACGCTTATCATTTGTAAACATTGTTCCTGGTTATGACCGTTGCCACGGAAGATAATCCGAGATATTTTTCCACTGATCTCAGCTTCTACTACTTGTCATCGTCATGGTGAAGATCATTCTTCCAGTATCTGCATCTGTGCTTTACATTTGTGGAAAATACGATCTGAGTCTTGGTCTTGCCAAATCTCTGAAGCTCTCCTACAAAATGATCAAGATCTGCCGTTGTCTTGAAACGTACCTCTATGAGCATTGAGTAATCTCCTGTCACGCAGTTGCACTCCACAACATTTAACACGCTGTCTATATATGGATAGAACTCAGCCTTCTGCTCCGGTGAAACCTCCAGATTGATAAATGCCTTGATATAGTGACCCATGGCCTCCGGATTCAACTTGGTTGTAAATCCCTCGAGCACGCCCTCGGCAAGCATCCTGTCTATTCTTGTTCCAACTGCTGTAGGTGACATGGACACCTCAGCGCCTATATCTTTGAGTGATACACGTGCATTGTCCTGAAGCATGGCAAGTATCTTCTCATCCACCTCATCCAGTCTGTAGTATATCATTTCTTTCTTTTCCATAAGATATGTTCTCCTTCTCACTTTCTAAGGCAATTACAATATTATCCTACATAACCGCAATTGTCCTTTTTCCTATTCAAGCACCTTATCTCGTGGTGCAACTTGTGTTTCACAATCATATTAGCATATTTACTTAAGATTATAAATGTGTAGTGTCATTATATACCCTGCTCTGCGCAAATTACAACCTGATTTTTATGTATATTTACCGTTATACTCAACCTGGATTTTTACCCATAAGTTTTCGTCATTTTACGATATAATTATCCTCAAGCCAGTGCGCCACCCCATCCTCATCATTGGATGAAATAACCGCTGTGGCATAGCTTTTAAGCTGTTCATCAGCATTTTGCACTGCGTAGCTTTCATCAGCAAGTTCAAACATATCTATATCATTCCTGCCGTCTCCAAAAACAACTACCCTGTCGCAACCCAAAAGTTTCTGCAACTGTTTTATCGCATTTGCCTTGGATGCCGCAAGCGGCATGATCTCCAGCCATTGTTCATCCGTATAAATGTCTTTCTGATATACACAGTGAAATGTTTCTTTATATTTATCGTACATTGGCTTTAATTTTTCCAGGCTGTCAATACAGGTGATATAGAAAATGTTTCCCACTTTCAGGTTCTCCACAGACCGTACTACATTCGTCCTGACATCCCCCTGTCTGCTGAGCAGGAACTTCTTCGTACCATCGGTACACAGCTCCGGGACATATGAAAACTTCTCCTTGCCATCTATCCGCGCATACACTATCGGAAATATCTGATTACCAAATAGATCGTCAAGCACTGATCCTACCGATTCATCAAAGTAATTCGCAGCAAGGACTTCACCGGTAAGATTGTCCACTATAAACGCACCATTGTACACGATCAACGGAATTTCTGCCCGCAGTCCATTTGTCACCTTCTTCGCTGTAACAAGTGAACGCGCCGTGGCATAAGAGAATATCATTCCTCTATCTGTCAGTTTATTGATTACACTGTTTGTATACTCGGATGTGGTCTCATCGCTGCGAAGGAGCGCGCCGTCCAGATCTGATACATATAAAGTTTTCATGTTGTCACCCACCTATCACAATTTTTCTGCAATACATACTATATTTCTACAACTCACACATTTTCATACAACGTACATTATTTCTTATAATGCTTTCGTTTTCTCACAATTCACTCGATTTCCTACTCCCCACTAGATTTTCAATTTTCTACTACATACTAGTTTCCATAACACTCTATCTTCTGTACAGGATTTCCACATCGCCGTCCACGAATCCAGCGGCAACAGCCTCGTACTTCTTAAGTTTCTCAGCATATTTTCCTTCTGTGAGATACTTTCTGATCATCTCACAGGAAATATCAAGTATCTTCTCCCAGCCTACACCCTGCTGCCATTCGTACAGATCTTCCCCAGTCGTGAACTCCTCGTAACAATTCCAGTCCTCGTCCTCCTCGTCAAAATAAGTTGAACTTATCAACTGGATCGACCAATGCAAGTCCACCTCTTCATATATATTGAAGTTGATCGCCACCCCCGGCAGCGGCATATTCTCATCTAAAATTCTGTCTAACCATTTTGCAAATTCATCATACATAACTAATCCCCCGTATATAAAACAAAGCTGATGTGAAGTATTCCCTATACACATCAGCCCTGTTTTTATGACTCTATATAATTATTACTTGTTGTTCTTGATGTACTCATCAATTCCCTTTGCAGCAGCTCTACCAGCTTCCATTGCAAGGATAACTGTTGCAGCACCTGTTACGGCATCGCCACCGGCATATACGCCTTCCTTGGTTGTCTGTCCGTTTGCCTCTTCTGCAACGATACACTTCCACTTGTTTGTCTCAAGTCCCTCTGTTGTAGATGAGATAAGTGGGTTTGGTGAAGTTCCAAGTGACATGATTACTGTGTCAACGTCCATTGTGAACTCTGAATCTGGAATCACAACAGGTCTTCTTCTGCCTGATGCGTCTGGCTCACCGAGCTCCATCTTCACACACTTCATACCGCATACCCAGCCGTTCTCATCCTCAAGGATCTCTGTTGGGTTTGTGAGGAGATCAAATATGATTCCCTCTTCCTTAGCGTGATGAACCTCCTCTACTCTGGCTGGAAGCTCCTCCTCTGAACGTCTGTATACGATATGTGTCTCAGCGCCAAGTCTGAGTGCTGTTCTCGCTGCATCCATAGCAACATTTCCACCGCCGACTACGGCAACCTTCTTGCCTCTCATGATAGGTGTATTTGAATTCTCGTCAAATGCCTTCATGAGATTGCTTCTTGTGAGGTACTCATTTGCTGAGAATACGCCGTTGGCATTCTCACCTGGGATACCCATGAACTTAGGAAGTCCTGCACCTGATCCGATGAAAACTGCGTCAAATCCCTCATCCTCAAGGAGTGAGTCGATCGTAACTGACTTTCCTACTACTACATTTGTCTCTATCTTGACACCAAGTGACTTGATGTTCTCGATCTCCTTGGCAACTACCTTCTCCTTTGGAAGACGGAACTCTGGGATTCCGTATACGAGAACTCCGCCTGGCTGGTGAAGTGCCTCGAATATAGTTACGTCGTAACCCATCTTTGCAAGATCTCCGGCTGCTGTCACACCTGAAGGACCTGATCCGATGACTGCCACCTTATGACCATTCATCTCCTTTGCAGGCTCTGGCTTGATTCCGTTCTCACGGGCCCAGTCAGCAACAAATCTCTCAAGCTTACCGATGGATATCGCCTCGCCCTTGATTCCTCTGATACACTTCTGCTCACACTGTGTCTCCTGTGGACATACACGGCCACATACAGCAGGAAGTGCTGATGACTCGCTGATGATCTTGAATGCCTCAGCGAAGTTGCCCTCCTTGACCTGAGCTATAAATCCAGGGATATTGATAGATACAGGACAGCCATTCATACATGGGGCGTTCTTACATCCTATACATCTTGAAGCCTCAGCCATAGCCTCCTCTTCATTATATCCATAACAAACCTCTTCAAAATTCTTTGCACGTACCTGTGGCTCCTGCTCGCGAACCGGCACTCTCTTCCAAACATCTACTTCTATAGCCATTACTTGTCACCTCCACAGTTTCCACATCCGCCATGATGTGTATCGCCCTCTTTTGCTGCAAGGAATGCTCTGCCCTCTGCAGTCTTGTAGAGCTGCTGACGCTGCATAGCCTCCTCAAAGTTCACCTTGTGACCATCGAACTCTGGTCCATCTACACACGCGAACTTAACCTCTCCGCCTACTGTCACACGGCAGGCACCACACATACCTGTTCCGTCTACCATGATAGGGTTAAGGCTGACAACTGTAGGAATCTCAAGCTCCTTTGTGAGCTTACATACAAACTTCATCATGATCATAGGTCCGATGGCAACACACACATCATACTTGTTGCCAGCGTCTACAAGCTTCTGGATCTCATTTGTAACGACACCCTTGCTTCCATATGAACCGTCATCTGTTGTGATATACAGGTTGCCGGCTACCTTCTTCATCTTGTCCTCAAGAATGATGAGTGACTTGTTTCTTCCTCCGACGATGACATCAGCTTCGATGCCCTGCTCGTGGAGCCACTTTACCTGTGGGTATACAGGCGCTGTTCCAACACCACCTGCAACGAAGAGGATCTTCTTTTTCTTGAGCTCTTCTATATCTTCTTTGCAGAACTCTGATGGACATCCAAGTGGTCCAACGAAATCCGCAAATGAATCTCCTGCCTTCTTATTCTTCATCATCTCTGTAGCAGCTCCGACTACCTGGAATACTATAGTGATGGTTCCGTCCTCTCTTGAGTAATCGCAGATAGTGAGAGGAATTCTCTCTCCATCCTCTGAACCTCTGACAATTACAAACTGTCCCGGAAGACATTTATTTGCAACTCGTGGTGCAACCACGTCCATGAGGTATATGGTCTCTGTCAACTGTTCAACCTTAGTAATCTTATACACTCTGTGCTCCGTCCTTTCCGACAGCCAAATCTGACTGTTATGATCATTTTATTCTGTAAATGGGTGCATTTGCCCCTATTTATACACGTACGTACTTAATTTAGCAAAAAATATCAACAAAATCAAGGTATATGTAAAAATAGCACTGCATTACTGCAACACTGTGTTTTTCACATTTTCCTTATTCTTCTCAGATTTGGTCCAAATTTATCCTTACAAGCACCTTATTTGTCCCCTCAGACACAAAACTTCCCTAATTATCCTCAAGCACAAAAAATCCCGCCAAAAGAGAAAATTTTCTCTCTGGCAGGGACTATTATGTCTCTAGTGATACAAAACTGCATACACTATTATTCTTTTGTCTCATTACACAATCTTACTGACACATTTCAGCGTCAATGTATATTCCTAGCTTTTTCTATATCTTACTTTATATTACTATCTCTTCCTCTTCGCCTTGGCCTTAAGAGCTTCCTCTTTTCTGCGCTCATTCTCCATCTGAAGAAGCTTCTTCATGCCGTCAAGTTTTTTCTGGTTCAGCTTTATCTGCTCAAGCTCACTCTCAGCCATCTGCTGTGCCTCTTCACTCTGGAAGCTGACAAACTTGTCAAATGCTCCCGGATAGGCAAATGTCTTTTCTACATTATTATAAGAAAATACAATTCTTATATGGCTTCCATCACATTCCATCACACTGCCTTCACCAAACTTCACATGGTTTACTTTTTCATTCTCAAACATCTTTACATCCTCCTATCCATATTATTTCCATCTACAATGCTATTGAAACAAACGCTCTAAAATCACTATATGATACGCCTGTCTGTTTCGATTCGCAAGGCTACCTTCTGTTCACTAAAGCTTCTTCTTGCTACTAAATATACTGTAACAAAAAAATCGGCACTTTTTCCAGTTAAAAATGCCGACTTTTTTATTTTCGTGAAAATAGTCACTGTGGGTCATTGTTTTTGTTCATTATTGTTTTCTCAAACACATGAAACATACAAAAATGTGCTCATATTTTTACCAAGCCATATTGTGCACTTTTAATCTATCTTGCATTTGCTTTGAGAAGTTCCGCAACCTCCGTCTCTGTTGCAAGTGAGAGTGCCTTTGCTGCCAGCTCATCTGCTTCAGCCTTCGACCACTTTGCTATGATTCCTCTTGTCGCAAGGACTGAAGTGGCACTAACTGAAAACTCTCCCAGTCCAAATGATATAAGGAGAGGTATGAGCAACGGATCTGCTGCCGCCTCACCGCACATGCCTACCATGATGCCCGCTGCATTTGCCGCCTCGATGATATTCTTCATGGAGCGGAGAACTGCAGGATTGTAGGATGAGTACAGATAAGCAACCTTCGCATTACCTCTGTCGACCGCCATGGTGTACTGCGTCAGGTCATTTGTGCCTATGCTGAAGAAGTCTGCCTCCTTTGCAAGCAGGTCTGCTATGATACTTGCCGCAGGAGTCTCTATCATTGCACCGACCTGGATATCCTTGTTGTATGCTATATTCTCAGCGTCAAGCTCAACCATAAGCTCCTTAACAAGAGCCTTCACACTTCTGATCTCATCAACACATGTGACAAGCGGTACCATAATCTTGATATCGCCAAATGCACTCGCACGGAGAAGTGCCCTCAGCTGTACTCTGTATGAATCTTTATTCTGCAGACAATATCTCACTGCTCTGAAACCTAAGAACGGATTGTCCTCTTTCTCAAGTCCAAGGTATGGGATATCCTTGTCACCGCCCACATCAAGGGTTCTGATGATAACCTCTCTGCCCTCCATGGTCTCAGCAGCCGCCTTGTACGCCTGAAACTGTTCTTCCTCAGATGGAAGCTCCGATGCACCCATGAAAAGGAACTCTGTTCTGAAAAGGCCAACGCCCTCTCCGTCGCATGCAGCAACCTGCTTTGCATCCTCCGGATTACCAATATTGCCATACAAATGTACCTTTACACCGTCAGCTGTGACTGTGTCTTTGCCTCTATATACCTCAAGAAGAGCCTTGTCGCTAAGATACTTCTCTCTCTTTGCCTGATATTCGTCTATCTCTTCCTGGGACGGATCAAGTATGCAGATTCCATCGCATCCGTCAACTACTGCTGTCATTCCATCTGAAACCATGTCAACTATTCCGTCCACGCTGAGTACCGCCGGTATCTCAAGTGCTCTTGCAAGAATAGCTGAGTGGGATGTCTTGCCGCCAACCGCAGTGATGATTCCTGCCACATTCTCCTTGACGATTCCCGCTGTCATGGAAGGGGTAAGATCCTCAGCCACAAGGATAGTTCCGGCTGGAACCTCTGATATGTTCATGTCCGGCGTGCCAGTAAGTATCTTGAGCATTCTCACCTTGATGTCGCCGATATCCGTTGCTCTCTGTCTTGTGAGCTCATCATCTGCCATCTGGAACATTCCGGCAAACATATCGCATGTACTCTCAAATGCAGCCTCTGCACAGGTTCCGCTCATAATCGCGCCCTTTGTGATCTCATCCATTCCCGGGTCTGTGAGGAGCAATATGTGTCCCTCAAGTATCTCCGCATTGTGCTCTCCGACACTCTCCTTCATAGCCTCCGCCATGGCATGAGTCTTTTCTGTAAATGCTGCAACTGCATCGTCATATCTCTTGATCTCTGCATCTGTATCTGTGATCGTTCTGTTCTCATATTCCGGCTTTGCGTCAGATATGATCACAACCTTTCCAACGCCGTAGCCAGCTGAACCCGCGATTCCTTTATTCATAAGAAAACCTCCAATTATTCTCTATACAACAAATGGTACTCCAGCCGAGTACCATTTGCCTGTAACCTGTACTGAAGTCTGATTTCAGATTTCATATATAAATAGTCCGCTTCGACGTCAGGGCAATGTACTTATATTACTCGCCGAATCCTGACTCGATGAGCTCAACTGCCTTTGCAAGAGCCTCCTTCTCATCCGCACCGTCACACTCTATTGTAACCTCTGCACCACACTTGATGCATGCTGCGATGATGAGCATTACGCTCTTGGCATTGATCTTCTTGCCTGCCACATCAAGAGTTACTGCGCATGAGAACTTTGTCATCTCCTTTGCAAATACTCCTGCTGGTCTCATATGAAGTCCCTGTTCATTTACCACTTTTACTGTCTGTGCTACCATAATAATCTTCTCCTTTTCTAATACGGGCCGCAATGATCATTATACGACTGCAAGTGATTGTATATATCATTTGCAGAATTTGTGTTACATAAGCGGCCCTTGTTTTGTTTAATAATATATTGTGACTTGTAATTATCTGCTTTATGGTTCTGTTTCTTATCAACCCTCGGATTTAGCAGAATTTTGTAAAAACATTTGATCTGCATTTTTCTGTTATATGGTATCACAGCCAGATGTTCCCCACACCTTTTTCGTTATTCCATATATCCGACAGATTTTCACAAACCCCAATTGTATAAATTATAACATTCTGTCGTTTTTTGTGCATTACTTTTGTGCATTTTTTACTCCTGCACGTTTCTCTTGATAAGACCGAGCATGATACATGTGATCACTGATCCTACAAGCCATGAGATGATGTATGGTAACCAGTTGCCTACTGTTGCGAATACAAAGATTCCGCCGTGAGGTGCCATCAGTGTACATTTGAATGCTGCTGACATTCCACCTGCAACTGCTGCGCCTACGAGCGTACATGGTATTACGTGGAGTGGATCTGCTGCTGCAAATGGTATTGCACCCTCTGTGATGAATCCACATGACATTACAATATTTGATACTGTTGAGTTCCTCTCTGCCTTTGTGAACTTCTTAGGGAAGAAGATACATGCAAGAGCAATTCCAAGTGGAGGTACCATACCACCTACCATAACTGATGCCATTGAGATATAGCATGCCTGAACTGCTGGATCTGAGAGCTGTGCGCCGCCTGCGACAAGCTCTGACGCTGTTGCGAGAACCATTGTTCCGTATACATAAGCTGCCTTGTTTATAGGGCCGCCCATGTCTATCGCCATCATACCGCCGAGGATAATTCCAAGTGGGATGAGAAGATTTTTATTTGCAAGGGCTGTCAGCATATCTGAAAGTCCTGTATTGATCAATCCAATAATCGGATTGAGTATAAATATCATAAGTACTGCAACTATAAACATACCAACAAGTGGGTATATAAGTGTTGGCTTGATTCCCTCCAGTGACTTAGGGAATTTGGAGCAGATCTTTCTAAGAAGAAGAACTACATATCCTGCAAGGAAACCTGCTGCGATACCGCCGAGGAAACCTGATACTGTATTTCCGCCGCCTTCTGCGACGAATCCAAACTTTGATATAAATGACTGGAAGCCGCCAAGGTTATCTCCTGCCCATACATAACCGGACAAGGCTGCATTTCCGGAAGATGCCAGGATACCGCCGAGGAAACCAACCGCAAGTCCAGGTCTGTCTGCTATAGACTCTGCTATAAATCCTGCAAGCACCGGAACCATCACGCCCATCGCCAGGCCACCGGCATACTTGAAGAATGCTGAGAGCGGGGTCATGGAACCGAAGTTGGATCCACCTGTTGCACCAAATCCGCAAAGTGTATCTATAAGGAATGCAAGAGCTGTGAGGATACCACCGCCGATTACGAATGGGAGCATGTGTGATACTCCGTTCATAAGATGCTTGTATATTCTGCTTCCTACACTGCCATTTGCACTGCTTGACTCTTTTCTGCCACCCTCCTCGTGGTGAACAGGAACCTGACCATCCACGATCTTCTGTATGAGCTCCTCAGGCTTGTGTATTCCGTCTGCCACTCTTGTGAAAAGAACCGGCTTTCCATCAAATCTTGCTGTTTCAACACTCTTGTCAGCTGCAACTATGATACCATCACAGTTTGCGATCTCTTCATCAGTAAGTATATTTTTTGCTCCGCCTGAGCCATTTGTCTCAGCCTTTAAGGCATATCCCATCTTGGCGCCGGCCTTCTCAAGTGCCTCAGCTGCCATATATGTGTGAGCTATTCCTGTAGGACACGCTGTAACGGCAAGCACTCTAAAGCCTTTCTTCTCAGGAGCCTTCTCAACTGCCTTTTCCTCAGGCTTCTCTGCTGTCTCCTCTGGGAACTTTGCGTTCTCATATTTGTCAACGACTGCAAGGAATGCATCCTTGTCTGCTGCCTTCAGAAGCTCTGCTCTGAAGTCCTCATCCATGAGGAGCATAGACAGTCTTGAAAGTACCTCAAGATGTACATCTGATCCGCTCTCTGGTGCTGCGATCATGAAGAACAGGTTTGATGGCTGTCCGTCAAGTGAATCGTAATCAACTCCATCTGGAACTGTCATAGCTGCAAGTCCAGGTCTCTTGACTGCCTTGTTCTTGGAGTGAGGGATCGCTATTCCTTCTCCTATAGCTGTTGAGCCCTCTTCCTCTCTCTTAAGTATTCCTTCTTTGTATGTTTTCTTGTCTGAGATGTTGCCTGCTGCATCGTGCAGGTTTACAAGGTAGTCGATCGCTGCATCCTTTGAATCTACCTTTACACCCAGAGCAATGCTTTCCTTTGATAAAAGCTCTGTGATTCTCATAAGCGTAACCTCCTCTTAAATAATCAGCCGCATCCACATATGCTGCTGTGCGATATCTGAATCTCCTAAGTATTCCCTCTCACGACGGAACACGTACGTTTTACTATAACTGCTTGTAGAGTTCTTCTACTTTGTCCGCTGTGGCAAGGCCTTCTGAAAATGCTGTGGCACTTCCGGTTGCTGTTCCTCTCTTCAGCGCTTCCATGTAATCGTGATCCTTCAGGTAGCTTGCTGTAAAACCTGCCACCATAGAATCACCTGCCCCTACTGAGTTCACAACTGTTCCCTTTGGAACTCCGATCTTGTGAACCTCTCCTGTCTCTGTGATGAGTATTGCTCCGTCCCCTGCCATGGATATGAGCACATTTCTTGCACCCATGACCTGAAGCTTCTTCGCATACTCAACGATCTCGTCGTCGCTCTTTAAGACTACTCCGAACATCTCGCCAAGCTCATGGTTATTCGGCTTGATGAGAAATGGATGGAACTTCAATACATTGAGCAGAAGATCCTTTGTCGCATCCACCACGATGTCGATGTTCCTGTTCATAAGCTTCTCCATGATCTGCTCGTATATGTCAGATGGAAGTGAAGCAGGGATGGTTCCCGCAAGTATCAGGCAATCTCCCGACTGGAGCTTGTCCAGCTTGTCAAACATCTGCTGAAGCTCATCTTTCTTAATGTCGGGTCCCTGTCCGTTGATCTCCGTCTCCTGTTCTGCCTTGATCTTGACATTTATCCTGCTGAGACCATTCTTCAGCTGGATAAAATCTGTCTTAACTCCCATGGCCTTGACTCCGTCCTCAATCTCCTTACCGGTAAATCCGGCAACAAAACCGAGAGCTACGGAATCAACTCCTATGTTCTTAAGTACGGTGGAGACATTGATACCTTTGCCGCCATAGAATATGGCTTCTGACTTACTTCTGTTCACCATTCCAAGCTCAAGGCTGTCCATCTTGACAACATAATCGAGCGCTGGATTGAATGTCACCGTATAAATCATTATCTGAGTACCTCCTTTACAACTGTGGCGTCTATGTACTTATCATTTACAAGTCTGTCCGTGATAATACAGGCTTTTTCGATTGCCGCAAATGTCACCGCTGTCACCTTGTCAAACTTGCTGCTGTCGGCAAGGACTATGCTGGCATAAGATCTGTTCACCGCTTCCATCTTCACCATAGCCTCTTCCACATCGACCGTTGTGAATCCATAATCCATATGGATTCCATTTGTTCCAAGAAAGCACTTTGTGAAATTGAACTTTTTCATGGAATTGACCGCCTCGGCTCCGATGATTGCCTCTGTGATCGGCTTTACAAGTCCGCCTATCATATACGTTCTGAGGTTCTTCTTGAGAAGCCGCTTGGCATGTGCTATTCCATTGGTGACAAATGTAGCATTTGTTTCGCCGATATAGTCGATCATGAGAGCCGTGCTGGTTCCTGCATCTATAAATATGAAATCTTCATCATTGATCATAGTTGCCGCGTATTTTGCAATGGCACTTTTCTCTTCGACGTTGAGCTGTGCCTTGGCTGAAACCGGTGCCTCATTGGTGATATATTCATGCTCAATCGCCTTGGCACCACCATGGAATCTCTTGATCTTACCCATATCGTCCAGAGCTATCAAATCTCTTCTTATAGTAGATTCTGACGCTCCCGTGATCTCCGTGAACTCTGCAACTGTCATAGACTTTCTCTCTTTCAGTGCATCTAAAATCGCTGTGTATCTATCCTCGGTCATCATAATAATTGCCTCCTGCCTTTTAAGTATGTCTCCTGTATATGTGTTTTCGTGTTTGTGTATTTTCTTTTTTCGTGGCTTTTCAGAATGCATATATCTGCATCCGGTGCTTTTAACTTTTCTTTAGGATAACATATTTTTTGACTGTTTTCAATTATTTGTGATTGTTTCAAGGTGATTTTCACTTGATTTCAGTCACTTTCAATCAATCTATATGCATAATATCATCGTAAATGAAGATTGTCAATCATTATTCTGCATATTTTTGAAGATTTCTGAATTATTTTGATTGTTTTTGACTATTTGTTGCTTCGCTACTCAAAATGGGGACGGAGGGGACAGGCATCTCCGTCCCCACAGGCTCCCGGTCTTAAAAAAACAAAAGACGTTGCCCTCACCGGTCAACGCCTTATACTTTTGAATTATTATTTTATTTATATTACTATGAAGCATCCGCAGGATTTACATGCACCATCACATGCTTTACCTTTGGAAAATTCTTCTCTATGCCCTCATGGACTTCCTCTGCTATCTCATGTGCCTGCCTTAATGTATACGAACCATTTACGCCTATCTCCACATCTACGTATATCTTGTTGCCAAATATCCTTGTGTGGAGAAGATCAACACTGAGAACTTCTTTCTGGGCGAGCACAAAATCCCTCATCTCTTTCTCTGTTTCATCATCGCAGGAATGGTCCACCATCTTATCCATGGCATCCTTGAAGATATCATATGCCGCCTTAGCTATGAATACAAAGATAACAATACTTGCAATGGAATCCATAACTGGGAATCCCATCATCGCACCACCGATACCGACAAGCGCGCCGACTGATGACAACGCATCTGAGCGGTGATGCCATGCATCTGCCATAAGTGCGCTTGAATCTATCTTCTTCGCATAGTGTCTTGTGTACCAGTACATTATCTCCTTTGTGACAATGGATACAACAGCCGCAACCAGTGCCAGCATCCCCGGTTTCTGCAGGTTCTGGTAATTGCCACCGATTATGTCCTTAACCGCCTGCGAGCCGATCTTGATACCGGTATACAGCAGCACTATAGACAGCACGATCGCCGCCACACACTCAAGCCTCTCATGACCGTATGGATGTTCCTTGTCGGATTTCTTCGACGCCAGCTTCACCCCGATTATGACTATTATGGTGCTGAACACGTCTGATGCAGAATGTACCGCATCACTTATCATTGCATTTGAATGTGCAAATATTCCCGCAAATAATTTGAATACTGACAGAAGTATGTTCTGTACTATCGTTATAAATGATACTTTATTTGCAACCTTTTTAAACTCATCCTCTGATACGGCAGATTCCGCCATCGTGTTTATTTTGTTTGCGCTTTCCATATAATCAGCCATCCTTTCCTAATGAACACCAGTCTATTGATAATCACCTTAATCAAAAGACCGATGCTGTGCGATCAATAAATTTCAGAAAGCTCTTATCACTAAATATATGTGGGAGATTTTATAGAATGTCTAAAAGAGTATAAAAAAACACCCACGACTCAGTATTAGTAACTACTGTCCCGTGGATGTAAAGATTCCACTGCCATGATGGCCCGACTCCTTGGCTTTCGCCAATGGTCTGCTCAGTTTGTACTGTAGATTTATATGCAGTGCAAAGAGTTAATTTAGGTTATCATCTATGGCAGTCTATGTCAATATTTATTTTCAGATCAAAACTCTTTTTCAAAACTGAACTTAATATCCTTGAGATCAAGTCCATTCGACTTCACATACAGTCGGAGCACATTGAATCTGCCGTAAAATTTGACCTCTTTCCTGATCACAACATCCTTGCCGTCAGTTCCGTTAAATGTGAAGTTGCTCACAGGGAATCCGTTGAAAAACAAGGTACACGGCAGCTGGGCAAGCTTTTCAAGAGTTGAACTTCCCCTCAGACTCACCTCATACTCTCCCGGATGTTCAACATCAAGGGCTATGACATAATTCGTGTCGGCGGTGCTGGCCTTCTCTGTCAGATCTATAAGTATGTCTCTGTCGACATTGATGTATTCCACATCATCAATTGAAAAATCGTCAGCCTGCTTTGGTCGATTTATTATCTCTATATTTACAGGTTCTCCCACAAGACGCTTAAATGCATTTGTATCCATGGCAAAGCTACACACATTCTTTGCGATCCTCTGGAGCTCAGCTCTCAATATCCGTCCATCCTGAAGTGCCTCTAGGACATTGTCTCCACCCATGTTCTTAGAGCCGTCCGGACAGCACATATACATGTCATTCTGTGCCTGTATCATAGTTGCAAAGTCATTTGCATCCGGCTCCATACCTCTGCGGTTGATGGATGCCCACCAATCTGTCATGACCACGCCTGTAAATCCCCACTCATTTCTGAGTATCGTGGTATTCAGATCATAACTTCCTGCAGTGTAGAGACCGTTTACCAGACCGTATGTTGTCATGACCGAGTCGGCATATCCTGACTTTACAGCTATCTCAAATCCCTTCAGGTATATCTCCCTGAGTGCCCTCTGGGAGATGACAGAGTCCATTGTATGGCGGTGATACTCCTGATTATTTCCGCAGAAATGCTTGATCGTTCCGGACACACCACTGGACTTAAGTCCCTCTAACTGGGCAGTTGCAATGGAACCCGTAAGGTATGGATCCTCGGAGAAATACTCAAAGTTTCGTCCATTAAGCGGGTGACGGTGAATATTCATTCCCGGTCCGAGAAGAACCTCAACCTTATTCGCTGTCATCTCAAGTCCGAGAAGTGCATACAGTCTGGTGTTCAATTCTTTGTTAAATGAACATCCACACAGAGTGCCATTTGGAAGTGAGAAGGCCTTCATGCCCGAATCAAGTCTCATTCCGGAGGGTCCGTCATCACAGCACACCGATGGGATCTTATGTGCGATCAAATTTGGCGATACCCCGGCAAATGCTGACGCTGTTCCCGCCGTCACAAGAGAACTTCCCATTCCCTCGCCACGGACAAAGCATGCCAGATCCTCATCATCAAACTGCGTGATGAACTCATCCATGGTTGCCTTGCCTTCCCTTACATCAAGAAGCGTAATACCCTTGTCACCGGTAACCGGTAGCTCCTCCGGCAGCTCCTGCTCTCTCCTGTCATACATATCAACAGTGACTAGAGGTGTCTCCTCATACTCTATAAGCATCCTGCCGTTCTCATCACAGAATGGTTTCATGCGGTCAAACTTCTCATAAGGTGCAAGTGCCTCCTGAAGCTTCTGAAGCTCCACAGTCTCGGCAAGCTCAAAGAACAGACACTCTGTTGTATTTCTTATGCTGTTTCCTACATGGATAGTATAGTCTCCTGCTTCAAGCACATAACAGTTTCTATGGCCTGTCGCCCCTGAATCGTCAAATGATGCCATACGGTCAAGCGGGATCTCAAACTTCAGCTCATCGCTGAGTCCCGGAACAAGCTCCTTTGTCTTCGCAAAATCAATGAGTACTCTGGATGGCTTGCCAAGCCTGCCCTGAGGCATCTCACCGTACACCTGGACAACCTCCTTGCCAAGTCTCTTTCCTGTATTTGTGACTTTGACACAGATATTCGCCACGCCTTTTTCAAAATCCAGGCTTGCATGTTTTACGCCGATCTTGAAGTCTGTGTATGACAATCCGTACCCAAACGGATATCTGACCTTATCCTTTGCAAATGTCTCGAAATAACGGTATCCCACATAGATATCCTCAGCGTAGAAGTTTCTCTCTTCGCCGCCGAAATTGTCATACGCAGGATAATCCTTGATATCGTAGGCTATCGTGTCTGTGAGTTTTCCTGAAGGGCTGACATCCCCTACGAGGACATCAACCACTCCATATCCTCCGACCATTCCGCCCTGCCATACATACATGCAGGCATCCGGGGAAATCGTGTCAAGAAATGACATATCTATAAGACCGCCGACATTCAAGAGAACGACCATCTTCTGGAAATTCTCTCTGACAAGTCTAAGCATATCAGTCTCTATATCAGTGAGCATAAATGCTCCTTTTTCAAGTGTATTGTCCTTGTCCTCGCCTGCCGTCCTAGCGATTATCACTATGGCCGAATCCGACTCACCGGCAGCCTCCTGCACGAGTTCCTCTGTAACCGGCATCTCCGCCTGTGACCACGGCTCCTGTCCCCAGCCAAGTCCCAGCTCCACAGGATGTTCCTTATCCCATGCGGCATAAGTCTCTGCCAGCTTCTGATTGACATTCACATCCTTGCACTCATTAAGTGCATCAAGGATTCCTACCACTTTGGCAACATTCACCATGCCGCCCGAACCGGTTCCACTCTTATAATAATGGTTCTGCATGCGTCCAAATACAGAAACCGTCTCTCCCTGCTTAAGCGGCAGAGCTTTGTTGTCGTTCTTTAACAGAACAAGTCCCTCTGCAACCATCTCACGGGCTGTCTTCTCATATACTGCCCAGTCAAGTACTCTATCTTCCATGTATTTAACCTCCAACGTTTTGAACACCTATTTATTCACGACTTCACTATGTTATTTATTTTACAAGATTTATCCATTTTTTGATATGGAAAACTCTGTTTATTTGCTGTGCTGATAGCATTTCCATCCTGCTTACTATCTTACTTATTATCTTGCTTATTATTATTTTCCCGGTAATGCAGAAAAAACAATGGTGGGGATAAAGCTCCCCACCTCTGTTATTATATATTCAAATCTCACTGTATATATTTAAGACTATGAACGATAATCCCCATTGATCTTCACGTAATCATATGTCAGGTCACAGCCCCATGCCTTGGCTGTCACTTCACCGATTCCGAGATCTATGTTGATGTGTATCTCATCTGAGCTCAATACCTTGGCTGCCTTCTCCTCTGAGAATGGTACGCCTGCGCCGTTGCGGCATACTGGAACCACGCCAAATTCTGACTCAAGATCAACTGCAACCTTGTCTATATCAAAGTCAGCCTCCGCATATCCGATGGCACAGAGGATACGTCCCCAGTTGGCATCCTCGCCGAACATAGCGCACTTTGTAAGTGGAGAACGAATAACACTCTTTGCAACTATGATGGCTGTGTCAAGGTCAGGTGCTCCTGCAACTGTACACTCGATCATCTTGGTTGCGCCCTCACCGTCCGAGGCGAGCATCATGGTCATGCACTCCATAACTATGTAGAGTGCCTTCTTGAACTTCTCATATGCTTCATTCTCCGTGTCGATGAGCTTGTTGCCCGCAAGGCCATTTGCCATGACTGTCAGGGTATCATTTGTGGACTGGTCGCCATCCACCGAGAGACAGTTGTAAGTAACCTTTACGATCTCTAAGAGCGCCTTCTGGATAAGCTCTGATGTGATGGCTATGTCTGATGTGATGAAGTTAAGCGTTGTAGCCATGTTTGGATGGATCATTCCGCTTCCCTTTGCCATACCTCCGAGGGTGCATGTCACTCCGTCTATGTCGAACCGGACAGCAACCTGCTTGTCAACTGTGTCTGTGGTCATGATAGCATTTGCCGCCTTGTCGTTGCCGTCTGCTGAGAGACCGTCTGCAAGCTCTTTCATGTACTCCTCAAATGGCTCGATAGGGATGATCTGTCCGATGACACCTGTTGAAGCATTGATGACAAGATTTACATCTATGCCAAGGGCATCCGCTGCAAGCTGGGATATCTTCTCAGCCTTCTCTATTCCATCTGCGTTGCATGTGTTGGCATTCTTGGAGTTCACAATGACTGCCTGTGCCTTGTTGCCAGACTTCTTCAGGTGCTCCTTGGTAACTGTAACCGGCGCGCCCTTCACCTTGTTCTGTGTATACACGCCTGCTGCCACACATGGCACCTCTGAAAATACCATTCCGAGATCATTCTTGTTCTTATCAGGGTTCAGTCCACAGTTAAGTCCATTTGCTGTGAAACCCTTTGCAGCGCACACGCCACCGTCTACATATGTATAACCGTCATATATCTTCTTATTCATAGTAATCCAATCCCTTCTAAAATGTATTTTAACCAAGCATCCTCAATTGGCTGCCAACTTAATGTTCGCAGCCAATTGATACATCCTATCTATTCACCCACGCAAGGAACTTGTCCAGTCTGCCAATGGTCTTGTCTTTTCCAATCACGTTCATGATAGTGAACAGGTCAGGTGAGTTCTGCTTGCCTGTGATGGCAACTCTTACTATGGTACATACATCTGTTATGCTGCCCTTGTATCCGTCAGGATTCTGCTTGTACTCCTTAACATTTGGACAGTAGCCGATCTTCTCGCCCATGACCTTCATGCTTGAGAACCAGTCCTCTGAGTCAAGGAAGAGATCCTTCTTGTACTCCTCGATAACCTCTGTGATCATCTCCGGTGTGTACTTCTCGTCTATCTCATACTGGAGATCCAGCTCATTTTCTGGTGTATACAGATATCCGAACATCGCGCGCAGATCTGACCATTTGCCGACGTCCTTGCGGACCTTCTTGCCTGACATCTTCCACAGGTTGATGGTCTTCATGAAGCCGTCCTTGTCCTGTGTGCCAAATGTATATATGTTCTCGTCATGCTCCTTTGCCCACTCCATAATGAGGTTGTAACACTCCTCGGCTGTGAGCTTTGAGATCATCTCCTTGCTGACATCGTTGAGCTTCACCATATCAAAAAGCGCACCGCTGACAGGCATCTTCTTGAGTGAGAGTGTGAAGTCGTCTATTGTCTTGTCCGCATGGGCTGCATGCCACTCCTCGTAGTTGGAATTTGCTATTGTCATAAGGTACTCAAGCACGCTGACTGATGGGAAGCCCTGCTCTGCATAGAAACCAACCGCAGCCTCCGGATCCTTTCTCTTGCTGAGCTTTCTTTTTCTCTGGTGCTCGCCCTCCTCGTCCACAGTGACCTCAAGCTTCATGATAGGTGCGATATGCGCATACTTTGGAAGCGCAAATCCACACAGGTCAAAGAGCTGCTTGTGAAGTGGGTATGATGCAAGCCACTCGTCACCTCTGATGACAAGATTTGTCCTCATGAAGTGATCGTCAACTGCATGTGCAAAATGGTATGTAGGTATTCCATCTGACTTCAGAAGTACTACATCCATGATATTCTCAGGCATCTCAATCTTGCCCCTGATAGGATCGCTGTAGATAACAGTCTTTCCTGCCTCGCCCGGACTCTTGAGTCTCACTACATAAGGCTCACCCGCAGCAAGCTTCTCCTCTATCTGCTCGTAAGTCAGTTTTCTTCCAACTGCATACTCACCGTAATATCCTATGTCAACCTTTGCAGCCTCCTGCTTTGCCCTGATCTCGTCAAGCTCCTCGGCTGTTGTAAAGTCAGGATATGCATATCCCTCCTGCATAAGCTTCTTGACACAGGTCTGATATATCTCTTTTCTCTCGCTCTGCTTATATGGACCATATATAGTCTCGCCGCCCTCAAATGGTCCCTCGTCAAATCCAAGGTCAAACTTCTTCAGCGAATTGATGATCTCATTTACACCGTCCTCAAGCTCTCTCTTCCTATCGGTATCCTCTATTCTGAGGTAGAACACGCCACCGCTCTGCTTTGCAAGCTTTCTTGAGATCATGGCAGCATACAGTCCGCCGATGTGCATATATCCTGTAGGACTTGGCGCAAATCTTGTCACCCTTGCTCCCTCTGGAAGATCTCTCTCCGGAAACCTCTTCTCGAGGTCATCCACTGTATCTGTTATATCTGCAAATATCAAATCCGCTAACTTGTTGTAATCCATCTCCTGTTTTCACCTTTCTAACTAATTACTTCATGTTTTAAAATCTTCTAAATATCCCGCACCATCTGAACTGTACTACGGAACAATATATATACTTCATTTGTACTATATCCTGTCTGATTATAATTTGTATTATGTTTTACGTCAATTCTTTAAACCACAAGAACTATTGATCTCGTAATAACTTACTTGAATTTCACCAATCACGCCACAACCGATATCGTTTCTTATCTGCACCGCGTGCTGCGTTGTTTTTTGGGTGTTGATCATCCCCAACTCTCGTCATCCTAGTGCACTTATCTTCTTGATTTACACGTAAAATTCTCCACAACTATCTCATACACATTTACCGCTGCAAGCGCCTGGTATGAGTAGTTGTATTTCTTCTTCTCTATCTTGTCAAATGATCTCATATTATCAGTATTTCTTGTGAGCTGATGATTCATGAGGCAGTTAAGTGCCGCACACTTCTCCTCCGGTTCTGTGAGCTTTCTGGCTGTGCCATTTCCCATGATACTGCTGTAGAGATAACCGAAGCTGCATGCATTTGGTCCCTCAACCAGATAATGATCCGTGTCCATCTCTATGGCAACCTTCGGATCTGCCGCCAGCGCATCCACCTTCCTGCCATCGCCGGCAGAATGGAAGTAAAGCTTCAGGACATCCTCTTCGTAGGTATAGCCGAAATTCAACGGAACTATGTACATTCCCTCTTCATCATGCACCGCCATCCGGAACACCTTGCACGAATCAAGTACATCCACTATCTCTTCACGATCTGTTATCATCCTGTCACTTCTCCGCATCTCCCGCATACAATACCTCCCTCTATCATCATACAGTCTTGTGCAATCCTCTTTTTCTCATCTGCTATCTTAATCTCTAATCACTCGAAGATCAAAATACAATCTAATAAAATAGTATAAATGACGCCGGCATATTTTCAAGTTCTTTGGACTTTATATTATTCGGATTTTTACAATCTTTTTAATGCACCAGCCCACTCTTTTCTAATATCATCCATGAGCTTCATCATATATATCGACTCAGCCAGAGGCATCGACTCACTCTGCGTTCGTCCCTGTCTGATCATATCCAGACTCTCCATGATCTCATACTCATAACCACTTATCTGTTCCGGTACATCCACGTGTCTGATAAGCCTGTCCTCACAGTCGAACACATCTATCCCCTGCGGATTATTTATATTATTGACTATCATATATCCCTTCTCGCCATAGAAGATTCCTTTTCTGTCCGATCTGCCATATATGCTGTGGGTCGTCACTGCCATCCTTCCGTCTTCGTATTTGACTGTTATACTCTCCTGTCCGTCTACCCCGGTCTCATGCATCATGACAGACGATTCGATAGCTGATATCTCCTTACCCATATGCATGACAATGAAGTTCAGCCCGTAAACTCCCACGTCTAAAAGGGCACCTCCTGCCAGCTCTGGTCTGATCAGGCGCTCTATCTTTGATATCGGATAAGACAGATTACAGGTCATTGTCCTGATATCCCCTATCACACCTGATTCCAGGATCTCATTTATTATACGTCTTGATGGCATATACCTCGTCCATATTGCCTCAGCCACATACACCTTCTTCTCCGCTGCCAGAGCTGCGATCTTCTCAGCCTGCGCAGCATCGTAGGTAAATGCTTTCTCGCAGAGTACATTTCTCCCATGTTCTATACAGAGCTTCATGTGCTCATAGTGATGTGAATGCGGCGTTGCAATGTATATAAGATCTATCGTGTCATCACTTACCAGTTCTTCATAACTTCCATAAGCCTTATCTATATCAAATTCCCTGGCAAATGCATTTGCCTTTTCCAAAGTTCTTGAACCTACTGCATACAGCTCCACATTATCCATCTTATTTATCGTATCTGCCATGACACCGGCAATCTTGCCTGCGCCCAATATTCCTATGTTCACGTGCTGTCCTCCTGCTATTTCTATATGTTTTCAAGTGCTATCGCTGCACATATCAATCTTCCCAAGTATTCTCCTATTGTTTATTGACAAATTTGACACTACACATCCGATTATAACACACAGCCCGAAAAAAAGAAGAAAAACTCCTGATGCCAGCGATAACTGACACCAGGAGTCCTCCCCTTTATTTTGAACACCATTACCTGTGTCCAAACCACAATGTGTATATTATTTTGTTTTATGTTAAATACTGTATCAACGCTTATTATAGGCTATTGCAATGACATATATCAAGATATTTGTTTTCTCTCTGTATTGTATGCATTCGCAGCAACTGATTACTCACTGTATGGCATACATTCTTAGCAGCTGACTACTCCCTGTACATAAGGTAGCTGTACATATCTGCGTAATCGTGTCTTTCATTCTTGATGAAATCGATGGCTTCCCTTGGGTGCTGATTCAGCATTCCGGTCAGCATGTATGGCACATCATAGCCCCATACTGCATCTCCCTTTGCCTTGAGCGGAACCATGTACTGCTCTATGAACTTCAGGATGTGGTACAGGTTGTACTTTGGATTTCTGAGGAATCCAAGAAGAAGCTCAAGCGCACAATTTCCTGCGCCCCTGCCCATACAGCTTACAGTTCCATCGAGCATGCTCGCACCACTCCTCATTGCCTCAACAGTGTTGGCATAGGCAAGCTTTAAGTTGTCGTGTGCATGTATTCCTATCTTCTTGCCATACTTCTCTCCAACTGCGACATATTTCTCCGCGAGTTTCTTGATCTGCTCAGGGTACAGTGAGCCGTAGCTGTCAACAATATATATTCCATCTACATTGCTCTTACCAAGCATCTCAAGGGCAAGATCGATATCCGACTCCTGATCCTTTGAAACTGCCATAATGTTGCATGTCGTCTCGTATCCCTTTGCATGTGCATCCTCAATCATCTCGATGGCTGCCGGCATAGTGTTGATGTATGTCGCCACCCTCACCAGATCGATGACACTGTCGGCTCTGTCGATAATATCCTTCTTGTAGTCACATCTTCCGACATCTGCCATAACCGAGATTTTCAGATCTGTATTGTTCTCCCCGACGATGGCTCTTATGTCCTCCTCGTTACAGAACTTCCATTTGCCGAATTTGTTCACATCAAACATTTCCTTGGAGGCCTTATAGCCGAATTCCATATAATCAACTCCCGCCTTGATGTTCGCTTCATAGAGGGCTCTTATAAACTCGTCAGTAAAATAGAAATCATTGACAAGTCCTCCATCTCTTATTGTTGCGTCAAGTACCTGAATGTCAGGTCTGTAGGTGATCAAATCTCCGCCTATCATAATAGTGTCCTCCTTCTTCTTTTTTACATCAACCTTTCAATGGGATTTTTGATAACGGTCGATGTTTTCTCAATTTAAACTTGCGCCACTTTAACGCGTTGGCGTATGTTGGTGACTTTGTTTAGTATAGCACATAAAAAAATTAATGCAAGGACTTTATTCAAAAATACAATCTTGGGCTTTTCTATTTTCATCTACAGACCAGGATCTAAATATCCCACCTTAGAAAATAGTCTGGCTGTTTTTATCCTTTTTCGTAGAAAATCAAGATTCCAGAATAATTTTCTCACAAAAAATTATAGAACAGCCTAAAAGATACAATTTTCTGGAACTTTGTATCTTTTAGGCCTAAATTGTTGATTTCTGGATAATTTTTAGCTCAGATCCTCGCCGTTGGTCTCGATGACCTTCTTGTACCAGTAGAAGGAATCCTTTCTGTATCTCGCAAGATCCTTCATGTCAAACTCATCTCTGTTGACATATATAAATCCGTATCTCTTGGTGATTCCCTCGTGGGTGGACACGAGATCAATTGCTGACCAAGGGCAGTAGCCCATCATCTCTGCGCCCTCGTCTGCTGCCAGCTTGATCTGCTCTATATGTTTTCTTAAGTACTCTATACGATAGTCGTCGTGTACCTTGCCGTCCTCTGTGAGCTTGTCATATGCGCCAAGACCATTCTCTGTCACGATCATAGGAAGGTGATATCTGCTGTACATCTCTCTTATAGTTGCCCTAAAGCCGTCAGGGTCTATCTCCCAGCCAAACTCTGTGCGAAGAAGATTTGGATTTGGATACGCCTTGTATACCCCCGGCTCAATACCGGCTGACTGCTGATCCTTTTTTTCTGAGTCCGTCACAGCAACCGGACTGTCATCCCACTCAACCGTTGCAGTATTATAATAATTGAAACCTATAAAATCAGGATTTGCCTGCTCCATGATATCCATATCTCCGTCCTCGATGACTGGAATGGCATCATGTTCCTCAAGGAACTTCCACACCAGGTCGTTGTATCTTCCATATACCGCCATATCAAGATACAGCCAGTTTCTTATCGCATTGAAGTTCTGCGCTGCCAGAACATCCTTCGGCTTGCATGTGGCAGGATATACCAGAGAAATATTCGGTGCAGGACCAATCTTTGCACCAGGACACATCTCATGGAGAAGCTTCATGGCCTTTGCCTGGGCAAGGAGCATGTGATGGTTCTCCTGATAAAGCTTCTTGTATTTATTTGTCACGCCCTCCATGTTGCAGGTTCCGATCACGTCACCCACAAGTGTGAGCATGTTCTGCTCATTGATAGTCAGCCAGTACTTTACTCTGTCGCCATAATTTGTGTAGAGAAGCTTTGCAAATTCAACAAACTCGTCAACACTCTCTCTTCTCGACCAGCCACCTTTTTTCTCAAGAGCCGCAGGAAGATCAAAATGGAACATTGTTACAAGCGGCTCGATTCCGTACTTGAGGCACTCATTTATCACATTGTTGTAGAAGTCAATTCCCTCCTGGTTGACTCTGCCGGTTCCCTCTGGGAGGACTCTGCTCCACGCGATGGAGAATCTGAATGTCTTGAAGCCCATCTCAGCCATGAGGGCTATATCCTCTGCATATCTGTGGTAAAAATCAGCGCACACGTCCAGCTCACTTGTTCCCGCTGGAACTGTCTTGATGTCCTGTACACTTGGTCCCTTGCCGTGTGACAGATTGGCACCCTCAACCTGATATGCGCTCGTTGATGCTCCCCAGAGGAAATTCTCCGGAAGTCCATGTTTCTTTGTTATCACCATAGTTTTGTCCCTCCATATTTTATTTATAATATTACCAGCCTTTATTTCACGCCCTCATACTTCTGCTTATAGTTGTATAACGCGCCAAGAAGATTCGAGTCATTGCGAAACTTGCATGTATCGATAACCATACCATCGTAGGTCTTGGTCATCTTTCTTATCTTGTCCACATACCTCTTAACCCCCGGAACAAAGTTCGGGTTGGCACTCATTCCGCCTCCAATAAGTATGACATCCGGATCGATCGTCATGTACAGGTTACAGCAGAGCTTTGCTATGGAGAAGTATGAGTCCTCGACCATATCTATGATCTCCTGATTGCCCTCATCGATCCACTTATATACCATCTCACCGGACACCTCCTCAGGCTTCATATGCATGATCTTGGATGCCTTGTATGTAATTGAGCTTGCAGTACATGTTGATGTCACCATGAATGGGTTATATTCAAATGTCTCCTCGACAGTCAGTTCTTCACAGCATCTGACATTATCAGCTTCTTCCCTTGTCATGTTCATGAGGGCATATGACAATTCACCTGCCAGAAGTCTATTGCCTCTGTGGATCTTTCTGTCAATTATTATTCCACCGCCGATTCCTGTACCCACGACAACGACTGCTGCATTTGTAGCCGTGCTGGCATTGCCCAGCCACACCTCTGCGAGAGCCGCACATTTGCCATCGTTCTCAAGGGCGACAGACACACCGCCGCATGCCTCTGATATGAGATCACCAAGATGTGCACCATCAAGATACTTGATCCCGCCACCGCCGTACACTATGCCGCGCTCGACATCTATCTGTCCAGGAAGCCCCATGGCAATTCCTGTTATGTCACAGTCCAGTACCTTCTCGTCATACACCTTCTTGATCTGCGCCACAAATGCCGGAGTTCCAGCCTCGGCATATCTGTCGGTTGGAGTCTTACCCTTTCCCGATATATTGCCCTCATCGTCCATTAACGCATACTTTATAAACGTTGCCCCTACATCAAATACTAAATACATAAATCCCTCCTGTTTTTCTCATTACCCATTGTTTTTTTCTTTTTTCTTTCTATATATATTTTTATATTCACCTTGTCACTCTCGTTCTCTCCACAGCATCCTTCCAGCCTGCAAGGAGAGTCTCCCTCTTATCCTCGGTTATCCCCGGCTTAAATCTTCTGTCAGCCTTCCAATAGCCCTTGATCTCATCCAGGCTGTCATAGTAGCCAACAGCAAGTCCGGCCAGATATGCAGCACCCAGAGCTGTTGTCTCCGTGATCACAGGCCGCACTATCTCGGCATTCTCTATATCTGCCTGGAACTGCATCAGGAAGTTGTTGGCACTTGCACCGCCGTCCACTCGAAGGCTTGTGATAGGAAGTCCTGCATCCATCTCCATAGCCGCAAGAACATCCGATGTCTCATATGCCAGTGATTCAACTGTCGCCCTGACAAAGTGCGCCTTATTTGTTCCCCTTGTAAGGCCGAACACTGCCCCTCTGGCGTACGCATCCCAGTAAGGAGCGCCAAGTCCCGTAAATGCAGGTACCACATATACACCATTACTGTCCGGCACAGACAGAGCAATGCGCTCAGTGTCCGCTGCATTGTCTATGAGCTTCATCTCATCCCTGAGCCACTTGATGGCTGCTCCAGCCACAAACACACTTCCCTCAAGCGCATAGCTGACTTTTCCGTCAAGTCCTATGGCTATGGTGGTGAGAAGTCCCTGCTGCGAGTCAACTGCCTTATCCCCCGTATTCATGAGGAGGAAACAACCTGTTCCGTAGGTGTTCTTCACATCACCGGCCTCAAAGCAGCACTGTCCGAACAGCGCGGCCTGCTGATCTCCGGCAACTCCCGCTATAGGCACCTCACCGCCAAATATCTCTCTGTCCGTGTATCCGTATATCTCACTGGAATTTCTCACTGCCGGAAGCATGCTCTCCGGGATGTTGAACTTTGCAAGCAATTCCCTGTCCCACTCCAGTGTATGAATGTTGAATAGCATAGTACGCGATGCGTTCGTGTAGTCCGTTGCATGGACTCTTCCGCCTGTGAGCTTGTATATAAGCCATGTGTCAACAGTTCCGAACATCAGCTCCCCTGCCTCTGCGCGTTCCCTGGCTCCAGGCACATTATCAAGTATCCACTCTATCTTTGTTGCAGAGAAATACGGATCTACTATCAGTCCCGTTTTCTCTCTTATCACCTTGTCATATCCTTCAGCCTTAAGCTGCTCTATCCTGTCCGCAGTTCTCCTGCACTGCCACACTATGGCATGATACACCGGATTGCCGGTCTTTCGATCCCACACTATGGTTGTCTCTCTCTGGTTGGTGATTCCTATGGCGGCTATGTCCTCGGTGCGGATTCCCATGGTCTCCCTCGCCTCCATCATCACCGACATCTGGGTTGCCCATATCTCCATAGGGTCATGCTCCACCCAGCCGTTATTCGGGAAATGCTGGGTGAACTCCTTCTGCTTCACCGAACATATCCTGCCTTCCTTATCAAATATTATCGCCCTTGAGCTGGTCGTTCCCTGATCCAGCGCCATTATATAATCTGCCAAATTGCCCTCCTATTAACGCGGACGCTCGGTTCTAGTGTTTTGCAACCAAACTGATGGGTATGCCTTCTCAGGGGACGCTCCCGCTCGTTTCGCCCTGCAGCGGTACTAAGATGCTGCTTAGCGCACCATCTAAGGACCGGCGGGCTCAAATGCCCCTGCGAAGGCATACCCATCAGCTTGGTTTATATACACTGTTAAGCCTCGCTGTTCTCCGTAATTATGTATGGTCCGTCGGGCAATTTTGCCCTGACAAACCTTTTTTCCTTCTTCCTTTTAAGTATCTATCAAATAAGCCAGAATCAAATAGTTCAGCTTAATTGTTTTGATCAAATTTTCTCAATCGTTTTTCAGATAATTCTCTCTCAAATGTTCGTTCACTCTCTCGACCTCTAGTTTGAAGTCTCTTGAGGACATGCGGATTGCACCCTGGCCCATGGTGACTATCTGCTCCAGTCCGTCCGATGTGACCACAGTGACCTTGTGCTTTCTCGCAAGCTCATGTGTGAGCTTTTCTATATGCGCATCCGCGGTCTCACCCTCCTTGGTGTACACCACCTCTATATCATCATAAGGGAATCTCTCGCCCTTGTTGTCCTTCACCTTGTAGCCGTCAAATACCACTATTAACTTACAGTTCATATATCCCTGATAGTTTGACAGTATGTCCATGAGCTTACCTCTGGCGGAGTCTATGTTGTGCTCCGACAGTTCCCGGAGTGTATCCCACGCAAATATGACGTTGTAGCCATCCACTATGACATAGTCCTCGCCACTCTTTCTGCGCTTGAATGCTCCAGGTGTTGCTATCCCTCTGTCGGCTGGCCTGCTGCCCACGACAGGCCCATTCCCGGGCTGTCTGTCTCTGGACTGACTCTTATTATACTGTCCATTTCCACGATATCCCGAATTCGAAGAATCTCCTGCCGTACCAGCAGACGCGCCGCCTCCGGCTGTGCCGTCACTTCCTCTGCTGGAAGTTTCATTTACCTTATACTCAGATGTAGTTCTCCTGAATCTTCCGTTCAGTGCCACATCCTTATCCTTGTAATCTCCGCCAAATGTCCTTGCAAATATCTCGCTGAGTTCCTCGTCCGTGATGGACATATCCGACACGCTCTTTCCCGGCCTGTTCACAGGAATATCCGTAACATCGCCATCCTCTGTATACCCCAGCTGACCTGAGATCTCAAATCCCGGATCCTCCTTCACATGCATGTTCTCATACACATCGTACCAATCGACCAGATAACCTGCACCGTGGGCACAGAATACCGATGATGATGGATTAAACCTGTCAAGCTCAGGATCATAATGTCTCTCAGCCAGAACCTCTTCGGTGTTGTGGCATGGCTGATAGCCGTCTATATCCACCTGAAGCCTGCCTGTACCTCTGGAAAATGCCGTGAGCTCACTGTAATACTCTCTCATAGTGTATACCGGAGCATGTCCAGTGATAACCGTTGTCTCGCCTGCGATCTCCTGTCCGTCCATGCTGCCGCTCATCTTCACTATGTCAGCAAGCACTCTGCCCGCATACTCCTGCGGCACCTCTATTTTAAATGCATACACAGGTTCAAGCAAGACACTTTCCGCCATCATAAGTCCCTGTCTCACAGCCCTGTATGTCGCCTGCCTGAAATCTCCGCCCTCAGTGTGTTTCTGATGTGCCCTGCCTGCGGTGATAGTTATCTTCATATCCGTGATCGGGGATCCCGTCAGCACCCCTCTGAATTCCCTTTCCTGTAGATGAGTCAGGATCAATCTCTGCCAGTTCTTGTCCAGCACATCCTCACTGCAAATGCTGTCAAAGCACATACCGCTGCCATTCTCCATAGGTTCAAGCAGCAAATGTACTTCAGCATAGTGTCTGAGCGGTTCAAAATGTCCCACTCCCATGACCGGAGCTGCGATCGTCTCCTTGTATGTTATCCTGCCCTGACCGTACGTGATGGCTATGCCAAATCTGTCTCTGACCATCTGCGCCACGACCTCCAGCTGCACCTGTCCCATGACCTTGATGTATATCTCACCAGCTGCCTCATTCCACTGCACCTGCAGCAATGGATCCTCTTCCTCAAGCTGTCTGAGCTTTGACACCATCGTGACCGCATCCACATCAGTCGGGTACATGACCTTATAGCTGAGAACCGGCTCCAGACTTGGGAGCTCTCCATCCGGGCAGGCACCGATTCCCTGTCTGCCGTAGGTATTCACCAGTCCCGGAACAGCACATACACAGCCCGCAGTGACATGATCCACCATGTCATACTTTGCACCGGAGTATACCCTTATCTGATTTACCTTTTCAAGTGTTTCCTCGCCCTGTCTGCCTGTAAGCGTGAGTACATCCTTTAGTCTCAAGGTTCCCCCTGTGATCTTCATATAAGTCAGCCTCTCTCCTTTGTCATCACGGCCGATCTTAAATACCTTCGCGCCAAATTCATCCGTTCGCCGAGGCTCCGTCACATATCTGTTCATTCCATCCAGCAGCTCAGCCACACCATCATTTTTAAGTGCCGAACCAAAATAACAAGGAAACAGCTTTCTGTCTGCCACAGCCTTAGCTATGTCATCTTCCCGGTTTTCCCCGGTCTCGAGGAATCTCTCTAGCATATTCTCATCGCACATGGCTATGTGTTCACCAGCATCTTCACATAAAAAATCGACACAGCCATCACTCAGTCTGTGTCTGATATTGTCCATAAGATACTCCCTGTCATACCCCGTCATGTCCATCTTATTTACAAATATAAATACAGGAATCTCATATCTCTCAAGCAGTTTCCACAGTGTCTCCGTGTGGCTCTGCACTCCGTCCATACCATTGATGACCAGAACCGCATAATCAAGAACCTGCAGTGTCCTCTCCATCTCCGTGCCGAAATCCACATGCCCCGGAGTGTCAAGCAAAGCTATATGCATATCCTCATAGGTAAGCTCTGCCTGCTTGGAAAATATCGTGATTCCCCTATCCTTTTCCTGACTGTCTGTATCAAGGTATGTATCCTGATGATCCACACGTCCAAGCTTTCTGATACGTCCAGTCTGGTATAGCATCGCCTCGGAGAGTGTGGTCTTGCCTGAATCAACGTGGGCCAATATGCCCGCGACTATGTTTTTCATATGTATCTTTTCCCTTCACCAGCCGATATATATCACCCGCCACGCATCTTGCTAACCATTGATATATATCGGTTCTTTATAAACTCATTTAACGGTTCAGCTATGAGTCTGTATCCGCCATACCAGATTCCCTATTTTTCATTCTGCGCCGCCTTATATCTCTTGAACCTCTTGAAGAATATAGCTGTAAATGCGCCTATGATAAATGGGAACATGAATGTGGCAAATCTATAGAGAAGTGCCATGGCTCCGGCTGCAGCAGAACCAACAAGTCCCGAATAGATCGCTGTCATAACAAGCTCACTTGACCCGATCCCGCCCGGCATAGGAATGACTGCCGCCAGCATGACACTCATGGCTGTTATACCTATTGACGTGACAATATTCATATCACACAGGTTGTGACACACTATATAAGGTATGGCAAACCAGCACGCGAACTTGCATATATCAAGCAGCATGACTACCACTATAAGCCACGGTTTCTTAAGTACAACCCTGGTGGCATCCTCCATCATAGCTGTCTGCTCACTTAAACTGTCAATCAGCTTTGCAAATCGCCCTTTAAACAAAACATTAGCTTTTTCGAGAAGCCATCTGAGAAATCTGTGAAACGGTGGCCAGCACGCAAAGAGCACTATCGCCATCGTTATGAGTATGGTCGCTATAACTCCAAGGACAACATATGAACTGTATTTGCCGAATACTCCAAGCATATATTCTCTGTTTGCAAGAAACAATGCCACCGCCATAACGCATATGGTCATTTTGTGTATCGCATAATCAATAGAGTACAGACCTAGCGCTTTCGACGGCTGTATTCCGCAGTGTTTCATGAACAATGTGGATGCCACTATGGTGCCGCTTCCAAGCGTTGACACCCTGTAAAATGACACAAAATACGTCATAATATTTGCATCGAAAAATGTCATATTGTTCTCCACCTGTCGCATGAGGATAAACGTTATGCAGCTCTCTATCACTCCGTATAAAAGCGTCGCTCCGAGAATAGCTGCCACGACCACAGGACTTGTCTTTACAAGCTGCGACAGTATAGGGCCTGCCATGTCACGGAATACGTAAATGATAAGACCTACAAGTGCCAGAACGCACAGCCATTTTATAAGTGTTTTCTGTCTATCTGATAGTTTTTTCATAGTCTTATATTCCTTTTACCCTAATATCAATTCATTCAGATCATTCTTATCCCAATCTGCCCACTATCTCAAATGCACCGGCAATTAGCGGCTGATCTCATGTTTCGTACAATAGATTAACAATCTAACGAAAAAAATACAAGCATAATCAGCTTTATTTTGCATCTATTGTCATATCTGTACGAAGCCACGCTTTCACTATCTCCAGATCGCCGGCATACGGTCTCACGGAATTTCTTCCAACACGCAGTGTTTTCTCAGCTCCCTTTCCTGTGAGAACGATCACATCTCCAGGATCAGACTTATCAAGTATATACCTGATCGCAGCCTCACGTCTTGGCACTATCTTACATGGTTTATGCACATATCTGGCTATCTCACTGCCAATCTTCGCCGGATGCTCACTGCCTGAATCCTGCTCTGTTATCACCACCCGGTCTGCATATACATTTGTCATCTGCCCAGCCTCCCGCCTTCTGCCAAATGCCTTGTCTCCCACAGCACCAACCAATGCCGTAAGTCTGGCAGTTGGATATATACTTCTGATGGTTCGGAAAAGACTGCTATAGCTCATATGATTGTGCGCATAATCTATGATAACGTGTCTTCCATTCGCCTCAACAAGATTCAATCGTCCTGGAATAAAAAGCTCCTTAACCGAACTCTTAACTGTATCAATATCCACCCCCAGCTCAAGAGCAGCCAGTGTTGCAGCCGTTATATTCTCAGCGTTAAATTTTCCAACCAGGTTTGTATGTATAGTATCAGTTCTTCCTCTGTAGGAAAGCTCAAATGTAAGTCCAGACATTCCCATCTGCACATTTCCTATCCTGGCATCTGCCGGGTCATGATCATACTGTTTCTGTCCAAACAGAATCACCTTCACGCCTTTCGGAACTGACTCCCGCACACGGTCATACATGTTGGTATCCCTGTTGATTATTACCGTATCACACTGCCTGAACATAGCCACTTTACAGGCAAGGTATTCGCCCATGTCTGTATGCCAACTATCAGATCCTCTGCCTTAAAAAATTCCACTAGCATATCAAGTTTTTTTCCCATAATGTATATGTCCTTTCCTGAACCATGCTCCATTTTATTTTGTCTTACTGTGATTTTTACCACACACATTAAACTTAGAGCCCATTCAGACATAAAAATAAGATATCCAAACAAGCTGCAACTGTCATATTTCTATTCTGACAATTACAGCTAATTAAGATATCTTAACTATAGCACTGGAGTGGACTCCATGTGCAACCCCTTTATGGTATGTTTCACATACTTTTCATATTTATCCTATTCAATGACTATGATTTCATCGTTTCTGCAAGATTAATATTTGTAGATCACTTCCCTTGAATATCTATTATCACATACTCTGACCTGCACCACGTCTTGAACTTGATCGCCCAATCAGATATTCCTGATGTCACGATGAAATCCGAGCCATCTATATTCTCCAGACCATATATCTGGTCATTTCCTCCCATGCCTGTTATCTCCTGAAACAGTTTTATGAGAAACAGCTGACCACCATGAGTATGTCCCGAAAGTACAAGATCAACTCCCGACGCCTTCTCATTTGCATAATCCGCAGGCTGGTGATCCATGACTATCTGATATTTGTCATCGTCAAGATCCTTCACCAGATCCTCTATGTCAGCTCTGCTGCCGCCGCGGTCCGTCACCTCGGACAGATCCTGTCTGCCTATTATGTAAAAGCTGTCGCCCAGCAGCACAGTCTCGTCCTGAAGTACTGCAACTCCATTCTTCTCAAGCTCAGCTATGATATCATCCCCATCATAATCCCTGCGCTCGGATGCGTAATACCCCTTGTCGTGATTGCCAAACACATAATATACGCCGTACTTAGTGTCCAGGGTTCCAAGCGCCTCGCAACACTTCTTCATATCAATAAGGCTCGTATCATCATCCACAAAATCGCCTGCTATCAGCACAGCATCAGGATCCTGTGCCTGTATCGCCTTCACATGCTCTGCAAATCCCTCACCGTCAAATGTTGTTCCCGTGTGGGAATCTGCGATAAGCGCAAGCTTTATACTGCCGACCGCTTTGTCGGTATGTATCGTGTAGTCCTTCTGCCACACGTTATGAGCCTGATACCAGCCCCACGACATGTATACGATTGTAATGATTATAGCGGTCACACCTGCATAATATATCTTTCTTTTTTTAGGTTTTACGCTGCTCTCTGCATTGTTCTTAATTATATTGCTCTCAGTTGTCTCACCCGCCGTTGATTTCATTCTGTTCTTCACCTTACCCACCAGCCAAAATGCGAACTCACAGACAAGCCAGAACAATATCATGTAGATCGTGACTATGATTGCGTTGATATACCCCATAGCCAGACTTAAAACTACTATGAAGACAACACAGGTCAGCGCGCTGATAAGAATGCTAAGCCACTTTCTGTCCTTCGCCAGCTTATCTACCAATGCAATTTTTCTGACCCTTGTGATAAGATATATACATGCGGCTATGAACGCCGCAAACATAAATATAAAAATAAATGCCCACATCATTTGTATGTTCTCCCCACAAATATTTTCTTACACTACCATTGGCCGGTCATTTTCTTTACATAAAAAGCTTTTTGTCTCTCCCCATGTTTTTCAACATACCCCTCACTAGTTAATTTTTTAAGAGCATTAAACACAGAAGTACGTCCAACACTAGGACAATTTGCAAGCACGTCAGCAGCAGTGAACTTGCCAAGCTTATTATCAACATAAGACTTAACTATATCATATGTGGAACTCTTTACTCCCACATCATCCATAATACCTACACGCTCTTCAAATTCCTTATAACAGGCAAGAACCATCTGGAGCATATACTTGATAAACGGTGTCGGATCATTCATTTCTTCATGCCATCCACGATCTATTTCCTGGAGTACATCATAATAAACATCCTTAGTCTTCTCTATTTGTCTCTCAATACTAATATATTTTCCAACTTCATATCCGCTCTTATATAGTAAAAGTAACGTGAGTAATCTACTCATTCTTCCATTGCCATCATTAAATGGGTGAATACACAGAAAGTCACAAATAAATGCCGGAATTAAAATAAGCGGATCCACTATCTCTAAGGCAATGGTTTCACAGTAACTTTTACATATCAGTCCTATTGCCTCAGGCGTCTCGTATGGTGCAAGCGGCATAAATCTTATCACTTCCGTCCCATCTGGCTTTGTTTCCTTTATATAATTTTGTACACTCTTAAAACTGCCACCATAAGTTATTCCTGCATGCTTTAGCAAATCCCTATGTAGCTGCAAAATGTGATTTGGACTTACATCAATATAATCATGGCTTTCATGAATCGTATTAAGCACATCTCTATAACCAAGAATCTCTTTTTCATCCCTGTTCTTTGGAGTTGTCTTTTCCTCAAACAACTTCTTAATTCGTGTACTTGTTGTGACAATTCCTTCAATCCTATTGGAAGCCTCAGTACTTTGGATTTTGGATATTTCAACCAAACGTTCAAGTTGTGCAGGTTTCTGGCGTACAAAAAGCTCCTGCCTTCCCTTACTCTCATGTATTCTTGAGCATAAAAGCAGTATATCATTATCCCAGCATTTTTCAGCTAAATTCTTATAATTAAACTTTCTCATAAAAATCTCCTTATAAGTTCATCCCATATTTTTAAGTTCAATTATATCATATTTTGAACTTGTTTCCAATAACTTGAACTACATTGTTTGTATATTATCATACAACATTTTTGCACACAAAACCCCACCGCATCATCCCAATGCGGCGGGGCTACATTAGTATAAATTCTATATCACAGCAATCACTTTATATCCATTTAGCCGAATAACGGAGTTGAGTAATATCTGTCTCCACTGTCTGGAAGAAGAACTACGATGTTCTTGCCTGAATACTCAGGGCGCTCTGCGATCTGCTTTGCTGCAAAGTAAGCTGCACCTGATGAGATTCCTACGAGGATTCCCTCTGCTGATGCGATCTCCTTTGCTGCTGCAAATGCGTCATCATTCTCAACGGCGATGATCTCGTCATATACCTTTGTGTTAAGTGTGTCAGGAACAAATCCTGCACCGATTCCCTGTATCTTGTGTGCTCCTGAAACGCCCTTTGAGAGGACTGGTGATGTGGCAGGCTCAACGGCGATGACCTTTACATCTGGATTCTTCTCCTTCAGATACTCGCCAACGCCTGTGATAGTTCCACCTGTTCCGATACCGGCTACAAATACATCTACCTTGCCGTCTGTATCCTCCCAGATTTCAGGACCAGTTGTGAGTCTGTGTGCCTTTGGATTGGATGGATTTACGAACTGGCCAGCTACAAAGCTGCCAGGGATCTCCTTTGAAAGCTCATCAGCCTTTGCGATGGCTCCCTTCATTCCCTTTGTTCCGTCTGTAAGAACTATCTCTGCACCGTATGCCTTGATGATGTTACGTCTCTCAACGCTCATGGTCTCAGGCATAACGATGATCGCCTTGTAACCCTTGGCTGTTGCTATGGATGCAAGACCGATACCTGTGTTACCTGATGTAGGCTCGATGATGGTTGCGCCCGGCTTAAGTGTGCCGTCCTTCTCCGCATCCTCGATCATCTGGAATGCAATCCTGTCCTTAACGCTTCCTGCTGGGTTAAAGTACTCCAGCTTCGCAAGGATATTTGCCTTGAGATCATTCTTCTTCTCTATGTTTGAAAGCTCCAGAAGTGGAGTCTTACCTATAAGCTCTGCTGCGCTCTTATATATATTACTCATATTATCGTACCATTACCTTTCCTGATATTTATTATGTTCACTATTTGTAGTCTTCTCTTATATTCTACTCATTGTCCGTCTGTTTTAAACGACGCTGGGCTTCAACATGTCATTCAAAATGTCATCCAAAGCCAGCGCCGTCGTATATTCATTATTTATATCGATTACTCCTGAATTGCCTTGAATGCCTCGTCAAGATCCTCGATGATATCGTCTATGTTCTCAGTACCGATTGAAAGTCTGATCGTGTTCTGCTTGATTCCCTGATCGATAAGCTCAGCCTCATTCAACTCTGAGTGAGTTGTTGATGCCGGGTGGATAGCCAGTGACTTAACATCAGCGACATTTGCAAGAAGTGAGAATATCTCCAGGTTGTCAATGAACTTCTTGGCTGTCTCTGCATCGCCCTTGATCTCAAATGTGAAGATCGAACCACCGCCGTTAGGGAAGTACTTCTTGTACAGTCTCTGCTGCTCAGGATCTGTGGATACTGAAGGGTGATTTACCTTCTCAACAAGTGGATGGTTGTTCAGGTACTCAACTACCTTGAGTGCATTTGATACATGTCTCTCAACACGGAGTGACAGTGTCTCGAGTCCCTGAAGGAATATCCATGAGTGTATTGGTGAGATCGTAGCACCTGTGTCACGGAGAAGGATAGCTCTGATTCTTGTGACAAATGCTGCAGGACCTGCTGCGTCTACAAAGCTTACACCGTGGTAGCTCTCATTTGGCTCAGTGAGCTGTGGGAACTTGCCTGATGCCTTCCAGTCGAAGTTACCGCTGTCGATGATGACACCACCGATAGTTGTTCCGTGTCCACCAATGAACTTTGTCGCTGAGTGAACTACGATGTCCGCACCGTACTCGATAGGTCTTACAAGGTATGGTGTTGCAAATGTGCTGTCGATAACAAGCGGAATCTTGTGTGCGTGAGCGATCTTTGCAATTGTCTCGATATCTGAAACCTCTGAGTTAGGATTTCCAAGGACCTCAATGTAGAGGGCCTTTGTGTTCTCCTGGATAGCATCCTCAAATGCCTGTGGATCAAGTGGATCAACAAATGTTGTATCTACATTGTAATCCTTGAGTGTATGTGCAAGGAGATTGTATGTTCCGCCGTAGATGTTCTTTGCTGCTACGATGTGGTCTCCTGCAAGTGCAAGGTTCTGAATTGTATATGTAACTGCTGCTGCACCTGAGCCAACTGCCAGTGCTGCAACGCCGCCCTCGAGGGCTGCGATTCTTCTCTCAAATACATCCTCTGTTGGGTTTGTAAGTCTTCCGTAGATGTTGCCGGCATCCTTGAGTGCAAATCTGTCAGCTGCATGCTGTGAGTTGTGGAATACGAATGATGATGTCTGGTAGATCGGTACCGCTCTTGCATCTGTAACCGGGTCTGCTGTCTCCTGTCCTACGTGTAACTGTAATGTCTCAAACTTTAAATTTCTCTCTGCTCTTGTCTTCTTTGCCATGATCTTATTCTCCTTAAATTCAAATATTTTATCTGTCATGCGCACCTGCCCATTCATCTTGTCATGTATATGAGCTCATGTGGCATTATACTCTTCTTTATTATTCTCTGTCTATTATGTATGATCTGTTATTTATATCTGTGTCATGATAATTTGTTCTGTGTTCGCTTTAACAGCAGCAACACACGACTTCTATGCAACACATTCGTCTGTCTTCGTTAAGGTACTGTGGTTTAAATGTACTTCCCAGCATATCAACACCTCTTTCTCGATTTTCGTCTTTGAAATTTGACTTGATCGTATCATTTCTGTGATTATTTTTACTTTTCACATAATTCCTACTCGGAAACTATGAATTAAGCATAGCTGTATATTACAGCCTAATTCCCACTTTGTCAATAGGTTTTTTATGAATTATCTTGATTGTTTTTTTTCAGATGTTATAATAGACGTGTAAATGATGTAAAATCATCAGTAAATACAGGCATTTGGGAGGTTTATATTATGAAAGTATCCACAAAAGGACGTTACGCCCTGCGTTTTCTTATAAATATAGCATCGAGGACAGACGGCAAGCCAGTGAGCATCAAGGATGTTGCCGCACAGGAGGAAATATCCGAGAAATACCTTGAGCAGATCACTTCTGTGCTAAACTCCGGCGGGCTGGTGAAGAGCACCAGAGGACCGCAGGGAGGCTATCTTCTAAGGAAAGCACCGGAGGACATAACTGTTGGAATGGTTTTAAGGCTCACTGAGGGCGGCATATCTCCTGTTGCGTGCCTTGATGCAGATGAATTCCAGTGCGAACGCGAGGCAAGATGCTCCACCATAGGTCTCTGGCGCAGACTGGACAAAGCGATCCGGGACGTGGTAGACACCACCACCATCGCTGACCTTGTGGCAGAAAGACCTGAGGCGGCAGATAACTATTGCATTTAAAGCATATTTACCATATCAAAGCATAAAAGCATGTATATATGATTTCCAGCAGGACAGCTGGGATTCATATATACATGCTTTTGTTATATTTTTTATACTTTTGACTTCAACAGCCGTATGACCTCCTCAACATACGGCTTCACTCCTTCCCCAGGGAACACATCTTCCGGCATCTCAAATCCGTGTTCCTCACTGTACATATAATACCTGTTATCTATGTATTCACCATATTTTTCACAGAGATCATATACCTCCATGGTTCCGAAATCATCCAGCATCGTCACTGTCTTCACAAGTATGCTGTCACAGAAATCCTCGGCTATCTCCTCCACACCCATGCACAACATTTCCTCGGTGGGGCTTTTTTTATCTATGGAATATATCTGATCCATATACAGCATTTCACCACTTTCCAGGTCAATACTGCCAGCATCGCCATCTATAGACCATACCCTCGCATTATATTCCTTTGTCAGCTTTTCGCCTCTAAAATCCCAATATTTGATACTGGCCAGCTCTTCGCCGTCGGTGACAAGCTCAAAGCTGTTCTCCATGCACATCAGGACTTCGCCGTCAATTTTCTTGTTATGCTTTTCTCTATCCCGGCGAAGTTTCAGCCGGTGGTTATACAAGTCCTCAGCATTTTCTATGAATCTCGTAACGCATGTATACAGACATCGGATATCCTCCCTGTCCAGATCGATCAGACGGTAAAAATGTGCACTGTCAGGAACTGCCCCACAATTTGTTCCTATCTCCAGCTCATACCGATCCGGCTTGTCACACTCCGGGGATCTCTTTATCCTCCTGAGAACATATCCATCCTCCACATGTGTCCCCTCCGTCCCAAGACACAGCACTTTTTCGTACGGATCTCCGCTATTATTCCTCACGATCTGGGCATCTTCCATGTCTGAATCAAGTATAGTCCGTATATCCGCCTTGAGCTGCCGGACATTCGGGAAGTCGTATGCCACCGCATTTATCAGAGTCTCCCACACCTCTCTATCATTTTCTTCATTATCTTCAGCCTTATCCTTTTCTGTATTTTCCAGGTTATTTCTCTTGCTTACAAGGAGCTGCATATGATAGTCAAATGACAGTATTTTATTCTCCCCATTTTCAATGTCGAGTATATTATCTCCGTTCACGGCCTCCATATCCGGGCGTGTATAACAGAGCTTATATGTGCCATTCGTCCAGCAGAAAATATCGTTAAAAAGATGACTGAGATAATCATCGTCATGCTTGCAGCCACTCTCGCGTATAAACTTATATCCCTGTCTCATATCCTGTGCCCCCTCACACTCGCATTTATTTACAAAAAAATAATACCCTGTCCTTGCGGACAGGGTAAGTGAACCTGTGGTGTAAAATTTTCACTCTTACTTGTGAGCCATTGTCTTGATCTCTGTGTCGATCTTCTGTACGAACTCGTCAAGTGGAAGAACTGTTGTGTCAGCCTCACCGTGAAGTCTGTATGATACTGTTCCGTTCTCAGCCTCATTGAATCCGATTACGAGAAGGTATGGAACCTTCTGAACCTGACCCTCACGCATACGATAACCAAGCTTCTCTGCTCTGTCATCAAGCTCTACACGAACGTCGATGGCATCAAGGGCATCAACAACCTTGTGAGCATAAGCCATAAGATCCTCGTTGTCTGTCTTTACAGGCATAACTCTTACCTGTACAGGTGCAAGCCATGTTGGAAGATTGCCCTTTGTCTCCTCAAGGATGTAAGCCATGAATCTGTCGAGAGATCCAAGGATAGCTCTGTGGAGAACTACAGGTGTCTTCTTCTCGCCGTCCTTGTCGATATACTTCAGATCGAACTTGGCTGGCAGACAGAAGTCGAGCTGACATGTCGAGAGTGTATACTCATTTCCTACGGCCGGCTTAACATTTACATCAAGCTTTGGTCCGTAGAATGCAGCCTCACCGATCTCCTCTGTGTAATCGATTCCTATATCATCAAGAACTCTTCTGAGGGCGTTCTCTGCTTTGTTCCACATCTCATCGTCATCGTGATACTTTACCTTGTCCTCTGGGTCACGGAGTGACAGTACGCATCTGTAATCTGTGATTCCGAAATCCTTGTATGTGTCAAATATGAGCTTAACAACTCCTGCAAACTCTTCCTCGATCTGGTCTGGTGTCACAAATATATGTGAATCGTTCTGACAGAAGTGTCTTCCTCTCTCAATACCCTTGAGTGTACCACTTGCCTCAAATCTGAAGTCGTGTGCGATCTCAGCGATCCTGATAGGAAGATCCTTATATGAGTGCATCTTGTTTGCATATATCATCATGTGGTGCGGGCAGTTCATTGGACGAAGTACAAATGACTCTCCCTCCATCTCCATTGCCGGGAACATGTTGTCCTTGTAGTGATCCCAGTGACCTGATGTCTTGTAGAGGTTTACTGTACCTACACAAGGTGTCATAACGTGGAGGTAGCCAAGCTTTCTCTCCTTGCGCTTGATGTAGTTCTCAAGCTCCTGCCATACTGTATATCCCTTTGGAAGGAACATTGGAAGTCCACGTCCTACAAGGTCATCGACCATGAAGAGCTGCATGTCCTTGCCGATCTTTCTGTGGTCTCTCTCCTTTGCCTCCTCAAGTAACTTAAGATGCTCCTCAAGCTCCTCCTTTGTAGGGAAGCACACACCATATATTCTCTGGAGAACCTTGTTCTTGCTGTCGCCCTTCCAGTAAGCTCCTGAATGTCTGATGAGCTTGAAGTTACGGCAAAGCTTTACATTGTCTACGTGAGGTCCACGGCAGAGGTCTGTGAAATCACCCTGCTCATAGCATGTGATCGTTCCATCCTCAAGTCCATTTATAAGATCGAGCTTGTACTCGTCATCCTTGAACATCTCAAGAGCTTCTTCCTTGGATATCTCCTTGCGGATGATCTTCTTGCCGCTCTTGGCAATCTTCTTCATCTCTTTCTCGATGGCTGCGAGATCTTCCTCGCCTCTGATAACGTCATCGCCGAGATCTACATCGTAGTAGAATCCTTCTGCAACTACCGGTCCTACCCAGAACTTTGCCTGTGGGTACAGATGCTTGATAGCCTGTGCCATAAGATGTGCACAGGAATGATTCAGTGTCTTAAGCTGTTCGTCTTCTTTGAAATTAACCATGTCAGTTCTCCTTCTTACTTCTTATAAAGTGAAAATACGTTGCAGACGCAGCAGACATCAATATATATTCTGCCCGGCGTCTGGTTATACATGAGCTTTCTGTAACAACTAAAAAAGCACCCCTAGATATAATCTATCTAAGGGTGCGTATGCACGTTTCCACCTTAACTTTTAACTCAATTATGCCTTTAACGCAGCTACGCGGTGACGCTTCTATCGCGCACGGCTCGGGAGTGGTCTTCATGTGATATATCATAAGCTGCTCCCACCATATGTTCAGGATTAATATTGATCCATATATGCAGCTCTCTCTGGATGCATCCGCCACACTACTCTTTCCGTCTATGCCTTTGTCTTATCTGCCACCTAGTGTAGCACGATATATTTTTTTTCACAATAGTATTTTTTATTTTTTTGCCTTTATTTTTTCAACCATTTTCAGCCAATCAAACAGCCAACAGACTTCTCTCTACCTCATCTCCATGGAAAGACTCATATCCTGGCCGTCCACCACAAGAGTTCCCATGCTGCCGCATACCACAGGCATCATCGGTGACAGGTGTCCGAGATCCACATCCATCACAACAGGCACATTGTATTTTCCTATGATCCCCAGCACAGCCTGATATTGGTCAAGACCCATCATCTCCTGTCCGAACTGCAGCGGTCTGCCGATCATAAATCCCTTGCAGTATCTGAACCATCCTCCGTTGTCCATCTGCCACATAGCACGTCTTATGGACATAACGTTCAGATCGCAGGACTCGAGAAACCAGATAAATCCATCATCCTTATATCTCTCAAGGAATTCGCCAACATGGTCAAACTTTGTTCCTATAAGGTTCACCAGACAATCCATGCAGCCACCTATCATTCGCCCGCTCACCTGGAACTTCTCTGGATAGCCCTTTATCACCCTCGGCTCCGTGATGTTGTACGGCAGGAATGGATGCTCCTCATCCCTGAGGGACTCCTTCTCCCATCCGTCGTATCCGGCAAATGACAGTTTCTGTCCCTGAAGGACCGCCATCGCATCCGCAACTGATCGGTGCCACGGCTCCTGTCCAAATGCCGCCGCACACGGACCATATATGGATGCCGTATCGCACAAAGTGGTGAGCAGGAACGTGAGGTTTGTATTGTCCGAATATCCCATGAACCACTTAGGGTCTGCTGCCCTCAGCCTGTCAAAATCAATATAGTTAAGTATCTCACACATGAGCTCTCCGCCACCGCAGGATATGAGTGCATCGTTCTTCTCCGATGTATAATAGTCATTTATCTCCTGCCCGCACAGCTCAGGCTTATTGCTGATTCCTATGCCTTCTCCGACATAACAGTTTGGCCCGATCTGTATACCAAAGCCCATATTCCTGAAGTTCTCCTGCGCTCTGCCAAATGCAGTCTTATACGGCTCTGTATCACAGCCAAATGATGGCGCAACGAAACCTATCGTATCGCCCCTTTTTATAAATTTCGGAAATCTCATATATTATCTGCAGGTATCCCTGCTACCTCCTTCTACATCAGCTTCAATATCCACTCCACCACGAACACGGTCACACATGCCGCAGCCGCCACAACTATAAGTCCCTTCTGCTTTATTCCAAGCATGAGTGCAACCGCAAATCCACACACAGCGCTTATGACACTCTCCGTACTGTATAGTATAGACGGAAGTGTAAGTGCCGTGAGACATGAATACGGCACATAATAGAGGAATGAATTGACGAATCTGTTCTCTATCTTCTTGCGGAACGCCACCAGCGGTACCATTCTTATGAGGTAGGTGACAACCGCCATGGTTATTATATATATGTATATATTCATCACTGCACCTCCTCTTCCTCAGCAGCTCCCACAGGAAAGAATATAGCTCCTATCACAGAGGCTGCCACCGTGCTTATGATTATGGCAATTCCAGTCGATATAAACTTGAATATCGGAACGTAATACAGCACACATGATATAACTGCCGCCACAAGCGCGACTATGGCAACCGGTCTGGACTTCCTGGCAACCGGCATGACTATGGCGACGAACATTCCGTAGAGCGCCAGACTGAGTGCGCTGCTGATTGACTTTGGAAGAAGTCCTGAGGCAATCGCACCGAACAGGGTTCCGCCTGTCCAGCCGACTATCGGCAGCAGCTGAAGTCCTATCATATAGCCAAATGTCAATTCCTTCACATGTCCCATGGCAACCGCAAATATCTCGTCAGTATTTGCAAATGCGATCACAAGCCTCTCCTTGATGCCCACTGCCTCTCCAAGCTTCTGCGAGAGTGACAGACTCATAAGGGAATATCTCAGATTGATTATGAACTGTGTGAGTATCATCTCAACCAGCGTTCCCCCTGCAAGAATGATCTTGAGTCCGGCAAACTGTCCCGCACTGGTTACATTTGTCAGGCTTATGATGACCGCCTGAAAACTTGTGAGTCCTCCTTTCACCGCCAGCAGGCCAAAACTAAAACTTACCGCGAAATACCCCAGTGCTATCGGTATTCCATCCTTTAATCCTTTTCTAAATTCCATCTCTAATACTACTTCTTTCGTTACAAATTTGTGTTATCTCTTTCGTCTGCGTCCCCCACAGTCGTAGCACTTCACATACTTCCACACAAGCCTCTCCTTAAAGTTCAGACTCCAGTACGTGTATGCCCTTATCTTATTATAAAGCTTTCTTGCCATCTTTAACTGCTCGTCATCCGGTACGATCTGTCCGTACACAGCAGCCTGAACGCAAGCCACAAATGTCCTGAACTCATCTCCGCCTACAATCTTCACCCGTTTAGTCACAATATCCGCATATTCGCTGTCATCTGAGCCTACACCATCCGTGAGTCTGGCAAATGTGAGCATATCCCACATGGCAGCCGACATCTCATGCACGGCAGCTATACGGTCTCTTCCAACAAGCTTGCGCCTACGCCGCGTAACGAGCACGCGTCTTCTCAGCATGACCAAAGCCATAAGGAGTATCGCCACCGATATGACTGACGCTGCTATCTTAAACGTTCTGCTGTCAAACAGCTCCGACAGGCCATTTGCATCACCGGAGCCACCACCTCCGGTCTGGTTCTGTCCATTTCCACCATTATCACCTGTGCCACTGTTTCCAGAATTGTTCTCAGTTGTATCCTCACTCACTGAGGATGCATGTTTTTCCGTAGTCGCATCAGCGGCATCTTCTCCATCATCATCCGTGCTCTCCTCCGAAGCTTTTGTCGTGATCTCTGTTGTTATATTCTCCGTGGTGAGCTCAGTGTCTCCGCCGCTTTGATCATCATCCTTGTCCTGACCATTCTGTGATCCTGAGTTGTCCGGTTCATCCGGGATACCAAGGGTATCTGCCCTGTTGCCAAGCGGGGTGGCATCAACTATCACCCAGTTCTCAGCATCCCTCTCATATGCCTCGATCCACGCATGGCTGTACTTTTCAAGTATATATGCATGATATGTTCCATCCGCCTGCCTCGTCCACGCCGATGAAGGCACCACATAACCTGTATTGTATTTTGTCGGTATTTCCATGGTTCTAAGACCTATCGCAGCCGCAGAGGCGTAATGCACACAATACCCCTCATGGCCAGTGTATAGCGCATACAGAACCGGATCCACGTCCGATGCAAAAGGCTTTGGCGATATCGTATAAGACATATGCTGTCTTATATACTCGACCACCTTATCCACAACGGCACTGTCATCTGTTCCTGCATTCTTAGTAAGTTCCTTTATCGCCTTTCCGTATCCACTGAATGTATCACTGTCGTACTTGATCAGTATCTCGCTGTCCGGGCTGTATCCTATATCCCTGTTTCTCCATGTACCATTGTCGTATACGACATAACTTCTGGCTTTCACGTATAGATTGCCATCTGGCTTCTCATTTCTCGTTATCTCGTCCACAACCTCATCAGTCGGTTTCACCTCAGAGCCGTCAACCTTATAATATGTTGAGTAACCTTTTCCAGAGTCCCCAGAAAAGAAATATTCCACATTTTCAACCATCTCCACAAGCACACCTTGAAATTTTACGCCACGTTCATACGCGGCTGAGTATACCAGCATGGCCGTTATAATGCAGGCTGCAAGGGAGATAAGCGGAACCACAACATTCCATTTTATTGATAACGGCTGACCATTTCTCATGAGTACATATCTTGCAACTATGAGTGACAGAACCGTGAGTACGATTCCAGCCGGACTCACATGTACGTCCAACATGGCTCCTGCCGCCATGAACAGAAATGCAAGCCCGACGCCTATCAATATACTGCTGCACCTAAATATCATATATGCGGCAAAAAACATGGCTACAGCCGTGACAAACAGAATAAACTCGTACATCGCACCTACACTTATGTAGTCGAGATCCACAGCTCCTGTCCTGACTCCATATGCCATTTTTATCTCGTAAGCAATGCTATATATCATACCTCTTCCGCCGGTGTAAAGCATCTTTCTTCGGGCAAGTCCCCATACCAGAAGCGTACACACCGGAACAAGTATGTCTGTAAGTCTTTTTTCTTTTCTAAGTAGATACCAGCAGCTGTACACAGCCGCTATGACCAATCCTCCGATCACACATAACATCATAAGATTGGTCGGTTCCATATATTTATATATATCTGAGCTAAATGCTATATCCCCCACCAGATACGCAATTCCTGATGAAAGCATCCACACCGCCAGGCCCAATATAATCTTCAAATCTGCACCTCTATCTGCAACTACATCTGTAACCTCACCTAAACTGTGAGACAAATATGAGTAATATCTTCCTTCAATGTCTCAAATTTAACATGATATCTGTCATCCCCGCACTGTATATTTCCTTTCATATCAACATCTATAAAACTGGTGAAATCCTCGCCGCGATACTTCTCTCTGTACATGCCTATCACATCATACCAATCCATACTTCTCGCATCTACATAGGACATCCGAGCTGCCGCGTCATACACATCCTCTTCTTTTATTATCCTGTACCTAGTTATAGACATTTTCTCAGGATCATACCACGCTATAAAATGCGGTACCCTGATATCTATAAGTGAAAAACTTAAAGATACCATAGACTCAAGCGCTGCCGACATGGCATGCCCATAATTCTTGCAGTCCTTTCCATTGAGGTTTACACATATAATGACAGGACACGACAATGTTTTGTTCATATCTCTCACCATTATCTCATCCTGTCTCGCTGTCAGTTTCCAATGTATATTTCTCACACTGTCACCCGGTCTATACTCTCTGACCTGATAAACTTCGGAGGAGTCATCCCCCCGTATATCTGCATGATATACATCACTGTCAGTCACAAAGTCTCTCGTTTTTTTCGTGATATTTATAGGCATAAGGTAACACTGCGGCAACACATATACATTTGCCGAGTTCTTTATCTTCTTTTTTATATAGAACATATGAAATGCATCATACACCCTCACATCTGCCGCTGCGATCTCATATCTGCCGCTGACAGCAAGGGACATAGCCCCCTGACATACCCCATTTTCATTGTCAATCTGCCTAAAAGTGCTGTTCTGTTTCTTCTTCATACCCGCTGCCATGACCTTGAAAACTGCTGACACATAAGGTACCTGACCTGAGTTCGATCTCACGGTAAGTTCAGGATGAAATGTTCTGTTCTTCTCAACCACCGGTATGTTCATCTGCATACTTATGCCTGTCCTGAAAAACCTGGTAAACAGCCCCGCAAGGAGGCATACCATGACTGCCAGCATAAGTGCAGCCACGTAGAAATAAGCCTCTTCCCGATTAATGATTCCTATATATATGCAGACCAGGATCAGTAAAATATATATTATTCCTCTTTTCATAATCTACCCACTATCTCCGCATCCTGCAACGGACTATCTTTTTGGACTGTTTCTTCGTCTCACAGTTGGCTTATACACATGCTCCATGATGTCCTTGAGCACAGCCTCCGGGGTAATATGGTTTACCCTTGCCTTGGCATTCAGAATGATCCTGTGTCGCACAACATCCTTCCATACCATCTGAACATCCTCAGGTATGACAAAATCTCTTCCGCTTATATATGCCCAGCTCTTCGCCATCTTCGTGAGGGCGATTGTTCCTCTTGGACTGACTCCCAGTTCAAGGCTAGGGTTGTCCCTGGTCTCCGTTACTAGCTGGCCTATATATGTGTACACCTCATCGCTGACCTTCACCTGTGTGACTTCCTCTCTGATCATGCGGAGCTCTGCCGCACCGATCACCGGATGGATCTCCTCAAATCCATTGGCTGATGTCCTTCCCTTGACTATATCCAGTTCGTTCTCTATGGATGGATAACCAAGCTTCAAGCACACCATGAATCTGTCCAGCTGGGAATCCGGAAGGAGCTGAGTTCCGGCGCTTCCTATCGGATTTTCCGTTGCTATAACTATGAACGGTTCAGGAACAGGATACGTGACACCGTCCACTGTCACATGCCCTTCCTCCATAACTTCCAGAAGTGCCGACTGTGTCTTAGGTGATGTTCTATTGATCTCATCTGCGAGGAAGAGATTGCACATCACAGCACCCGGTCTATACACAAATTTGTTCGTTGCCTTGTCGTACATCGTAAATCCTGTTATGTCCCCCGGTAATACGTCCGGTGTAAACTGCATTCTCTTGTTCTCAAGCCCCATTGCATTTGCAAATGCCAGAGCCATGGTCGTCTTTCCAACTCCCGGGACATCATCCATGAGTATATTTCCACCAGCGATTATAGATGCCATTATCTTGGCAACACATATATCCTTTCCAACAACGACCTTCTTTACTTCCTCTATAACGTCAAGCACCTTACCATTGTAATTCATACCTATCTCCATTTATCTTAACTTATCTCTATTTACCGAAATACTATATCTGTCTGTTTCACATTCAGACCTAATATATACATATATCGGGAGGACACAGCACGCTTCCTCCCGATATTTCATATTCAATTCATAAGCTGCGATTTTACTGTTTCTATGTTTCCCATTATGACTCTGTATGTATCATTGTCACCATAGATCCCGTATATCTCCTCCGCCGCCAGCTCGTAGTACTTGAGCGCCTGTACAAGATCTCCCTGTCTGTAAAAAGTCTCCGCCATAGCTGACAACGCCGCGCTGTAGTGATATCCGCGCTCCCCCATAAGCTGATATCGCCTGACTGCCTCAGCAAGTCTGTCCTTCGCCTCATCCAGCCTGCCCGCCCTGAGAAGACTCTCACCGAGGCTCACATAGATTATCGCTATCTCATTTCCCGCCTTATCATGTCTCTCTATGATGGCAAGTGCCTGTTCAAATGAATCAACAGCCTTGTCAAAATCCCCCAGATCCTGATAGAGCATGGCAACATTGTTGTAATATGTTGCCATCAGTATATCATAAGGACTCACCTGTCCCTGGTATATATCTCTGACCTGCCTGAAATAGGCCAGTGCCTCCAGAAGATTTCCAGCGGCTCTGTTGGTATTTGCCACATTCATCAGCGTTGTTCCGTATGACACAGTATCGTCTATCTCCATCTTCTCCGCCAGCCTTATCACCTGTCTACAGAAATAGAGTGCTTTGTCATACTCCCCTGTAGACCGGTGAAAGCTGATAAGTTCATTGTATATGGCCTGCATGGTTTCACGATCTCCGTCATACTCAGCCTCGCTCAGTGCCTGCGTCAGATAACGCTCAACCTCAGATATTCTGTTTTCTGCAAACAGCTTGTCCAGTCTGCCAAATATTTCATTGATGTTCATCCGGTCTTCCTCCGCTAAATAACGACCTCATTTGTCCATCATAACACAACGAGATTTGCCTTGTCTATATTGCCTGCTTCAAAGTTAACCGCATTGTCGAGGGTTGTCCTGCTTATCGCCTCCAACGCCTCCTCCGTCAGAAAGCCCTGGTGTGAAGTCACTATTACATTTGGGAAAGAGAGAAGCCTTGCGGTTATGGATGTCTCCAGGATATCATCTTCCCGGTTCTCAAATACATTTCCTGTCTCTTCCTCGTACACATCAAGTCCCACGCCGAAAAATTTTCTACTTCTTATGCCTGCTATCAAATCCTCAGTTTTGATCAACGCCCCTCTAGATGTGTTCACCAGTATAACCTTATCCTTCATCTGAGCTATGGTGTCTGCATTCACCAGATGATATGTGTCATCTGTGAGTGGACAGTGCAAGGATATGAGATCGGATACTCTAAAAAGTTTCTGAAGCTCCACATACGTCACAAAGTCCAGCTCCGGGTTTTTATACATATCATAAGCTATGACTTTCATCCCAAATCCATGACATATCCTCGCCATGGCTGCTCCTATCTTGCCAGTTCCAACTATTCCCGCTATCTTACCGTGAAAATTCATCCCCGTAAGTCCAACAAGACTGAAATTGTTCTCGCGAACCTTTATATAGCTCTTGTGCAGCCTTCTGTTCACTGCCATTGCCAGCGCCATGGCATGCTCAGCAACTGCCTCAGGTGAATAACCAGGAACTCTGAGCACCGTCATGCCACATTTTTCTGTGGCGTCAAGATCTACATTGTTGAATCCTGCACATCTCATGAGTATGAGTTTTACGCCGACCTCGCTCAGCGCATTTACAACAGCTGCGCTCACATCCGAGCTCACAAATGCGCATATAGCCTCATATCCTCTTGCCAGTCTTGCTGTTCTCACCGAGAGATCTGCCTCCACATAATCTATGCAAAGCTGTGGGTATCCACCTTTTATGGCATCAAATGAATCTCTGTCATACTTTTTTGTATCGTAAAATAAAATATTCATAAGCTTTTGTCTCCTCATCATAATTATCGTGATTTTCATTTGTAGTATACCACTTTTACTTCCTATTTATCAGAAAATCTATTTTATCAAAAACCTCATTAAAAAGGGACGTACAGAATCATCTGATCCCGCACGTCCCGATCTGTGTCCATTTTCTTTGAAAGTACGTTACACTGAACCGTGATGACCGCCTCCCGACAATATTGCCGTGAGTCCCTGTGTCGGCACACCCACATTGTCGTCATAGAACACATTCGGCAGGGTAAGTGTCGCCTCGTAGATCTTTCCCCTTCTACATGTCACAAACGATCCGTTCATCTCCTCTGCCATCTTCTGGCATGTCAATGTTCCAATGTGTGTACTCTCTGCCCTGGCACTCTCAGCACTTATATAATTTCTAAAAAATATCCTTACTCTGCGGACATCAACATATACTCTAACATCTATCGGCTTAGTTTTGTCTGAATATTTCCGTATATTGGTAAATACATTGTCGGTTATCCTCTTCATCCCCTGTACATCCACCGATATCTCCGCTTCCCTATCTGATATGTCGACATTGAACTGGTATCCATTCTCTCCGAGAAGTACCATGTACTCTCCAAGCATCTGATTGAGGAACGGTCCCGCCTGGAATGTCTCCATATTAAGCTCATCACTGCTCTTGGAATATACATAGAAATATCTGAACATTTTATCGGACATCATCCTGAGCTGTTCTGCCTTCTCCGAACTTATCCTGATGTACTCATCAAGTTCCTCCTGGGAGGAGTATTCCTTATTCTTCATAAGCTCAAGATATCCCGCCATGACCGTGAGCGGGGTTCTGATGTCATGCGCCATGGCCGTTACCAAATCACTGTTTGCCTGCCATGCCTCTTTCTCTCTGCTCAGCTGTTCTATGATGGTTGCCCTCATAGTGTCTATATTCTCCGCAAGCAGACATATCTCATCCTGTCCCTTTATCGTAATAGGTCCATTGATGTCCACATTCTTTATATCCATGACCTGATTGGTAAGTTTCCTGAGTCTTCTTATCTCTCTTCCAAAATAATATATTATTATCCCTATAAACAGCATACTGCAGAGCACAAATATCGCTACCCTACCGACTTCTTTCAACGTGTCATCCGAATAATCTACTATGCACACATCGAATACGCCATCCCTGAACAGAACTGGGTAGAAATCATAATCCGCTTCCTGCCCCCCGGTATCCTCCGCATATTCCGATGTCTCCGGCTTCTCCATTACTGCAGTACCGCCGCTCGCTCCATTTGTCGCATTGCTCTGTTTCTTTGTAACACCGCTATTTTTGTTTGTTGTTGTGCTGTTGCCATTGTTCTGTCTTCTGATCTTCCTTATGGTACCTTGATTGTCCTGGATCAGGATTACCATCTCTCCCGTAACAGAATTGGTAATCACGTACTTGTATGCACCACGCTTTTCTATCATCCACTGGGAATCAAACACTATATCATCATTGTTGTATATCAGTATATATACATTTTTATGCTTTCCCTGCCACGCCCTGAGCGCCCTGGAATCAGATGCCTTCATAGAATGACTGTTCACATAGGCGGCAAAGCTCTGGATCTGCTGCATAGAACGCTGCTGTACATTTGCATCACTCATGTAGACATTTGCCACATACCTGTCCAGTGCAAGCATCCCTGCAAAGAATGATATCACCGCCGTCAGAAGTCCCAGCACAACAACTATGAACATCTTGACCTTGAGCGTACGTCTGAATGTCTTATTCATATCAGTCTACCTGATATCCCTTTCCATATATGGTTCTTATGATCTCTGGCTGTGCGGAATTATCCTCTATCTTCTGTCTAAGTCTCAATATGTGCACCATGACCGTGTTGGATGATGATGGAAGATACTTCTCCTGCCATATATTCTCGTACAGTGCCTCCAGTGACCATGGCTTACCCCTGTGCTCAACAAGGAAGAACAGGAGCGCATACTCCTTGTCGGTGAGTTTTACGATCTCACCATTCTTAGTCACTATACGCTTAAATGAATCTATGCTTATGTTGCCCACTGTTATATTCTTGGCGTCGACCTCTGACTTGCCACGGTACACTCTGTATCTCCTTATAAGGGCATTTACCTTTCTGTTGAAATCATTCTGGGTAAATGGCTTTGGTAGAAAATCATCTCCGCCCACAACATACGCCTCATTTTGATCCGGTTCCTTTGTCTTTGCTGTGAGGAACAGTACCGGCACGGAAGAGAACTCCCTTATCTGCTCACACGCCTCAGTTCCAGACAGCTTTGGCATCATGATGTCCATGACTATGAGATCTATATCACTGTTGGCTCTGACTGTCTCCACCGCCTCAACTCCGTCTGCCGCCTCAACGACCTCATATCCGAGTCTCTTCAGATATATGTTGAGCAAAGTCCTTATATCCTGCTCATCATCCACCACGAGAACCTTTATTGATTCGTTCTCATTCATATTTTCTACTGTATTTTCCATATTCATGCTCCTTCGTCAAATATACACATTCATATCCATGCCGGCGCAGTAAGCACTGCACCAAAACTGTGTACATTATAACAAATAATCGTCTGTTGATTACATCTATTTAATCTTGTTAAGGAATTTTAAGCAAAACAAAGCCCTCTTACCTGTTGTGATAAGAGGACCTCGCCTTTTCTTTATAAAATGATTGGAAGAGCTATAGTTAGGTGTGTCTAACTATCTACGAGTATATCCAAATTTTACCTGTGTGTCAATACATTCAGGGATGTGTATAGTGATAACATTTATCATTTCGCCCTAACTCACTCTCCGCGCTGCAATTTTACGTTTAACATATCTGACTGCTCCCATTATCATATCCCTGTATACTCCCGGATTGAATATGAGCAGCAGTGGGAAAAGTTCAAGTCTTCCCGCAAGCATGTCAAACATCAATACATATTTGCTAAATCCCGTCAACATCCCAAAGTTCTGTGTTGGTCCAACCTGTGAAAGACCCGGACCTATGTTGTTGAGACAGGCTGCCACAGCTGTAAAGTTCGTCACCAGATCTCTTCCCTCAAATGACACCAGAAAAACAGATATAGTAAATATACCCATAAGTGTTATAAAGTACACGTTTACAGCCCTCACGACCTCGTGCTCCACCGGTTTTCCATCCATCTTTATCTTCTTGATATTCTTAGGATGAAAATACGAACCAAGTTCCTTTACCACCGTCTTGAACATGATTATCAGTCGGGACACCTTCATACCACCGCCCGTGCTTCCCGCGCAGGCACCGATAAACATCAGTATCACGAGCACAGTCTTACATGTCTGCGTCCACTGATCAAAGTCTGCTGATGCATATCCCGTTGTGGTTATGATAGATGCAACCTGAAACGATGCATGTCTCAGCGCATCCCAGGCATTTGACATGGTCTGCATAAGGTTGACAAATATTATTCCGATAGCTCCAAGGATTATCAGGAAGTATGTTCTTACCTCCTCCATGGACAGAGCCTTTCTAACATTTCTATATAGTATATAATAATAGAAGTTAAAATTCACGCCAAACAGCATCATGAATATTGTTACTACCCACTGTATGTAAGGCGAGAAACTTGTAAAACTGTCGTTCTTGATACCAAAGCCACCGGTTCCAGCCGTTCCAAAAGCTGTACAGAATGCATCAAACAGGCCCATTCGTCCAAACAGTAAAAGAACCACCTCAAGAAGCGTCATAGCAAAATATATTGCGTAGAGTATGCGCGCAGTGTGCTTAAGTCTTGGCACGAGCTTACCCACCGATGGGCCAGGGCTCTCCGCTTTCATAAGATTCATATTTGATCCTGATGCGCTGTTCATAGGAATGATTGCCAACAGGAATACCAGGACTCCCATTCCACCTATCCAATGCGTAAAGCATCTCCAGAACATCATTCCGTGGGACATCGCCTCAACATCGCTCAGGATACTTGCTCCTGTGGTTGTAAGTCCAGACACCGTCTCAAAAAGTGCATTTGTAAATGATGGGATCTCCCCAGATATTACAAATGGCATACAGCCAAATATACTGAGCAGTACCCAGCTAAATGCCGTAGCTATGCACCCCTCTTTCAGATATATAGTCTGATTCGATGGTTTTCTTATAGTCATAAGTGTACCCACTATCACACAGGCAAGGATGACCACAAGAAAGGCAAACCCTTCATGCTCCTGATATATAAGAGACGTGATACATGGTATGATCATCAATATTCCCTCGAGTCTCACGACCTGCCCGAGTATGTATATGATCATGGAATTATTCATAGCGCGCCTCCTAAGCCAGTATATCTCTTATATCTGTAAATCCCGTCTCCGTTGTAACTATCATGGCTGTATCTCCAATCTGTATGGAATCTTGTCCTGTAGGAAGAAGTATTGAACCATTTCTATTTATAAACGCGATAAGCAGATTCTTCTTGAGTTTTAGATCCTTGAGTGGAATATCCGTCACCTCAGACTTCACGTCGACCCTGAATTCTATCGCCTCTGCCCGCGAATCAAACATGTGATAAAGAGTCTCTATATTGTTGCTGTTAGAGTTCTGCTTTGCCCTGACGTATGCAACTATCGACTCTGCTGTGATACTGCACGGATAAACAACACTGCCAAGATCCAGACTGTTTATAACCTCGCGGAAATTGCTTCTGTTTATCTTGGTTATCGTCTTTGCATTTGAGTGCTTTCTCGCGTGCAGAGTGAGAAGGATATTCTCCTCATCTATTCCTGTCAGCGATACAAATGATTCGGTCTCGGCAAGTCCCTCCTCATTCAATATCTCCTGATCCGTTCCATCACCGTTTATGATGATAGCTTTTGGTAAAAGCACAGAGAGCTCCTCGCATCGTTTCTTGCTCTCCTCAATGATCTTGACAGATATTCCCATGTTGACAAGCTGTCCCGCCAGATAGTAAGCGACATTGCCGCCTCCTATTATCATGGTATCCTTGACTCTGGCAGTCTTAAAGCCTATATGCTCCATGAATTTTCTGGACATAGGTCTTGTTCCGACACATGACATTATGTCCCCTGCCTTGAGCACAAAATCTCCAGAAGGTATGTAAAACTCTCCTGCTCTCTCAACCGCCGCTATAAGTATATTGATAGGTTTCTGTTTATTCGCAAGATCCTTACCCAGATCAGCTATGCTCTTGTTGTCAAGGACATTCTTCTCCGGTATCTTGATCCTTGTCATCTCCGCCTGTCCATGTGCAAATGAATTGATCTCAAGTGCTGTCGGTAGATAGAGGACTCTAGACACCTCTATCGCGGTCTCAAGCTCAGGGTTGATGATCATAGTGAGTCCAAGTTTTTCCCTAAGATAACTTGCCTCCTTGCTATAGTCCGGATCTCGAAGCCTTGCTATGGTTGCACAGTCTCCAACCTGCTTTGCTATAGTGCAGCACAGGATGTTGAGTTCATCCGATGACGTCACCGCAGCAATAAGATCCGCATTCTGTATTCCGGCTTCCAGCTGTACGCTGTGATTAGCCCCATTTCCGACAACCCCCATCACATCATACTGATTGGAATATGTCGCTACCTTCTGCGGATCCTTATCTATGATCGTTATGTCATGACCTTCATTCGCCAGCTGTTTAAGGATCGCAACGCCAACCTTGCCACAGCCAACTATTATTATTTTCAGTCCCGTCTTCTTGCTTGATTTACTACCAAACACAGGTCTATCCTCCTTGAATATCTTCATATAACTAAGCAAAGTATAACATGAAGATTTTAAAAATCAACCATCGCAGCTTTTCTTTACTGAAACCTTATACGAACATCCTTATTATGCAGCAGACCAGAACAAATATCACAAATGCAATGCCCACTATCATATTCGTTTTCTTGCTGAAACCACGCGTAGGCTTCTTATATATACCATCATCATTTTTATCTTTTTTGCTCTTTCCCATCTGTTCCTCCTCTCTGCCTCGCAAGACTCATAAGTCTCTTTATGAGCAGATTTACATTTGTGTGGCGTTTCAGCGAATTCTCCCCGCTCCTTATGAAATCCCAGGACTCATCATAGGACATATCCGTAGTCTCCGTCTCATTCTCAAAGAAAAACTTCTCCAAAGATCCGGACTCCTCATGAGCTATAGAAAATTCAAGAGCCTTTCTGGTCTTGTCATGCTCATTGAAATTGGCATCTCCATGCAGAAAATGATCCAGATTACAGGAAAAATAATACGCCGAATATTTTACCTTCTTACTTCCGATCTTGATGGATGTAAGCGATGTGAGCACATCCAGATTGTCACTCTTTCTGTGATTTCTCTCCACGACATGAGCCGGAATACCCGTCACTATGTAATCCGGATAGTATACCGGATCATCTGTCTCATTGCCGCTGGCCGCCACCAGCGCATCATCTATATATACACCGTCCGTGTCTACAAAATGAACTATCTCCAGAATATCCTTTGGATATAATCCAGTTTGTTTCAAGAATGGACTGACCATTATCTCATCTATGAACCTCTCTATATTGTCCGGATATATACCATTCTTTGACGTTATATCTCCGCCGGCATGTCCATCGTCATTCATGACCATGGCAAATTCAAGCAATATATCAGGATCTATGTCCTCAAGCAGCTGTCCAAACGGAATCTCAAATGCATTTTTGTCGGACATTCCCTCGACCAGAAACAGCACGATCTTCTTCTTAGGTCGTTTCCCCATTATCAATCCCCGCCTTTCTGAACGCTGATACGACCTTGTATTTCTTGGTATTCCTATACAGCTCTTCGTCCTGTTCCCCCACAAGTATCTCTCTGAAATAGGTACTTCTCAGATTATTTGTGTTGCCAATCCCCTTCATCCTGATATACCTGTTCTCCGGATTGGTAGTCGTAAAGCATATAAAGTCCTTATCTATGACCTCCAACGGTCTCAGGTTATGCGATGTGAAAATAAACTGTCCCTTTCCTGATTCCTGGAATGTCTGCAGCACCTCCCCCAGCAGATACTCAAACACTCCTGCATCCAGCTCATCTATGGCGATCGTACACGACTGCTCATTGTACGCATCTATGATAAGGCTGAGCACTGACACGATCTTTCTGATTCCATCAGACTCATATCGAAACGGCATCAAAAGTCTTCCATCCGGCGCAGCATCGGCATTGTGCTCATTGCTCATATCTGATTCATTGCGGCTCGACACGATCTCCACAACATGCCCCATGCTGCCATCCTTCATCATAGTTGGAGAAAGCTCATGCATATTTACATTCAATCCCGGTACAATCTGACTGAGCACTATATTAATATTGTCAAACTGCGACTTGAGTTCTGAAAACACAAAATCCGGCATTATATTTGGCATGTCAGTCTTGAGCAGGTACCTGCCACTCTGGGTATAAAGAGGGAGTCCATAGTTGAGCCTTATATATCCTGTAGACTTCGTATCCACCACATGAAGATAGAGCTGGCTGTAATACGCAAGCTCCAGCACGACCTGATAAAACTCCGAGTACAGCCCACAGTCATCAAATACCTTTGCAGCACCAAGGGAGAACACAAATGATGTTGATTTCTCCTCCGAAAGTCTTCTCACTATGTTCAGCTCATCCAGAGACTTCTTGTCACCCGCCACGAAAAACTTCTGCTTCGACACAGGGCCAAATGGTCTCTCATCCCCGGATGTATCTATGATCGGCTGCATTATGATCTTTCTGCCGTCAAAATCCCCTGACATGCTGAGTTTCTCATCGCTTATCTTAACCCTGTACTTTGAGTGCTGCGAACTGCCGGCATCGTCTGCACCGTACTGTCCAAAGCCGCCAGGCTGTTCGGTTTCAACTGCCGAGAGTGCAAACTCATACACTGCCTTTCTTATATGCCCATCCGGGTACTGAAGATCAAATGTGAACTCAAGTCTGGACTTATCCTGTCCTTTTGCCACACATTCAGCGTATACTCCGGGTACTTCAACACCCATCATCAGCAATTTTAAAATGGCTAACGCCTCTATAAAACTCGTTTTTCCTGATCCATTCTGTCCATACAGCCCCAATATATCTGCTTCCGTTCCATACGGAACATATTTCTTTCCGCATGCAAATACTATCTCGCCATGCTCAACGCTCTTGAAATTATCAAGGACGGCCTTCTGTATCCTTATTGTAGGCAATCTGTCCCAATGGTCTTCTCTAAATTGTCTGATTCTCATTCACGATCTCCTCAGATGTTATTGATTTAATACTGTAATTATATGTTTATCCACTTCATTCGTCAACAGACATCATTTTTTGAATTTTTTATTTTATTTTTCTTATCTCTTCTGGTCTTACCATTTCTATATCTTAGTGGAGACTCTCCCATAGCAGAAGAAAATCTCCTGATGAAATAGCTTACATTTTGATATCCCGATTTCATGGCAATCTCAGTCACCGACAGATCTGTGGACTCAAGCAGATGTCTAGCATACCTCAGTCTCACATAGTTCACATACTGGGTAAGTGTCATGTGAAATCTCTCGCTGAATAACCTTGACATGTATTTTTCTGACAAATGAAAATGTTCAGATAGCTCAGCAAGCCCTATGTTATCATGATAATTATCCTGTATATACAAAAGTATCTCCTTTTCCAGTTCACCTGATGCATTCCTTGTCAACTCTTCAAGCTGACTATATTCAACAAGCAGATCCATCATCTGTAAAAGCCGGATTCTTACCTGTATCTGTCTGTGTGTACCCATCTTTCTATTCTCCTCCACAAGTTCATCAAGAATAGGTATGAGTTTTCCAAGCAGTTTTCGATCCGCCACCTCTGGTCTGAATCCCCGGGTGTGATTCCTGAGTGGGAAAAACACTTCATCCTCCAGGGCATCCTTGGTCTGAAATGATATAAATTCCAGAGGAAATATAAATGTAAAATAGTCCACAGGAGTGTCTGGGGCACTCATCATATGCAGCACTCCCGGACTTGCAATAAACACCGAGTCGTCTTCCCCTGTAAACTTCTGTCCATCAATCTCCACCGTAAGCGGACCTTTCCTCACATATATTATCTCCATCTCATCATGCCAATGGACCGGGATCTGAAATGCATGAGGAAAATATCGCATATGATACTCACAAAATGGATATTCTCTTGTTCCGTGCGGATGATTTTCCTTTAATTCTGCGTACATTGTTATCCCCTGATATTGATTTCTTATATATTGCGTTGCTTTTTATATCATGCAACTTCGTCATATTAACTCATATGTGGAATATGTGCAACTTTTAATTGAAATAGTACAAGATTCGAGCGGCACCAATGCGATATTATACAATTTAGTTATAACCCATGATTTTATACCCATCGCCAAAGGAGTACTGATTATATGAAGAAATTATCCGCACTTTTTATACCTATATGTTTTGAAACACTATTCTATATGCTGTCTGGCATGGTGGACACACTTATGCTCTCATCAGTGGGCGACTATGCCGTGGGTGCTGTCGGAACCGCCAACAGCTACATAGGCATGTTTATCATCATGTTCTCCATCATATCATCAGGAATGATGACTGTCATGACACAGAACATAGGTGCAGGCAGGCCTGGCATCGCCTATCAGGCTCGTCAGCTTGGTCTTATATTTAATTCAGTCATAGGTGTGGGAATGTCCGTATTCCTGTTCGTCTTTTCCGGCAGCATTCTTGACCTGATAGGAATAGCCGGAAATCTCAGGGAACCTGCCATGAGCTATCTTGAGATCGTAGGCGGAGGGTGCTTTCTGAACGCACTGATCCCAATATTTGCAAGCTACCTCAGAGCATTTGGACATACTAAGCAGCCTCTCATCGCTACCATAATCGGCAACCTTGTAAACTTCGCCTTAAATGCAGTTTTTCTCTTTGCGCTGCATAAAGGAGTGCAGGGTGTCGCTACAGCGACAGTCATATCCAAGGTTATCAACCTTGCAATTGTTATCTTTTTCTCCTGCACCCTTATAAAAGCAGGGAAAAATCCCGAAAGGCTTTCTAACAGAACTGTCCTTTCACAGATCATCAGAGTCGGACTGCCATCTGCATTCGAATCCGTTCTGTACAATGTCGCCATGATGCTGGTGGTCAAGTTCCTGAACCAGATGGATACTGACGGAATAAATGTCACGGCACGATCCTACGCAGTCCAGATAAGCAACTTCTCCTACTGCGTCGGCTCAGCGCTCGCCCAGGCAAATGCCATCATGACCGGATGGCATATCGGTTCCGGCGATATAGATGCATGTAAAAGAGATACCAAAAAGGCCGCCATCATCGGTGTGATCGTGGCGACCTGTCTTGAAACTTTATTTGCTGTCACAGCCCCATGGACCATGAGACTGTTTACCGACAACCCGGACATGGTTCATATTGTCACAAGGCTTCTTGCAATTGACATCATCCTCGAAGTTGGCAGAGTTACAAACCTTGTCTACGGCCAGGCTCTGAAAACCAGCGGAGATGCGGTATTCCCAGCTGTCATAGCAGCGGTCTTTATGTACGTGTGTGCTGTCGGCGGTACATGGATGTTCGGCCTGCACCTTGGGCTTCTTGCAATCGGCGCCTACATAGGCCTTACCTGTGACGAATGTGTGCGCGCAGTGGGTATGGTCCTGCGCTGGCGAAGCGGAAAGTGGACGGAGAAGAAACTGGTGTGATAATACACTAATACCAAACGTATTCCAGAATGTATCAACCCCATACTCCAGACTTTTATCACAGGATTCCACCTATCATATACACCACAAATGCTACAAGCCACGCCACAACACACTGCCAGATCACTACCATGACTGCCCAGCGGTGTCCCATCTCTCTCTTGATGGAGGCGATGGCTGCTATACAAGGCGAGTAAAGCAGGCTGAATACGAGCAGCGATGCGGCAGCTCTGGTTGTAATGGCTGCGGTCACTGATCCGTTAAACAGAATCTCGAGTGTGGATACCACGCTCTCCTTCGCCATGATACCGCTTATGAGCGACGTACATATTCTCCAATCGCCAAGTCCAAGCGGCTTAAATATCGGTACCAAAAGTCCGGCTATCGCAGCAAGTATGCTGTCCTGCGAGTCTTTCACCATATTGAGGTGCGTATCAAAGCTCTGAAGGAACCAGATACATATAGTTGCAAGAAATATAACTGTGAACGCCTTCTGAAGAAAGTCCTTTGCCTTCTCCCACAGGAGCTGGCCTACGTTCTTCGCACCCGGAAGTCTGTAATTTGGAAGCTCCATGACAAAAGGAACCGCATTGCCCTTAAACAATGTGCTCCGGTAAATCATAGCTACGATTATTCCTATCGCAATTCCGAGGAAATAAAGCCCTGCCATAATAAGACCGCCCTTTCCAGGGAAGAATGCGCTTACAAAGAACGCATATATAGGAAGCTTAGCCGAACAGCTCATGTATGGAGTGAGCAGAATAGTCATCTTTCGGTCTCTCTCACTCGGAAGTGTCCTGGTTGCCATAACGGCCGGAACCGTACAGCCAAAGCCTATCAGCATCGGAACTATGCTCTTGCCGGAAAGTCCAATCTTCCTTAGCAGCTTATCCATGACAAACGCGACTCTTGCAATGTATCCACTGTCCTCCATAAGTGACAGGAAGAAGAACAGGGTAACAATTATTGGGAGAAAGCTGAGCACACTTCCCACTCCTGCAAATATTCCATCCATAACCAGGCTCTTGACCACCACATTTACATTTGCTGCGGTGAGAAGCTTTCCGACCTGAACCGTGAGTGCATCTATCCCCATCTCCAGAAGTTTCTGAAGTCCTGCTCCGATCACGTTAAATGTCAGATAGAACACCGCCAGCATGATACCTATAAAACATGGGATTGCGGTATACTTACCCGTAAGAATGCGATCTATCTTCTCGCTTCTGATCCTCTCCTTGCTCTCCTTTGGCTTAACTACGCAGTTTTCACATACCTTTTCTATGAAATTAAATCTCATATCAGCTATGGCTGCACTTCTGTCAAGTCCTCGCTCTTTTTCCATCTGGATTATAAGATGTTCTATCGTCTCTTTCTCGTTCTCATCAAGTCCAAGCCTTTCAAGTATGAGATGATCTCCCTCTATGATCTTGGTCGCAGCGAATCTAAGCGGCAGATCTGCTGCCTTTACATGATCCTCTATGAGATGCGCCACCGCATGTATACACCTGTGAACAGCTCCACCAAACTCATTCTCATCACAGAAATCCTGTCTTCCAGGTTTTTCCTGATACTTTGCTATATGTATGGCGTGTCTTACAAGCTCATCCACACCCTCGTTCTTTGCCGCAGATATGGGTACAACCGGGGTTCCAAGCATTGCCTCCATCCCATTTACATCTATGGAGCCTGAATTGCCTGTGACCTCATCCATCATGTTGAGCGCAACGACAACAGGTATCTCCATCTCGAGAAGCTGCATTGTGAGATACATATTTCGCTCTATATTAGTAGCATCAACTATATTGATGATAGCCTTTGGGTGATCGTCAAGCACGAAGTTTCTGGACACGATCTCCTCGCTGCTATAAGGAGACATCGAATATATTCCGGGAAGATCTGTCACGGAAGTATTCTCCCTGCCCCTTATCGGACCATCCTTTCTGTCGACAGTTACTCCGGGAAAATTGCCTATATGCTGATTTGATCCGGTAAGCTGATTGAACAGAGTCGTCTTTCCACAGTTCTGATTGCCAACCAGAGCAAATGTAAGTCTTGTTCCTTCCGGAAGCGGATCACCATCCCCTTTGACGTGATATTTTCCTTCCTCGCCAAGTCCGGGATGCGCCTTCTCCTCTATGGTCTCAACCCTGGTGTGAGCTCTGGATCTTGTCTCTATCTGCTCTGCATCTATCTGCTCTGCATCTGCCAGTCTGAGTGTAAGTTCATATCCGTGGATCTGAAACTCCATAGGATCGCCCATCGGGGCAAGCTTCACAAGGGTGAGCTCCGCACCGGGGATAACACCCATGTCAAGGAAATGCTGTCTTAGCTCTCCTTCACCGCCAACGGTCTTTATTCTGGCGCTCTGTCCCACCTTCAAATCTCTCAGTGTCATAATTGATTATCCTTCTTTCATCATTCGTCCAGATTCATTCCCCGCAGTCTTTCAATGCCACAAAATCGTCTGTCGAATGCCGTCTATTTGTGTTTATTGATATTTTTTCTCAATTATAACACGATGAGTTCTATGCGCAATATATAGATCCTGATTATCGTCTATATTTTTACGAATTTTTCATTTGCTTCTCTGTCTATAGAAGTCAGTTCCTTAAGTTCCCTCACCGTAAACACACCGCAGACAATCGCAGTTATTCCATCCGCTATTGGTCCCGCATACATGACACCATCAATTCCCATGAACATAGGGAATATGATGATGAGCGGCAGCAGAAAGAGTATCTGCCTTGTGAGTGACATGAACACACCAAGTTTTGCCTTGCCTATGGAGTTAAAGAAATTGGATGTCACCGGTTGGATTCCATTTACGATGGTCAGGAACATGTATATCCTGAAATATCTCTCGGAAAACTGGAAGTACAGTTCGCTTCCCTCTCCAAATGCGCTGATGATCTGTCTTGGGAATAACTGGAATGCCACAAATGCCACAACCGACAAAGCTGATGCTGCTGCCAGCGCCAGAAGATAAGTCTTTCTCACCCTCCTGTATTTTCCTGCACCATAGTTGAAGCCTATGATCGGCTGGGTTCCCTGGGATATTCCTATGACTATAGCCATAAATATCATGTTGACCTTGCTTATTATTCCTGAACACGCAAGAGGTATGTCTCCTCCATACACCGACTGTGCTCCGTATCTTGACAGAGTATTGTTCATGACCACCTGGACTATCGCCATGGCTATCTGATTGAAACACGCCGACGCACCGAATCTGAATATATTGCCGCAGGTCTCTCCTCGCATAACAAAACTTTCTCTGGTAAGATTTATTGTCTTGAAATGGAACATATATCTGAGACTTATGGCAAATGATATGATCTGTCCTGTGATGGTGGCCAAAGCCGCACCGCGCATCCCCATATCAAATCCAAATATCAGTATTGGATCGAGTATGGTATTGATGATGGCTCCTGTCAGCATGGATATCATAGAATATCTCGGACTTCCATCCGCCATGATGAGCTTGCTCATTCCGGTATTCGCTATCAGGAACGGAAAACCTATCGCCGTGATCCTTGTATACTCCTGCGCAAATGGCAGGACTTTGTCCGTTGCGCCAAATGCCTTAAGCATCGGTGTCAGAAAAATGCTTGTCACCAGAAAGAGTGCCACACCGAATATCGCCATGAGACAGATTCCATTTCCCGCCGCCTCCGCAGACCTCTTCTCATCCCCCGCACCGAGCTTCAGTGAAAAGCTGGTCGCACTTCCTATTCCAAGAAGAAGCGATATGGCGGTACACGCCGTGGACAGAGGAAATGCTATATTTGTCGCAGCATTTCCCAGCATTCCTACGCCATGTCCTATAAATATCTGGTCGACTATATTGTAAAGCGCGGTCACCAGCATGGATATGATACATGGTATAGCAAATCTTGTGAGCAGATGCGCCTCATTCTCATATCCAATGGGATTGTTCTGATTTTCGTTTGTCTTTGTGTTATCGGTTGTCATATTTTTGTATTGCCTTCCTGTCTGTGTCGTATTTCTGTCTGTGTAATATTCCTGTCTGTGTAATATTTCTGTCTGTATTATCTTATATATACTGTATACAATTACAGTTCTGCCTATAATAATTCTACATCATTTTTATATTCGCATTTTCCACTCCATATTTTTTTAGGTCTACACGGCCATTCTCGACCTCTATGCCGTCCGCTCTGAGCCGTTCTGCCTGGACATCTGCTCCGCCGAATGCAAACGCTCCCGCCAGCTCGCCCTTGGAATTCACCACGCGGTAGCACGGTATGTTATCAGGATCTGGATTCTTGTGGAGCGCATTTCCGACCGCCCTCGCCATCTTTCTATCCCCTGCCAGCTCAGCTACCTGACCATAAGTTGCAACACATCCCTTCGGTATCTTCTTCACCGCATCATATATCCTCTTTGTCGGGCTGTATGTAACTATATCATAGCTCTCCGCTATCATCTGCTTTACCGCATCATCGGGCACGCTTCCATCAAGTATGATGGTGTTCCAGTGCTCCTTGTTCTGGTGCCATCCCGGTATAACCGATTCAAATGCCTGCCTCCAGAAATCCAGCGACTCTGAATCAGCTTTAACGTTCAGATTGATATATCCATTCCTCTCATAAGTCCATAGAAATGCTTTCTTACTTCCCTTGACTCTCACAAGCTGCCAGTTCTGGTCGTGAAATGGAGCCTCCTGATATGTATCAGGAAATGAGAGACCATATGCCAGTACTTCCTCTCTTGTCGTCATGTATATTTTTCCTTTCTTGTGTTGCGATTATGTAATTATCTGTATCCCTTAAGATATCTCTTCTGCTCGTCCGTTATACGGTAACTCTCCACCGCCTTCTGTATTGTCTTTCGGTGAACCCAGTCTGGCATGCGATGCTCTTCTATGTACGGAATGACCACATCCCACTGCTTTGCAAGGGCTGTAGCCATATACCATGCAATCATCATGTTGACATAATACTCATCAGACTTAACTTCCGCCACAATCCGCACATACTCAGGGTCAAAATCAGCATCCAGATAAAGCCTCATGAGCATTCCTATTCCGAATCTCACCATGTACGTCTCACCCGAATCTATCCACCTCTTTATAAACGGTAGAAGTTCTTCCTTATGTTTTTCAAAACACTTCGGCGCAGGGAAATCACAGGTTGCCCAGTTATCTATATATGGAAGAAATCTTTCTATCTCCGAAATACATCTGTCATAATCCTTTATCCCGGTTATGAGCATCATGTGGAGATTATTTTCCTCGTAATAACAGTGTGGAAGTTCTTTTATAAACTTTTCTGCCAGTTCTGTTCCAGCTATGCTCTTCGCATATTTTCTGAGTACAGGAACTCTTATGCCTATAACAGTCTCCTTGTCGATGCCTGGCATAAGCCTGCTGTGAAAATCTCTGTATGCCATATCCTGTAGTTCAAACAGATGCTTTTGAATCTCCTCCATATTTTCACCTTACGCTTTCTAATTTTCTCGTTGTTAGTTTTCCATTTTCTACATTTTTCTAATCGGACTCATAATTGTATACAACTATTATATCTAATACTATCTGAATTTCTTCACATGCTCCGATATAAACCGAAACAGCTCGATATTGACCTTCTCATTCTTCTCCTCCGCCTCAAGATACTCAGGCACCGAAATATCCGTCTGAATCTCTCCGCATATATCAATACCCAATATTCTTGAATGTCTTATATCACCGGCATTTCTTTCATCATCACGACAAGCGTCAGAATTTTTTTCTTCACCCTGACCGCCAAGAAATACACTAAGCAGGCGTTCAAGTCCATCGATTGACATATCCCCCTGACTCCAGTTCGTCTCCGTGTACTCTGTTCCGAGGACATCTTTGTCTATAGATATATACAGAGGCAGATCTGTTCTAATAAGTTTCAGCTTATTCTTAGGCAGATCACCATGCAGGTCTTCGGCGGAAAATGTCAACAATCTTCCGCTCTGACTCCCACTATAACTTTCCAAAGTCTGCTCTATATCTGACTCCGGCGGTCCCACTATCACAAGCTGCCTGAGGTTTTTATTCTGACTCAAAGCCTGTCCCGCCCAATCTCCGCAGCTCATCATTTCTGGAACCATCGGTATCTGCATGTCTGTATGATGATCATACATAACCAGCCCAAACGGTTCGGTTATATGATCCGTTATTATCTTTGAAATATAATGATAATTTCCTGAATCAATATAATGTATACCCTGAATTCCGTACGGCTCTATTCTGCCCCATATTTTTTCATATGCATTTTTTGAACAATACATATCTGTCTCTTCTATGTCCGAGCAGTCCATATATCTGAACCTGTCTATATCCTTTATATACTCGTCACAGTATACATGTGTAAAATCCAGGATCAGATTCTCGTTTTTCACCCTGTTGTCACCCATATACAACCCCCATGTATCCAATAACAAGTCAATTTCGCAGCAATATCGATTAACCTGTCAATAATAAAATAATCTCAATACAAAATCGCCCGACTGTATTCTAACACAACCGGACGATTTTAATCACTATTTGTCTTTCTTTTTCCTTATGTGGATCTCCGGGATTGCCACCGTGTCATATGTCACAGACGAGTCATCCTCACCCACATTATCCTCATTGTCATCATGGCTCTTTGTGTTCACCTCAGGGATCGCCAGATTGTCAAATGACATGTTGAATCTGTGATGCTTTTTATGCTGTTCTTTATTTTTTTCTCTCATAGTTGGTTATACCCCCTAAAGTATGTTTATGAAAAATGTAATTACCAGGCTGTTCAGGAAGTCAGCAAATAAACTTCCTATAAGTGGGATTATCAGATACGCCTTGACCGAAGGAACGTAACGGTCGCATATAGCCTGCATGTTCGCCATGGCATTTGGCGTTGCTCCCATACCGAATCCGCATGTTCCGGCGGACAGAACCGCCGCATCGTAATCCCTGCCCATCACGTTGAACACAACAAAATATGTGAACAATATCATGAGTATAAGCTGCGCCGAGAGCAGTATGATAAGCGGAAGTGCAAGCTCTGCAAGCTGCCACAGCTTCAGGGTTATCATCGCCATTCCAAGGAACAGTGACAGGCAGATACCACCAAGGTTGTTGATCTCACCCATATAAATATCAAACTTACCTGAATACTCTCCGATATTTCTGATGACCGCAGCTGCGATCATCGCACCTATATATATAGGAAATGTAAGTCCTGTCTTTGTGAGAAGCTCCGATATGATGGTTCCTATTCCTACTGCTATGATGAGCTGGAACACTGCTGCCGCATACATATTTGTATGGCGTTCATGCTTCTTCTCATCCTCGACCAGTATACTGTCATCCTCGGCAACTGCAGTGTCCAGAAGCTTCTTCCTATCTATGAGTCTCTTGCCAATAGGTCCACCTATAAGACTTCCTGCGATGAGTCCAAATGTTGCCGCAGCCGTGCATATAGTGGTTGCCCCCTTGACATCAAAATCCTCCAGCACCGGGCCAAACGCTCCTGCAGTTCCATGACCACCTACCATAGGAATGGAACCTGTACACAAGCCAACAAGCGGATCAAGGTGCAGCAGCTTACTCACCCCGAGTGCCAAGAAATTCTGAAACACTATGAGCACCACAACCAATCCAAGGAATATGAACAACGATTTTCCTCCGCTCTTCAACACCTTAAGATTTGCCTGGAATCCAACTGATGTGAAGAAGAATACCATGCACACCTCTCTCAGCGTGTCGTCAAATGTAAATTCTGCTATGCCAAGACTGTAACACACACAAGTCAGGACTGCGAAAAGCAGACCTCCTATGACCGGCGCCGGTATGCAGAATTTCTCCAGAAAATTAATTCTTTTCTTCAAAAACTGTCCCAATATAAGTACCAGAACTGACACCGCCAGTGTCTGATACATATCTATCTGTATCTCCATGTAAGACCTCTCTTATCTATATTATATACACATGCAGACATCCGTGATCAGATACCCGAGTAGCCGCTGAGCGCAAGCGAAGGGGCGATACCATTTCACCCAATATCATCTGCATATATTCTTTTCCGCATTCAGTATATTTATTATCATCAGCTGACAACTACTGTTCAGCCGGGATCTCTATTCCTTTTTTCTGATAATAAGCTTTCGCACCATCATGAAATGGAATGGTCACGTTCTTCACAGCCTCACTCTCATCGATCTGGAAAGTGAGTGGTATGGAATACTGTATATCCTGCGAATGTTCAAAGAGAAGTCCTGTGAGCTCCTCCACTATTTCCTCATCCATATCGTCTCTTGCAAGAAGCACCGCTCTGACCCCAAGAGTCTCAACGTCCTGATCCTGGCCTTCGTATGTTCCCGCCGGTATGGTGTAATCCGTATAGAAGCCATACACGGATTTTAGTCTATCCCTGCACTTATCATCTATTCCGATAAGCTTCACATCGCACTCTTTAGACAGCTCCTCGATCACTGAAGTCTGTATACCTGCTGTACAAAAGAATGCATCTATCTGGCCTGATTTGAGTTCATTTGCCGCGTCCACATAGTCGAGATTTACTGTGTCTACAAGGGATTCCACAAGACCTGTCATCTTAAGTATCTGCTCTGCATTTCTCTGGGTTCCTGATTCTTCCTCGCCAACGGAAACTTTCTTGCCCTGAAGATCATCCAGGCTGTCTATGCCTGAGTCAGCCCTCACCACGATCTGACACGCCTCAGTGTACAGACTGGCAACCGCCGAGTAACCACGATACCGCTTCTTATCTGTGACCCCTGTTCCATTGTAGGCTGCATCCACCAGATCTGCCTGTGCTATAGCCATATCAATATACCCATCTGACAGGAGTCTTATATTCGCTGTAGATCCCGCAGTCGCCTTTACTTCAAATTCAAGATCTTCGTCCGCTGCCACTGCCATCTGTGCAAATGCATTTGAGAAGGCATAATACCCACCGCCAACTCCCGCTGCACCAAGCTTCACGGATCTGCTGCCCGCTCCACACCCGGCAAGGGAGAGCGTCATCAGCATGGCTGCCCCCGCTGCAGCCAATCTTTTTATCTTTTTCAGTTTCATTTTATTTTCCTCCTTATGTGACTTGGCGAAAGATCTTTCTCTTCGCTATTACCACCACCATACAACAATCGCGTATAACACGAAATAAAGGGCTTATCGCCCTTTATTATCGCCGTCCATATACCATGTACATCATAAGAGCTCCTTCAGCTTCGTATTCTTTGACAAGTCAAGTGATGTAAGCTTATTATAATCACAGTTGAGTTTTTCCAGTTTCTTGTTTCCCGAAAGATCTAGTGATGTGAGATTATTGTGTCCACAATCAAGATACTTAAGATTAGGGAAATACTTAATTCCCTTAAAACTGCTGATCTTCCAATATTTTGCACTTATTAATGCTGCATTATTCCGCTCTTTCTTTGATAAATCTCCCTTTATATAAATTTTCAGCCTAAAAATACACATTTCTATTGTATATAAGTAAACTTAAAAGTCAACTCCGTATTGCTGCTTATTATTTTTATCATATTTTATTTTCTTGCAAATGCCGGAGCACTCCGGAATATAAACAAAATAAACGGCGGAGTCATTGTCTCCGCCGTTTATTTAAAACACATATATCAAAGTGACTTTACCACTCGTGCACCTCTACTTCTAACCCCCACGTGCTGAACAGTGAATCCGCAGCCTCCTCCACAGTCTGACCATCAGGGAGTGCCATGTAACTTCCACTGACGCTCACTATTCCGTCACCACAGTTACTATAGGCTATCCACAGTGCACATTCCTCCCCAGCTGGGATCACCCACACCTGATCCAGCACCGGTTCACTTACTACATACGCCTGATCATACCTAAGTATTGATGAGGCCGCCAATGCACTCGCTCCCCCAGCGCTGGCGGTCACATAATTTCCAAATGCCAAGCACGCATTTTTTTCAACACGGTCTCTGGCCGTATCGGATAGGGACGTTTCACCATCAGTCTGCCCCATAATGAATTCTGCTGCTTTATCCGAGATTATCACAACTGCAATCTTGCCACTTGTGTCGGCTATATTATCACCCCAGTCACTTGCGGCTTCAGCAACCTCGTCACTTCCGCCCATTATCTTTATATAAGCTTCATCATTTGCAAGTTCGTTCACCGAAGCCGCCACATCTAGGGCAGTCTCCTTGAACCACTCCTCATCCGGTGTATTGACCTTGAACTTTCCTTGACTCTCTATGCCCGATTTGGTTCTATCTGTTTTATCACTGCTTACCACTGATGAACATCCCGCAAGTCCCACCAGTGCCGCAAGCACACATATCACAATTCCTGTCTTTTTCATATTCCATTTACCCTTTTTTCTCGATATAAGCCCATTTTTAATGTCTTATTATATAAAGAAACATTCTCCCATATTTTTCTCAAGTATCCATATCCTCGATTTGTCTATAATACAATAACTCCATACATTTACACAACCGTTTAAAACTTAAATAATCTTTTTTCTGTCCGTAGGGTATTTGTAGTGAGTCCTGCAATAAACAGCGATCTTAACTCCGTGTGTAACTTGAAAACGACAATGACCACCAGTCCGTATATTCAATGGATATTACATCTTAGCTCTACTTGTCACTTAAACACTTCCTGTCCGTGCTCTTTAAAGTATACCATCATCTCATGTGTGAGACTCAGGTGCTCCGGATAGTCTGGAATATCATCACGGTTCACCCACTCTCCGGTTGCAAGCTCCTGTCTGTCTATGGTCAGATGCCCGTCACCGCCCTCCGGTATGTCTGCCTGACAGAAATAACCCATGAGAAGATTGCTGTCATAGCCCCATGGCTGTGACTTGTAATAAGTGATATTCTTAACGCTGATGCCGACCTCCTCCATGACCTCCCGTCTGACGGTCTGCTCAGCGCTCTCCCCTATCTCGGTAAATCCCGCTATCAGGGCATATCTCTTGTACTCCCTGCCCGCATATGTGGTAAGTATGATCCTGTCGCCGTCGATCACGCCCACTATGACAGCAGGAGCTATGACAGGAAATATCAGCCTGCCACAGGACGGACATCTGAGCATCCTCTCTTTCTCATCATGAACAGTTCTCTCTCCACAGGCACCACAGAACCTGTTGGTCCTGTACCAAAGCGACAGATGCCAGCCTGTCGCCGCCGCAAGAACCGCAGTCTTCGGATGGCAAGCCCTTGTCTTATACATGCTTCGGTAATCATATCCCGGCGCTGTCAGTCGGTTATCTCCATTCCACAGAAAATATGCGGTATCATCTATTGAAAAGAGATAAACCAGATTCCCTATTTCCCTATCGCATCCAGTTATTTTCTTCAGTTCTCCGTACGTCATAAACACCAGCCGGTTCTCATCGACCATCATCTTTGCCAATATCATTTTTTCAGAAAAAGAGAGAACCATATCGTGATCCTCTGGTTCTCTCCTGTTACTATATTGATTATTAAACCTCTGTGGTTCTATATCCTGTATCATGTCTGCATTCTCCATTGCATACTAATATTTCTTCTTCATACGCTTTGCAAGTGAGCTGTACAAAGCTGTGCACATAAGTATCATCAGAACATATAATGCAACTAAGATTATACATACAATCCCTGGAATTGACAATAGACTATATCCCATATCATACTGCTATGACCAGACATTTCTCCTGACTGTCAAGTTCTGCCGCTCTGCTCCTGTCCCTTGCACTCGTAATATATATAACCTTTGCAAAGCGTTCTATGGTGTTGTGTCTTATAATATGATCAACAACACTGTATTCTCCACCATTCGCCACTGTACCCAACAGCTCCTGAAGCATTACATCGTACTCCGTGTACTCGAAGACATCTCGGTGAACAACCTTTGTCTTTGCCGTATCCATTCTGTATACCGTATGGCCTGTGGCACTCTGCTGAAGCTCCTTACTGATGGTCGCCACAGCCTCTATAATCTTCTTGTTCTCCTCCTTGTCATTTGACGAAGCATAATCAAATGCAAGCATTGTTGACATATCATTTGGCCTGTCAAATTCTTTCACCATTATGTCATCGAACTTTGCAGACATCTTCCAGTGGATCTGCTTGATGCTGTCACCCACCACATACTTTCGTATCTGAAGTATCTCCGACACATCATTTCCTTTGACATGCTTATAATTCACATCACTGTCACTCGACTTATTTCCCTCGAACTCCTGAAGCACCTCATCCGACTCATCCGGGTACTGATAAAAATAACAGTCGCCATGGGGTCTGAGTTTCTTTGCAGTTATACCAAGCCAATCATAAACTTTTATGCCAAATATGTCTATATTGATTCTTCCGCAATATTTGCTTCCTATAGGAACCTCATATGTGCTTGTCTTCTTTCCGCCAACAGAGCAGTCCACTGTGGCATTGCAATCCGAGGCAAATACCACATTCTGACAGCCAAATACAACTCTGACATGGGATGCCGGGAATATGGAGCTGTTCTCTACACACAGCTGGAGCTGTCTGTCCTCCGACAGTTCATTCAATATTGTAAAACTTATCTTTACCTTTTTTGCCACGAACAGATTGATAACTGCAGCTATGATCCAAGCTCCGATAACCGCAGCTGCGATCCACAGGGTATACAGGTTATTGGTCCATATATACACTAGCAGGAGCAGTATAACTATTATGGCATATTCAATTTTTGCTTTCATATTTATACCTCTCCTACCTAATTGCATTCCAGAATCCCATTTTGATCCTGCTCAGTATATTCTCCTCGTGAACTACATTTTTCTTCATCTCCAAAGCTGACTCCCTTACAAACTTTGCATCATCCGCCGTTGGAATATATCTGCTGAACTTGTATCTCCGAAGCAGATCAAGCAGCTGCGGACTTATGTTGTCCTCCAGTTTCTTCTTCTGGTAAGCCATCAGGGCAGCCATATAATCACCAGATGCCGCAATGGACTTTTCGTTGTCTGGATCATTCATTCTCTTTCTTCTCACTATCGCACATACTATTCTTCTGATTATGAGAACTACTATAAACAATGCTATCAGTCCAAGTATGATATATCCTATAAGCAGAACAGTCTCCATGGAGCCTCCACCACCGCCGTTATCTTCCTGCTGATCTTCCGGTTCTGGCGGTATCGTCTGAGGTGTTGTTCCACTGTCTGTGTTGCCCTTTCCTGTATCATCGTCCTCAGAGTAATATCCTGGCGTTACCTCTATCGGGATAAATCCCAGACCTCCCGCATATATCTCTACCCATGCATGGGAATCTTCATCCGTAACGGATATTACATCTGATCCTGCAACAGGATTTACCAGATAGCCTTCGACATACCTTGCCGGAATACCGTAGTATCTGAAAAGCATGGTTGCCACCGTGGCAAAATGCGCTGAATATCCTGCTTTATGCCCATCCAGCATCTCGATGACAAAATCCTCATCACCTGTATACTCATCCGCGTCATTTCTGTATGACATTTGACCTGCCATATAATCACGGACAACTTTTATGGCATCAAACGGATTCATCTTCTGCCCCGCATTCGGCACATGGCTGTCAAAATATTCCCTCATGTCATCCGGAATATCCTCGTAATATTTTCTTGCAAATGTACCATATACATTCTCGCTGTCATGGAATATCTTGTCACCGGTCTGATCCTGATACCACTTTTCTCCATATATAGCTTTGTAATCATTATTTATGACATCCACCATATCAAAGAAATAATCCGTCTCTCGGCCAAGTCCCTGGGATCTGAAATTCACATCGTTCTTCGGTGCATACAGATTTTCCAAAGAACTGTATGTCACACACTCCGGTACATACTGATACTTTCTCCTTGCTGAGATGTTGGATATCTCCACATAGATACTGTTATCAGCAGCCTCACCGCCATTTTCCGCTGACTGTGTAACATATGCTGACAGATTTGCCAGCGGCGAATAGTCATTACTTGAAAACCACTCAAATACTCCCTCATAATCACCGCCATATATCTTGAGATCACTGTCCTCCCATCCATCCTCTGTGTACTTTGAGCCAACAAAGCCTCTCATATACATCTGTTTTGGCTGGGACATCCTGATCTGCAATCTCTCCTCTCCGGTTATGATAGTGTCATCATATCTGGAAAACTTTCCCTCAGGATAATCGCTTTTACCGTATATGACATTCTCGCCGTGATACTGCATATTGGTCTTGATGTCATCAACTACCTGAAGCGGACTGTATGCCATAAACATATATACTGCCATGGTCAGTCCCGCTATCACCGCCATACATATTCCAAGATGGACATACATATCCGCTGTGATGTTGCCGTGGACATTGCCTACATACATTATGAGTACCACGCTGACAAGCCCAAGCATAAGCCATACAGCACTACCGTCACCCTTGTATATCATCGGCAGCGTGACTGCCAAAAATACCAACAAAGACGCCAGCAGATTGAGTCTTGCCCGGATTATAAGTGCCATAACTGCAGCGGAGACAAACGAGAGCAGTATCACAGTGATCAGCTCATCAGTTTTTGCAGTACTCTCATCCACAACAAACATCAGATTGGCCATAGCCATATTTTTATTTACGGTCGTCAGAACATCGTTTGCAAGCTTTGCAAATCCATTCCCGACCTGATTCATCATTGCAATACCAGCCGCTGCAGCAGCCACCAGAAATGCCACATAGCCGATGATCGCAGATTTCTTTTTTCTAAGCAAAAACTGGAACAAAAAGCCGCCTATAAGTGCACCGGGCAAAACCGCAGTTACGCCTGTGCCAAGCTTGAACCCGGAAGAGATACCCATCACCAGACTTAATACTGCACAGAATGTTATAAATCCCCTGAGTATCCACGTATTCCTAGAAGAAGCTTTGATTCCACTTATGTCTATTGAGATCTCATTTCCCATAAGTTACTCCACTTCATCTATACTTATAATGTCGACCTGTCCCGGCTCGTCATCATCGCCGCCGATTCCGGTGCCTTTACCGCCTTTGCCACCGCTTCCACCGGAGCCCGATCCGCCATTACCGCCGGTTCCTTTGCCACCGGAGCCTGAACCACCGTCATCACCATCTCCGTCGCCAACCGTTATTCCGGCTCCCGGATCATCACTGCTATCGTCTGGTTCTTCACCAACTGTGATATCAGACGGATCGACCTGCTGCTCCGTAGATGGCTGCTCTGTTTGAGCCTCTGTAGTAGCCTCAGTGGTTGCCTCTGTAGTAGCCTCAGTGGTTGCCTCCGTTGTAGCCTCCGTCGTAGCCTGAGTTGTCGCCTCCGTCGTAGCTTCCGTTGTCTCCTCCTCAGTCTTATCGCCTGAATCTTCCTCTGAATCCTCGGCATCTTTGTCTGCCATATCCGCAAACTTCTGGTCGTTCATTCGCTCTTCCGTATTTTGATTATCTCTCATTGTGAATTTTGACTTCTGTCTCGTACATCCGGTCGCTGCCATCGAAAGTATGAGTCCTGCCACAAGGATTCCATATATTTTCTTTCTCATCACATATTCTCCTCACATAAGACCTATTTTCTCGCTCCATTTACTGCAGGAGGTTTTATCTGTCCTACAATGCCCTTAACTATATTCTCTGCCGCATTTTTCTCTCTTCGGGCAGATGGTGTAAGTACCAGCCTGTGCATGAACACATCATATATAACGGCAGACACATCATTTGGGATGACATAATTTCTTCCGTTCATATATGCACACGCCTTTGCTAGATTGGCAAATGCCTTTGTTCCTCTTGGACTTATTCCGCACTCGATCTTATCGTGATGTCTTGTTGCATCTACAAGAAGAGATATGTACTCAGCAACCTCCTGTGATATATATGTCTGCGCAACCTGTGTTCTCATGGCCACAAGCTGTTCCAGATTCATAACAGGAACTATCTGATCTATCGGATTACCTCCGTGATCCTCGAGTATCATTGCCATCTGACTCTGTACATCTGGATATCCCATGCTAAGTTTTACCATAAATCTGTCAAGCTGTGAGTCAGGTAGTGCCTGTGTACCGCCTGACGTGATAGGATTCTGCGTTGCGATGGTGATAAACGGATTAGGGAGCTTGTATGTGTTTCCCTCCGCTGTAACCGTGCCCTCCGCCATAGCCTCAAGAAGAGCCGCCTGTGTCTTGCTTGATGTTCTGTTGATCTCATCGGCAAGAAGAAGGTTCGTAAATACAGGACCTTTGGTGAACTGCATTTTATTTGTCTCCTTGTTAAGTATGGAATATCCCACTATATCACTCGGCATTGTATCCGGGGTAAACTGGATACGATCCTCGCCAAGGCACATCGCCTTGGCAAGTGATTTGGCAAGTGTCGTCTTGCCAAGTCCTGGATTATCCTCCAGTAATATATGTCCAGATGCAAGTATTACCATTATCACCTTACATATGACCTCATCTTTACCCTTTATTGCTTTCTTTATTTCGATTATAAGCTGCTGTATCTGCTGATTCATTATCTTTGTCTCCTGTATGCTATTTGTTTTTCTGCCACTTTGCACATACTCTGGTATTTGGTGCAAGACTGGTATTTATTGTCGCCTTTGTCCATCTGCCGCCCTTTATATAATACCAGCCCTTAAATGTATATCCTTTTCTTGTCGGTGTATATAACTTACCAGTTAGAAAATTGGAACTGGTTATAAGCGGTTTGGTCTTTATAAAAGTGACTTTTCTTGCCTCCCGTGTGCCACCTATCTTTCCACCATTAGGGTCAAATGTCGCTGACACCCTGGTACATCCCACGTCACGAAATGTTGCCCACGCAGAATATGCCTTTTTTCCATTTGAATCTTTATATATAGCCCGTACCTGTACAACTACAAATTTCTGACTAGTTGACACTTGCAACCAATTTCCAAGTTTTTTCCCTGACTTTTTATTTACCGTATATATACTAGCACCCTTAAGACCACGCTCTGATAGTGCTGCCTTATACTGGTATCCGATAAAACTTGTATCTTCCTTCCATGACACAATCATGATCTTTTTCTTATTATCGATCTTTGTCGCTTTTTTCACAACTGCTGGCTTGATCCATTTTGCAGTAAGTGTAACACTGCCCTCTATACGTGTATTGTTTCCTACCTTTATCCACCTGTTGCCACTCTTGTAATACCAGCCACCAAACAGATATCCTGTTCTCTTCCTACACCTGTTGTATATACTTCCGGCTCCCAGTTCTCCCAGTGTCTGGTTATACAGCACATTCTCATATCCTTTAACTACTCTATTATTCCTCTTGTAATTAAGATTATAGGTCACTTTATATGTAGGTCTGCTGATATCTGCCTTCAGGGTAACCAAAAAAGTTACTTTGGAGTCTTTTGTAATATATTTTTTTTCCTGCCTGCCATTAACGTTTTTAACGTAATACCATCCAATAAATTTTTTATTCGCATTTTTCTGTGCAGTCGTCAAAACAGGTACTATATTGCCTATTTTTTCATTATAATTATAGATTTTTGTGTATGTATTTTTGCCACTAATTCTTGCTCCACTACAGTCAAACACCACTGCGAACTGCTTTATCTTCCATACCGGGTGAACCTCTATATCGTCTGTATATTTATATTCTGAGTCTGCTGTTATAAGTTTGTTGTCTGAGGTTGCCCATCCAAGGAAATCGTATCCTTTAAGTGTCGGAGTTGGAAGTTTCGATGCAAATTTCTGCCCATACTTAAAAGTGTACTTTAATGGGGTATTGGTTGCCAGGCTTCCCGTCTTATAGCCAGGACAGGACAGCGTGATATTCACCTCGTAGGACTTTGGTGCCCACTGTGCATACAGTGTAACTATTATTGTGTAACTGTCTCCCTCATCCACTGTACCGCCGCGGAGAGCCGCTGTATTGTTCAGAGGTCTGAAGCTATCTCCTACCGTAATACCTGTTCCGTCCTCCTTTGTGTTCCATCCTGCAAACTCGTATCCACTCTTGTACGATTCCTCTGCCTCCGGTGTCAGCACGCCCGTTCTGGAATTGGTTGATGTCACTCTGCTGTCTGCTATGACCTCCTCGGTGCCTGTGACATATCTCAGCTTGAACTTCTCTGATTTCCACTGTGCATACAGTGTAACCTCTTCTCCGTCATTATATGTGAGCGGTTCACTGCATTCCTGTCCTAGATCAAATATCTTGTCCGTGTCCTCATCTTCAATTCCGTTCATATTGGTACACCAGCCGTCAAGCCTGTATCCCGGTTTTGTCATCTTGTCCGTATCTTCTTCCGGCATATTAAAGCTTTCACCAAATGTACACTCTATACTGTCAGGGGCTGTGCCCTCTCCACCTATTCCAAGATCAAATACTACCGTGTACTTTATCGGCCTCCACTGTGCATATAAAGTGATAACCGCTTTATCCTCGGTGCTGAGATTGGTTACTATCTGGTTGTTTGTATATGCCGTTCCGCTTCCATCGCGCTCTGTGTTCCATCCTGTGAACACATATCCCTTATGCTCAAAGCCGCAATTTCCAAGTTTCTTTGCCACATCATATGTAAACTTTATAGGATCCTTGTACCCATCTACACTGTCCGGATCCTCAGTATTTGAATCAAAAACCACCGTGTATGTGATTGGCTGCCACTTTGCATATAGTGTAACCTCACCTTCAGTATCTCTCAGATTCACTACTTTGTCTGTAGTCTTGTACTGGACTGCGCCATTCTTCTCCGTTGACCATCCGCTGAGTACATATCCTGTCCTCTGATATCTGTCACCATCTATGGCATATGAATACGAATAGAGCATCTTAAAAGGTTCATACTCGGCCGTTCCGTCCTTCAGTTCTCCTTCATTTTTATCAAGTCTGACTGAGTACTCAACAGGGCTCATATCCGCATAGAGCTTTACTATTTCATAGTCGTTATCTGTGAGGTTATATATACTTTCTACTTTATCACCGACTTCCGTCTTCCAGCCCTTAAATGTATATCCCTTACATGTATACCCAGCTGGGAGTTCTGTCCTGACATCATACGTTGCACTGACATTGTCTACCTCGCCAGACACTGCCGTCTGGATATTTTCGTCACGGTTCTCCATCAGTACCGGCTTTACAAATGTTACAGTATAACTTATCGGTTCCCACACTGCATAGAGTGTTACTACTCCGTCATTAGTACTGCACAGATTGCTGACTGACTGTCCACTCTTATACTTGACGCTGCCCGTTTGTGTATCTGACCATCCTTTGAAATTATATCCCTTTCTGTCAAATATATCTTTTGGCAGGCTGAACGAATAGTTGTAGTACACTTTATAACTCTCAGGGCGATCACCTGACCCATTTGAGTCAAACTTTACCTGATAGTATATCGGGGTCCACTTGGCATACAGATTAACTGTACCTCCATTTACAGGGATCAGATTATACAGGCTTGTGACTGCACTTCCTGTACAATCAGCATTCTTGTACCAGCCATCAAATACGAAACCTGTACACGTATATGAATTTGCCGGAATTGCCTTTGAGACATCATATGTACATGATGTGTCCGCCATTGTTCCAGATACCGTGAAACTCTCCAGAGTGTCGAATTTTTTCGGCTCATTCTTCACAAAGTGCACCTTATATGTATTTTTCTTCCATATCGCATAGAGATTGAAAGTTCCTGTTTTTGTCAGGTTGGCCACTTCCTGATCAGGCTTATATGTAGTTCCTGTTCCATCTGCCTTTGTATTCCAGTTCTGGAAAGTATATCCTTTGCGGCTAAATATGGATGCATCATGTATAAAACTCCAGGAATAATTATCATTATTTGTCTGATATGTCAAATTTTCTGTATATGTGTCTTTTTGTCCATCATTGCTGTTATAAATTATCTTATAGTAATAAACTATAACTGTTCCAGGAACCTTTCCTGTATATAAAGTTTTGCGTGTTGTACTATCGACATATGTCACACACTTTGAATTTACACCCTTAAATGCGTCTGCTCCTATTGCCGTAAGATTTTTTGTTCTGACTGAATTTATACATTTGATATTCTTACATCCATTAAAAGCATTTGCGCCTATTGTCTTAAGCCCTGCCGGAAGTGCAAGTCCTCCTGTATTTTCACTCGTGAGTGCTGTATCCCCCTGGAATGCCCCAGCTGATATTGTTATAAGCCCCGTTGCGTAGTTCAGGTTGTATATTCTTTTCAAACCTGTACATCCACTGAATGCATTCTCTCTTATAGATACAAGTCCTGTTGCGTTCTTGAAGTTGACCGATGTGATCTTTGTGTTTCCCTTATATGCACTGTTTCCTATCGTGTTGACTGTGTAACTCTTTTTGGTCTTTTTAACTGTTACTTTAGTTGGGATAACCACCGCACCTGAATTGACACCTGTTATCGTTGATGTTGTCACAGGTCTTATGATACATTTACCATCGTCCTTCTGTACCCATATTCTCCACGCTTCATCACTACTGAGCTCATCCTTGACGGTGTATTGTATCGTAGTCGCAGCATCTGACTTAAACGATACACTGCTTACGACTGTCGCAGCCATTATAAATGCACACACCAACATCAGCCATACTCTCATCTTCTTTAACATAATGTTTCCTCCCTTTTCCCTTTATATCATTTATTTTGACGTGGTCTTTCTCTGAACAGCGCTCCAGGATCCATATACCTTCTTGCCTCTCTTGACAGCATATGATCTGACTCTGAAGTAGTATGTCGTTCCTGCTTTCAAATTACCTACCTCTCTTGAATAACTTCCTGCATTTGTCATCCTGTCCGTGAGAGTCACGGCCCCGCCAAATCCGGCAGATGTGGAATACTGAAGCTCATATCCCTTTGCCCCAGCTATCTTTGCCACATTCATAACTATCCTTATCTTCTTGGTCGTAAGCTTCCAGTGGGCAAACAATGTGACATTTCCAGTCACCTTGTATACCGTATTTACTTTAATTCCGCCTTCACTTGAAGTGTACCATCCGTCAAATGCATATCCCTTTCGAGCTGCACCTGGAAGCTGGCCAATCGACTTTCCTGATGTGACCTCAATCGTGCTGACACCACTCAATTTTCCTCCGTTTGCATTGAATGACACCTTATACTTCTGTGACTCCCATCTCGCGTACAGTACGATATCGCTGTCCACATCTACGATCGTATCTGCTGTATACTGACTGCCTCCATTCCTTCTTGTGAACCATCCGCTGAAGGTATAGCCCGTCCTCTTTGGTGTCGGAAGTGTTCCACACGGCTCCCCATACTGTACCTGTTTGGATGCTCTGCTTACCAATCCTCCATTTGCATTGAATGACAGCATCACTATGTTAGGATTCCATATCGCATACAGAGTCATCGTCTCTCCCTCAGCCAGGGCTGCATGTATCATAGTGCCGCCATCAGGATATGCTGTTCCAGAACCATCAGCCCTGGTATTCCATTCCAGGAACTCAGCACCTTCCTTTACATATCCCACAGTCTTAAGAGTGTGCCTCGACTGACTTTCAACTGTCTGATTTGGCATGTATCCGTCTCCGCCGTTTGCATCATATACCAGTGTGTAGTTGAGCTTGTTCCACACCGCAAACAGCTGCACATCGCCTTCTTCTGCTGTACGGCTTATAACTGAGCCATCCCCGTAGCTTACCGGTCCGATTCCATCCACCGACCAGCCTGCAAATATATAACCCTTTCGGTAAAATGTACATTCTGGTAATTTTCTCTTTTCACCACATATATATGTTATTTGTTTCATAGAGCCACTTCCGCCGTTAGCCTTAAACTGGATCATATAAGTTTCCAGTCTGCTCCAAACCGGCTTCAAAGTCACATGCAGATTGCTGTCCGCAAACATGTACAGCGCATAGACATCCGACTCGTCAAGCTGCCCACCACGGTTCAGATCCACCGCCGGTATCAGCACGCTCTCATTCACTCCTGATGTCATCTGTGCGACCGTCCAGCCTGCAAATTCATACCCATCCCTGTTCAGCTTGTTCTGCAGAGACTCGCTTGCCAGCTGTCCATGCTCACTCACAACATCCACCATATCTTCCTCTGCCTGTCCGCCGTCAAAGCTTATCGTGAGCTTCTTATATACTATATTAGGGACAAGTGCCACAGAAGCCCCTATCGTTATATTCTGACCGCTTCTATAAGTACTCTCTGTTGCTGTGCCTGGATATCTGAATGACACTCTGCCATCAGTCTGATCTGTCGTATTCCAACCTTCAAATGCAGCTATGTCAGACCATTTCTTGGTTATGGTCTGTTCCTTGTTCTCACCATCCATATATATGTATGTCAGTTCATCAGTCACAGTCTTTCCACCCACAGACGATGCAGCTGCTGCCTGATCATAATCCATTACGCTTTCAACATTTCCACTGTACACTGTATGGGAATAATCGTTGCATACAAACTTTCCATTTTTTATAGAATATGGCAGGTAATATGTAAAACTCTCTATCTTCTTCCACTGTGCATACAGGACGATCTCATCATTGTTCGTAATTTTACTTACAGATGCACCGTCAGCGTAAGCTTTACCTGTTCCATCAGCACTGGTATTCCAACCACCAAACACATATCCCCGCCTTGAGAATGCATTTGTTCTAAGTGTCAGATCTGAAGAGTACTTGATTTCCTCCTGCGCGCCCATCTTGCCAGCTCCACCGTTTGCATCGTACTTTACAGTGTATGTACATTCACTGAGCCATCCCAGAACATACAAATATCCATTCTTTGATAATCTGCTAAATGCAGCATTCGGATCTACAAGACCGCCTCTATTAGGTAGTGTCCATTCGTACTTATATCCATCCGGAGCAGCTGGTGCAAAATCGGATATTTTGAACTTCTCATTATAACCAACTGTTTTCGATGCTATTATTTTTCCTCTATGTGATTTATCTATCTCTTCCAGAATAACTGTGTAATTTCGTATGATAATACAGCTTTTGGGTACTACTGGTTCATCCGTCAATTGATAATCCCAAAGTTCATCCGAAACACTGTATTTTACATCATCATTGTTGACATATATATTACCGCTGAATGTTCCCAAATCACTCCACAGTCCCCACCATGCACCCTCATCAGAGTTATATGCATTTGTTGCAAATGTGTCGCAATACGGCAGATCTATACTATCAGCCTCTATATCGATCTCAGTAAGTTTTATACACGACATAAACACTCCTGATTCCAGTTTAGTTACTGACGCTGGCAATTTAATGCTCTTCAATGCAGAACAGCCCGCAAAAGCATAGTCACCTATGTCTGAACATTTCGAATTTGCTGAAAAAGTTACTGATGCCAGTGATCTACATCTGCTAAATGCCTCCGTACCAATCTTTTTGATTGATGCTGTCACTGTAAAAGCTGTAAGTTTGCCACAGTTTTGTGCAAAGTAATCGGGAATTTCAGTCAATTTTGAATTTGCACTCATTGTAATTGTGGTGAGAGAACTACATCCAGCAAAAGCATATTCACCTATCTTTGTTACCCCGGCCGGTATCGTTATACTCTTCAGCTTTGTACAGTCCTCAAATGCCCAATCACCGATCGATGTCAGCTTTGCCGGCAGCGTTACTGCTGTGAGTCCAGAACAACTGGAAAATGCACTTCCCCCAATACCTGTGCAATTTGACCCCGATGCGAACTTAACCGACGTAACCTTTGCACCGTAAAATGAACTATTGCCTATCTCCTTGACTGATGCAGGTATTACAAAGTCACCTAAATTTGCAGAATCGTCAAAATACCCCAGCGAATTATATATCTTTATACATGTAGAATTTGCAGCAAACTTTACGATAGCCGTCGAATTTATAAACGCAGCCATATCCAGATCCTTTATTCCTGCCGGTATCTCAAAAGTTGTAAGTGAATCACATTCACTTATAAAGCCCTCCCCCAGAGTCGTAACACCTGAAGGCAATTTCAATGAAGTCAAAGCATTGCATTTGCTAAATGCATAATAACCTATGCTGGTAAGCTGTGATCCTTTTTCAAAGCTTACTTTCTTAAGTTTTTCACAATTTTCAAAAGCATAGTTGTCAATTTTTTTCACCAGTTTAGGTATCGTGATCTCTGTAATATCAGATTCACTGAATACATATTCTCCAATGGTTGTACATTTACTGTTTTGGGCAAATGCGACAGTTGCCTGCAAACCATCACCAAACATTCCCAGATTTATCTTCTGTACAGATGAGGGTATAACTATTTTTTTTACTTTCTTAGAATAATCTTCATCGCAATATTCAAATAAATTATCATTATATACTTCATCATAATCTACATAAACATAGCCTAATTCCGTTACAGTGTACTTAACACCTTTCTCCGAGACAACAGATGATGGTATATTAAGTGTCTGTGGAAAATCTTTTTTGTCGTCAGACCAATACGCCACCAGACTGACTGTTTTTTTAGATGCATTGACAATCTGGTACATCCATTTTCCATCCTTTGTATCGTATATCTCTGTATCTGCTGCACTGACATGTGCCATATTGAATATTAGAATTGACAGGACAAACATAATCACCCCTGTCAATATTAGTATTTTAGATCTGGTAGTCTTCATATTTTGTTTTCTCCCCTCTTCTTATCTTTTATGTATAACTTTCAGCACATACATATATGCCCAATTTCCCTTTTACCATTATTGATACAACATGTTGTTGTTTATTGTCAATGTCATAAATAGCAGACATTTTTTGTGCAATATTAATATAATTTTAATCTTCGAAAATCTAAAACGAGAGGCACCAATACTCCAATCGTATTAGTGCCTCTCTATAGATAGTATATTTAAAATCTTTACGGGGAATCCCCCACTCATCAATTAAGCCTCTGCCTTTTCAGCATTCTCCTTCTTCATAAGAACGAGCTTCTTGATACATGTGATAGCCACTATGATACCAAGAACGATGAGGAATACTGCAACTATAAGCTGAAGTCCCTCTACAAGGAATGTTGCTGTACCAGCCTGGAACTTCTGTATATTGCCAATTACATTGAGCACGATGGCTGTAAATGTAACAGCAAGCATTATCAGCATAGGTGGGTAGAGCATTGCGTGCTTTCTGTTTGTTGCCTTGAGGAATACTGCTACGCCTATAAGTACAAGGGCTGCAAGCATCTGGTTTGCTGATCCGAAGAGTGGCCATACATTTGAATATCCACCCTTGCAGAGAAGATAACCAAAGAACAGTGTTATAACTGTTGCAAAATACTTGTTTGTAAGTATCTTCTGCCATACAGGCATCTTGGATGTATCTGTTGTGTCTCCCATGAAGAGCTCCTGGAATGACATACGTCCGATACGTGCAACTGAGTCAAGTGATGTAAGAGCAAGGGCTGATACACACATGGTCATGAATACATTTGCAACTGAGTTTGGAAGTCCAAACTTCTCGAGGAATCCTGCGATACCCTGTGAGAAGATCTGGAAAGGTGTAAGACCCTCTGGAGCCTTGCCGCCAACTGCGACAGCACCAACTACTATAAGTGAGATAACTCCGAGGAGTGTCTCAAGGATCATTGCGCCGTAACCTACGAAAAGCATATCTTTTTCATTTTTTACTGTCTTTGATGATGTTCCTGATGAAACAAGGCTGTGGAAACCGGAAACCGCACCACAGGCGATCGTTACAAACAGTGTTGGGAACAGATAACTCTTAACACCTGTTGATGATACAACTGTGAAACCGTTGAAAGCATTCAGGTTCATGTCAGGATGTCCAACCAGGACACCTACAAACGCACCGATCAGCATGCCTACGAGCATGAATGTTGTCATGTAATCTCTTGGCTGCATGAGTAACCACATTGGAAGTACTGATGCGAGGAAGAGGTAAGCCATGATTACGTAATTCCACTGGGCACCATTTAAGTACCAAGGAAACTTCATACCTACCGCAAACATTGCAACGATGAGGACGATGGCTACTATAGCTTTGAGCCACTCCTTCATATTCTTGCATGTCTTCATAACCACACCGAATACCATGGCTACTACTATGAACAACATTGAAACTGTTGCCGCTGCAGCACCATTGAAGTTCTTTGTCACAGCTCCGTCAGCACCTGCTGTGAAACCGTTAAATGTCGATGAAACCATCGATGTAAATGCTGCTATAACAAGAAGTGTAAAGAGCCAGCAGAACAGTGAGAAGAATCTTCTTCCTGCCTTGCCTATGTACTTCTCGATGACAAGTCCTATCGACTTACCACCATTTTTAACTGACGCGTAAAGTGCACCAAAATCCTGAACTGCACCGAAGAATACGCCTCCGACAAGCAGCCAGAGTAAAACTGGAACCCATCCGAACATGGCTGCGATGATAGGTCCCTGAACAGGACCGGCACCTGCTATAGATGAGAACTGATGTGCAAATACTGTAAGCTTTGATGATGGAACATAATCCTTTCCATCCTCGTTTGCAACTGCTGGGGTCTTTGCATTTGGATCTACACCCCACTTCTTTGCAAGCCATCTTCCATAGCCAAGATAACCAGCACCTAAAACTACTACTGCGATAAGAATGATAACTAAACTATTCATATCTTTCTCCTTTCTCCCGCCTTGCAGCGGCTCCTTTTTTAAGTATATGCCTGCTCATGAATCCATAATGACCTCAAGCTGGCTGATTTATTCGTACAAAGAGTTTATACATAAAAAACACATTAAAAAAGGCTTTCGTCTCTATGCAATCTCATAAAGACGAAAGCCTGTATACTTCCGCGTTACCACTTTATTTGCCATCATAAAAGGATGACCTCTCTGATCTCATCTCGCCTGACCACTACTCAATGTCTATTGAAATAAGCTTCTATGTAACGGTAGAAAACCGGTGACACCTATTGTCCCTGATATCTCATGACCAAGGAATTCAGTGTACTGCTCGCAGAGGATAATCATCAAGGACATACACCGTCTCACACCAACCGGCGGCTCTCTGAAGTATGCGATCTTTGACGACCGTATTCTGTTCTTTGCATTTGCTCTTTGTTCGGTACCTAAATTAGCACTGAAGTATTTTAATGTCAACCCATTTTTGCAAGTAAATAAAAACTCGTATTTTTTTCAAGTGTTTCAGCGATATATGTACACCTGCTGCATATTTTTTCTTGTGAAAACAAAGTATTTTTATCATCGACTCTCAAGATGTTCATACCATCTCTTTCTTTTCTCGTCCGGCCGGGATCTGGGCAAGAAGTATTGCCGCAAATATCAGCCCACATCCTGCCAGCTGCCGGCCTCCCATCTTCTCACCAAGTATCAACCAGCCGGCAATGACAGAAAATACCGATTCAAGACTCATGATCATTGATGCGACTGTAGGATTTAGTCCGTTCTGTCCAACTATCTGAAGTGTATATGCCACTCCGCACGACAATACTCCTGCATATAGTATAGGAATCCACGCACTCAATGTACCGAGAGGCTGAACCCACGCCGCAATCCCGGCCACACTGTGATGCATCTCAGAGAAAAACGCCGGGAATATGCTGAGAATTCCACATACCCAGAACTGTATACAGGACATTCTGACTCCATCCACAAGAGGTGAGAAGTGGTCTATCACAAGTATATGTCCAGCAAAAAGCAATGCACATACAAGCATCATAAGATCGCTGCTCTGAAATGACAGTGAGCCGCTCATACAAAGCAGATAAAGCCCCACCACAGCTATAACTATTCCAAGCCATATATTCCAGCCACATTTCTTCTTCAAAAACAGACTCAGTATTGGAACCAGCAATATGTAACACGCTGTGAGAAATCCCGCTTTTCCCGCCGGTGTTCCCATATAAAGACCAAGCTGCTGTGCAGAGCTTGCCAGGAACAGAACAGTTCCACAGCATATACCTCCAATCACAAGTCTCTTTCTATCTGATCTATTGCGCGGTTTCCTATCAGACGGTTTTATCCTGTCAATTATAAATATGACCGGTATAAGAACAGCACCGCCGATCAGCGATCGTATTCCGTTGAAAGAGAACGGTCCAACCGTATCTCCTCCCTGTCTCTGTGCAACAAAGGCTACGCCCCATATAAAAGCTGTCAAAACCAGCAACAGTGAATTCCTTACCTGTCTACTCTTCATCTGTGAAACCTCTCGTTCTTTTTAGTCCGTGCCACAGCATCAACATACAGGCACTCTATTATGTGTCGAGAATTGAACTGAGAAACGCTTTTGTCCTGTCATTCTGCGGGTCCCCGAACAACTGCTCCGGAGTTCCATCCTCAACTATGATCCCATCAGCCATAAATATAACACGGTCAGCCACTTCCCTGGCAAACCCCATCTCAAGCAGCAATTTTTGCTGTGTTTCTTTATCAATCCTCTCAACAGTTTTATCATTTTCCCGGTGAAGAAACAAGTCCCCATGTATATATATTTTACCGTTTTACTACATACGCAAAAAGCGGCAATGGAGTTCATATGGCTCCATTGCCACTTTTTATATTCGGAATAATAATTCAATTTTAGACATATGCCAACAATTTATTTTGATAAAGCGTTAAAATCCTTCTTTCGATATACAAAGGCATATCAACACCTTCATAAACTATATCCCCATTCCAGCCTTCTTTCAAATTCATCCTTTGGCAGGGGCTTATCAAACACATATCCCTGTACTATATCACAGCCAAGCTTTCCCAGATAGTCAAGCTGCTGATGTGTCTCAACGCCCTCCGCAACCGACCTTTTCCCAAGTCTGCCTATGAGGTCTATTATGCTTGAAAACATTACTATATCCTGGTGCTTATTATTGCTTACATCATCAAAAGGTATCAGTGATTTGTCTATCTTGATGGTATCAAGGTCAACCTTTTTGATCATGTTGAGTGAAGAAAATCCTGTGCCAAAATCATCTATGGATGTACTTATGCCTCGTTCCTTGAGTCTTCTTATAACGCTGGACATGATCTCATAATTCTGATAATCCTCACTTTCTGTGAGCTCTATCTCAATATAACTTCTGTCTATCCCAAATCTGTCTATGGTACCGGTTATACGTTCTACCAGATCACTTTCTTCCAGATGCCTTCTGGAAAAATTGACTGATACAGGCACGATCTTCTGACCTTTATCCAGTCTGCTTTTCAAAAAACCGCATACCTGCTCAAGCATATAGTAGTCAAGCCTGCACACACTGCCCTCTCTCTCAAGCTGTGGAATAAATCTCGCAGGTGTAACCACCTGCCCATCTCTCACCCAGCGGACAAGTGCCTCCGCACCATATATGCTTTTGTCTGCAATCCTCACCTTTGGCTGATAATATACTACAAACTCACCCGCAGCAAGTGCCTGCGGAAAAGCAGCCAGAATCTCCTGGTCATCCATAAGATGCTTCTGAATCTCTTTTGTATATACCACTATGGAGCCCGCTCCGTTTTTTCTGGCAGCCTGATACGCAATGCTGGTTCTGGCCATGACTTCCCTCGGCTTAGCAACGCCTTCCAGACCTGCTATACCCGCTGTAACACCCAGCTGGAATTCTCTTTTGACAGATCTGTACTCATGGCTTATATGGACATCTTTAATCTTGTTTATAAAATCAGACGCATTCTCATTACGACAGATTACAACGAAATTATCTCCTCCAAGCCTTGCTATCTCCTCATCGCTGTCAAGATATGACTTCACCATCTGCGCATAATTTCTAAGTATCACATCTCCCTGTGAATAATCAAAAACCTTATTCACATACTTGAAATTGTGGATATTAAAAAAGATGCCTGTATAATCACCAATCCGTCCGTTTTTTATCAGATTCACCGCATAATACATCAGGGAATCCTGATTGGCAACACCCGTGTTGATATCTGTATTCATGATCTTTTCAAGCATGCACTGGGCCAACGTCCGATTGTACTGAATAAATATCTCCCTGAATATAAACCTGTGTGTCTGTATCTCCTCTTCTGAATAGCCCGGACCATATGGGTAATCCTTGATAAACACAGTGCCACCGGTTCTGATCTTCATCTCTATATCAACGGGAGTACCCAATTCAGCCCCTTCTTCCTCGTATAATACCGCGCTGCTTCTTTCTCCAAGCGGCATAAGCCTGTTTTTCGGAATATCAACAGTAATCTCCGCCTTTCCCAGCCTGAGCCTGTCAGCAATAGCAGCAAGACCATTCCTTATACACTGGATTCTCTGTTGCTGTGTATCCGCGTCCCCACCTATGCACTCGAAGAATTCTTTCATCCGGCTGTCCATTTGTATGCTTTTATCAATTGCATTATCCATTCTCTCTCCTCCAGCCTTCAACACATAGCCTGTATCACCCGGTCTTAAATATCAAAATCGACCCAAGCGCATCAAAAATTAATAAATATAAACTCTTCTTACATTATAGCAGTGGTGAAATGAATGCACAATGCATTATCCTACCCTTGACGTCTTTTGCCCCAGAAAAACAAGGCAACTGTGCCAGGTCCTGTATGACTTCCTATGGTAGTTCCTATATAATTGATCTCCACCTTACCATCAAGTTTTGGAAATCTCTCCTCGACAAGTCTTGCCACAGCCTCGGCATCCTCCATACATGCAGACTGCGATATATAGCACTTACCTGAATAATCAAGCCCATCCTGTGCATTCTCCTCCATGCGCTTTACTATCTCCTGAATAACCTTCTTTTTGCCTCTTACCTTTGATCTCGGTATCAGCCTGCCCTCATCATCCATATTGAGAAGTGGACATATTCCAAGTATTGTGCCGACTGTTCCAGCAGTCTTGGATATTCTTCCGCCTCTGATATAAAACGTGAGATCCGTTGAGAAGAACCAGTGGTTCAGGTCTAGCTTATGCTGTTCTATCCAGTCATGCAGCTCATCTATGGACTTGCCTTCATCTCTCATGCCTGCCAGCGTGTCCATGATGAGGCCATAGCCCGAGGACGCTCCCAGAGAATCAACCACATAGAGTTTCCTGTCAGGGAATTCTTCCTCCAGATCCTCTCTGGCAATATTTGCAGAGTTTATAGAGCCGCTTATTCCCGATGACAGCGTCAGGTGAAGTATGTCATACCCCTGTTCAAGATAAGGTTTCCAAAAATCATAATATTCATCTGAGTTCACCTGCGATGTCTTAGTAGCCGCGCCCTCTGTCATCTTCCTGTAAAACTCCTCAAATGGCATGGTCTGTCCCAGATCATCAGGATGTTCCACACCATCAAGCTCATAGTGAAAGCATATATATTTCACGTCTATTTTATCAAAATGCTCCTTTGAAAGATCTGCTGTTGAGCAGCAGCTCAAGATATACTTTGCCATGTTTGTCCACCTCTCCAATATATTTGTACAGTTCTGTCTTCACCTGTACGTTTTAATTTTGCATTTCATTTACTTTTTCAGCCTTTTCCTACTATATAATTATTATATTATCTACTATTGTATCATCATTGGCATTTTATTCATAGTCATAAATACGATAAAAAACAGACAAAAACATCCACAACACATTGTTTTAAAAACCATGTTGTGAATGTTTAAATACATCATCATTTTTATTTAAAATACAGTGGTTATCGCAAGTCGTTCCTCAATGAGTTTTTTCGCGGTGTTAAACCGGCAAAGATAATCTCCCGATATCGTCTCACAGTGTACTCCATGCCTGTCAAACCACGCCTTGAGCAAATCACTGTAATGTCTTCTCTCCCGCATTATATCCTCATTCCGAGTTCCGTCCTGAACAAAATCCGTTCCATCAGGATCAAGAAACAACACCAGATCCCACTCATTTGTTGCATTTATCGCATCCGCCATATCCGTGAGCCTGCGTTTTTGTTCGTCATCATCCATGAGCAGATCACAATAGAATCCTGTAGTCAGCGCATCGGTATCCACAAACAACAGTCTGTTGCTATACCTGGCTGCCCTGCGGACCTCGTCCTTCTGTCTGATGAAGTTCTCCACCAGATCATCTTCAACCATGAACTCCTCGCCACCCGCGTACTCACAGGTATCACGCCCTATCTCCCGTACAAAATTCGTGTTATATGCCAGTGCAAGATTCTCAACCAGTGTGGATTTTCCTGTGGATTCACCGCCGACCACCAGAACCTTTCTGACGTAGTGATCCCTGCACACCTCTGGAATATACTCCCAGTGTGCCGTTGCCCACTCGCGGATCTCTGTCGAGGATACTGGAACCTCCGCCCTGTCAAAGTACACGATCTCACTCTCCGGACAATACAGGCTCTCAAATCTGCCGGTTCCAAGATAATCCGAACCACAGAACACTGCATCTATGGGCTTTGCTATCGTGTCCTTGATATCCTGAGCTCCCTTTTCCCAGTAATAATCCGTATTATATTCTTCCTTTGAGACCGCCTTATCCTCTATCATGATTATCTTAACATTTGGCAGATGTCTTGTGCTGTTGAGTATCCAGCGATATCTCAGTTCCTTAGAGGTAGACTCTCTGCCCTCGCACCAGCTTATCATCACATACAGTTCCTCGCACATCGCCGCAGCACGTATGATATCATGGATGTGCCCTATATGAAGTGGATCAAACGAACCCCCATACATTCCTACCTTATATCTATACATCATTTGTCAGCCTCCCTTACTCTGCCGCCGTACTGTCTTCGAAAACGTGTGCTTCGTCCAGGCGATTTCTCCTGACTTCACGCTCCCATCTGACGCACATAATAACGGCGTTTCCAAGGTACACTATCCACATGAGCAGCGTCGCTATGTTGTCATTGCCACTCATAAAGTTTCGTGCCCACATATATATTGTAAACACATCTACTACGATCCATATCCACCACTGCTCCGCGAACATCCTTACAGATACAACCATCGCCACAACCGATGAAACTGTTGTAAATGCATCCACAAATGGCATAGCATCCCCAAGTCTCTTTAACAGTAGTCCATATAGGAATGTGCCGAGTGCCACCGCCAGCACCATGAATATCCTGCCCACTGCCTTCATGTGTTTCTTTCTGACCTCATGCGTCTCATCGTTCATATGTCTTGACCATACATATAATCCAACAAACTGCATAGGCACATAATATAGCGCATTGAGCATCGTCTCTCCGTACAACGCCGCCTTATACGATATGATTGCATAAAGCACAGTATTCACAAGACCGAATATGTACGCTGACAACTTTCCCTTTCCCGTGCATACCACACAGATCACGCCTGTGGTTGATGATATGATCCCCATAACCGTATCATCCCAGTATATGGACAGTCCCACGATGACCGCACATGCTATAAGCAGCCAGGCGACCTCCAGCTTCTTCCAGCCCTCTATCTCATTTCTCACAAATTCTTTCAAAGTCATATATTTGTCCCCTTTCTCTCTATGTTAGTCCCTTACGCTACACCTCATTATCTTACGTCTGTCCTGCGCCTGAATAATTTGGCAGGTCTGTATCTCTCACCGGCCTGATATGCATCAGTCTCCTCAACATATTCCGCAATCTTTCTTCTGAAGTTAGGTGTGGTGAGTTCCATGTCCCATATCTGTTCATATACATTCTGAAGCTCAGTAAGTGTAAATCTCTCCGGCAGCAGGTCAAATGCCAGCTTCATGTCTCTCCTGACATCCTCCCGCAGTCCGAGCACCGCTTCTGTTATGATCCTTGCATGGTCAAATGCCAGTCCTTCACATTCCTCTATATCGTAACTGTCCGAGCTTCGTCCACATGAGCTCATATCTGTTCTGCGCAACACTGCCGTAAGTTTTATATCAGAATCTGCATCCTTGAGAACCAGCCTGTATCTTTTCTCATTTTGGACTTTACGTGAAGCTTCATCTTCATTTTTAACAATTTCTTCGCCTGTGCCTGACACCTTTGTTGACATCTCGTTCACAGAATGTCCACCTGCACCTGACATCTCTGTTGAAACATCTGTCAGTTCAACCGTAAACCATCTCGCATCCTGTGCATCATCTCCTGCCTTCAGATGACAGGCTCTGGCATTCATAAGTGCCATATAAGTTGATGATATGACCCAGCCTCTCGGATCTCTGCCCGGCTCGCCATACACTCCGACAAGCTTTACATATGCATCGTCTATACCTGTCTCTTCGCAAAGCTCTCTTCTGGCGGAATCTATGACATCCTCTCCCTTTTTGCAGAACCCACCAGGCATAGCCCAGCATCCTTTATATGGAAATCCGCCTCTTCTTATCAGGAGTATCTTAAGCTTCTTCTCCTGAAGTCTTCTTACATCATCACACTCGTCATCCTTCATAACTGAAAATACAACCACATCCGCGGCAACAGATGGCCTGTCATATTTTGTTAGGTCATATCCAGCGAGGAATTTCTTCTCTTCGTCACTCATCTCATATTTCTTCATAAGTCTGCTTCATCCTCCTGTACATTTCCGTCATTATCTGATTATATCCACTTGACACATCGACATGGTGGCAAGCGCAGCCTCATGACTCTCCGGCGTCACTCCGGCACAGCACCTCGCATCAACCTTCACACTTATCTCAGGGTACAGCGCCTTTATGATGAGTGCATTGGACACAACACAAATGTCTGTGCAGAGTCCGACCATCTCAACATCCTGAAGATCAAAGTCTCCCCAGCCTGTATATCCAAAGCTGGTCTTGTTGATGTATATAGCGTCCGGAACCTCAAGACCATCTGCGATCTCCCAGCCTTTGGTCTCCTCTATACAGTGAGGAACCGGAAGATGCTTTCCCTCGTTGGTTTCCATGTAGTTCTCATAATGCGTATCCCTTGTGAAGATGATCTCATCCCCGCGGTCAGCATACTCTTTTATCTTATTTTTCACATTCTCCACGATGGCAACAGCCTCCTTTGTCCCGAGTGCTCCATCGATGAAATCATTCTGCATGTCAACTACTATAAGTGTCTTTTTCTTGTTTTTGTCCATAATTCTTCTTCTCCTTCTCCATTCAACTATCAACTTAAAATTTTTGATTGGTAAATTTTCGATTTTCAATTTTCTGCTATCTGCTTCCATGAGGAAATCCCCAAAGGCACAGATTCCTTATAAAACATATAAGTACATCTACATGCGTCATCACTATTGCCATTATTATCATTTTGATAATATCTGCAAGTTGTTTACATGATATTATCATTTTGATAATTTGTCAACCTATTATTTGAAACTTACTAAAAAAACGGCAGTCCTGACATGTCATGTTCCAAACCGAACCTGTACGTCAGCACTGCCGCGCCATTATATTTCAATTACATTTAATTATATGCAAATACGCTGTCAGTTCACACTCTGTCTCAATTTTCTTAGAAGTACAAAGGCAAAGAACAGAACTGATATAACTGCAAATACCGCACCTACAAATCCTATATACGATATCGCACCTTTGTCGCACACTATTCCGCCTACCCAGCTTCCCCCACCTATGCCAAGGTTGAAAAGTCCTGAATATATGGCTGTCGCCACGGCAGAACTCTTCTCATCCACACTTCTGATGACCTCAGACTGAGTAGTTACGTTAAACGCCATGGCCGTGATTCCCCAGAATGCACAGAGAATAACCATAGTTGCCAGGCTCTTTGATGCTGGAAGCAGAAGCAGCAGCCAGACAAGAAGCGTAGCCATAACTGTACCTATAAATGCAAATCTATGTCTGTCATACAGCTTTGAAAACAGATAACTTCCAAGAAGTCCCATGGCACCAAATATCAGGAGCACTATGGTTATGACATTGTTCTGCAGCTTTGCGACCTGCTGCATGAACGGTTCTATATAACTGTAAACTGTGTAATATCCAAGCACAAAAAGTATGGTCTGGACATACAGACAGATGAGCACCGGATTCTTCAGGAGTGCCGGAAGATCCCTTACATGGAACTGCTCTCCACTCGCTATCTTAGGGAAAACAAACGCCATATATACGAGCACTGCAAATGCTATGATTCCGACAATGAGAAACGTAACTCTCCATCCCATATACTGTCCCACAAGTCTTCCAAGTGGCAGTCCGGCTATGGTTGCTATGGAGGTTCCTGTTACGACCATGCTGAGTGCAAATGACCTGTGTTCCTCATTTACCAGTCTTATTGCAACCGGTGAGGCTATGGACCAGAATATCGCATGGGTGCAGGCAACACCGATTCGAGACGCCATGAGCACTCCATAACTCGGTGCAAGCACAGACATGATCTGACATATTCCAAACAATGCGATCGTTCCCATGAACAATTTTCTGAAATCAATCTTCGACACCAGAAGTATGAGCGGGAGGGACAGCAGCATGACTATCCATGAATATACTGTTATAAGCATTCCCGCCTTCGACTCCGATATGCTGAACGACTTCGCGATGTCGGTCAGCAAGCCAATCGGCATAAACTCCGATGTGTTGAATATGAACGCCGAAACAGTCATTCCCACAAGTGGAAGCATTTCTTTTCTCGTCAATCTGCTTTTCATATTATTCCTCTTCCTTTTTTGTATTATGTGTTCTTATCTACATCTTATCTACATTTTTGTGGTGATATTATGGGTGACCAGACTTTGTTTTATTCGTTTTCACACGAATAAATTCTTCTATTTCCAATCACCAGCCACATCTTATAGGAAAGAGGGAAAACAGTCAATACAATTTTGCATGATTATACTGTCCAAATGTTAGATTTTGTCAGCACCCTCCCGTATTTACATATGTTGATCAATCTATGTCCTATTCAAGTTCTTCCAGTGCCTCAAAGTAATTCTCCATCCACTGAATCTGCCTGGCTGTTCTCTCATCAGCCGCATCTGGCGTCTCTATGTCCTCCGGCCACTCATCACCCTCAGAAAGTTCCTGAACTGTAAGCCAGTTGTCCGCAGCCTCAAACTGTATAGTTCTCCCGTCATCGCTCTCCAGGCTCACCAGCACCATCAGCGGTTCACCCGGAAGTCTCTCCTCACAGCCAAAATCTGCCTCGTCTATTCTCTTTATTGTCCACATATAATCACACCTCTTCTCTGTTCTTTTACGCTTTCTCTATTACCGTTATTATACAATTTTATTCTAAAACTCCAATCGTCAATCCAACTTTTCTGAATTGCCTCACGGGTTCATTTGCACCTGGCACCTCGAGTCTTTTATAGTTTGCGAATATCCGTATAAATAGAAAAACCCTTTGAGAAAAAGATTTTTTCTCTCTCAAAGGGCAAGTTGAAAAACTGAAATTTGTTAGTGCGATTGAATATCCATTTAATACTCAATCCCTCTTCTTCTTTACACAAATAATGACCGCCATAACAATCATCGGAATCATACTGATAATACCGATATATGCCGGTCCCAGTATTGCCATATTGGAATAATCAGGTTTTACCAGATATGCAAAAATAGTAAATGCATTGGTAGCACCATGCATAAGAGATGGCAACCAGATGGTCTCTGTCTTTTCATATACATAATCAAATAATATCCCCATCATAATAGTAGCGACACAGAACACAATCGGACCAAGTACCGGTGCGCCAATATATTCTTTACCATACTCATATCCAGCCAAAATCATAATCGGCCAATGCCAAGCCCCCCAAATAGTACCACCTACAATTCGACCCTTAGTAACACCCAGCTTCTTCTTCAAATATGGATACAGCGCACCTCTCCAACCGACCTCTTCGCCTAATGCAACAAACATATTCATAAATGGTGCAACAGTTACCGCCTGAATGCTAGTAATTAACAAATACATTGGCATAGTGATACCTTTTGCTTCAAACTGTTCCAACGCTCCCGCTTCCTCTAAAAGACCTCTTAACGTCATAAATTCAGAGTCAAATGTATCCGGGAAAATCACAAAAAACAAGACCCCTCCAAGGATACTTAATAACGCCGGCATCCAAAGGGCAAAGAATACATAACGAAGTTTCCCTTTTAAATGTGGTACCCATCCCATACCTTTTAGTGGGATTCTGGCTATCAGTACTCCAAGAAATGGCATAAACATGGTAATCATCAAGATAACAGCAAACACCATCTGATTTCCATTATTGCTAAAAATACTTGCTATCATTTCTAAAATCCAGGCCAACCCAAATGCGACTGCCATGTATATCACAAATTGTTTCTTACTCAAATTAATTGTTTCCATTATGCATCCACCTCTTTTCTATATACTTCCAAACTCCAGATTCTCCTCCTGCAGGTAGGGCAAGTTAGCTTTCGTGTCTTTGGCGTATGATTTCCAAAGAATGCTTCTATTTTCTTTGGCTGAAATCTGGTATGGCATTCCGGACAGAGATACTCTACCCGCTTGTACCAATAGCCAAACATAATTGCTACACAAATAGGAATCACTGCCATGGCCACAAAAAATGGCAACCAGATTCCTTTTAATATACCAATCACAAAAGTAACAATTTCGACAATTTCTAACGGAATTGCTATGATCAGCATTTTTTTGTACATTTTCTTTCGCTTTTCTTTTTCCTCCATAATCGATGATATGTCATGAATTGTTTTTTGCGACCCATCCTTGAAAGAAGCCAAAGAACTTCTTATGCCTTTAATATTTTCTAATTGTTTCGTTTTTTTCTTGACATCCGCCTGAATATTTTTTTCTTGCTCATCAAGCAAAAGTTCGATTACCTTTTTTGACTCTTCGGATTCCAATATTTCAGCAATATCTTTTATAGAGATATCCAAATCTCTTAAAAAGCAAATCGTTTCCAATGTGGCAACATCCTCTTCGGAGAACAGTCTTCGTCCCCCTTCCGTCAAATCTGTTGGCACCAAAATACCTCTTTCATCATAGTATTGAATCGTTCTTACTGAAACGTTGCACTTCTTTGCAAGCTCTCCTGTTGTGTATAATGACATATCCTGCCTCCTTTCAAGGTCCATATTAGTACATAACGTAGCGTGACAAGCAATATATCACGCTACGTCATTTTTTGATTTTTTCAAATAATCAAATTTTTATATCAAACCAGACAGCGAGAGAAATTCGAATTTGTATTATTGGTTATTATATTTGGCGGCTTGTTCTTTCCAGTATGCCATAATATTTTCAACCATTGTAATACACTCATTTTTAGCAGTAGTTTCATTATATTCTTGCATATTGCTGAAAATATGTCCGCATGGTTCTAAATCATCATCTTCAAAACCACCACAAACGCCAACAAGCCATTTACCAAGCAACGACGCTTTGAATTTGAAAATGTAATAATGCATTTCATTAAAATCAAATTCACCTGCACATTCAATTTTGAAAGGCTTTTTTCCTAATTCATGAGGGTCAGATAACCATTCAATCATTGCTGTTTGTGCTGCGTATAGCTGTTCCTTATTCATTTCCATATACCTCCAAAAATTCCGATTTATCTTATATATTCAACGCACTCAATCAAACTTAAATATATTAAGTCCTGTTCCTTCATCATAAATTCTGTCAACTTTTCCATCAATTACTGAAATTACCATCTCACAGACTGCGCTGACAACAGCTCTGTTCAGATGTCCGCCAAACACTTCACCCTTCTCATTTCCGGCGCTCATATGGAGATGTGCATAATATTCTCCGTCCATTGTACTGATTGTTCCTGTAAGCGATGTGATTTCATAATATCCTTTAAAGCTGTTGGAGTAATATTTCTTTTCATCTATCTTATATACTCCGACTGTAAAATCATCGATAGCTCCAAGAGCATTGATACTGGCAAGCTTTATATTCTCATTAATAGCAATTACCTTCAGTTGCTCCAATATCTCCTCACCTTTGTCAATCCTTGCAATTATTGTATTGTCAAATCTTTTGTATTCCATTTTGTTCCTCCATTTGTGGGGACGTTCCTTTTGTAACGAGGAGTGTCCCCTGTCTTATCCTTTCAGGCACTGTATAGAGCTCTGAAAATATATGCTCTATTGTTGGATTTGCCCTGATGATCGTGAAGTCTCCCATCTGTGAAAGCTTCCTTATGCGCTCCAAACAGACACTCGCTCCTGCCCTCACGGCAGTAGTTGATCTCCATCACTCCATGCGCCGGCTCCTGCTCCTTGTTGCAGTACGCCATATGCATGTCATTGTACACCAGCTCGATTCCAGAAAACACATGATACATCGTTATATCCCCGGTTCCACTCTCGTTCTCAAGGTGGAAACGGCTGCACACTCCGTCATCACCGCCGTGTTCATGCACGGAATCACCGTACAGATCTATGCTGGTGAAAGTGTCGGATGGTGTTTCTGTCTTATTATTTATATTATTTTCTGTATTCATTTCGAGTATATCAGTTGCAAGCTCGTAGGGATTTTTCATCTGTCTGACTCCTGTTTTATTTTCACTTTTCTATTTTATCAGAATCTACGATAAAAATCACCTCAGTTTGTGTGGATACTCCTCATGACAAAAGAAGCGTCCCCTATCACAACGGGGAAAAGTTAAATACCTTTTTTATATATCTTCCGCAATATAATCCGTTTTCGCAGAAAACTTCTCCCACACATCCATCTCCTGTAACCGTTTCTCCAACGCACCTCTCACAGCCTTTAAACCATCGCTTCCCATGACAAACCGCAACGGAGTATCAGTACTTTCAATTACATCTATCAGAACATACCCCGTTTTATCCGGATCTCCCGGTTGTTTTCTGTCATTTACAGTATTTGCCTTTGATCTCTTCCAGGCAGTCTCTTTATAATCACCGATCACCATATCTGCCCCTTTAAGAGATGAATCATAAAAATGTGTTCTGAACGCCCCTGGTTCAACTATCAGCACCTTAATACCAAGTGGAGCAAGTTCTGCATGAAGAGCCTCACTCATAAGCTCCAAGGCCGCTTTAGTTGATGCGTAATAACCTGATGCCTCTCCCGTGCGTGCGGCTCCTATGGAACTGATATTTACAATACTTCCCTCACACCTCTTTCTCATTTGCGGTAGTACAGCCTGCGTCAGGCGTATTGCGCCAAACAGATTTGTCTCATACATCTTATACACCTGTTCCCACTCAGCCTCCTCAATAGAAGAACGATAGCAATATCCTGCATTGTTCACCAGCACATCGATCTGTCCAAATCTATCGATTGCCGCATTCACAGCAGATGTTATATTCTCAGGTTCTGTCACATCAAGAGTCAGCGCCAACGATGTTTCCGGGTATTCAGCCACTATGTCCTGAACTTTCGTTATATCCCTTGCGGTCACCACCGCATTGTACCCTCTATCCAACACAGCTTTTGCAATACCTGCACCTATACCACCCTCTGAGCAGCCTGTGATAAACCAAGTCTTCTTCATTGTCGTAATCCTCCTTTTAATCAATCTCCATTCGTTTCTCCATAAACAATTATCCCCGCCGGAAATACGCATACATTTCCCGGCGAGGATCATATTAATCTTTATCTATCGTTTCTATTATTTTACTGATTTTCCCATCTCATATGCCTCGTGCATAGCGTCCGTGTTTCGTACCTTGCCCTTCTCGTAAACTCCGGTGCCATAAATGACGCCCATCTCCTTTGCGCCATCTACACAGTCTGCATATCCACGGAAGCATGCCAGCGTGGTATCCATAGCTTTCTTTGAATCATCTGCAGCAGTCATTATGTAATAGAATTCCTTATCTCTGACCTCCAGCCAGCGGGCCACTGTTCTGTCTATGACAGCCTTTAGCTGGGCGTCGATGGAATAAAAATATACAGGACTGGCAAGCACGATAACATCCGCATCTATCATCTGCTGAAGTATATCCGCCATGTCATCCTTGTAAGCGCACTCACCGCCATGATCACGACAATAATAACACGCATGACATGGAGCAATCTTTTTGCTGACGACATTTATCTTTGTCACTTTATTTCCGGACTCCTCTGCGCCGCGCAAAAACTCATCACACAGTATATCCGAATTTCCACCTTTACGGGGACTTCCCGACAGGATCAATACATTTTTCATAGTTATTCTCCAATCATTTATAAATAGATCAATGTATAAAATTTGTAAAAGTAAATGCATGTTTCTCCGGCATGGCAAGCCCCATCTTCATGGCAACATTTTTACAGTTGAGCATAAATGCCATATTCTCTCCAAGGATCTGCATGACCTGCATACCCTCAAGATCCTGCTTCACCTCATCAGGATTTGTTCCATGCACCATATTCCAGTATCTCGATGTCACTATAGGCATCTGCATCAAGCCGAAATATTTGTTCATCTGGTCCCATGTCGCAGTGGTTCCAGCCCTTCTGGTCGATATGACAGCCGCTGCCGGTTTCAGGCGGAATCTGTCTCCGCCACCATTTAGATCCGCATAGAAAACTCTGTCCATAAACGATGTGATCGCACCGCTTGCACCGCCCCAGTGTACCGGTGATCCAAACACGAATCCATCATAATCCCCTGCTATGTCAAGGAACTCATTTACCGTGTCATTAAATACACATCTGTTGCTATCTATACATTTCCTACAGGCGATACAGCCCGTCAGCGCTTTTGTTCCTATCCAGAATATATCAGTATCTATGCCATGCTCATTGAGCAATCTCGACACCTCACACAGAGCTGTATATGTGCAGCCCTCCTTGTGAGGACTGCCATTTACCAATAAAACTTTCATAATCTAATTCCTCCCCGGATCATGCAGTTAGTTTGCTATGCCGAGAGAGTTAGCCCAGTCAGCAACCTCAGACTCTGACGCACCTGAGCTGAATCTCTGTCCTTCCTGCCAGTCTCCGGTTCCTGCCATCTGTTCAAGCAGATATCCACTGTCGCCAAGACCTGATGATGCTGATGTGCAGAACGGGATAACTGTCTTGCCAGTGAAATCATTACCCTTGACAAAGTTATCGACAGGCCATGCTGCAATTGCCCACCATATAGGATAACCTATGAGAACTGTGTCGTATGAATCCCAGTTCTCCGGAGTCACCTGTGTAAGTTCCACATCTCTGAGGCTCTCATCATTGTGCTCTCTCGACACACGGCTGTCGTCATTTGTCCAGTTGAGGTCATCGCTTGAATAAGGCTCCACTGGTGTGATCTCGAACAAGTCTGCACCCAGAGTATCTGCTGCCACCTGTGCTACAGCTCTTGTACTTCCTGTAGCTGAATAATATACTACCAATGTCTTTCCAGTCTCAGCAGAAGCATCCTCTGTTGTATCCGCCTCAGTTGTATCCTGCTCCGTGGTTTCTGCTTCCGTAGCTGCATCAGTCACCTGAGTTTCTGTTGTCTCTGCCTCTGTTGTCTCTGCCTCTGTTGTCTCTGCCTCTGTTGTCTCTGCTTCCGTCTTCGCCGCAGTCGTATTCTCTTTGCTGTTGTCACCTGATCCACATCCCGCAAGAAGTGCAAGGGACATAGCACTTACCGCAATAATACTTACAATCTTTTTAAGTTTCATTGTTTTCTCCTTTTTTTCAATTTACCAGTTCTTCTTCTCCTTTGAGCTGTCCTGATTATGCTTTCGCTCCTCTACTATATTTACAAACCACTCAACCATATTTGGATCCTGATGTGAGAAGAATGAACTTTCAGCCTTGTCAAGCTCTGCTATCTTCTTCATATCCTCATCATCCAGAGCGAAATCAAACACATTGAAGTTCTCTTCCATTCTCTCTATATGAGTGGACTTAGGTATTACTACCACGCCTCTCTGTATCTGCCAGCGGAGCATGATCTGGGCTGGTGTCTTTTTGTACTTTTCAGCTATTGATACGATGACAGGATTGTCAAATGTGCCTCCTCTGCCCTCGCCAAATGGAGCCCATGCCTCAAGCTGTATACCATACTTCTCAGCCCACTCCTTCATCGCCTTCTGCTGGTTGTAGATGTGTACCTCAACCTGATTGATCATCGGCTTGATCCTGTTGAATGAGGCAAAATCAACCATTCTGTCCACATAGAAGTTTGAGATTCCGATGGCTCTTATCTTGCCCTCATCGTACAGCTCCTCAAGTGCACGGTAAGCTCCATATGCATCTGCAAATGGCTGGTGAAGGAGCACAAGATCCAGATAATCAGTCTTAAGTTTTCTCATTGATTCAAGAACTGATTTCTTTGCCTCCTCATAACCATAATGCTCAACCCACACCTTTGTTGTGAGGAATATCTCCTCTCTTGGGATTCCAGACTTTGCGATGGCATTTCCAACCTCTTCCTCGTTGAAATAGCTCTGCGCTGTATCGATCGATCTGTATCCTACTTTCAGTGCGTCCAGAACACATCTCTCACATTCGTCCTTTGTCACCTGATAAACTCCATATCCAAGTATTGGCATCTTTACTCCGTTGCTGAGTGTTACATATTCCATATTCTTGTCCTCCTTATTCTTTATATAAATTTCTATTTTTATCTTTACAGATCAACCAGGGGCACGAATCATTGTGTTTAGTCAGAGCAGACATCTTCGTCTAGAACTTCGCCCTCACCGCTTGATCTGTTTATATTATAAATAGTCTGCATCTCTATAAGAAGTCTCCATTTGTTACTCAGTATTAACCCACAGGTTATTGCTCCGTTTTCTGCTGTCCGAACAGCCATCCCATCACGTTTTCATCACGCACAAACAGATATCCCCCAGCGCCATGCTGGTTGGTTATATTGTTGCTTGTGAAATACTCTGTCGGCTTCACATCCAGCACCAGCAGCTTGTCTATCTCACTATCAGTAAGCCCTTCCTTTTCATACAATTCATGAATCGCATTATATGCCCGCTCCGACGGTGCAGAGCCATAATATTCATCACTTTCACCGACAACAAAGTATACAGGAGTTCTAGCTTTGACCACTGGCTCATAGTCTCCATCCCACTGGGAGCTGCACTGCAGGTATGCGGTGAAAAGTTCGGGTCTGAGACCCATGACCTGGGACATTGTCTCTCCGCCTCCCGAATAACCTTCACCATACACTTTTGAAGTATCTATATTGTATGCATCTATAAAATACTCCGTAAGCGCTATTGTCTGCCTTGCAGAGGTCTCCCCCCAGTCGTTTAGCTGTGGCGCAACTATTATCATCTTGGGATTGTAATCCTGTGCAACAAATCCGAACTCCTCAGTCTGCACATTCATTCCTACCCCCTGAAAATAAAGTCCCTGATATCCGGGAAGTGTCATGAACAGTGCATACGGTTCACTTCCATCATAACTATCCGGAATATACACGTTGTAGTGTATATCCCCTTCAGCTTCGGAGTACAGAACGTTATCAAGGATAAAACCTTTGTACTCTTCTGTTCCCATTTCCACATCATAAGACCTGGATGGCGTTTTCGTCACCGATGCAGCATCTTCCGTCGATTTCTGATGTGGCTCCGCTGCATTTTCTCCATCATCCGAATCTCCGTTCCAGAAAAATCTCAGACCGTTGTATGTATACGCATCGCAGGCAAAGCCATCATGCTTATACCCCTCCCGCTCTCTAAAGGACAGATTTCCATCTGCCTCATTATCCGCAAATGTAAACATACCGTCAGAGTCATTTCCCATGGCATCTATCTGTGCTTTGAATGCACTGTATGCAAAATCATCCGTGCCGGATGCCGCAAATATAAAGAAATCCTGAGGGCCATATCCCTGCTGCTCTGCCGGATCCTCATACCCATCCGGTATATACTCAAGCTCATCCGGTACAGTTCCGCTAAGCAGCACCCTTTTTTCAGAACCATCGGCAATTTCCGACCGCCCTATACTGCCTGTGTCCGCTTTGTCAGCATCCGTGTCCGTTGCATTTTCTGACGCATTTCCACCGCCGGACTGTCCACATGCCGCAACAAATGCAAGAACACATATAAGACTCAGCACCAACAAAATATTTTTCTTCAAATTCATACACCTCTTTTTTCAGTTTTCTTCGATCTGAGCAGTTTTGATGCGTAATATCCGATAAAAACTATCAGTGACATAGCCATCACATAGTCAAATATGAACCAAATGACATTTTCCTTGTAATCGTAGAACACAAAGTGCACCTGCATGAAAAGATATGAGAGTATCTGTCTTCTGTAAAATGCATAGACTCCATAACCAGCCGCCAGGACTGCCAGCACCTTTGCAAAAACACTTCTGATCCTGGATGGTTTATCAAACAATCTTCCCACCATAACAACTACCATGTTCCAGTGTATACCCAGATGAAGCGAAATACATACAAAGCCCCAGTATGCGCAGAACATGTGAACCTGTCCTGCCTGCATTGCTATGCCATGAATCCTTACCGCTTTGAAAATATTCTCCGAGAGCAGGATGCCGCTTACCATGGATCCAAGCATAAGTATCAACAGAACTATCACCAGCACCGTCTGTGTCGCTCTTATCACTGTATATTTTCCTTTTGCCATGGCCGTGATCCATTTTCTGTTCAGAATATGGTGGACTATGAACAGCACAAACATCGCTATTCCTATCCACTCATGTGCCACCTCTCCCAGGAGACTGTATGGCATGAGCAGCAACAGACATATCGTCATACACACATCTATAATTATCTTTAATACCAGTTTCCCATTCATGAACTACTCTTCTCCACATTTACACTTTTCATATTTTGATTCCAGAACTCCACAGCATTGTCTATCCAGCCCTCCGCCACGGTGCCTTCACCAAGACCAAACCCATGGGACAGCCCATCAAACACCTCGATCTGTGCATTTGATCCATTTGACTGTATACGTGATATATAAGACTCCATGCTACGATACGATGCAATTCCATCATTTGTACCGACACAGGCATATGTAGGAGGCTCGTTGCCGGTCACCTCTGACAGGCCTGTGTACTGCATGATAACTGCCGCCGGCGTCGGGTATTCATTCTCGCCAAATGAGTATGTTCCATACGAACCCACCCACGCGGCCATCCTTGCCCCGGCAGATCCGCCCCATAGTGAATAATCAGTCATATCTATCCCCAGCTCGTCCGCATAGTCATGCAGAAATGCAACTGTCCTGGACAGATCCTCACACGCGGTCTGTGCCCCGGGTCTGTATATCAGTGCAAATGCATTGTAACCTTTTCTGGACAATTCCAGTGCTTGCGGAAAACTGTCGTGCATAGCCGCAACATACATAAATCCACCTCCGGCATTTATGACAGCGGTCTTTGCCCCTGTATCTCCACGAAAGAAGAAAAGACCAGTATCCGCCTTATCGGGATCTGCCGCTTTTTCCTCATCGCTATATATGTCATAGAATATCTGCTTTCCGGATATCGTCTGAGCCTTCATGTAGTTGACTATCTCAACTGTCTTATCAGGATTTACCTCACTGTACCAGAGCAGGATATCCTCCACATCTTCAAGTTCGAGATCATCATCTATATTCATATCCACAGGAAATATAAGCCTCCCATAATCTCCAAACACAGGATCAGCCATCACATCCACTACCTTGCTATGAAGATCATATGGCGTAAACTGTGGGGCATCTTCATCTGTATCTTCAGTTTCATTTAACTTTGTATCTTCAGTCTCATTGTTTTTCTTCTTACTTATGTCTATATCATTCAATTTGGTCGTCTTACCTTCACTCATATTACTTATAGTCTTAACTGTCCCACACCCGGCAAGAACACATACTATCACGATTGCCGAAATTATAATCCTAGATCCTGTACCCATGATCTCACCTCACTTGCCGAAACACCCGACCTGAATCTTTTTCCTGTCTGCCAGTTGCCCGTTCCAGCCTGCTTCTCCAACAATTCACCGCTCTCACCAAGTCCTGAAGAAGTTGAAGTTGCAAACGGAATAACCGTCTTGCCACTGAAGTCATTGAGCTGCACAAAGCTGTTGACCGGCCATGCGGCTATTCCCCACCATATCGGATAACCTATGAAAACTGTGTCATATGAGTCCCAGTTGTCCACCGTATTGTACTCAAGCTCGATATCCCTGAGGTCTATATCATCATGTTCCTTGTTCACCCGGCTGCCCTTGTCCGTCCAGTCGAGATCCGCACTTGTATAGACATCACTTGGAACAAGCTCAAACAGATCTCCACCGGTCTCATCTGCGATGGTCTGCGCCACACTCTTTGTATTTCCCGATGCTGAATAATATACGACAAGCACCTTTGACGAACTGTCGTCACTTCCTGCAATCTGGGTAGATTTTAAAGACTGTGTTGTTTTCTTTATCTCTCTGTCCTTTGCTCTTGTACATCCTGTAAATGATGCGCATACCATAACTCCTGCCAAAATCAATGATAAAATTCTTTTTATTTTCATCTATATTCCTCCTTGTGTAGTTAATAAAATAAACGCTTTCAAATGCGCTTACGTGAATCTTTCCTTATAAAAATAATAATAAAAAAGAGACTTCATAAGAAGTCTCGTTTCGTTACTCAGTATTAACCTGTAGGTTATAAGTGTGTAAGTTTGTCTATTGCGTCCACAAGGCGCTGCACCTTTTCAGATGGTTCTTTGGAATATAATAACCCCACTGGGATCTTGTAATCCCAATCCACTGGAATGATCTTTATAAGTGGATGTACACTCTCCCAGCTCTTAAATGCCAGCAGCACGTCATTGCTGTTCTCACACCTGTTAAATACATCTATATTGTAAAAATCAAAATCAACTATATTGATATCAGGATGATTGTTTATGATATCATCTCTGAGTTCATCTACATAATGACTCCATTCACGGTGCATGAGCATCAGATTCTCTCCAGCCAGATCATCAAATGTTATCTTTTCCCTTTTTGCAAGTCTGTGATGGATCGACACTGCCACGCAGAATGGTTCTTTTGATATCTCGGCACCATTGCAGTCTCTGAGCTTCAACAGCGTGTCATCATATATGCCACTTACAACATCTATGTTCTGTCCCAGATTTCCCAGTATCTCCCTGGCATTTTCCGGAGTATTCTCAAATGTCACAAGCTGCAGTTTCATATCTGAATAAATCTTCTGGATCTCCGGCCATAGATCCACAAATACCTGCGGTGGCGTGATCGGTGATATACCTACACGTATAACCTCATCTGATATGTTCATGGCATCCTTTGCTCTTTTCACGGAATCCTTACAATAGCCTATGAGATATTTTGCATCGTTGTATATCGACTTGCCTGCCTCCGTAACCACCAGTCCTCTATGAGTTCTCGCAAATAACTGCAGTCCCAGACTTGACTCAAGGGAATTTATCTGTTTTATGACAGCCGGAGGTGATATATATAACTTCTCCGCCGCCTTGCTAAAGCTGCCCGCATCGACAACACATATAAATGTCTCAAGCTGTGGGTTGTACATCATCCTGAAATCATCTCCTTATATCTAACTAAAATAACTGTTACGCCTTCTCTTGTTTCATATTATTTTCATCTGACTATCTCTATTAAACACTCACTGCTACTTATGATATCCTCTCTTCAGTATTTAAAATATTGACTCTTTATTTTATCAGAATCCGCGTAAAAAAACATATTTTTCTCTCGGCTATCAACTCTTCATTTTGGCTGCCTGCCTCATACGGCAACTGCTGACAAACAGTCTCTTCTAACTATTTCATGATTTCCTGCCACTATACGGGTTCTGACTTCCCTCGCCCTGCTTATAGTCCATATCCTCATATCCATGTCTCGGTGAATTGTACTCTACTTCTTCCTTTTGTTCATCTTCCGTCAAAAGGTATTTCGGTATATTATACTCTTCCCCCTCTGATTCATCATCCAACATCAGAGAAGCCGCGTCTAATCCTAAATGAGAGAATATTGTTTCAGATGGAGTCCTGCCCATCTTCACATCTATGTAATACTTAATGCCTGAGATAATTACAATAATTCCCACTATTCCACATACAACTATGCTTATTTCAGATAAGCCGATGCCTTCCCCGCCATCCTGGAGTAATATGATAGTTCCTATGCAGACCACAAGCATTATAATCCCCGTCAGCAATTCGATCACAAGCTTTCTCTCATCAGAGATTTGACCCTTACGCATTTTCACAAAGGCAAGTATTGATAACATGATCATCGTAATTCCTATGCTCATCAATATGCTGCCCGACAATGGCTTTCCGCCCACATATGCATCAGCTGGCTCCTCTGGATCATATCTGATCTCCACCTTTTTCCCAATTTGCGGTGGAACCTTTGATGCATCATCATCCTCTAATTCATATTCCGTATCGCCCACAAAATACGCATAAATAGCCGAGTACATCCTCTCGTCATCGCTGTTTTCATAATATGACGATTCCACTACCTTTCCTGTTGCTAAACCATAGTAATAATCCTTATGTATTCTGGCTGCTGCCATCCATATTCCAACTATCATTATGCCAATACCAATGACCATAATTATTATAGCCGAAACCTTACTGCTTATATTTCCATGATTGTTTCTTTGAAACATACTATACCCCTTTCCTCTTGTGGGGACGTTCCTTTTGTCACGAAGAGTGTCCCTGTGTCATGCTTATAATAATACAGGGGACACTCTTCGTGACAAAAGGAACGTCCCTATAATCAATAGAATTCCAGCCTGTGCTCCACCAGCTCACTTCCCTCATATACGAGCTTGAGTGAGAAAAATCTCTTCTCCCCTTCGAGCAGCAATTTCAGGAATATCGCATCCCCGCTCCACGTCGGAAGTGTTGGCACGATCTCTTTATCTATCCACTGAAGGTCCCCCTCATCGCATATCTGAACTTCCCCATCAAATCCATCTGCGGTGAACAGGCACATAAGCTCATTCTCACACTCATTGCTGATAAATGTCACCAGCCCTCTGAATCTGTACGATGTAAGCGTAAGTCCCGTCTCCTCCTTTATCTCCCTCAAAAGGCAGTCCTCAGGACTCTCACCCTCCTCGGCATGTCCACCTACACCGATCCATTTGCCTTTATTAATGTCCTTCTCCTTCTTTGTTCTGTGGAGCATCAGGTATCTTCCATCTTTCTCTATGTAACAAAGTGTTGTCATCTTCATAATTACTACTGTCTCCTTACCCTCTTTTGCATGTTTCATGTCGCAAATACAATTAATCTTTCTCACTCTGTTCTCTGCTGTTCACTATGTATATTCCTGCACACACCAACACCAGCGACACCAGACTTATCGGACCTAGCGCCTGCGCGCCCTCGCGGAGCAGCCATGCCGACAGTATCACGCCGAATACCGGATTCATAAATCCAAATACTGCAACCCTTGATATAGGATTATACTTGAGCAGCATTCCCCACAGAGAATATGCCACCGCCGATACAAGAGCCAGATATATGAGCATCAAAACTCCACCTGTGGATACGGTGCTGAGTCTGCCTCCCATGGCAAAACCGGCAGCCGACAGAATAATTCCGCCAACTATAAACTGATAGCCACTGAGCATGACCGGATTGTGTTTTGCCGAATATCGCTTCAGGAACACAGATGAAAATGCATAAGCCACTGTCGAAAGGAATATCGCACCCTCACCTGACAAACTCATATGGAAATTCATTCCATTCATGTTTATAAGTACAACTCCCGCAAATCCAACCAGACAGCCAAGCATCTTCTTCGCAGTGACATTTTCCTGATGGAATATGAATCCTGACACTATGATGGCAACGAATACATTTACTGCCTCTATGATGGACGCCTTGACTCCGCTTGTATGTGCGAGTCCTATATAAAAGAACAGGTATTGCATGACTGTCTGCAGCATCGCAAGCCACGCTATCTTGCCGGCGCAGCCCTTCTCCGGTCTGATGAATCTTCCTTCCAGCAGACTTCCAAATATCACGGCAAGAATTCCCGCCAGCACGAATCGCATACCTGCGAACAGTATCTGTGCCGACGTATCCGCACTCTCTATATTCCACAGTCCATAACCTATCTTTATACAAGGAAACGCACTTCCCCACAACAGGCAGCACAGCATGGCACCGAACCACACAACACTGGTCTTCTGCATCCATTTGTCGTTTATCTCTATCTTTTTCATATTTACTTCTCTCTCGTGTCTTTTATATCATAGACTAACAACATTATATACGATTATAACTGCCAGTCTATATTCTTTGCATTCTCAGCAAGCAGCAACCTGGTCGCAAGCTCTTCATCATCCAGTTCTACATAGTCACCATTTGCATAATATCTCCACTCGGCTGTCATCTTTTTCCCTGTAAAGTTCGTCTCCCTTATGACCCAGAACTGTTTTGGAGACAATCTCTCCTGATTATTTTTCATCAACGTATAGCACTCTGTGTACTTGCAATTCTTTACTAGTTCCTTGACATCCATAAATGTCTCACGATTCTGAACCTGACATATAAGCAGACTGCAATTCTTCTTTGGTTTTCTCTGTACCCTCTCAATGGATATATCAAACCATGAACACAGTATCATATATATCAATATGTATACAAACAAATATGCTATGGAAAATACGACATCACCTTTATCGCCAATAATCTTGTATAGGAACCATTTATTAAAATAGAACAGGATCACGCCAGTCAGAAATGAACATAAGATCAGATCTGTGAACCACTGGCCGGCTATGATCAGCCCATGTGTGTTACGTGAATCTGATAAAAAGCGCAGTATCCATAGAATCAACAGTGTGCCAACCGCCAACACAAGAGCCGCTATGCCAAGATGCACACCTGAGTCAAATATCCAATGCCAGTTAAGCGGCAATTTTATATGTTTTATATCTTGCAAGAGGTACTGCACATCAGGATTCCACACCGTATTGCCCCAATATATGAATCCCCATACTGCACCTATCACAAATAACAAAATCTCCTTTTTCCATCTTCCCCTCATAATGTACCTCCATTCTTAAGCATCTTTTATTGTATATATATGGAAAGTATATTTTTATACACGAAAAAAGTCAATTTTCTTTCCCCATTGGCGCGACTTGTTTTTGGCAAATATTTCTTCAATTATCTCCTCGTATATGATATGTTCTAGTTAGTTTATGCTAACCATATAGATTATTTACAAGGGGGATTACATGGAACAGAAAGAAAAAATTAAATACCAAAGGAACTGCCTGCTGGGCGCGCTCGGCGCAGCGCTCCTGATCGTGGGGGATCTGTGTATCAGCATAGTACCCGCATCACCCGCGGACAAAGGACTTTATGTGAGGGGGGCATATCTGAACGGGGATTTCCAGCTGTGGAGAGTGGCTCTGCTGCTTGTGACAGGTCTTGTCGGTATGTTCTTCTATGCATTTGGCATAGACGCCATATCGGAGCAGATACTTCCCAAGTACCGCAAGACGAGGGCGCTCGTCAAATACGCAGGGCTCATGTATGTCGCATCCGCCGCGACACTGCATTTTCTCGTGGGAACACTCGCTTACTGGGTAACCTATCTGTCTGAACACATTGGAAGAGAACAGGCCATCGCATATGTTGACGACTACTACAATCTGCTCTTTCCAGCCGTCAGCATAGTGTACATACCTACGGCACTGCTCATGCTCACAAGTCTTATATCGCTGCTGGCAGGCAGAACTGTTATGAAGAGGAGCATGATCGTATTTCACATCATCACATGGCAGCTTATATTTGTGCTCATTCCTGACATCAGACAGGCCATGGGCGCCGACATATCCACACTGGATTATGTATTCAGTCAGGCATCAGGAAACACCGCCTGCCTCATCTGGCTAGTTGCCAGCTTTGTATATTCTAAAAGAAACAGCAATTAACAACCGTCTCCAAACTAATTCAAACATATAAAAAGTTCCATGCATCTGCACCGTGCAGACACATGGAACTTTCTTATTACTCTATATTAACTTCAACCTACAGCATACCCTCTTTGATGATGTCGTGGTCTCTCAGTACCTTCTCTATCACCGTGCCCTGGATCTTCCTAAGTATAGGTCTCTTGAGCTTGTTAAGTGGTCCAAGATTTATCTCAAGCGGAGATTTGCCATCCATGAGCTTCACGCTGCTGTCCAGCAGTTCACGGATATCGTACACACTTCCCCACACCTCAGGAACACCTCTGTCCACACCGAGAAGTCCATACACAGCCTCCATGGCTGTTCTCACTGAATACTCTGTGGTGAACACTGTGTCACGAGGGGTGTCAGCGAACTGTCCGAGGAATGCAAAGTTGGTACATCCGTCTGGAATTACGTCTGGTCTGTCGCCCTTTGCTCTAGGCATGAAGAACGCGGTGATATATGGCATCATAGTTGGCACACAGACTGCGCTGTTTGTGGCCAGCTCCTCGATCTCATCCTCAGGCACTCCCAGATGGTAGAGCCACTCCTCTGTGATCTCCTTACCTGTGCAGTCCTTCATAGGCTTCTTGATATAATCGCCCGGAACATCTGTGAACAGGCCATATACCCATACACACACCTTATCCTTGTCCTGGGTCTTGAACTGTCCCTGTCTGTTGATGGTCCAGCTCAGCAGCCAGCTTGAATCCTGACAGCTCACTATACCACCCGTGACAACCTTTCCTGTTCTCGGATCACGCTTGCAGATATCTACGATGTATGGGATGATCTTGTCGTCAAGCGTTGTGACTGTGGCTGACTCCCAGTTTGTCTTAGATATATCAGAGCAGAACTTCTCAGGATGTCCAAATGAAGGATCCTGTGCAGCTATGTTCTTCCACAGGCTCCAGCAGCCGCTTGTTCTCACCTCTGCGTCACCATTTGGCGCATGGTTCTGATCGCCATAGATAGTTCCCTCCGTGCAGCTTCCATTTGTGACAAATACAAGATCGTTCTCAGTGAGCGGGATCCCCTTCTCAGTTCCGTTTACCCTGCACTCGATGGTCTTTGCTATCTTCTTGCCGTCTCTCATGTCAAATATGACATTTGTGACCTCCGTGCTGTACTGGAATGTCACGCCCGCAGCCTCAAGATACTTCACCATCGGAAGGATCAGCGACTCATACTGGTTGTACTTTGTGAACTTGAGAGCCGAGAAATCTGGAAGTCCTGAGATGTGATGTATGAATCTCTGGAAGTAAAGTTTCATTTCCAGCGCGCTGTGCCAGTTCTCAAATGCGAACATCGTCCTCCAGTACAGCCAGAATGTCGAATCAAATACCTCATCATCGAATACATCCTCTATTGTCTTGTCATACAGATCCTCGTCCTTTGTCATGAAGAGCTTCATGATCTCCATGCAGCCCTTCTGGCTCAGATTGAATTTGCCATCTGTGTGGGCATCCTTGCCTCTGTTCACTGTTGCTCTGCACAGTGAATAATTTGGATCCTCCTTGTTCAGCCAGTAATACTCGTCAAGAACCGATACCCCCGGTGTCTCTATGGAAGGTATACTTCTGAACAGATCCCACAGGCACTCGAAATGGTTCTCCATCTCACGTCCACCTCTCATGACGTAGCCTCTGGCAGGATCAAATATTCCATCGCACGCACCGCCCGCTATATCCATAGCCTCAAGAATATGGATATGTGAGCCCGGCATCTGTCCGTCACGTACAAGGAAGCAAGCTGCTGCCAGTGATGCAAGACCGCTTCCCACTATATATGCATTCTTGTCATCCACGCCCTCCGGCTTTCTCGGTCTGGCAAATGCCTCGTAGTTACCATTTGTATAATAGATTCCCTTGCTGTTCTTTTCATGCTTTCCGCGCTCCGTATTGCGGTACTCAGCATGTTCAGCCGCAGCCTTCTCCTTCTGAACTTTTGCCTTATTATGATTTTTAACTGTGAGAGCTGCTGCTCCTGCGCCGGCTGCTGCCACCGCTGCTATCCCGATTCCCAATTTCTTCTTTGACATAAGCAATTCTCCTTTCAGTTTGCCGTCTATATCCATCTCATGCCCCTATAATAGCTTGCCCAATTTTTATTTCATATTTACAAAAAAAGTGGAATGATAAAAATTTTATCATTCCACTCATTTTGTATAAATCTATATTGCATATGTACTCTAATGATACCTTCTATCGACGCCCTCCTGCCTGTAATATGCCGCCTTGTTCTCGTACATTCTCTCATCTGCAGCCTTGACCATCTCGTCAAATGACTCCCAGTCCTTCTCATCACTTGACACATAGCCACATGATATCGATACGGATTTCACCAGCTGTCCAGACCATCCACGCACAACGTCATCAAACTCCTGCTGCACTCTCTTCAGCCTTCTGGTATTTACAAAGATGATGGCTGCAAATTCATCACCGCCCATCCTGTACACCTTACCATAGTTTCCAAGACACTGCTCCATACACTCGGCAGCACCCTGAAGCAGTTCATCTCCAGCCGCATGTCCCAGGGTATCATTCACTGGCTTAAGCCCATTTACATCCATGGACACATACACATATACAGAATCTCCCGGCAGCTCCCTGACATCATCTATATATGCGCTCCTGTTATAACATTTTGTGAGCTCATCTGTATAAGACCGTCTTATCAGCTTCTGCTCCCGTTTCTTATCTTCATCTATGTTTCTGGTGGTAAATATGACTTTTAAAGGACGTCCGTCCTCGTCAACATCTATCGATATAAATGACAGTCTGAACCATCCAAGGTCCTTCACCATGAACTCACCTGATACAATCTTTTTCTTGATCAGCCTGTCCCCCAGACTATCAAGATCCATGAATTTCTGGGCACTTGCCTGATGTTCATCCACAACCACCTTATGAACGATCTTCCTCATAAGTTCCTTCGCCCCTGCTGCCCGCTCACCAACCCTCAATATCAGGTCTCCTGCGGTATAGAGGGCAAATGTATCATGTTGAAGATCAAGCATATGCATGCTGTAATACATCCCCGACATGGATGTCAATATTGACAGCTGTTCATTTCTCTCCCGATTCGCATGTATCACCTTCATCACCATGCTTACCACCAGGCCGGCGGCAAAACACAGATACAGTGCCATGATAACCATGATTGCCATATTACTCCGGCTATTCACATCCATTCTATATATGACCCCGATCACATACTCTCCGGATCTTCGGAATACACATCTGTTTCTAAATCCATTAATCCTTCTTATGCCTGTAAAACTGTCTTCATCGTCCGGCAGCACATCATCAGTCACCGAAATGCCGATCTCATCAAGAGTAAGCCCTACTACCGGTTCATATGAACATCCATATATTTCTCCCGATTCGCCATCTGCCACTACAACACTCAGTCCATCATACATAGGCATATTGGCAACCACCGTGGATATCTCATTCTGTTTTACTTCATTCAGAAGTCTTCTCGGCTCGATTCCAACCTGTATCATCTTGGTTCCATCGTCGTTCCATGTTATTGCATACATCATCTTCTTACCATTTGATGTGTTCGGAGTGACATCCTGACACATGGTGAGATTCTTGTCATCAAGCATCGGCTTGAAATACGCCATCTGCTCCCCGGAATCAAAGCTATATCCAAAATATTCGGGATTGGTACCAGCATATATCACGCCATCCGTATTAAACAAATGCACCTCATCAACAGATATAAGTGCAGCAATCTTGCGGAGCTCCTCCACATTATTTGCAACCTCAGGCTTTGCATCAACTATATACGCCACAGCCTTAGCCCTGACCATATAATCTTCCTTGAGGGAGTCTATCAGATCTTCCTCACTTGCCTTATTCTTCTCGATTACATTGCTGACCTGATCCAACAGCACCTGCGAGGTCCCGTCAAAACTCCTGTTATTGATAAAGCTGAGTATAACCGCCTGGATGACCATAGCAACCAGCACGATCCCCACTGTTATCAATATTATCCCCGGCAATCTCTTTTTCATATCTGATGTTCGATTCATAAGCGCTCTCCCCGCGTATCCCGCAGTAATAGATTTCTTTATTCTGATCCGTCCTCTGCTTTTACATCTCGCTTTCAAAATTATGAATAGAATTTGCTATATTTCCACGAAGCGTGGTGCTAAGCTGCTCCACTATTTTATGATAATCGTCTTTCATCCCCCTGTCTACCCAGTCAAGCATAATCCCCACAAATCCATACTTGTAAAAGTCTGCGATGAACTGCTTATCAGTCTCCGAAAGATTATCCCCTGCGCATTTCTCATCCACGACATCCGCTATGAGCTGATACGACAGCTTATACAGATAGTTTTCTATCTTAGCCTTATCCACCGACCTGTATATATTTGCGATAAATGGCTTGTTCTCCAGCACAGCCTCAAACACCTGTATCATGCCCTCCTGCCAGGTATCGTAGGTCTTCTTATCCTTCAGCGCCTGCTTTCCATCCTCTATACACACCCACTCGGCAAGCTCATATATATCCTGAAAATGATAATAGAATGTCATTCTGCTTATCCCGCAGTCTCCAGTGAGATCCGCTATTGTTATCTTGTCAAACGGCTTCTCCTTGAGCAGTTTCTTAAGCGAAACTTCAAGCGCCTTCTTCGTTGTATTCGCCATCTTACACCTCCTCACAATCTTTTCCCGGGGACGGAGGTACCTGTCCCCATTTACCTCTCAGGGGACGGAGGTACCTGCCCCCTTTTTTATTTAAAAATATTATATTTACGGATTTTTCTTTTTATTTTTTTCCTGTTCTTCTCATCTCCAAAGAAGCTGCTGAGCTTTTCAACAAACAATGTCAAATATCTGAACATAGATTCCGCAGCAAATGCAAATACAACCATGAGCAGGAAACATATGTTGGATATCGACTCTATGGCAAACAGCCTGCCGAGGAAAAGGCCACAGAACAGCAGTCCGATTATGTTGATAAGAAGTACACCATACTTCATCTTGTTGAACGGATGGCTGATCTTGATTATTATCATGAATCCTACAACCGCAAGAAGCATTGTGCCGGCTGTGGCTATGTCCTCACTCGGGAGATTGAAGACCTGTCCGCAGATTACAAGTGCTCCGACCGACAACACATCCGTGAGTCCCGCAGGCAATGCTTTTAACATGACATTTACCATAAAGTTTCCCTCTATTCGATCCCTGTTCGGCTCAAGTGCCAGCAGAAATCCCGGCAATCCTATGGTGAACATGCTTATGAGTGATATCTGTGATGGCTCCAGCGGATATGTGATTGCAAATATCGCTGAGAATATGGCCATCAGCAGTGAGAATATATTCTTAACAAGGAAGAGGCTTGCTGATCTCTGTATATTGTTGACCACCTGTCTTCCCTCAAACACCACATATGGCATACGTCCGAAATCCGAATCCAGAAGCACCGTCTGTGCCGCCTGCGCAGCCGCTTCACTTCCGGATGCCATGGCTATACTGCAATCCGCATCCTTCATTGCGAGTATATCATTTACACCATCACCAGTCATGGCAACCGTGTGTTTCTGTTTCTGGAGCGCCCTGACTATGAGCTGCTTCTGTTTAGGCGTAACTCTTCCAAATACTGTATATTTATCCACAGCCTCAGTTATATCCTTCTCAGACGCCAAAGTGGACGCATCCACATAGTTCTCCGCTCCATCTATGCCTGCCCGCTTTGCCACCTCTGATACTGTGGCAGGGTTATCTCCGGATATGACTTTTATGGCAACGCCCTGCTCTTTGAAATATGTAAATGTGCTCTCCGCATTTTCCCTTATTGGATTTGAAAGCACTATATAACCAATAGGAGATATGCCTCCTAATGGTCTTATCGAACCAATAGAATTCTCTCCATTAATATTCTTACTATCATCCGCATCTTTGTCGTCGTTGTTCTCTATATATGAAACTCCTGACTCCGCCATAAGAAGGACTCTGTATCCCTTGCTCTGGTACTCCTCTATCTCTTCGGATATCTCCTCATACCTATCCTTCATTATAAACTCCGGAGCACCAAGCATATAGTCTCCTTCGACAAATGACACCTTGCTGTATTTGTTCGCTGATGTGAAAGGCTGTGTCTTGAGCAGTGTCCTGCTGCCCTTCTCTATCTCATTCTTAGCCACATAGGCTCTGATCGCCTCCATTGTGGCATTGTTGTCCTCAATGACCGCCGAGTAATCCGCCAGCAAGTGCGCAAATGCTCTCTTGTCCATCTCGGCATCGCCGCATCTGCCGCTTATCACCAGCTCTGTAACCTGCATACCCGGCTCAGTGATGGTTCCGGTCTTATCCACACAGAGTACATCGACTCTCGCGAGTGTCTCTATACTCTTCATGTCATGCAGTAACACTTGTTTCTTCGCAAGTCTTATTGTGCTGAGCGCAAGCGCAACAGTTGTGAGCAGATAAAGTCCTTCAGGGATCATTCCGAGAACCGCCGCAACCATCGATACAACACTCTTCTTGAATGTCTCTCCATTCATGATATACGCCTGGCAGAACAATATGATTCCCACTGGTATGATGATGATTCCAACCCATTTTACAAGCTTGTTGATGTACCTGATCATCTCTGACTGTTCACCGTCACCCATGGCCTTCGCCTGGGCTGTGAGCTGTGATATGTATGACTCATTGCCCACCTTGTCAAGCTTGGCATAGCACTGCCCGGACACCACAAAGCTTCCAGACATGAGTCGATCACCTGATTTCTTCTTGATCTCATCCGACTCACCAGTGAGCAGGGCTTCATTTACCGATATACTGCCGCTGAGCACCGTAGCGTCAGCACATATCTGATTGCCTGCCGACAGAATGATGATATCGTCCTTAACCAGTTCCTCTGATTGTATCTTCTGCTGTTCTCCGTCTCTCACAACTATCGAATGCGGCGCATTTAACATGCTCATCTTGTCAAGAGTCTTTTTGGCACGCAGCTCCTGAAATATTCCTATAACCGTGTTGCCTATGATGACCGGCAGGAAAGTCAGATTCCTAAATGAACCAACGATACATAGCAGCACCGTAAGTATGAGGAATATAAGATTGAAATATGTGAGCAGATTGGACTTGACAATCTGCCCCACAGTCTTCTGCGTACTTATATCCGTGTGATTGGTCTGTCCATTGTCGATCCTTTTCCTTACTTCCTCCGAGGTAAGACCCATGATCGGGACTCCCCGTGTATCCAAATTGTTTTCTGAGTTTGTATCCAAATAAAACACCTCTTCCTGTGTATATGGTCGGCAAATGTTATGCATCAAGCAGCATTTTGCATCGACTGCCCATGACATCTCATTATTTCTTTAATAAAGTTCTATTATAAGTACTCTAAGTAAGGTTATTCAAGAAGGATGGCAGATATTTCATATTTTTTTAAGAAACCTTGTATCTCATTAACGACAAGCGGAAGGCCATCTGGTTTGAGATGTGAATATAGATGTGGATATATTTAAAATTATTTTAAAGTAAGTTATTTGAGATAATTCACAGCATATTATATTGTAATATTACATTTTATTAATACATTTTTTATATTATAATGTGGATGGTCATCAAACTTGGGAGGATGACAAGTTTTATTTTTAAGGGGGATTATTCTAATGACGAAAATCGTGAAAGACTACCGGAGAAACCCGGAAAACATAAAGGCACTGTACCTAGCGATCGTTTTTTTGATACTGGGTGGGCTTGGCTGCTTGAAGTATATCGTACCGGATATCATTGCATGGACTCAAAGTATTGGCTGTGAACAGACAACCGGATATGTAAAGTATTCTGAACAGTATGATTATTATTCCGGTCGTTACAGAAAAGCCAGTAACCATACAGTAACCTTTGATACAATCGTCGAATACACCATTGATGACCAGACATATACCCAGACAGTATACACTGGTACTAATTACTTTAACATGGGAGAATCCGTCAAAGTATACTACAAAAAAGGCAATCCAGAAAATGCCGTGACTGACATTGCCATGAAGAGAACACCTACATTCACTTCCGTTTTCATGTTCGGTCTAGGTGCCGCCTTACTCATATTATACTTACTTCCCTTCAAGATAGTTGATGACTGAGTCGGCTAAACAAAATGAGCATAACACATTTCCCATCTGGGTTTTATTGTGTTACGCTCATTTTTTATGTAAGCTGCGAACCAGGTTTCGCATCTACATCATATTCTATTATCATAGCATAAGCCATATTTGATATATTGACTGCTCTATGGTCTCTGTCCCATCGCGCCCTCAAGTGTGATGGTCTCACCACTCATGTACTTGAAATCCGGTGATGCGAGTGCCACGCACGCACGTCCAATCTCCTTCTCTACGTCTCCGAAGTGTCCCATTGGTGGCATCTTTACATTTGCCTTGAATGCGTCCGGATATGCCTTCTCGAAGTTCTCAAGCTGAGATGTCCATGCGAGAGGACATACTATATTGACATTTATTCCATCTGCTGCCCACTCTGTAGCTGCAACTCTTGTAAGGCCCCTGATGCCTTCCTTCGCTGCCGCATATGCGCACTGTCCGTAATTTCCAAAGAGGCCTGCACCTGATGCAAAGTTGATGACTGAACCCTTTGTCTCCTTCAGATATGGATAGCATGCCTGCATATAGTAAAATGCAGCGTAAAGACCTGAATATATGGCAAGGTCAAACTGTGCTGTTGTGTGATCTGCGATGGTAACACCTGATGCGGATGCCTGCGCATTGTTGATGAGCACATCTATTCTTCCAAATTCCTTAACCGCCTGCTCCACAACGTTCTTGACAACGCTCTCATTGTCCGCACCTGCGTTTACATCAGCCTGGACTGCAAGAACCTTGATTCCATATTTGCTCTCAAGCTCTGCCTTTGCATCCTCAAGTTTCTGGACATTACGTCCTGTAAGCACCAGATTGGCACCTTCCTTGGCATATGCTGTCGCTATTCCGTATCCGATGGATCCACAGCTTCCATCGCTGAGAACTGCACGTCCGCCTCCTGTTATTATCGCTGTCTTACCTGTTAAAAACCCCATAAGTGTATACTCCTTTCCTGGCCATGACTACTTTCTTCACATCGCATAGATTTCAGTCATCCATAACATATATCTATAAATTCATAGCCCATGTCTATTATTATAGCCACACTACCTACCCAAAACAACTCCTTCACATACCTTTAAATGAAAATATTTATGCATATCTTTACTTAACCCACTATCCTGTCCTCTTATTAAAATTTATATAAACTTGCTTGACTAAATCCGATTTCGGATTTATATTGGATAGTGGTGCTTTCCCGATCAAATATCATATATTTTAAGAAAATACTTTCTCATTGCTATGGGTTTAAATTTGCACCCCAATAATAACTAAAGGAGTTTTTTCATATTTTATGATCGCATATAAAGACAGTCATTTACAAGAACAGCTACGCATATTTAACACCCTCTGGAAAGCTCAGGACGATATCTGGCAGGAGGCGGCAAGAAACTCCGGGCTGCCTGAAACTGCTTTCTGGATAATTTATATATTGACCATTGAGAATAAAGCTGAACTTACTCAGGCAGAGCTATGCGACACATGGTTCATACCCAGACAGACATGCAACTCTGCTGTCAAAAAACTGGAAGGCAAGGGACTCATTTCTCTGACAACACACAAAGGTGCAGGGAACATTAAATATTTATCACTCACGGAAAATGGAGTCTCATTCGCCAACAAATATATTACGCCACTGACAAATGCTGATATTTCATCATTTTCGAGTTTTACGGATGAGGAAAGAGAACTTCTGCTCTCACTCATGCAGCGTCAGCTCGATTACCTTAAGAAAGGAACTGAAGGATTATGGAAATAAGACTTTCTGATTCATTTACATATAAAAAGCTTATAAGATATGTGCTGCCGTGCATTGCCATGATGATCATGACATCCATCTACAGCATTGTGGACGGCTACTTTGTCTCCAACATCATAGGCAAGAATCCATTTGCAGCGGTCAATCTGGTCATGCCTGTGCTGATGGCGATATCCGCCATAGGATTCATGATCGGTACGGGAGGCAGCGCACTGACTTCATATTATATGGGGCTCGGGGAAAAGAAAAAGGCAAATGAAGTATTCTCGATGCTGGTGTGGCTTATCATCATCTCGTCCTGCATTGTGGCAGTCATAGGATTTGTCTTCATGCCCCAGATAGTCGAGCTCCTCGGAGCCAGCGATACTATACGCTCAGACGCCATATTATACGGAAGAATACTCATTCTGTCAGAGCCGTTTTTTATGCTTCAGAACAGTTTTCAGAGTTTTCTTACAACGGCAGAGAAACAAAACCTTGGTCTGCTGGTTTCAGTACTTGCGGGTATCACCAACATGGTACTTGATTTTCTTCTCATGTTTGTGTTCCGCCTCGGCATAGCCGGAGCTGCGGCTGCCACAGTGTGCGGACAGATTATAGGAAGTGTAGTACCGCTCATATATTTTGCGACCAACACAACAGGATCGTTAAAACTGACGAAAGCAAAGTTTGACTGGAAGTGTATCTGGAAAGCCTGTGGAAACGGCTCTTCTGAGATGCTTACCAACCTGTCCACATCCCTTGTGTCTGTGGTCTATAACCTGCAGCTTATGAAACTTGCGAATGAAAATGGTATAGCAGCATATGGTGTGATAATGTATGTGTCATTCATATTCATGGCAATATTCTTCGGTTATGCCATCGGAGTCACGCCTATCATCGGTTATAACTATGGTGCCGGTAACAAAAAACAGCTGCACAGCCTGCTTAAAAAAAGCCTTGTGATCACCGCCGTCACAGCCATAACAATGACGGTTTTGTCCGAGGTTCTGGCACTCCCTATCGCAAGAATATTTGTTGGCTATGATGATACACTATGCCGTATGACCCAGACCGGTATGATGCTTTTTTCCATATCATTCCTGTTCTGCGGATTCAACGTATTTGGCTCAGGTTTCTTCACAGGTCTAGGCAACGGGCTTGTATCCGCAACCATATCTTTCCTCAGAACACTGGTGATACAGCTTGCAGCGGTGTTGATGCTGCCTATGGTGTTTGGCATCAATGGAATCTGGTGTGCTGTGGCCGTAGCGGAGGCTGTGACCCTTGTCATAACTATCACCTTCCTTATAAAAAATAAAAAGAAATACGGATATTAAACAAAATAAGCCGGAGTATGTGATTTTTAATTATCACGCACTCCGGCATTTTTACATCACCCTATTCACTATGTTCTTAAGTTCCGGATAGCTGGACACAGCCAGTACATCCTCGTCCGTCTTGTTCTGCAGCGACAGATACCACACTGGTGTCATTCCGGCATTTTTCGCTCCCATGATATCCTTCTTGTAGCTATCACCCACATAGATGACCTCATCGTTCTTTACGCCCAGCTTTGTGGCTATCATATCAAACATCCTGCGGTTCGGCTTTTCTATACCAGCCTCCTCGCTTGTTATCATTGCGTCAAGTCTGCCCGTAAGTCCAAGTCTGTCTATCTTCCTGAACTGGATATGAGCAGTCATATCTGTACAGATACCTATCTTTATCCCTCTGGCTTTCATATCATCTATAAACTCCAATGCCCCGGGGAATATGGATATCTTGTTCAGAAAATTGTTCCAGAAGTAATTATACACCTGCAGATCATACTTAAATGGTGATACCCCCAGGATCTCCAGCATCTTCTGGAAGTACAGCACCCTGTTGTGCTGCGCCGCCATATCCCAGGCAGAGAGCTGATCCTTTACCATGTCTCTGCCTTCTTCAAAGGCTTTCATCACTGTCACTTCATCTATATGAAGAAGTTCATTTGCCACATATCTCACAGTGCCATCCACTGCCTTATCATTCTCGTGAAGGCAGTCGTATAATGTATCATCTAAATCAAATACTATTGCTCGTATCATATATATCCTCCTTAGTATTGTACCGGGTGTTCTAGTTCATACTGTATACATAGTATATAAATTTTGAGCTTTTTTTACAATCTCATCCTTGTGCGTATTACACCAATTATATTCATACCCTTAGGGGGGACGGAGATACCTGTCCCCTCCGTCCCCATGGACGTTCCGTCCGGAAAAGCAAAGAACCTGACGGTTTTGACACCGTCAGGTTTTATAGAAATTAGCGAGTAATCATTTTTATTTAATTATATATCCAGTTACCGACACTCCCTTCGAACTTCCTTGGTGATTGTTGTTCCACCGGTCTTGTACCAGTTGTCCACGAAACTGTCAAATTCATCCAGATCTGCTTCACCTGTAACTATCTTCAGGTAAGTGTCGCTCTCCAGATTCTCAAGGTGCCACCAGTCTGACACCATGGTCTCGGTCTCCCCGAAGTACAGAGATTCGACTTTATTTGTACGCGCATCATTGAGGATCTTGCACGCAGTTATACGGGATGTATATGCCGCCCAGTCCTCCGATGACGCATTATCTTCATTCTTAAGATATGAATCACATGCTTCATAATAAGACTGTTCCAGCAGATTCAGATCATCTGGCTGCCTTATGCCAGAGAACACATGGCTCAGCTCACCATAACATATCTGAAGTGCATTGTTGTAATCCACGTTCATCGCAAGTGGTCTTGCGGTAGGATCCACATTGAGTTTGTAGTAATCCTTTATAGCCTGATTGTCTTTATCCTCATATCTTACATAGTCAAACAGCACACTTATTATCTTGCACACTATCTCCGGGTGCTCATATCCCTTTTTGACAACCACAAAGTTGCCATACGGAACCTGGGTATGATAACTAGTTGAACCATTTTCCTCTGTGGCAAGCAGATATGGTTCCCATTTTGCTGTTGGATCGTCCGCTACAGCGTCCATAAGAGGATTATTGGGAGCCCACCATGGTCCGAAGAACGAACCACACTGTCCATTCACTATGAGTTCTATTATGTTGCTGCTTGTCCGCATGAGGAAATTCTGATCCAGAATCCCTTCCTCGTACATCTCATGTATATGCTCCAGAGCCTTCTTTGCCTCCGGCTGTACAGAACCATACACAACTTTTCCGTCCTCATCCTTTATCCACTGTTTTGGAAATGCCCCATATGCGGCAAATACAATGTCGAGCGTGTACTCGCTGCTATAACCACAACCGCCGCAGAGACTTGTGTCTGCCACCAGCCCTACGGTATTTCCTTCACCATTATTTCCCGGATCCTTCTCAATAAACTGTCTGATGATCTCCTCCGCGTCTGAAAGCGTTCTCGGAGCATCAAGTCCCAGCTTATCCATCCAGTCTTTTCTAAGCCATATCAGATTTGGTCCATCTGATATATTTGTCTCAGGTATGGCCATGATACGGTCATCAAATGTGACCACATCCATGATACTGCTGCCATAACTCTTATATATGTTCTTTATCGTTTCACTCATACAGTTGTTATAACTGTCTGTGAGATCCTCGATCATGTCATTTTCCACCAGATACTGCAGCTCATCCATGTCCTGGACGATCATCACATCCGGAAGATCCTTCTGTGCTATCACCATGGATACATTATCATCATACTGATTATCAGCAGCCTCAAATATATCCTGGTTCTGCACATTTAAGATTTCGTTTAATATCTGTGTGTATGCGTTATTTTCATACGTTTCTCCCTGTGGGAGATTTGAATTATTTGCACCGGACAGCTTTCCCAGGGTATAGGTGAGCTGTTCCGGATACCTTCCAAGCGGCGTTGTCTCCGCAATATGCATGGCAGACTCATATTCTGCATCTGTGGTCGCCTTAGACGGGTTGGAGGGGGTGTTATTGTCCTGGCAGCCACATATTATTATAAGGGTAATTGTTAGCACACATGTTATTATTTTTTTCAGATACTTGAATTTATATCGCTCTGCTGGCATATGCTTTCCTCATTCCACTTGTTTATGCAAATAATTTCATATATTATCCTTAACCCTTTACGCCTCCAGACATGCTATCCTTGTAGCACTTCTGCATTATCATAAAGAGAATGATAATCGGTACGGATATCAGCACTGCGCCAGCCGCAAATGAGTTGAACCAGTTGTACACATACTCTTTCTCGAGCATGTTCCAAAGTCCGATGGATACTGTGTAATAGTCCTTGTTGGCTCTGCATATAACCTTGGCAAACACGAAATCAATCCATGGTGCAAGGAACGAATTCAGAACCGTATAAACTATGATCGGACGGCTGAGTGGTATGATGATCCTTGTAAATGACTGCCATCTTGTAGCACCATCAAGGTATGCTGCTTCTTCCAGCGACTTTGGTATAGTATCAAAGAATCCTTTGGCGATATAGAATCCAAGTCCTGAACCGCCTGAATATACGAGTACCAGAGCAACCCTGATGAGTGAGCCTTCTGAAAGTCCCAGAACCTTAAGGATGTAATACACAGCTATCATAGCCATGAATCCTGGGAACATTCCAAGGATAAGTGCCACATTCATAAATGGCTTTCTCAGTCTGAAACGCATTCTTGACATACAGTATGAAACTGCAAGCACGAACGCTGTTGATATTATACATGAGAAAATTGCTATTATCAAAGTATTCTTGAACATCTGCATGAAGTTCAGGATACCTGTGTCTGTAAAAAGCTTTGTATAGTTCGCCAGAGTCAGAGACTTTGGCAGCAGAGTTGAAACATACTGTCCTTTCTCTCCTCTGAAGCTTATCATGATTATCCATGCGATCGGCAGTACCCAGATAACCGAAAGGATTGCCAGTATGATATGAACCACGATGTCTCCCAGTGTCCATTTGCTTCTTGCTTTAATCTTGTTATTTGATTTAGCCATTACTGAAATCCCTCCTCATCTTTATATGATGCGGTGTTGTGGTAAGTTACCAGTGACACAACAGCGAGGACTATGAATGTCATGATACCTATAACAGCACCTAAATTATAGTACTGGTTATCAACCGTCAGCTTATAGAGCCATGTGACAAGAAGATCTGTCTTTCCGGCAGTCTTTCCAACCGGAGTAGGCGCTCCATTTGACAGAAGATAGATAACGTTGAAGTTGTTGATATTTCCCGCAAATGTTGTTATCAGATATGGTGCTGTGACAAACAACATATAAGGAAGGGTGATCTTGAAGAAGATCTTTACCGGGCCTGCGCCGTCAACTCTCGCAGCCTCGTATATCTCCTCCGGTATGCTCTGGAGAATTCCTGTGACCTGCATGACGGTAAATGGAATTCCTATCCAGATATTGATGACAATTACCATGACTCTGGCAAGTGTTGCATTGCTCCAGAATGGAATAGCATTGTCGATTATTCCGTTATTTATAAGTAATGTATTGACGATACCATTCTGACTGAAGATAGTTCTCATCAGAAGAAGTGATACGAACTGCGGAACCGCTGCTGAGAGCATGAAGATCGCTCTCCACATACCTTTTGCCCTGGTTCCTCTTCTGTTGATCACCATTGCGAGTATCATTCCAAGGAAGTAGTTACTGAATGTGGCTGCCACAGCCCAAACAAGTGTCCAGCCAAGCACTGACCAGAATGTACTTCCTATTGCATCACTAAAGTTCAATATCTTTGCAAAATTCTTCAGTCCAACCCAGTTGAATATAACTGTATGTGAACCAAGCTTGCTGTAATTTGTAAATGCCATAAATATCATGAAAACCAATGGCAATATCGTAAATACAACGACTCCAAGTACAGGAAGTGGAAGAAGAAATGCGTGAAGATTGCTATCAAACAGACTCTTCACATCGTCCTTAAACTTTGAAACCTTTTTGCCTTTATCCCACAGGCAATACGCTTTGTATGCGCTCTCTATACTTACTACCCAAAGGCAGATGAATGCGAAAATTATAAACAGTGTTGCCACACCGTACAGGAGCATGAGCAGAGTGTTGTCACCCTGGGTATATTCAAATACACCCTTTGCCTCATTCCAGACCTTCTGCTGTTCCTGACCACCCAGATGGAAGAGATCCACCAGTAGTGATGCTCCATGCTTTATCATAAACCATATAAACAGTACCTCAAGTACCAGGTACGAAAATCCCTTTACAAACTGTTTTCTGACTATGCTTCCAAACCCCAAGATCAGAAATGAAATTCTGGTAGCTATGTCTCCATTTGCCGCTGCCTGTGCAACGGTATATGGGTAATCAGATCTTCGTATTTTCTTTATTTTGCTTTTTTTATTTGTTATAGCCTGAGCCATCCTAACACCTCCGTCTCAAAGTAAATCATTATCTCTTCTTATTACAAGTGCCCCATCACCTGTAGATGAATGGAGCACCTGTTTTTGAAATATATAACTAGTATTTTTACTGTGCTACATCAGTGTTAAGTGATGTGTTGAATGACTCTGTCATATCTGCTGCGTTGTCGTGTGTAACCTCACCATTTACGAGAGACTTACCAAAGTTTTCTGCTGGTGTCCAGTAGTTGCCCATCTTAGGAACAAATGGCTGGATGAATGCAGTTGTATCGAATGTTGCATTCTGAGCTGCAACAAGTGCATCGCCCTTAACTGCATCGCTCTCAAGAAGGCTTGTGTTACATGGAACGATGTTTCTTGCTGTGTAGTGTGACTCCTGTGATGCCTCATTTCCAAGGTAGAGTGCAAGTGCAACTGCAACCTGTGGATACTCACAGTTAGGATTTACAGCGATTGCCTTTGATCCTGCAAATGAGAGGAGCTGCTTGTCCTCACCGCCGATCTTGGCTGTTGGCATAACTGCGATTCCGAGATCATCTCCAAGTGCATCGTGTAATGCTGCGTAGTCCCATGATCCTGAGAACATTGCTGATATTGAACCATCTGTCATACCTGAGATACCAACACCTGACTCATCGTTTACAAAGTTCTTGTTGTTTACAAGATCTACCAGGTAGTCTGTAACAGCCTTGCCGTTGTCACCACCGAAGTTGATTCCTGCATCATTGTCTGTACCATCACCGAATAATGTTCCGCCATTTGCAAGGTAGAATGCTGCGATGTACCATGAGTTTGTGAGTGGAAATGAAACCTTACCCTTCTCAAGCATTGTGTCAAGGCTCTTTACATCATCCTCTGTAAATGTCTTCTTGTTGTAGTACATAAACCATGTATTTGTTGTAAATGGCACACCATAGATACCTCCATCAACTGTGATAGAATCTACGATCGCCTGTGAATTTGTTGACTTAACATAATCTGCTGTGCTTCCGCCGAGCTCTGAGATGGCACCTGCATCGATCAGAGTCTGTAACTGGTCATTTGCGAACATGTATACATCTGCTGACGCTGAAACGTCCTGTGTAACAGTCTTTCCTGCATCACCCTCACTACATGTACCATAGTCAAATGTGATATCCCAGTTTGGATGCTCTTTCTTGAATGCCTCACATGTTGTCTGTAACCACTCGCCGTAATCAGGTGACTGATCCTCAGCTGGTCCCCATACTGTAAGTGTTGTCTTGATCGCCTCTTCCTCTGAAGCTGCCTCTGTTGCATCTGTAGCCTCTGATGCATCACTCTTTGCTGCTGTTGTTGACTCGTCCTTTCCTGAATCTCCACATCCTGCCAGCATTGACATTCCCATTACACCCGCAAGTGCAACTGCTGCAAATCTCTTAACTTTCATAACCGTTCCTCCTTAAAAATATAGTTTTGATTGAATGTTTTTAACACCTTTGCAGTACCTTTACCTTATGTCATTATTATAAGAAAACGTTTCCAATCCGTATATATCAATGATTTTAGAATCATGTTGGATTTTTTAGATATGTTGTTTTTTTGATGGGCGGGCACCGCCCCGGCAAGAAACAAAGTATAAAAAAAATGTACCTCTTAAGCTTTAATATGCTTCAAAAGGTACATCCACTCTTTGTATTTTTGTATGATTTTCTAGTTTTCTACTCTCTTGGGGAAGTGGAGCATTACTTTCGTGCCGACTCCCGGGGTGCTTTCGATCTTCACCGCGTACTTCTCTCCATAATATAGCTTGATCCTCTCGTTTACATTTGACACACCGTAGCCATTGGACGACTTGGACAGGATCAGGGCGGCCTGGGTCTTTGTCATTCCAACTCCGTTGTCTGACACAGTGAAATCAAGAAAATCTCCATTCTCCTTTCCCTCTATGCGTATCTCTCCTCTGCCGTCAGTCTTGACGTCAATTCCATGCCCTATCGCGTTTTCAAGCAGCGGCTGGAGTATCAGATTCAATGTTTCATACTTCAGAATACTGTCATCTATGTCGTACACCACATCAAAGCTGTTGTCATGCATGGCAAGCTGTATATCAAGATACGACTTGATATTTGCTATCTCATCTTTGACAAGCAGGATGTTTTTCCCTTTGTTCAGGGCTGTCCTGTAGAATGTGGACAGAGACAAGGTGATCCGGCTTATGTCTTCCTGCTCCGCCTCAAGGGCTTTCCAATTGATCATAGACAGAGAATTATACAGGAAATGCGGATTGATCTGGGCCTGAAGTGCCCTCATCTCGTATTCCTTTTCCTTGATCTTGCTCTGATATACCTCATTGACAGTCTCATCAAGGCGCTTACTCATGCTGTTATAGCCATTTATAAGATCACCGATCTCATCTGTACTGTCATTTTCTATAACCATGCCCAGATTTCCTGTCTCGGTGGCCTTCATAGTCTTCTGAAGATTTTTGATTCGCTTCGTTATAAATTCTGATACCATATTTATACATAATATACCTGCGAGCATACTTATCAGAAGTGCCGCCACCGCTATTATAAGTATCGGGCGAACCGATGAGATTATAAGTCTGTTCGGTTTGTATACACATATGTTCCAGCCTGTCGCCTTGGACGTCTTATCTATGAACTGATACCCCGAATTTTCCATCTCTCTCAAAACATCGAATTTGTCCACATCCAATTCATATGCTGACTGCTCATCAGCAAATGTATTCTTGTTGAATATCATATGTCCATACTCATCCTCTATGATAAGCCCATAATTATCAAACATTGTCTCTGTATAAAACGGTTGAAATACACTGTCATAATCCACGCCTACATACAAAACGCCCTTGGCGCCTTTCTGCTCCAGCATAGCCATCCTGCTGACTGAAAATGCAGTGCGGCTTTCCAGGTCAATATGCCAGTGTATATTGTTATCCAGGTCATCATACTCATGCGTTCCGTCCGCCAGATCTTTTAGCGGTGCAACCGTTGACCCATGTTTTACATCACTGGCATCAGTATATATCGTGACCTGATTTACATCCTCATGGAAATACATGATTGATGCCAGCAGAGGATCGATCACCGTACTGAACTGCTCATAATTCTGATATGCCGACTGATCCGCGCTCAGTATCTTTGCAATCGACTGGTTATACGATATATATTTAGAGAGATTGTTGTATATCTCCAATTCATTGTCCATGGAATCCGTGGTCTGGCTGACATAAGATTCCAGGATCGTTGTCTCCCGGTCCCACAGGATCTTTTTCATCTCCATATATGTTATACCCAGTATTATCATAACAGGCACAAGTCCGGCCAGCAGATAAATAACAACCATTTTGCCAGTCAGCTTCATATCACGAAATCTCTTCTTGACTCCACCTTTGTTCATCTACGATCCCCCTGCTTAACGAGTTCTGCAATCGCCCTTTTCCAAGTCTGCTGTATGTCTACTCACCGCCTGCAACACCGCTCTCCCTGAATTTCTGAGGACTCACTCCATAAAACTCCCTGAAACTCGAGCAAAAGTAAGATACATTCTGATAACCACACATCGCACCTATATCTACAATCTTCGCCATACTATTCTCAAGCATATCCCTTGCCCGCTCCATTCTGTATGACTTGATAAATTTGCTCAGGTTCTGTCCCGTCTCTTTTTTAAACACTGTGCTGAGATAACTTGGGGCAAGATATACCATATCCGCAAGCATATCTATGCCAAGCTCGCTCCCGTAATTCCTGTAAATATACTGCTTTACCATCTCCACTTCCTTATGTCCGGTCTGACTCTTGTCCTCAAAGCAGGCCGCCAGTCTATCTATCGCAACCTCAACCAGGCCTGTAAGGCTCTGAAAATCCGTCGTCATATACATCTTTTCAACATCCTTGTTAAGATCCGCCTCACTGATCCCATCTATACTGCCGTATATGTCTTTCAAAAGATTTGAGTAGAGAAACTTTATATATATCTGTGAGCACTCATTCTTGTGCCTGTACTTTTCACAGAATTTGTCAAAATGTTCCCTGAGGGCCTCCACATCCTTCATCTTGATATCCTGTTTCATCTGTTTCATGAGAGTGTCATCATCAAACTGGATCATTCCTGATGAATCACTCTCCATATTTGGGTAGAACACCTTTATCTCCGGATGATAAAACTTATTGTCCATAAGCTCATCAAGCTCATCAACCTTCTGTTTCATGTCCTCAGGTTTCTCTATATCCGATGAAACTGCTATAAAACATTCCTCATCGTAATCACTTTTAATTATTTTGACAAGCTCCTGGGCCGTGTAAACCGCATCTGTTTCGTCGCCCAGAAAAATAAGTTCCTGCTGTTGATTCAGATTGAGGTATCTCTGTATTCCAAGTGCCATTATCTTCTCATTTTTCTTGAAATCTACATCTCGTCTTCCAAAGAAATCGTGATTAAATTCAACCAGCAGAATTCTCTTAAATCTGGCGAAATTCAGGTTCAGACCGTTGTACTCTCTGCGTATACTCTCTATATCTTCGCCATTTACAAGCATATATAGCGCATGCTCATAAAGGAATTCCATGCTCTTGCTCTTGAGCTCATCCGAGGCTTTAGCCGCCTCAAGCTCATCCACAACCTTCTCCAGCGTATCCTTAAACTCCTTTGGATCGACCGGTTTCAGTATATAATCCACAACCCCCAACCTTATTGCTCTCTTAGCATAGTCAAATTCATTGCAGCCGCTGAATATCACACATCTCATTTTCTTCTTCTCATTTACCACATTGTCAATGAGTTCTATACCGTCCATGAAAGGCATCTTCACATCTGTGAGAAGGATATCATAATCCTCCTGACGTATCTTCTCCAGTGCATCAAGACCGTTTACCGCCTCGTCAATATCAAATTCCATATTCAACTTTTTCAGGAGGAATCTTATCCCGTTTCTCTCTATTCTCTCGTCATCAACGATCAGTATTCTATACATCTCTCCACTGCCTTTCTTTTTCTTGATGTGAACTGTTTTCGTATCGCATTCCAACTTTAGTAAATTTAATTATAACCGACTTACTTCCTATATGCCACCAAAACCTAAATCAAAAGGGGACGGAGGTACCTGTCCCCTCCGTCCCCTGCTGGGAAATAACCTAGCTTTATATTACAATCTCCAGATGTCCTTGTTGTACTCAGCGATGGTTCTGTCTGATGAGAAGAATCCAGCCTTGCTGATGTTGACAAGTGCCTTCTTTGCCCAAGTCTTGCGATCTTCGTAATCTACAAGTACGCCTTCCTTGGTCTTGATATAATCCTCAACATCCAGAAGTGTCATGAACCAGTCCTTAACGATAAGTTCGTTGTGAAGTCTCTCAAGACTTTCCTTCTGTCCGATCTCAAGGAGCTCATCGCTCACGATGAAATCAACAAGCTTCTTGATCTCAGGCTGCTCGTAGTAATCCTTTGACACATAATCAGCCTTTGCATAGTGGTCGATGACTGCCTCGCTTGACTCGCCGAAGAAGTAAATGTTATCCTCACCGACAAGCTCACCAATCTCAACATTTGCACCATCTCTTGTTCCGAGTGTAAGCGCGCCGTTCAACATGAACTTCATATTTCCGGTACCTGATGCCTCCTTTGATGCAAGTGAGATCTGCTCTGAAATGTCACATGCAGGTATGATCTTTGCTGCCTTTGACACATTGTAGTTCTCGATCATGACAACCTTGAGGTATGGGTTCACCTCTGGGTCATTATCGATGAGCTGCTGCAGGCAGAGGATAAGATGGATGATATCCTTTGCGATGGTGTATGCAGGAGCTGCCTTTGCGCCAAATATTACAGTTACAGGAGTCTTTGGAAGATTTCCTGCCTTGATATCGAAGTACTTGTGGATAACCCAAAGTGCGTTCATCTGCTGACGCTTGTACTCATGAAGTCTCTTAACCTGTATATCAAAGATAGAATTCTCATCTATGTCAATGTTCTGTGTCTCCTTAAGGTAATCCTTGAGAACGACCTTGTTCTGCTTCTTAATATCCATGATCTTGCCAAGAACAGCATCGTCATCATAGAACTTTGCGAGATCTCCCAGCTTCTCTGCATCCTTCTTGTAGCCGTCGCCGATGAGCTCTGTGATATAAGCTGCAAGCTGCTCGTTGCAGTGGAGAAGCCATCTTCTGAATGTGATACCATTTGTCTTGTTGTTGAACTTCTCAGGATAGATCTTGTAGAAGTTGTTCAGCTCAGAAGCCTTGAGGATCTCTGTGTGAAGGTATGCAACACCGTTTACACTGTGGCTATAGTGTATATCAATGTGTGCCATGTGCACTCTCTGATCCTTGTCGATGATATATACGCTCTCATCCTTATATCTGTTACGAACCTTCTCATCCAGCTTCTTGATGATAGGAACAAGCTGTGGAACAACCTTCTCAAGGTATGCAAGCGGCCATTTCTCAAGAGCCTCTGCGAGGATAGTGTGGTTGGTGTATGCGCACACCTCTGTCACGATCTCTGTAGCCTCGTCAAATGATATTCCCTCAGCGGTAAGAAGTCTGATGAACTCAGGGATCACCATAGAAGGATGTGTATCATTGATCTGAACTGCTGCATAATCAGCCAGGTCGTGAAGATTTGAACCCTTTGCCTTAGCCTCATCAAGGATGAGCTTTGCACCATTTGCCACCATGAAATACTGCTGGTAAATACGGAGAAGATTTCCAGCCTCATCGCTGTCGTCCGGGTACAGGCAGAGTGTCAGGTTCTTTGCAATGTCTGTCTTGTCGAAGTTAATTCCGTCCGGCTCCATGATGGACTCGTCAACGCTCTCGATATCGAAGAGGTGGAGCTTATTTGTTCTGTTCTCGTATCCAGTTACATCTATATCGTACATTCTTGACTGGACTTTCAGGTTGCCAAATGTGATCGTGTTGGTAACGTCTGTCTTCTCAAGCCAGCTGTCTGCCTCAATCCAAGGATTTGCAGTCTCCTTCTGGTAATTGTTCTCAAATACCTGCTTGAACAGACCCATGTGGTAGTTAAGTCCAATTCCATCTCCGTGAAGTCCGAGGGTTGCCATGGAATCAAGGAAGCATGCTGCAAGTCTTCCAAGTCCGCCATTTCCAAGTGATGGTTCCGGCTCAACCTCCTCTATGTCATAGATGCTCTTGCCATTCTCAGCAAGCACCTGTTTAACCTCGTCAAATACACCCAGGTTGATGAGATTGTTCGAGAGAAGCTTTCCAATGAGGAACTCTGCTGAGATGTAATAAACCTTCTTCTGTCCCTCCTCTGAAACCTTTCCGTCTGCGAGCTTCTTTGTCATATCAAGGAGTGCGAAGTATATCTCCTCATTTGTACAATCCTTGATCTCCTTGTTGTATTTCTTCATGCAAATATCCTTTAACATAATATCCTCCTTACAAATATACGTCTTCACCCTGTTTCTTCCATACAGTCTGGTGAGATCCCTTAATTTATCTATATGTTCCTGTGTAAATTCCCATGTTGCGCCCTGAACCGCATCGCTCCTGTTTTCATTTGCTGCAGCTCTTTGCTTCGTAAGCCGCCACTTCCAGTTGCCGCCAAGCGTTGATGGATAGTTCATTCTGGCGCTGTTGTCCTTGCCCAGAATATCCTGCATCTGAAGTATGACCGTGTCCGCTGAGCTCATGTAAAGTGCATGTATCATCTTCTCTGCCACATCATCCAGGCTGTTCGCCATGAGGTACTTCATCATATATTCCTGAAGCTCCTCACTCTGTCCACTGATATAGCTTTTCAGCATATCATTATCGTGGGTTCCGATATACGCTACGTAATTCTTTGCGTGATTGTGCGGCAGATATTCATTTGCCGTATTGCCGTCAAATGCAAATTCCAACACCTTCATGCCTGGATAACCGGATTCCTTCACAAGCTTCTGAACCTCTGGCACGACCACGCCGAGATCCTCTGCTATAACCTTGGATGAACCTATGGCACTGTCTATAGCATCGATGAGCTTCTTTCCCGGTCCCTGTCTGTAGTAGCCATCCTTCGGCTCTCCATTTGCCGGAATGCTGTAGTATCTGACTATCCCGATAAAGTGATCTATACGGATCACGTCGTAGAGCTTTGCAGATGCAGCAATTCTCTTCTTCCACCACGCGAAATCATCCTTCTCCATGACATCCCAGTCATAGATCGGGTTACCCCACTTCTGTCCGTAGCTTGAGAACATGTCCGGCGGGCACCCTGCCACAACTGACGGTGCCAGACTTCCAGAAAGCTGGAACTGATCCGTGTTTGCCCACACATCCGCACTGTCCAGTGCAACATAGATCGGAATGTCACCGATGATGCTTATTCCATTTCTGTTGGCGTACTCTTTTAATGGCATCCACTGCTGGTAGAACTTGAACTGAAGGAATTTGTAGAATTCCACGTCTTCACCAAGCTTTTCTCTGTAAGCTGCCATTGCCTCCGACTTTCTCTTCTTGATCTCCGGTTCCCACGCAAGCCATTCTCTGTTGTTATGATCTGCTTTGATCGCCATATACAGCGCATAGTCATCTATCCACTGTTCATTTTCCTTTATGAAATCTGCGTAATCCCTGCTGTCTTTGTGCTCCGATCTGCCAAATGCTTTTCTGAGAACTTCAAATCTCTGTCTGTATATTCTAGCGTAGTCGATCTCGTCATCACTGTCAGCCCATTTGTAGGATTCCACCTCCTCTTTCTTGAGAATCCCTTCAGCTATCAATGTATCCATATCGATAAAATACGGATTGCCCGCAAATGCCGAAAATGACTGATATGGGCTGTCACCGAAGCTTGTTGGTCCTATCGGAAGTACCTGCCAGTACTTCTGCCCTGCTCTTTTCAACATATCGACAAAATCATAAGCATCTCTTCCCATGGTTCCAATTCCGTACGGTGATGGGAGGCTGCTTATCGGCAGAAGTATTCCTGCACCACGCTCCAACGCTTTATTCATCTCTGATACCTCCTAAACAGTTCCTGTTATGATTTGTATTTTATTAGCATTCCTTCATTTATGCTTGCATTATACAGGCAATTAATTGTACAATTCTATCATCTATCAACCTGGGGACGGAGGTACCTGTCCCCTTTGACAAAGTGGAGGGTTATATAACATGAACAGTCTGGAATATGAAAACCTGCTAGAGAATAAGACTCACGCAGATCCGATGTTTCCATATAATACGTATCTGTGTTCTATACCGTTGGACTTCAATTCGGTGTCGCTGCACTGGCACGAGTTTATGGAAATAATCTATATCAAAAAAGGAAAAGGAAATGTTACTGTAGATTTTACCACTCATTACGTGGAGGAAGGTGACATCATCATCATCCTGCCCGGACACATCCACGGTATTTCTCAGCACGAGGGTTACTCCATGGAATATGAAAATATCCTGTTCTCCGTCGACATGTTCAGATCAAAGAATCACGACTCACTGGACAGCGAATTTTTCTTACCACTCCTGGCGGGAGATGTGGACATAAAGAGCATCTACGACAAGGATGATACATTGTACCCACAGCTTTCCTCATGCCTGAACCGAGTGGATAAGCTTTGCTCTGAAACTCCCAAAGGATATCATCTGGCTCTAAAGGGATGTTACTTTGAATTTTTCTACATTCTGTTCACCAACTCCACGGTCAGGGATGAAGCAGACAGAAAGAACCGCTCCAGAGATCTTGAAAGGACCAAGCTCATCCTCTCATATATAGATGAAAACTACAAAGAGGCCATATCCATTACAGACATAGCCTCCTACTGTGGATTCTCAGAATCCCATTTTATGCGATTTTTCAAAAACACCATGGGTGTGTCATTTGTATCCTACCTGAACGACTTCAGACTGAATGTTGCCGCAAGACTTCTCTCAACAAATGATGAGAATGTGCTGTCTGTAGCAGAAAACTGCGGATTCTTCAACCTGTCATATTTCAATAGAATGTTTAAGAAAAAATATGGCGTGACACCGAGCCGGTACAGAGAAACTCATAACTGACAACAGAGCGTATATCCCCTGCTGAAAAGTCTCCACTCAAACTGCGCCATGCATACTTCAGTTACGCATCCGATCTGGAGTATGAATTTTTCATCTGATTGCTCAGCTCATAAAGCACCTTTCCAAGAGTGTCGCTTGCCGCCTGCCTTACCATATCGGCAGTCTCCCGGTTTGCCTGCTGCCTGAGTTTCTGCCCCAACTTACTGACAGCATCCGTCTGCACATCCCTATCAGCTCCCAGAAGATCATCATACCTGTATATGATCTCATGCGCCTTAGACATGACCTTCTCGTCATATCTCTCAATATGGAACACCGACTTCGCATACGATGCATCCGCCATTGCCGCGATCATACGGCTGGTCCAGTAGAAATTGTCCGTGGACACTTCCGCGGAGGTATTTGCCAGATACTCTGGAACCTCGTCAACATTTGTGTAAAATGGCACCATGACATTGAATGCATTTGATGCAAATGCCAGCCACTGGATGGCACTGCTGTCCTCATCCGCATACGGCCTGATCTGGATCGCCGACATGAAATCCGTTCTGTTTACTCCGATTGACCTGTATGCACCTCGAAGGCTTTTGTCGCCGTAATTTCCATATGGATCATACGGAGTGCCCTGATAATGTGAGGACAGGACATACTTCACGTCCTCCATAGTTATCTTCTTCTCTGGTATCATACACCACGGAATATCGTCCGACACCGGAGTAAAGTCTGCGTCCGGGCCATCCCAGACAGCGGAATTCGGATTAAGTGTCCTCTCCATGAACCACGCTCTCGGCGTATTATACACATGGTCCGCGTCGTCATGACTGCCAAATATATCCCTCGGACATATTATACTTGTATATGTGCCATCCGACGAATCGGTCTCATTGTTGGTGTCGTCGACTTCTTGTCCACAATCATCGTTCTCATCTTTATCCTGCAGCTCTCCGGTCTGTGATATATTCCGCGGCATCACGCACTCCATATTCTCCACGTTCAGATGATGTTTCTCTATAAATTCCGGAAGATCCGCTGAACACATAAATTCGTTCTGTGCCCAAAATGCATCCGCCAGGTCAAATTCATCCATGCCGAACTGGTTTGGCATGACAACATACACGTCATCTGGAACCTTTCTCGCGATCCAGTGATGTCCGCCGATGGTCTCAAGCCACCAGATCTCATCCACGTCCTGAAATGCTATTCCATTCATCTCATAAGTTCCGTACTGTTCAAGCAGACTTCCAAGACGAATTACACCCTCTCTGGCACTTTTTATATATGGAAGAGTGATGGACACGATGTCCTCCTCACCTATTCCACCTGCCTTCTCGGGCTTATCTCCGTCTGCTGGCTCATAACACACAAGCGGGTCCGCCCCGAGCACCCTCGAATTCGAGGTTATAGTCTCAGTTGCAGTCATCGCCACATTTGCTGCATTTACTCCGCTGGCCGCCCAGATTCCCTCACCGCTTAGAGCGTTCGGCACACAGGTGTATCTCATCGGATCGTCCGGAAGCTCTATCTCCACATGGGAAATAACAGACTTGTAAATGCGCGGCTGCTCCTCAGGATGCACCACAGCATACTTCTTCGGAGTGTATGAACCAGCCCCCGAATCATCATTTCTCGCTATTATCGTTGAACCGTCATATGAGGCGGCCTTACCCACTAAAATTGTTGTGCACGGCATGTGTGTTCCTCCTTCTTATTTCTCAAATTTATTTCTTTTCTTCTGTTTAATATCCAATCTTAATTTTACAAAATATGGATTTTTTAGTTTTGCAACTATATAATTTCCTTCATAGCTTTCTTCATCACGTCTGCTTTTCAAAGACTAAGCCTGTCCAAAATTTCAAAGAGGCAAATACCACATACCCCACCAGTGCTCCCAGCGTGTTCATCACCACATCATCCAGCTGGCAATATCCGCGCTCCGTTATAAGCTGCACTGTCTCTATCCCAACGCTTATGAGGAATCCCAACAGCACTGTGAATTTCTCCCAGCCTATTTTCTTCCTGAGATCCGACTTTCTGTCCGTCGTCGAAACCGCCAGTGGATACAATATTCCAAACGGGACAAACAACAGTATATTCTCTATGACAAATGCATGCGCCTGCGGTGTCTCGCCCCAGGTTCCGAACAATGTCATGTCTATCCCCTGCCTAGACCCCGGCTCTCTAGACAGAAAGACCGTCACAAACATAACTGCAAGATACACTCCGAGCAGAAACCACACCATAGAATTCCATATGTGAGTTACCGCTGAGGTCACAGCCGGAACATCATTATCATCTATTTCACTGCTGCCATCCGACAAATGAATATCCAAATGTCTTTTTCTCCCAGCATGCCACACGCACACGAGATATATAGCAACCGCAAGGATTCCGCACAGAATTCCTATGGGCAGGTATCCCACCACTTCCATAACATCTTTAATTATATAATCAAACATATTTTCCCCTCATCGACTTATTATCCTATGCATCATAACATATTTCTCTGTAATTAAACATACGGAAATAGAATGCATTACCGATAATTTCATGGGGACGGAGGGGACAGGCACCTCCGTCCTCATTTACGTTATTGTAAAAAATATTTTTCGTTGTTTGAATAAGACATGTCTGCTATAATTTTGTTTAGTGCACAATATCTCGATATTGTGTGCTTATTATTTGATAAGAGAGGACCTGTTATTTGAAATCCGTAAAAAAATCTAACGCTAAGCCAGTGATCAAAATTCTTAAGATAGTAGGTGCTGCTCTTGGAATTATCATTTTTATTGCTGCTATCTTTGTCGGCGTACTCACTGTAACCGAATACAAACCTCAAGACTCTGAGGATCTGACGGTAACTTACAACGACCAGCAAGCTACTCAGGATGATTCATTTCCCACTGATACAAACAAGCTCTCCCAGCAGAAGGAATTATCAATCGGCGATAACATTTCCGTTGTTACATGGAACATCGGCTACGGTTCCCTCGGAGCAAATGCTGACTTTTTCATGGATGGCGGTGATAGTGTATACACATCCACCAAAGAACAGGTGCTAACCAACATGTCTGCCATCACAGAAGAATTGAACAGTTTATCGCCTGATATTATCCTGCTTCAGGAAGTCGATGAGAAATCCTCCCGTAGTCACAAAATAAACGAAGCATCCATAATCAGAGATGAACTGCCCTCATACAACAGTTCTTACGCTTACAACTACAAAACGCTCATGGTGCCATACCCAATTCCGCCCATCGGGCAGGTTGCTTCCGGTATAATGACCCTCAGCACTTATCCGGTATCGACCGCTTGCAGAACCAAGCTTCCTTGCCCATTTTCTTATCCTATCAGGCTGTGCAATCTGAAACGCTGTCTGATTGTATCCAAAGTTCCTATTGATGGTACGGATAAAGAGCTTGTCATTGTAAATCTACACCTTGAAGCCTATGATTCTGGTGAGGGCAAAGCTGCTCAGACGAAAATGCTTGCGGACATACTGCAAGCTGAAACCGATAAAGGCAATTACGTGATAGCCGGGGGCGACTTCAACCAGACATTTTCAAATACCGACATATCATCCTATCCCCAGCAATCCGATGAACTGTGGGCTCCTAGTCTCATCGATATTTCAGAATTTGGAAATGATTTTACATGCATAACTGATTCGTCAGTTCCTACATGCCGTTCCCTGGACAAGTCTTATAATGACGCAGATGATAAATTTCAGTTTTATGTAATTGACGGTTTTATTGTTTCATCAAACATTTCTATCAAGTCTATTGAAACAGTTAATCTGGATTTTCAAAACTCAGATCACAATCCAATAAAACTTGAGGTAATACTTAATTAACTTAATTACGCACAAATGCCGCTCCCTTTTTATCGGGAACGGCATTTTTCTGTCACGCAGCCTGTTTACGGTGATATCTATTTGATTGTGTTTATCTCGCACTTATGCGTTGGCCTGCGCTTTCAGTTCGTCTAGCATCTGTGGAAGCTTAGTGTCCATCTCCTCGTTCTTGAACTGACATGTGCCAACCTTCTTGTGACCACCACCGCCATACTTGAGCATAAGACTTCCAACATCCATTGTCGCTGTACGGTTGAGAATACTGTATCCGCATGCGGCTGAACAGCCCTGTCCACCACGACCACTGACTATCCAAGCTGACACATTCTGCTCAGGATACATACTATAGATCATAAAACGATTGCCTGTATATATAGGATTGACACCGCGGAGATCACTGATTATCAGGTTACCGTCAACTACTGTGTGTGCCTTAACCATCTCCTTAAACTTCTCCGTCTGCTCATTGTATAGCACGATTCTCTCCTGAATATCAGGCATGGCAAGGATCTCATCCGTAGTCATGGTCCTGCAGGCATCTATAAGCTTCTCCATAAGCTGATAATTAGAAATTGTAAAGTTTCTGAATCTTCCAAGTCCCGTTCTCGGATCCATGAGGAAGCCTATGAGAATCCATCCCTTTGGATTCTGCACCTCATCTATGGTAAGATTTCCTGAATCAACCTTATCTACAGCCTCCATCATATCATCAAACTGCGGAAATCTCTCTCTTCCGCCGTAATATTCATAGATTATTCTCGCACATGACGGTGTGATACGACTCTCGCCCTTGTATTTGCCCTCAAGTGCCAGTCTCTCATGCTCACTTGAGTGGTGATCGAACCAAAGTCCGCAGCCCTCAACAAATGGCACATTCGCAAGACAGTCATCCTCCGTGATCTCCACCAATCCATCCTGAAGGTCCTTTGGATGTGCAAATTTCCAGTGATCTATTATACCCGCCTCTTTCAAAAGCGCTCCGCATGCAAGTCCATCAAAATCTGATCTTGTAACCAACCTCATATTACATTCCTCCCTAATGTTATAAGTAACCAATACTATTTCAATTATATAAAAATGAGGTTGGTAATTCAATGTTATCTTTAGATATGAGGAGTTCCGAATTATTAGGAATTAAGAATTTCCCTTACCCCATCTGCATCCTCAGTGTCTACGCCATCACATATAATCGTATAAAACGCTTTCAAGTCATAATCCTTTAATATATATGTAACCTGAGTATTCTCTAATGCGATTCTAAGCAACTTATTTTTCTGTGCACCAGACCAAACTTTAACCCCGGTTAACTGTTCTATAACTGCATGTGTATTTGCAAAGCTTGTACTATCACTCAATTTATCTATCAATTCTTCCTTCTCAAGTTCCTCCTTACTCTGATTTCTTGTCTCGTTTTCCTTCTCCGACACACAACAGAAATGAGCCTCTTCAAGGACTTCATTCGAAATGGTTCTATCTATAATCTGATGTATCAACTGCTCAAGTTTCGCCCCCTTTGTATAGTCCGCGGGTACAAAATACTTGATCCTGTTCTCATCCAACATTCTGAACACCTTTGACTTATCCTTCGTCTCAGAATTATAAACACCTATTGAGTGTCCACCATTTATGTTAACCAACTTCATACATGGAATATCCGTATCACTATCTCCTATGTATACTATATTTCTAAACGGTATGCGATATTCATCCGGTGCAAAATATGAATTCACGCCCTGGTTATTCACATCAAGTACACCCTTCTCAATTCTGAATAAAAACTGTGTCTTATTCGTATAATTCACAACCTGTGCCGGCCATACTGCTACTCCATCCACATCATAATAAAACGAACTGGCATATATCTTCTTAAACTTGTCAGCCACCTTAGTTCCCTCTATCATTTCCTTTAATCCAGAAGAAATTATATAATGCTCCACCTCAACACCCTTACTATCACCATATTGATTTATTCTGTCAAACCAAGTATCAACACCAGGAAACAATTCAACTTTAGCACCATCGCCTCTCAAATTTTCCCTTGTAAACAACCTTTTTCCCCTTGATTTGCTTGCCATCATATACATATATGCAAGATTTTGATCCATGTCATTATCAGTTGCCAGATTATTGGATTCTTTCCAAAATTCTGAAACTTCAAAACCTATCGACTGTATGTATCCCTGTGCCTGCATGTCATCAGGAGATAATGTTTTGTCAAAATCATAACAAATAGCTAATATTGGTTTTTTCTTCATAAATGCCTCCTTTGGGAAAAACTAACAAATTCCTGTACATTCATATACTTCTTTTTATTTATGATATCATTATATATGTGTACAGTATATATATTTTAATATATCACATATAGTTAAACTATAAAACCATATAATACCATTTTGTTATATTAACCAGCCTGCCATAATATAACAAAAGACAGCCCGTCGGGTTTACCCAAGCGGACTGTCTGCATATCTCTTTATTATTCTAATTTATCGGAATCCAACCTCTATTTATCATTCTCTCTATATTGCTTTCAGGTGTACGATTGATGCCGCCATCTTCATTTTTGAATCCAGAATATATACGCGAACACAAACGACCTTTCGAATTGTAACATACCTGCACGATGATCCAATCCCAGCCATCGGATTTTCCGTTACTATATGTTCTGGCATTGCTCACATCAAGTCCCTGTTTCTTTAAATAATCCTCCAATGCCTGACAGTACGTCCAATCATTTCTAGATACCTCGCCATCAATTATAACACCTGCATCAGCACCACACCATACTCCCGAGAAATTCTTGCTGTGATACGATACAGGAGCCTTATCTCTAGTCTTATTACACAGCATTACCTATGCTCCATATCCAACAGTTCGCTCTCCCTCCGGAATCTCTATTGTTCCATCAGAAAATGCACACACAAGCGTGGATTCCAACGTGGTCGCATTTTAGATATCCTTTGATTTTCTGCTCTTCTCAATATACTTTATCAGTGCCGGCGCAAGTGCCCCTGCCAATATCACCATAACCGCTATAACGATTATCAGTTCAACCAACGAAAAACCTTTTGAATCCAAGCATATCCGGTTTCCTCTATTCATACTAACTCTCCCCTTTTGCATTCTTTAAAATGCTTTACTGTCTATAATATCAAATACACATCGTTATAGTAATACCGTAGATTGGGTTTGCCAATTAAATAGTTGCCTTTAATCTTTTACAAATTTATGATATTTTTCTCTTTTTTGATGATCTAATTGTATGTTTTATCACACAAATAATTACAATCAATCCGCTTATTAAAAATCCTATTGATATTTGTTGGTATGTTTTGCTTAAACTGTTCTCAAATTTCGCAAACAACAATAATGCAATAGTGATTATTACACCGATTATGATACCTCTGACCCATGTTTTCCTGTCCGCATTAATGTGTTTAAACATATGCCAATTTATCTTTTTGTTTTCTCCAATTTCGAAGTCGTGTTCTTTTGTATATCTTGTCAATACACTATAAAGTGTTGATATCGTATAAACTAAACAATAGCCTTCTTTATAGCACAAAAACAAAAATATGTTCAATGCCATTACAATCATTGCGGAAACTATATCACAAACCTTTTTCTCACTAACACACAATTCCTTCTTTCCACCATTCACCAAAATATAGGTATATATAATATCTATATTTTGCAGTTTCCAAACAGAATGTATATATTCAATAGTATTAGAAATAAAACATGCCAAAATAAAACCACATGTGATTTTTTGTGTCTTACAATCTGTTAGAAATAAAATCATTATTATTATAAATCTTATTCCAAGCATTGATAAAATCAATAAAGTAAAATGGAAAACCTTCCATACTATGTTCCATATTTTGTGTACAATATCTTCTCTATAGATACAAATATATATATATAATATTATTGATGTGATTAGAATAAATAACGTTACAAAAAATGCTGTTCCTATTATTATTTTCCCTCCCTAGTAAATAACCAATTTATCCAATATAATCAATCTAGCAGTATATCCTTCGCATATAGGTAAGAAATAACCTGACCTGTTTTTGTTTCGCAATAACCCTTTTCTTTATGCGAATATTGTGAAATATCACATGATCCATAATTTTTAAATTTATTATATATTCTTTCAAGCACCTCCAATTCTTCATCAGAAAATAGTTTCCCAGGGATATCTCCATCTGGAATCACCTGATGTTTTTCATATCCACCATCATAAAAAACTTCAATGTGCGCAATCTTATCTTCCGCCATTTTTTCCATAAGCATATCAAAATTCTCTGGTACCGGTCCAAACGGTAAATGTACATACCTTAATCCAGATATCGATACCCCATTTTCTTTATAAAAAATCATGTCTGAGTAATTAAGCAATTTCATCAACTTAGTCTTTAATAATTCCAAGCTCTTATTGGCAAAAAACAAAACCATACCACAAAGTTTTTCATAATCAAACTCTTTAAATCCATTCTCTTCACACGGAACATCTACCCAAGTATAATTACAATCTTCCTGATATCCCTTTCCCTGTATGAGTTTTTCTACCTTATCCAACAATTTGCTTTTTTGTTTATCACTTAATTGAACTTCATTCTCCACAAGATACGTTTTCATGTTCTCTGGTTGCCGCAAAAATAAAAGAATTGTATTATGCGCTTTATCTTGAATAGAACCATTTTCATACCTGAAAATGGTTTTATCTCCCCAATTTAGCAACTTCGCAAAGCTCCTTTGAGTGAGACCATATTGCATTCTTATGGTTTTTATTTCTTCAGGAAGTAGTAGTTTATGTCTTTTACGGTATTCATTATATGCTTTAACCAATGTTGCATTATCAAGTTCCTCACAAAAAAGTTCCTCTCCACATTCCGAACATACAAGAACGTCCGCATCCACCTCTATTTGCTCTCCGCAAACCATATAACTCTCTTTTCTTTCCTCTATATGGGTTTCAACTTCTCTTTCACATTCCTCACAAAATCTTCTCATTACTATCACCTCCTGAACTTTAAGCAAAATTGTCGTCATGAAAGCCAAGGCATTTAACGATCTCTTCACCATTCCTCTCTATAATTTTCATTTTCACATAGAATCGGTCTTTACCTATCATTTTCTTAAACTCCCAAATATCGCCTGGCTTGCTCTGATCAAAATCCTGTTTCGGTCCTTTATAGTAATCGCCAACAACTAGTCCAAGTATCTCTTCTCTTGCATCAGCAATTGTAAGTCCATACTGCGCTAACGCCTGCATATTCTTCCTTCTCGGAACAAAATCATATTTTCCAGCAGATACTAATATTTTCATTTTTTCAAGAAACTGAGTTATTTCTGATATGTTAGCTTGATTACCCACCTAGTCACCTCCGTATATTATATATTATATTTATCTTTTCTGCACTGTCAAGGTTTTCGCGGTCATATGACCGCATTTTTATTTGTAAACACTATATATCTGTCAAATTGTATGGAAATAATATGGTATTTACATATTTATTCATCGGTATGGCCTATTATACATCTATTTAGTTTATTATCAATATAGTTTCATTAATTATATGTTGTTTAAAAAAAAGACTTCCATCATAAATCATAAATTTACGATAGAAGTCTTCTACTCCTGTTATTCATATTATATTATGCGTTTTTGTTACTTCGCTCTCATAAGCCAATCAGATAGCGATGAGTCACCTACCGTATAATATACCGTTCCCGATCTCGCTATATTCTTATGCACCTCTAACGTATCCGGCATTGAGTCCATTATTTTTTTTATTCTTTTTGCAGTAAGCCTCCCCCAATGCTCTCTGAAATACTTGTCTATCCATACCTCGGTCTCACCATCTTCTGTACAAATTCTTACTATAATCTTTGATGGTTTCCATTCTGATGCCCAGCCAAACCCTTTCTGAGTAACATATGTACCAGTTGTTGCATTTTTAACCTCCTAAAAAGAATTCAACTCTGCGCTTTGTTGTAATCTCATTAAATCATTTTTAGGAAATTAGTATTCGCCACAAAAATGTTAAGTTTTTATTTTTATTCCATTGCGTTTAAAAATTCTTAGCTTATTTTCGTCCGAAAACAAAAGAAAAGATGTTAAGTTAATTTCTTTATTCTCTACGTCAATCCTGAGATTTAGCATATAATTGTCAGCATCACCAATATAATTATTAGTTAAATTCAACTCTAAGCAATATTTAACCCTTGCTGAATGTCTCATCTTACATTCAAGTATTTTTTTCTCTATATTCTTTCCGATATCATCAACTATGGAACTGTTATGGATTGTTCCCAAAAAGTATTGTTTTATATCATCTTCGCCACCCCATTGATATTCCCCTTGTGTTCTGCTCTTTTCTGGATACTTGTCTGCAAACACAGTCTGCCACACAGAATCCTTCATTTCCTCTACAGACAGCTTTCTTTCAATACCCAATGCATATGGACTATATATTTTCTCTAGTCGCTATTGCCCAATAAAATTTTTTCAATCCACCAAGCCTCGGTAACAAATTCATTACCCTCTTTTACGAAACTTTTAGATAGCTGCTTGAATTTAGGATCTCTTATGTACTCACCTGAAGAAAAATCAATGCCCAGTTCTTTCATTCTGCCTTGCACATATGAATCGAATAACTTATTTGAGTATTTCATTTCTTCTTTATTCATACCTACTTCTCTTCCATCCTTCCCCACATCTGATCCTTCTCCGACAGCACCAGCGGGGATCCATCCTTCAGCGTATATCCCTCAGCCGACGCACTGCCCATATATCTTCCAATTACCTCCGGCCATACGATCCCGATTCCCGGGTCATTCCACGCTATACCTCCCTCATCGTTCGGATGCCAGAAGTCATTCACCTTGTAACAGAATTCAGCCTCATCGGAGAGGACTAGAAATCCATGGGCAAATCCCGCCGGTATAAGAAATTGCTTTTTGTTCTCGGCTGACAATATCTCTCCATGCCATTTGCCGTATGTCGCAGAGTCAGTGCGCAGATCTACTACCACATCAAACACCACTCCGCGAATGGTGCGCACAAGCTTGCACTGTGGATGATCTATCTGAAAATGCAACCCCCGAAGTACCCCTTTCACAGACATCGACTGATTGTCCTGTACAAAGTTTACATTTATTCCATGCTCTGCCAGATCACGCTCATTGTATGTCTCGACAAAATATCCTCTGCTATCTCCGTGAACTGTCGGAGTTATCACACATAGCCCCTCTATTCCGCCAACATTCTTCTCTACATCTATCTGTCCCATTTTACTTATATCCTCTCAACTTCCTCCAAATATCTCGCCAGCGCATCCCGCCAATCCGGCAAAGGTACAAATCCATTTTGCATCAATTTGCTCCTGTCCAGCCTGCTGTTATACGGTCTGGCTGCCTTGGACTGTCCATATTCAGCCGTGCTGACAGGTATAACCTTCGTAGAATACCCCGCCTGCCTGAATATCTCACATGCAAAATCATACCAGCTTATATAACCGCCCTCGTTTGTGGCATGATAATATCCATACTTGTCCGTTTCAAGCATATCAACCAGCAACCTCGCCAGATCAAATGTATAAGTAGGCGTGCCAATCTGATCATTCACCACTCTTATCTCATCGTGAGTCCTTCCGAGGCGGAGCATGGTCTTTACAAAATTCCCACCATGCAAGCCAAATACCCAGGCAATTCTCACTATAAAAAACTTATCAAGAAGTCCTGATACTGCCTGTTCTCCAGCCAGCTTAGACTTTCCGTACACATTCAGAGGATTAAAATCCTGACAGTCCGGTCCCCATGGAATATTCCCCTGTCCACCAAACACATAATCCGTACTTATGTACACCATCTTACACGACAGTTCCTTGCAGATCTCAGCTATATTCTTTGTCGCAAATGCATTTATTGAATACACTTTGTCATGCACCGAAGCTTCCTCCGCAGCATCAACAGCCGTCCATGCAGCACAGTGGACCACAGCATCTGGCTTGATCGTCAGAAGTTCTCTCCTAGTATCATCGGAACTGCATATGTCGAGAGTCACATACCGAAACGAACCACAAACCTCACTTTTGCATCTATTCGGCGTCATGCAATCTATCGCTGCAAACTCTTCTTCTGATTTTATATCAGACCCTATGACATCATATCCCCGGCGCAAAAGCTCATTTGCCACATCATGCCCGAGCTGGCCACACACACCTGTCACTAAGACCTTTTTTACTCTATCCATACTAGCGATTCCCATACATCTTCTCGTAATAGTTCTGATACTCGCCGCTGATGATAGTCTCCCACCACTCACGGTTCTCCAGATACCACTTTATCGTCTTCTTTATTCCGTCCTCAAACTTAGTCTCCGGCAGCCAGCCAAGTTCACTATGTATCTTGGTTGGATCAATGGCGTATCTCATGTCATGCCCCTTGCGATCCGTCACATAAGTTATCAAGCTCTCCGGCTTGCCGAGTTCCCTGCAAATGAGTTTTACAATGTCAATATTTCTCTTCTCATTGTGTCCGCCCACATTGTAGACCTCACCCACGCGGCCTTTGTGCAAAACAAGGTCAATAGCCTTGCAATGATCCTCCACATACAGCCAATCACGGACATTCAGGCCCTCGCCATACACAGGCAGAGGCTTGTCAGCCAAGGCATTTGCAATCATGAGCGGTATCAATTTCTCTGGGAAATGATACGGTCCATAGTTATTTGAGCATCTGCTTATAGTCACAGGGAGTCCATATGTCCTGTGATACGCCAGAACCAGCAGATCTGCCCCGGCCTTTGAACTGCTGTACGGTGAACTCGTGTGAATCGGAGTCTCCTCCGTAAAGAACAGATCCGGTCTATCAAGTGGCAGATCACCGTACACCTCATCCGTGGAGACCTGGTGGTACCTCTGTATTCCGTATTTGCGGCATGCATCCATAAGCGTTGCCGTTCCTATGATATTGGTCTGCAGGAACACTTCAGGATTCTCTATGGATCTGTCCACATGGCTCTCGGCGGCAAAATTCACCACCATATCCGGATGTTCTTCCTCAAACAACCGATATACACCGTCCCTGTCGCAAATATCCATCTTCGCAAATCTAAAATTCTCTCTGTCCATAACCGGCTGCAAAGTCGACAAATTCCCCGCATATGTCAGCTTGTCCAGACAAATGATCCTGTACTCAGGATGTTTCTTTAACATATAAAAAATAAAATTACTTCCTATAAAACCGGCACCGCCGGTAACTATGATCGTCATATCCCACTTCTCCTGTTCTCACCCTGATCCCGGGGACGGAGGTACCTGTCCCCTCCGTCCCCCAATTTTAATAAAGATGCTCCTGATATTTGCCATCAAGTACATCCTTTAAGTATTGTCCATACTGATTCTGTTTCATCGTCTCGTAAACTGCCATAACCTCGTCGCGGCTTATCCATCCATTAAGGTATGCAATCTCCTCCAGGCAGCCTATCTTTCTGTGCTGGTGCTGCTCAACTGTCTTGACAAAATTGGTCGCGTCAACCAAGCTCTCATGAGTTCCCGTATCAAGCCATGTAAATCCCTGTCCAAGCAGCTCCACATTCAGCTCACCGGCATCGAGATAACGCCTGTTCAGATCTGTGATCTCTAGCTCACCTCTCGCACTAGGCGTTAACGCCTTGGCATATTCAACAGCCCTGTTGTCATAAAAATACAACCCCGTGACGCAATAGTTGCTCTTGGGCTTCTCCGGTTTTTCCTCTATGGAAACAACTCTTCCATCCTTATCAAATTCAACTATACCAAAACGCTCCGGATCATCCACATAATATCCAAATATAGTAGCGCCCTTGCCACCTTCAGCATTTTCCACAGCAGCTTTCAATTTTTCATTAAACCCATGCCCAGAGAAAATGTTGTCCCCAAGAACCATCGCCACCGTGTCATCGCCGATAAAATCCTCGCCAATGATAAATGCCTGAGCCAATCCATCCGGCGACTGCTGGACTTTATATGTCAGATTGAGTCCGAACTGATGTCCGTCCCCTAAAAGCCTTTCAAATCTAGGCGTATCCGCCGGTGTCGATATGATCAAAATATCCCTTATGCCCGCATTCATAAGAACCGACATCGGATAATAGATCATGGGCTTGTCATATATAGGCAGCAGCTGTTTACTTGTAACCTTTGTAAGCGGGTAAAGCCTTGAACCAGAGCCTCCCGCAAGGATAATTCCCTTCATGATGTGTACCTCCCGTGTGCTTTTGTAATGCACGTATACATGTATCTTATCATATATGGGGGATATATAAAATGGAAAATGCAGAGGGGTGCTTCTTTCTTATACACTATGGCTATAATATATCCTCCAGCGTTAAGGCTCGCCGTATGAGCGTATGAATCAATCTCCTTTGACATGCCACTCACTATAGTTTTATTGTCTGCTATGAAATTTACAGTCAGTTCAGATACTTTAAGCTTATCCAGTTGTATACAACGTCTTACCCCTACTATTCCAGCACTTCGCTTCATGTTAATCTCCCCTGGCAAGTCTTTCCTCTCAAAGTATATAACAAGCATCCATTCTACCAGTCTACCAGCCAAAATCTAACAGCCAGTTATTCAGTCTCCGCTCCCGATCCATATCTGAAAGACTCTCATCTGCCGGTGCGGTATATTCTCCTTTAATCGTGCCATCTAAAATATAGAACACCCGCTTGCAGCGCGATGCCACCTTTGCATCATGTGTCACCATCATGATTGTAGTTCCCTCATCATTTAACCGAACCAGCTCATTCATCACTTCCGTGGAGGATGCCCGATTAAGCGCACCTGTCGGCTCATCCGCAAACAACAGCTTCGGATGATTGATCATGCTCCGGCAGATACAGGCACGCTGCAGCTGTCCTCCGGACACTTCATTAATGTCATGATCCGCCACCTCAATAATAGATAATTTACGCATCAGTGCCTCCGCACGGGATACCTTCTCCGCCCGACTATCTCTCGACTTCTTACTCTCTACCGCCGGAAGCAGAATATTATCAAGAATCGTCAGGTTCTTCAACATATACATTTGCTGAAAGATAAATCCCATCTCATCCAACCGCTTCTTTGCCAATGTGTTCTTATCCAGTTTCATTATATCCTGACCATCAAATAAAACCGATCCACTTGTTGCAAGATCCATACCTGACACAGAATACAACAATGTGGATTTTCCGGAACCGGACGGTCCCATAATAGCAACCATATCCCCCTCTTCCACATTGAAGCTCACATTACGCAATACATTATTCTGTCGTTTATCAATCACATAGGTCTTACACAGATCCTTTACTTCTAATATATTTCCCATCTGTCTTCCCATCCTTTCCCATCTTTTTTCATATTTTCCCATCAAGCATTCTCTATGCTATCATCTTGTTCTATTCTACATTTGCCAAATCTGTTCCACGGATCGCGTATACTCTCCATGCAGTGATTCCAATCGTGAACAGCGTCGCTCCCAGAATAATGCCCGGATAGATCAGCAGCATCTTTATCGGATCAAAACAGTACCGCACTTCTGTCGCCCCCATCATCGCCCAGATCGGATCACACCACAATTTTGTAACGGGTACCGCAAACGCCACCGCACACAGCTCCGCCACTATCGCTACCAGAAGGAACCGGCACACCTGCCATTTCCATATAGCACCATTTGTAAATCCAATCGCCTTCAAAAGCGCAATCTGACTAATCTCCGTTGACAGAAAAGAACGTTCCATCAGCACTGTTACAAGAATCACTACAATCCCTGTTATGACCAGAAGCAGCAGGATCACAGAATCCATAACATCCGCAACTCCCATACAATCCACGCAGTATCCAGCCGCATCATAGACCCCATCAATATCATACATCTGTTTGATCTTCTGTACCCGCTTTGTAATCTCCTTGTCATCCGGGTGATCCGCAAAATCAATCTGATATGCCATCATTGCATTGGCATATACCATCGATGTAGGTGCATCCTCATGCAGTCTTGCGACTTTGCCAAGCTGGTTCATCGACTGAAACATCGCCGTTACCATACACTTTCTTTTTTCTGCCCCAAAATCAATTGTAATCGTATCACCAATTCCTATTCCTAATTGTTCGCCAATGGCAGGCGTGATCGCAATCTCATTTGCATTTTGCGGCGCAGTTCCATCTGTATAGCTATACTCGGATGCTTTTGTCTCCGTATTTTGCTGGAAAGTAACCGAATAGGCCTCTCCGTCCGCCTCACAGGAATATTGGTACCAGATTTCCATGCTGACTTTGCCCGGCATTCCCATCTCTTCCAGATCCTTTTCCATTGACCGGTAATTCTCTTTTAACTGCTTTTTCCCATCCTCCTTCATAACACTCATTTTGATCAGTTTGGCATCCGGTATATAGATGTCTGATTCCTTTCCAAAACAGGTGATCAGATTCTTGCTCTTCATTGTGGAGGATACCAGCACCATTCCCAACATAATAACGGAACACAGGAAAAAGGCCAGCCATATGGTCAGATACCGTTTCGGCGCACTCAGCACATCATTTACTGCCATATAAAATGATGCCTGCACATGGGAACGTCCCAGGCGGTACCCGGATTTCTTCCAGTATCGCTCTCCGGTCTGACCACTCCGTATTGCATCAACCGGTGTTAGTTTCTTTACATTGCCTGTACACAGATAAGCAACCCATACCATAAGCACCATAACCAGTACTGTACCGATTGCATTGATTCCATGACCATTGTCATTTCCAAGAACCATTTTGGCAGATACCGACGCAATCAACATGTTACCAAACGGAATACTCAGGGCAAAACCGGTCACTCCTCCCACGAAAGCCATTACACAATATTTGACTATATACAATTTACGAATCCGGCTATTTTTAATTCCAATCGCCTTCATAACCCCAATCTCACGATATTCCCCTTGTATGGTAAATGCGATCACAAATCTTAAGATCACAAACGACACAATAATCAAACAGATGCTAAGCACTAACACGACCATTGCCACAATCATATCCATTACATACGCCATTTTGATCGTGGAACGATCTGAACTAAACAAAATGTTAGATGCCCGGGTCAGCTCGGAAGCAAGTGCTTTCGTATCGTCCGTTGCAACATGAAAGATCCGTCCTTCATACGGCTTTACCTTCTCACTCCTTGCAAATACCTGATAATCCTCACTATTCATGACCAACCGGGTATTTCCCATCATGTCGGATCCAAGCAAAGCGTCCTTGATCTCTCCGGCGATCCGGAACGTCATATCCACATCCCACATCTGAATACGGAGCATATCTCCCAACTTTGCATGATTCTTAGCAAGCATTCCACTTGTGATATAGATTTCTCCCTGCTTTACCTGTGTCAGCTGCTCATTATCCGGCAGAAAAAAATGCAGCTGATCTTTTTCTAACAACTGCAACACCAGTGTATTATTCTTGGTACTGAGATTCTTTCCATTTACTGTCACATCATCATTGGAGCCCCAGATGCAATGTTCCTCCCGGAAATTTGAAACGGATGTTGAATGCTCCAGAAGTTCCCCGACGCCTCCATCTCCCGACTGGGTAAATATCATATAATCCAGCAGTCCCGCTTTTTCAAAGAAATAATCAGTTCCATTTAATATAGTTACTACATTATTCAATCCACTTGCCACAAACATTGCAGCCAGAATTACAAAAAGCAGCAGGATTATATTCATGGTACGATTCCTCTTCAGATCTCTTTTCAATATGTTGAGATACATATACATAACTCCCTTACATTTAATTTTTCAATTAAACTCTTTGTATATTGCCTATCTTCCTGAGTGACAAAACCTTTATCATAGTGATTTTTCGAAAATTCCCAATCTCTTTCAAAAAAGTTTTCCATGGCCTATTCACTTAACCAGGAGAAATATTTTCGGAGATTTCTGGATGATGGAGAGATCCCGATAGATAATAATGCCGCGGAACAAAGTATCAGAAGTTTCTGTATCGGCAAAAAGAACTGGGTAATGTGTGACACAATAAATGGAGCCAAATCCAGTGCAATAATATACAGCCTGGTAGAAACAGCAAAAGCAAACAAGCTCAGACTGTATGAATACTTTAATTATCTTCTTACAGAGATTCCAGAACACATGGATGATAAGAACAATGATTTCTGCGAGAAACTTCTGCCATGGTCAGATGAACTTCCTGCAGAATGCAGGAAATAATACAGAAATAAAGCCGCTCAGCCGAGCGGCTAATTATAGTGTGGGTACCCACAGTGGAGCGTTTACGCCTGATTTACACAACAAACGCCATCGAAGGTTTTAACCGCCAGCTCCGAAAAGTAACAAAAATCAAGACTGTTTTTCCGTCAGATGACAGCCTTTTAAAAATGCTATATTTGGCAACT